>Ga0105340_1000149_pt1 | contig 33865 bp, 48 predicted proteins | sample EasRivMeERMLT700_FD_89676 | JGI IMG/M metagenome (GOLD analysis project Ga0105340, IMG submission 89676) | Soil microbial communities from meander-bound floodplain in the East River, Colorado, USA - East River MetaG ERMLT700 | ecosystem: Environmental > Terrestrial > Soil > Floodplain | place...
CTATTTGTGGACGGCTAATGTCATCACTAGGCCGATCAGAATGAAATACTCGCTGAACGACAACACTGGCACTTGGCAGAACACCAACGAGAACGGCGGGGTGAACCCGGCCTACCGGCTCTTTAACTTTTTGTTCAATGCTGCCGAAATCGATACAACCCTGTCGAACCTCTTGCAGGGTGATTTCAACCCGGCCAACGACGAGTCTTTGCTGTCCAGCATCTCCCAGGTGTGCTCCGGCTCTATGCGCTCGTTCATGTCCGGCCCGAACGGAGATTTCATCGCGTTCTTTCCGGACTACTTCGGCATCAACAATACCCAGGCCGTCTGGGACATCGAGGACGTGGAGATCATCAATCTCAAGCTCCAGATCAACGACGATGAGCTTGTTACCCACGTCTTTACTATCGGCGACACGAACATGGTCGGTGGCGTTGACCCTTCAGATTGGCTCCAGTCGGCAGGCCAAGTCAGCATCATGATGAAGGCCATCATGAGTCAAATCCTGATGATGCAGTCCAGCACCGGATTCTTGTCAGACCCACAAGAATTCCTCGGGCGATATGGTCTCAGGCCGATGCAGCAACAGTTGAGAATCATCAGGAGTCATTACTACGAGTTCTTCTCGTCGTTGTACAAGTTCCTTCAGCAGTGGTCGAAGCAATACTCTACAGATGTTCAGATCTGCTTCATGCCTGAGCTTTTCCCCGGCATGAGGATGAATTTAGCTAATCACGATATCGCTGTATACGTTGAGAGCGTGATTCACGTCTTCGACTACCAGGAGGGATTCCAGACGTATCCCACCATCTCTTGCCCTAGCACGCCGGCCGGTGGAGCTAATGGGCTCCCGATCGCGCTGGGGATCTGATGGTCAGAAACACCACCTACCACAACCGGATCAACCAAGAGGAGAACACTCCTCTGGTCACGATCCTTGAGTTAAAGATCGAGACTAAGCAGGCAACCGCGATCGACTCCCGCAGGGGCTCGTACGTCATCGACCTTGCCAAGTCATCGTTCGGTGGAATTCGTTACCCGTCTCCTGGGTCGCAGTGGTACCTCAAGAAGATCAGTGGCGTGTGGACGTTGATGGCTAGAGCGCCTCAGCAGAATCCACAGCTTGACCCCGCGTTCGATCCTCAGCCTGGTGAGACCTACATCGGTGGAGAGGGAAAGACGTACATTGTCGGCGATCTTGAAGTCACGGGGACTCTTACTTCAGCAGGGTCAGGGGGGCCAGACCCTGAGATCGGCACGATCAAGCTTCATGCTGGGTCATCGGCACCAACAGGCTGGGTCCTCTGTGATGGCTCAGCTATCAGCCGTACAACCTTTGCAGCATTGTTCGCAGTTATTGGAACGACGTTCGGAGTCGGAGATGGTTCGACGACCTTCAACGTTCCGGATCTCAGGGGCAGAGTCCCTGTTGGCCAAGATTCTGGACAATCAGAGTTCAATGTCCTGGGTGAGACCGGTGGTGCAAAGACTCATGCACTGACGGAAGCTGAACTGGCCGCTCACGACCATAACGTTGGTGAGCTTGTCACGGGCAACCAGTCTGTTAGCCACACTCACGCCGTGTCTATAACATCAGGAACAGTGTCGTCTGACCACACTCACAATGTTCCTAACGTGATCTCGCCTTCAGGTTCTGGGTCTGGCGCGTTCTTTGAGTCATGGCCTGGGGGTACTGGCAGTCGAACTCACACTACTACCGGCATCAGTGCTAACCATACCCACGCTGTTAGTGGTGATACAGGAAGCCAGTCGGCTAGCCACTCTCACACGATAACTGGCAGCACGGCAGATGCAGGTTCTGGCACTGCTCACAATAACCTTCAGCCTTATATTGCCATCAATTTCATCATCAAAGCAATGAGCGGAAGCGCAGTCCCAGCTTCAGGAATTGGCACCGTTTACGACGGTGAGCAGTTCAACGCCACTGGCATGTCTTCAAGTTCCAACGCTTTCACGGCGAAGGTTGAGGGTGACACTCAAAAGAGATTGATCGTTACCGCTGATGGTGACTTCGAGTGGAGTGATGGGACTACTCCTTCTCAGTTCAGGCTTGAACGACATGATGCCGATGACCTACAGGTTGTCAATGCGCGTTTCAGGGTTAGGCGTGAATCTAGTACCGATCCTGCATTTGGATCGTACGTTACAGGAGATTCGCAGACCAGATTCAATGTTCGTACTGATGGTAGAATAACGTGGAGTGATGGCACGTTAAGTGCTGACACCAATCTCTATCGGAGTGCCGCAGACACCCTTAAGACCGACGATGCGTTTACCGTTGCGGGTGCGTTTAAGATTGGCTCGGGTGCGGTCGAGATCGATCCAGCCAGTCCGGCGACTGGGGAGATTTTGCGCTACAACGGAACCAAGTTTGTGTCAGTGGGCGAGGAGACAATCGCTCAGTACCCGAACGCGGTCTTCGTTCAGAACACCTCAGTCAATCAGGCGATCACTTCAACCAGCTACGTAGATATCAACGGTATGTCGGTCTCCTTCACTAAGAACTATGCAAGCACCAAGGTCCGCATGTTCTTTGATGCGAGTTATTACCATTCCGCCGCTGGTATGAATTCGCACTTTGCTTTTCAAATTAATGGTGTTGATTACGAGTGTATGCGGTCAGTCGCTTCGGTGCTCTCCGGCACACGCCACCAGACTTCGGGTCTTTACCACTTGGCCGGGCTTGGAGCGGGAGTCTACACTGTTAAATTACGTGCCAAGGTCAGCACCTCGCAGATGAACATGGACACCAACGACATCGCCAACCTGGAAGCAATGGAGGTGAAGTAGTGGATCTGGTGGACGAGCTTCTGACCTATTCCGAAGAAGACAGGCGTGCCGCCTGGAAGTTCTGCCTAGAGGGTGGTGGAGACGATTTTGAGTCATCTGACCCTCATTGGTATTGCAATTTCATGGAAGAGTGGAGCAAGAGGGGCAATCGTAGACTTATGATACTGATTCGTCGTGGTCGTTATTATGGAGTGGACCCGACTGATCCCGAGGCTTCGCGGGCCAAACTGGACGAGATCAGGAGAGAGAGCGATGAGTATTTCGCTAAAGGTCGTAAACGGTGATCTCTCCATCAAGGCCGGGAAGTTCGATCTCGTACAAGGCTCCGAAAAGCTGAAGCAAGACCTCACCTTGTGGCTGACTGAGCGGTACCGAGACGATCGCTTTCATCCAACTTACGGTTCTATCCTAGATGGATATATTGGTGGTGTCATCAACGCTAGTGAAACCATCGTCAGGGTGCAATCAGAGACTTTGAGAGTTCTCTCGAACTACCAGCAGATACAGTTGGCTAGGTTTAGGGAGTCTCCAGGCAAGTTTCAGCCATCAGAGCTTTTACGGAGCGTCAATGGGGTTGACGTGTCTCTGTCCTACGATAAGGTCGTTGTATTGGTTAGAATCACGACTGCGGCCAGGACAGCTACGTCGCTCACAGTAGGGTTTGGGGTGTAGATGGCAAGGACTCCCGCTCAGATCTCCAGCGACATCCGAGCGAAGCTGGCCATCACCGCGCCAAACCTCTCGGCCGAGATCGGGACTCCCGAGCGCAAGATCATCGACGCGGTAGCTGAGTCGATCTCTGAGAACAGTGTCGATGTTGTCATTGCCCAGTCGTTCTGGAGCTTGGACACCAAGGTCGGGTCTGAACTTGACGAGTTCGTGGCCTTCTTCGGGTTCGGCCGACTCCAGGGCAAGGCGTCTCAGGGCGTCCTGACGTTCTCCGTGTCCTCCGCAGCTACCCAAGATATTGTCCTCCTGGCCGGCACCCAGGCATACGTTCCAGGTGGGACAGCAACGGGCAACCTGTTCTTCGTCACCACGACCGAGGGCCGGATTGTTGCTGGCGACACCACGGTCGACGTGGCAGCTCGGTGTGTCCAGGTTGGAACCGTGGGCAACGTCGCGTCCAGTCTCATCACTGCATTTTCAGTCGGGCTCGGTGTCTCGTCGGTAAACAACGCTGCTGCTTTTGCAAATGGGACAGACACCGAGACAGACGAGCAGCTTCGAGCGCGTTTCCGGGCCACGGTACTTCGCAATATCGCTGGCACCGAAGACTTCTATATCGCCATGCTCCTCCAGTCGCCGTTCGTTACGAGGGTCAACGTTTTCGGCCCGGTAAGCAAGTACAAGGAACAGCTACAGATTGCGGCAGGCGCGGCAACGTCGTCCATCACGAGTAGCGCCTATACATACGCCGATGGCGAGTTCATCTCAACAGATCTTGGAACGGAAGATGAGGTTGTCTACGCTCCAACCGTAGACTACACAATTTCAACAGCGGTTCCACCAGTTATCACCATCGTGAACACCGTTGACCTCCCCGACGGAACGATCATTGATGTTGAGCATGAGTATGTTTCAAGTTCAAGCAGGAATGACATCGTGAATGGCATCTCCAATAAGGTTGATGTCATCATGAACGGTGTTCAGGCTGTCGCCGTCGAAGAGCACACCTTGATTGTCACCTCCACGTTCAACAGCACTCCTTCGAGCGTGCTGTACAACCAGAAGTTCTATCGTAGAAATACCACTACCAACCCGACTGTCGGAAACAGGTTTCAGCGGCTTGGATCTGCTCCTATCGTGTCCTTCCCGTCCACCATCACCATCGGGGTGAGCACCTGGGACATCGGGGTCGACTACTGGCTCGTGGACGGCATCACCACTACGCGCGGGTCTCAGAGAGAGGTCTGCGGCATCGAGTGGGCGTCTGGGGCTGCACCAGCACTCCCGTCTGGCGGCACCGCTGCGACGTTCTTCTACAGCTACAACCGGTTGCCGGAACTCTTCGACGAGATGCTCCGGCAGAACAAGCAGTTGACTACGGACGTGCTGGTTCGCCAAGCCGAGTTCGTGTACATCAACGTCTATCTGGTGGTCATGTACAACCAGGGGGTTAGTGTCACTGCGGTCAACACTCAGATCAACCTTGCGCTCTCAAGCTTCTTCGCTCAGCAGGGGTTCAGCGCGTGGGTTCAGCTCAGTGACGTTTTGCAAGTGGTTCACAATGTCTCTGGAGTCGACAATGTTAGGTTTACCAAGACGACTGACGATGCCACCTTCCATGGCATCAAGACTGCGTTTTCCAATGGAACAATCATAACCACCTATGATGTGGACTTCGTGCTGAAGGACAATCAGCTTCCTATCTTCAACACGGTCGTCATTACTCGCAAGAGCAATAACAACTTCGGATAGGAGGTGAGCGATGCCAGTTTCAACAACAATCACCAACAACGCTCCCTCCGACAACCAGGCTTATGTTCGGCCTTTGCCGTATCTGGTTCCGAGGTCGATCCTCCAGAAGTCTGCTCATTTCAGCGAGTCGTATTGGAAGCTGGACGCTGACTCCATCGTCTTCAAGCTTTTGGATGCACTGTGCCAGGACGCTGGGGCCGGAAACAACAAGAAGGCCCTGTTCATCTCCAGGCTCCAGGCTTCCCTGGACTCCACCTACTTCCAGGATCTTGACTCGTTTTACTTCGGTGTTCTGGGCTTTCCCAGGCATCTGAGTGAGAGTTATGACTTTAACCCGTACAGCAATGCTCTAACTGCGGAGCAGTGGATTGAAGTCTTCATTAAGGACGCCAAGTACCGGGCTCGGTGCCTCGATCTCATGGCGGCGTTGAATCACGGCGGTTCTCCGTTCGGCATCAGGATGGGCTGCAAGGCGGTGCTCGGGGTTGACTGTGATGTCTTTGAGATTTGGAAGTACCTGGACTCTTACAGGTACCAGTCTGGGCTTCATCTTGACGATGGCGGAACTGCCTCAACGCCTGATGCCGCTTCATTAGATATCGTCGGCGATCTTGATATCAGAGCAGAAGCAAGACTTGCAGACTGGACCTCCGGGTCGATTCAGACTCTGATTGGGAAGTACAACACAACTGGAGACCAACGAAGTTACCGACTGTACGTCAGCACTACAGGGTTTCTTGTTCTGGCCTGGTCAACGTCTGGTGATGTGGGAACAGTTCTGACGGGGACATCAACTTCTGCTATCCCTGTTGCTGATTTGGGAAAGATTGGTCTTAGGGCAACTCTTGACGTTGACAATGGGGCTGCTGGCCACACAGTTACATTCTACACCTCAACAACAGGGGTTAATGGAATCTGGACTGCGCTTGGATCGCCAGTTGTCACAGGTGGCGTTACCTCGATATTTTCCGGTTCTGCCGATCTGATCGCAGGGGCGCTACAAGGTGGAGCGGAGCCTGCGATAGGGATTGTTTATGCGGCACAGGTTAGAAGTAGCATCGCTGGTACTGTTGTTGCCAATCCTGATTTCACAAGTAATTCCTCAGGGACCACATCATTCAGTGATTCTGCTGGGCTTGTGTGGACTGTAAACGCTCCAGCGTTTGTGGTTTCTAACTATGCGGTAGGACGGACTGGTAGCAACCTTAGAACTGAGGTGCTCGTCGCTCCACACAAGGTAATCACTCGTCAAGAGCGTCGCAACTTGATGCTGGTGCTCAACCGGCTCAAGCCCAGAGAGGCAGTCTTGACCATCGCAAATGGTCTTGAAGTCAACATCCAGGTTGGCTTGAATGTGGTCTCTGCGGATAGCTCTTACTTCGAGACTGACATCCAGGTAATTGGTGCCTCCGGAATCAGCAACGCTGCTAGCCAGAACTTTTTCTCGCAGATTACCTCGGCTGATCTCTCCAGTGACCAGACCATCTTCTACCTCCAGGACGGTGTGCAGACGGCGGCTCGAACCCCTGCTTTTGCAAGAGGGCAGGAAAGCTACGAGCACTACGACTTCTCTGCGGAGAGCATCAGCACTATCGACTCGATCGAGTATGAGAGCGTAACGGACATCACCGCTGACCCGTTGACCAGAACCCTTGAAGGCGAGCACCTGGTGCAGAACTCCTTCGACATCAGGTTCGGTCCGTGGACCAACTTTGATCTGGCCGACAGTCCGGACAACTTCCCTGGTGGCAAGTACGGCCAGTCTCCGCTGGTTGCTCCGGCCCTCAACCAGGATGGCACTCCGTACGAATTCAGATACGCCAGCCAGGCGGCTTACGTGGCTGAACAGACGGCCATCGTCGTGGCCGCAGGGGGCGAGGCTGGCAGCACGGCGTACCGCGTTCGGCTGGCCCAGGCGAGTGTGTCCGCTCAGGTCTCAGACCCGTTTGACTGTCTCTCTCAGAACGTTGGGGTGTCTGTCATGTCTTCTTGGTACGAGTCCCGTTAGGTTAGTTGATGACATCACCAGGATTGTTCATTGACGGCTACATACCAGCCGAATATTCAAGCGCCCTTACTACGGTCAACGCCAATGACGTGCCGTACTGGAGGTCGCTGTCGAGACCCATGTCTTCGGACAAGTGGGAGATCCTGAAGATCAACTTCAGGCAGGCGGTGCTCATCACCGACATCTCGTTCGACACGCTCAGAATCAGCCACGACTACACCGTCCACTACACAAACAGGACGGATTTGCTGATCCCTGTTGTTCTCAGCGACAACAGCTTCTTCGAGGGAGCGATCACCACTGGTGACGACTTCATCGCGAACGGCGCTTTGGTTGATCTTACCAGAGACACTGCGTGGGAGAGAGTCAATAAGAGGCTCTACCCGATCGTTGCCAAGTCTATTGAGATCAGGATGCGTAGGAGGGTTGATCCTCAGCTAACTACTGATTCCTCATACAGGTTGGGCGTCAGGAAATTGACCCTGAGAAGAACCATTGCCACTGAGCAAAACAAGTATTTGGCGATCACCGACTCGATCGACTCTGTTGGCAATTTCGTCACCAAGACCTTCCTTGATTGGGAGCCAGAGAAGGCTTCAGATGGTTTGGAATCAACGTTCTGGAAGTGCTCTCCACAGCCTTCACCTAACGCCGTGGTGTCCTACTATCTTGATGTCCGCAATCAGAATGGTGACTCAAGCGCCGTCGACAAGGTGTGGATCGATCCTGTTTATTCCGGGCAGCAAATCAACCTTTATTACAGCAACGACGATACCGAGTGGACCTCGACCCTTAGCACAGTAGCGATCTCCCCCACTACGAACACTAATGTTGATTGGGCTCTGGATACAGGAATAATCCTAGACGATCCAGTTGCGGACCTTAGATATGACGGGTCCAGGCTCAACATGATTGATGGGGAGAACCTTTGGATCGCTCTAGCGTTTAACCTTTCATTCGACTCATCAGACACGGTTGGGTCAGATCTGACCCTGTTTGAGTGGGACAACATTTCGATTGTCTACGACGATTCGTCCAAGGTGATCACTTTCACGGTCGGCTCCCTGTCGGTCATCACCATCGCGCTCAGCTTCAACGCTGGTGACCGCATCATCGTTATCCTCCAGGTGAGGACGCTCAACGACAGTGACCCAGGCATTGAGGCACACGTCTATCACGACTCGGCTTTGGCATCTCATCTCACCCTGGCTGGCAACACCGGGACTATCGACCTCGACGAGGAGGTCAAGTTCTCCTACGTTAATGGAAACTTGACCCAGGCTCTCGTCAAGCGAGGCTCCCCGACCGTCACCGACCTGAGCCAGTTCGTCGCCTCCCCTGACACCTACATCTCACCGGACCCGGTGGTCAGTAACGGCGACGAGATCACCTCGACGACGCTCGACAACGCTGTGCTCGGCGGGAACTTCCTGTCGTCCCTGTTGGTGTTCGCTGGCTCCTCGTTCCACCGGTTCTCTGGAAAAACATGGTCCCCAGTCTGGGCGAACTACACCAGCCAGAAGGGCTATCTGATCCTGCCCCAGCAGATGAACGTCAAGTACATCAAGTTGGAGTTCACCAAGCTCACCCCGGAGCCCTACCCGGTCGTTGATCAGGATATCGAGGTCTCTTACCGGCAGTTCCCCATCGCGTTCTCGCGCGATACTATCTTCACCAAGAACACTTACACCGCGACTAGCCTTGACTCCCGCATGGGCGTTGAGACTCAAGTCGACCCCAACGTGGTGGCGGACAAGTACGGACTGAGCTACGGCCCACTGGACACCACGACCGTTAAGGACGTGCAGATCCAGGTCGGGGACGCCATCTACACCAGCACCCCACACACTCTTGACTACCCGGTCACCGACGTGACCAACGTGGAGCCGGCCAGCAGCAGGGAGCTTCTCAATAAGACTGAGCCCAACAGCATGACCGTGGTGCAGGCTCAGAACTATACGGTGGTCAAGGGAGACACCCTCATCGGGATCTCTGCCAGATACGGTATTCCCGACTGGCACCAGATTCTCGACCTTAACGTTGACCTGCTGAACGCCAACCTCGACCGGGCGGTCGCGGCTGGATACCCGAGACACACTGCCGGCTGGTGGATCTTCCCAGGGCAGAAGTTGCGGATCTCGACGGCACAAACGAAGGAGTGGACAATAACGACCACGGTCACCGAGAGCACAACTCGGTCCACGGTCAACAACAAGTTCACCATTACGTCAGTCCACAAGTATGACATCAAGACGGTCAGGCGGGACGCTGCGATTGCCTACTTTGCTGGCCTGAAGGAAGTTGTCGCCTACAAGGAAGATCTCACTGTAGCGGCAGACTCGGAGATTTTTGAAGTCACTCAGATTCAGATTGCTGATGACTCGGAGTACAGCAGCAACAACGTCGCTATCGTGAACTCTAACGCGGTCACCAACCTGACAAACAACCCTAATTTCTCGATGGGGCTCCAAGGAATCAACGATGCGAATGGCCTCGGAGCAGGTTCTTATGATGCTATTGCGAGCATCGTCCTGAGTGACGACTTCGCGTACTCAGGCACGATCTCGGCGAAGATCACCTACGGAGCGGGCGTTGATCACCCCCAGGGCGTCTTCGTTCGACTCAATGGGCTACCAGCCAATCAATATGTGGGCCACACTTGGCGGACCTATACAGTCGCCTCGGGAGTGTGGACCAAAAACGAAGAAGTCCGTCAGGCTGATGGCAGCGGTCAAGTTGACCTACTGATGGTTAGCCCCGGCATCGTGACCCCAGCCGGTGTGATCTACCTTGACGCCATCGGCGCCTACTTGGTAGATGCGGCTGATTCCACAGTCCCCAACTTCTTTGACGGCGACTTTGATTATTCGCAGTGGAATGGATTCGCCGGAGAGAGCACCTCAACCACTTCATTGCCGTGTGGTCCTGAGGGCTACCACACCTCCGTGGTGACCACCAATGTCACCCAGAAGACCAACTTGGTGACCAATCCGTCGTTTGAGACTGACACGACCTCCTGGGCCAGTGGTGGTGTCGGTTACGACCCGGTGACTTCAATCGCTCGGGTCACCAGCGAGCAGTACACTGACCTTGCCAGCCTCAAGATCACTTGGGAGACGTTCGCCACTAAGCAGGGTGTGACCTACTCTCTGACCGGTCTGACCAACGGTCAGACCTACGTCGCGATGGCCAGGGTGAAGAACATTGCTGGAGACGCCACCGAGTGTTTCTTGGAGTGCGGCGGGGAGACCGGCTACACCTCTAGCAACCTGCTCCGAGATCAATGGCAGCGGCTTTCGGTCCGCTGGACACAGAGCGGCACCACAGCCCTGCTTGCTCTGGCTTCCAATGCGACGACGGCCACCGACGAGACCTATTTGGACACGGTGGCGGTGTTCGAGACTCCTACTCTCTTCACCCAGCCCTGGGACTATTTCGATGGAAACTCCTTCGGCAACATCTGGTCTGGAACGGCCAACGCCAGCACTTCGTTGTCCCCGACCATGGGTGTTTTCCAGAGCCCGGTGTACAACACTTGGAGCCAGTTCAGAAAAATCACGGCCACTCTGAGGGCAAAGCCGCTGGAGATCATCCTGTCTGGTCTTGATGGGGCCGAGGCGATCGGTGTCGGATCTGCTTCCCTGGCAACCTGGGAAGACCCGCTGGCGACGTGGGGTGACCCAGCGGCAGCCTGGGGCGCTGCTGCTTCGCTCGCCACGGTGAGCTTCACGTCTGATTACATCTACAACGGTGTCAACTCCATTTGGATTCACAGAGGAGAGAGCGGCATCGGTGGTGTGTATTCAGACTCGGTTACACCTATGTCTGGTGCTCATGTTAGAGCCGAAGTCACCGTGTTCCTGCCATCAACTCTGGATGTCACCAGCACTGTGAAGATTGTAGACGAGGCCACTAAGAGCACTGTCTACCTTAAGGAGACCATCACCTCTCCTCGTGGTGGATGGCAAACTTATGTCTCGAACTTCATCGTCTCGGATGGAACCGAGATCTGCATAGCCATCGAGAGCGACGGCTCGGTCTCATCAGATCTCTACATCGCAGACATGAGTTTGAAGGTGACTACCATTACGATGTTAGCCTCTAATGACGCATGGACTTCTGAACTAGACCTAGACGATTTAGTGTGGAAGACCTCCAACGTCAATGCTGTTTTCCCTTTTCCAGGCAATAGAGTTCAAGTCAAGTTCGAGATGCTGAGAGTTGGAGACTGGATCTCGGGCTACTCGGTTACTCCGTATTATCTATCGTAGAGGGAGGTTGCTGTGACGTTTCCGTACGTCGAGCCCTACGTCACTGGCACGGCCTACACCGATAGCTCGGGTGGTCGGTCCAGCGGCGATTGGCAGCTTGCGACTATGAGCCCGGTGTTGAGCGACACCGTGACCGCCAATCAGAACAAGCTCGGCATCGTGGATGGCGAGGGTCGAGTTGTCAGCCTGCATGCATCTCAGGCCCGGATTGCGACGCCGACCGCTTACCCACTTCAGTCTCGGGGAGCCCTTGGCCTCGCCGTGGTCGTCAACGTCACCGTCTATCCAGCGGCGGCATCTGTCGTGGTGACCATCGACGGCTACAACGCTGCTGCCGGTACTTGGACCACGCTCCTTACGAGCACAGCGATTGCCTCTGTCACCACTAGAAGGCTGGTAATCCACCCAACGGTCGCGGCAGCCGCCAACCTGGCTGTTGCTACTACAATTCCAGAGACTGTGCGCGTGGTCTTGACACACGGCAACGCTGATTCGATCACTTACTCAGTCGACCTGGACTGGATGCCGTAATGGCCATCTCTCGGCAGTCAGACTCGATCTGGGCTACGGGAGCTATGGGCTACGGTCACCAGCACAGCCCGGCCAGGGACGACGATCACCACGGTCTTGGTTCGAGTGCGCGTGACTACGGCGAGGCTCTGGGCAGGAAGCATGCTGGTGAGTCGATTCGCGAGTACCACCGTGACGAGAAGGGTCGCTTCGCTCCGATGTCTCATCATGAGCGGGAGCACGATCACGCGGCCAGCAAAGTCAAGCGCGAACACCGTGACGGTTTCCATGAGTCGTACCATCATGGCTTCCATGAGAAGGTCAGGGAGCACGAGAAGGCCGAGAAAGAGAAGGCCAACAAGACCTCTGCGGTCCTTGTGCGCGAGGCGATCCAGGTAGATCCGCATACTGGCGAAATGCTGATGGACGACCCAGAGAGGTTTCGGCACCAGCTAGCAAATGGTGGGTCGGACGAGGGGTACAACCCCCCTACCTGGCTGGAGCAGATGCAGGCCAAGACGCCTCAGAGGAACCCGTGGAAGGCCCGACAGCCGACTGATGCCGACCCACACCGCTACGAGACAGACACCCTCAAGAACATCGCTAACGACCCCCACTTAGGGCTCGGGCTGGGAATGTCTAGCAAGGCTCCGTTCTCTCGTAGCGACGTTGGTCTCGCCAGCGGAGACCTCAGAAGGAAAGAGAACAGGGGTAGAGCCGCCCTCCGGCCTGGCGAGCTAGCTTCGAACCCTATTCAGGTCGAAGATCACTTGGGCAACACTCACACCTTCGTCCATCAGGTCACTGCTCCCAGCTTGAACCCGCTTGACGAGGATGATCCGGAGCGTGGTGGCGCATGGGTTGTGTCCTTGCACCACCACATCAATCGGCCAGACGGAACGCACGAGTGGCTTCCGTCTGAGGTGAGCGAGCATGTTCCAGCTTCCGTAGCGGCGCGCGGTCGACCGTCAGATCACCTCATGAGAGACATCTGGGGCCAGCTTCATGCTAACTCCGACATGGTGACGATGTACGGTGCTGGGGCTCAGCGGGTCGGAGACAAGAATTCTTCGATCGAGTACGAGTTTCCCCACCCGGCCGGCGATGTCGTCTACCGAGCCAAACTGGCGAACGGGTGGAACAAGAATGACGGGTATTACTACGATCCGCTGATGCCAGAGAGACACCAGGAGAGGATCGCTGTAAAACCACAGTGGATCGTCACTGGCCGTGGCGCAGAGAGGGAGCACCCGCACGATCCTCGGAGTTCGACCAGGATGGTCACCATCGAGGGTTCAGACCGGCCTGGTCCTGGCACCATTTCCTTCGACAAGGAAGACCTGCCTGGGGTCATCCAGCACGTTTGGAACGGGCTTGGGGTGAATCCAGACAGGCCGTCATGGGCTAGGTGGCAACAGCACCAGCTTCCCAACAGAGGCGGCAAGCCGGCGACTCAGATGATCAGAAGCCACTCGTCTGTTCGTCCTTGGGTTCCGGCTAACAACATCCATCGCAGTGCGGAGAGACTACCGCTATACGCAACCTGGACATGATCTAGTTTTTCTTGGTCTGACACCTGTGTGGTGACAATAGCATCCATGACACATGCTTTTGCGGGTTGGCTTAGATAGCTTCCCGCAGCATGAACATGGAAGTTCCGGAACTGTTTCCACCCCAAGTTGGTTCGGCTGGCTTGCTCTGAGAGAAGCCAGCCTCCCATCTTCTTTCATGTGGCAGAGCCGGCACAGTGGAGTGCAGAGGCTCATCTCTCTTTGGATTCTCTCTATCGAACATCCTTGGGTCCTTAGAGAGCTAACACGTGCGCTTGATTGCTCAACATGTTCTGCCCGGTGCCACTCGACTGGTTGAGCGCCGCAGTGGGCGCATATCGTTACTGTATTTACAGAATCGACAAACTCAGTCGCTATCCTTCGGCGTTCTGTCCTCGTCAGTTGCATCTGGTGAGTCTATCACAACACCCGTCGATCGTGTGCAGCAGCCGTCGCAACCATGGATGCCTGCCCATTCAGTCGTTCTGACAGCTAGATCGTCAGGGTCGGGATGACCGATTCCGTGTGTGCAGATTCGCTCCATCATCCCCTTGTCACCACGCCAGTTTTGTGGCCATTCAATCATGTGGTGGTCGCTCGGATTGTGGATACAGCAGATCGATTTGCCGCTCTCATCAGCGGGTCCGGCGCACTGTGCCGCTCCGTGGGTCCTAAGAACGCCCTTCCCTATCTGGGCTCCGTAGGTAGGCTCAGCTATGTCGACTGAGATGAGTTCGTATTTTTGCTCTGCCACTCTTTACTCCTTTCGTTGCTTCGGGCTTCGTCTTGGATTTCGTTCCAGTCTGCGCTTTTGGCCTTCGAAGTGTTGGTGGCCATGTTTGCCATATCCACCCTGTCTGGTCACTTGCCTCCGGTCCATCTCGGCTTGAGATATCGATGTGTGATGGTAGCCACCGGTTAGCTTGCAGAAGAACACTCTGAACTGTTCTGCTTCTTCTCGCCTGTTTATCTTGTGAACTTCACGGTACGCTTGGTGTGATGACCGGTAGGTTCTCTTATCGTGATAGAAGCAGATGTAGAATCTCTCGCCCACTTCCTTCTCCGGGGGTCTTTGTGGGTTATTCCTGCTTTACTGCTCCGACAACACCAGTCAACTCGGTGTTGGGCCAGACGTAGTAGGCCGGCTTCATCTTATTCTCGGCGACCGCCTTGGCGATGGCGTGGGAGTGCCTGGTGTGGGTTCTTTGCCAGGTGAAGACTTGTGCCTTCACATAGCTCTCGTATCCAGACACCTTGATGTTGCTGCCGCAGGGGCAGGACTCTTCGAAGTGCATGTCAGCCATCGATCTTCTCCGGGAAACCCTCGCGTTCGGATACCCGATTGAAGGTCTCGGCGACACACTCTTCCATCCTGAGCCCGTAGAACTGGCAGAGCAGGTCCAGGTACAGAAACACGTCTCCGACCTCCTGAGCGAGCTTCTGCTTCAGCATGGCCACGTACGCCTCGTTCGGCTCGGTACCTTGCTCGGCTTGCTGGATGCTGGTGTCGATTCGGCGAAGCTTCTTCACGATGTTGCCGGCGAGCCCTAGGTGGCTGGAGGCTCCGTTGGCTAGCAGGAGGGCTTGTACTGCTTCCAGGAGTTCCCCTCCCTCACCGCTGGCGGCGTTCGACCAGTCGGCTCCGGTCCACCCATCATCATGGTTGGGGAAGCCGCTGTGCCAGCGGTTCGCACGTGCGGCGCTGACGGTGCTCACCTCGCGGAAGGTGAGGTTTTCATAGGTCATTGGTTTCTCCGGGTTGCATATTGGACATGGGTTTCTGGCTATTCTTCGAGAGGTTGTGTAGCTCTGCCGAGGGGATTCCCACCTGCATCGAACGCAGAATGCATAGTGTTTTCCGTGGTCGCTTTGAACAGTCACTCCCCTGTAGAGCCTGCTATACGTCAAGCGATCTCCTCAGCAAGTAGGTAAGTTCTTCATACTGATTCATGGGTCCGCCGACACTGACGAAGCCGATTCGTACCCTGGAGAGTTCTTCTCTGGTTCCTTGGACGATCTCAGCTAGTTCTCGTCGCTGCTCCATGATGGAGAACGAGCGCTCTTCCACGGTGTCCCGGCAGTAGTACCCGTAGCAGGTCAGGCCGTCCAGGTGGCTGTCTGCCCGGTCGATCCTGGAGTTGCGCTGCATCAGGCCGTCGTAGCTCATCGGAATCTCGTAGTTGATCACGTACCTGGCTGCCTGGAGGTTGAGCCCGTAGGTGCCCGCGTCGCTGGAGGCGAACACGGTGACCGAGGGATCGTTGTTGAATTTGTCCTGGGCGTCGAGGCCCTGCTTGTCGGTCATGCCCGTACCCCAGTGGAGGACGTGACCGACCCTGTGCTTTTTCAGTTCCTCGCCAATCAGGAACAGGCCGAGGTTGGTGTACTTGGTGAAGAGCACCACCTTGTCACCCTGTCCCTGGATTTCCAGAATCTTGTCCAGGACCATTTCGAACTTGGCCGACAGCGAGGTCTTGAGGTTGGCCGCGTCGATGGCTTCCATCAGCGGGAGCGAGATCTGGCTGGCGGTGTGGAGTAGCGCCTCACTGGTATTGCAGACAATCTTCATCAGGTGGACGATCTGGCCGGCGCTGTCGTAGTCGCCTTCCTCCTTCGCCTCGATGGCCGCGTCCCGAAGGGTGTCGTAGATCGCCCGGTCAGTGTCGCTCATGTCGACCGGCACGGGGATGAACTGGATGCCCTTGAACAACTCCCTCACGCCTGGGTCAGTCTTGCGTACGGCGTGGGTCAGCGACGCCACCCGGTGCCGGACTTCCTCCAGTTTCTTCTCGTTCCACACGTCTTTGACCTGGCCGATAGTCCGAACGCCTTCCATTCCGGTCCAGAGCGCAGTGCCGCTGATCTGGTACTCCTTGCGGAACGCCCCCAACAATCCCAGTGGTTGCTCTGGCACCCACTGGAAGACACGCCAGTACCGGGCAGGGTCCTGATTGATGATTGACGCACTCATCGGCCACACCGCGCGCTTTTTAGGCTTCCGGACCAGAGCGTTGATGCCTTTGGCGGCCAGGGTCGCCTTGCCACCGGACCAGACCAGGATGCGCTGCACCTCGTCAAAGATGAACAACACTCGCTTCTTGCGGATGAGTAGCTGTAGCTCGCGCTGGTCGAAGTGTGCTTTTTCATAGTTCATCACGTACACATCAGCATCGGTCTTGCGATACTCGCGCTGGCGGTATTCAGGGGTGCCGTCGATGATTCGGGTGCGTAGCTGGGTGGTCGTGGTGAACGCTCGGGCCAAGCCGCCCTTGATCTTGCGCAGGGTGAACACTAGGGCGAGGTCGAACTCTTGGCGGTTGAGGATCAATTCCTGAGCGCCGGCCGCAGCGGCGATGGACTTGCCTGAACCGGTGCCCCAGTTGAAGAACATGAACCCGCTCTGGTTGACTAGGGAAATTGCCTTCGATATCCCATATTGCTGGTAGCGGAAGAGTCGGCCGTTGTTCGGGAGAGTGAAGCCTTCGATCTCCAGGGGGAGCTTGTGCTCAGCGTCCTGTTCCAGCACCTTCGTGCCCGTGGGCATGACGAAGACGTTGTAGCCTTGTATCTCGGCTTCCTGAAGTAGCGCGTCGTAGAGTGATAGCTCTTTGAGGATGTGATACCGTGATGCGAAGTCGTTGAAGAGACTCTTAAACCGATTTTGGTCGTCTGCTAGGAGAACTAGCTGTCCTGGATAGACCGGGCTTTCCTCTACGATGACGAAGTGTCCGCTAAGGTCTTCTGGCCCGATGTCATCCAACGAGGAGATCTCGCGTGTTGTCACTACAGATCCGATAGCAATTCAGCGTCGCTACCAACACATTTGCTTGAGCCGATCTTGCCTGACATGTGGACCCGGACGCGGCCGTTGTTGTTCAACCTGATCCTCTTCTTACAAACTGGACAGAGAATCACGTCTTGGTTGTAGTTGACCTGACGCTTGGGCTTCGGATTTGGCTCTAGCCACTCTGGCATCATCCGTACTGGTTGTGGGTCGTTGGCTGCCATCCCCCCAGACTACCTGGCCCGGCCCAACTTTGCCTAGAGGTTGGCCTTGCAGACAAGATCACTCGCAACAGGTGTTCTTCATGTGGCAGTGGGGACACAACCAGCGATAGGCAGTGGAGTCGAAGGGCCTGTCACAATATTGACAGGCGTAGCCACGATCAAGGTCAAGTTGCCGGGGAGTGCAACGCTCTGGTGCATCTTCAGGCAGGTCAAGCACGAGATCATCTTAGTCGTAGACGGTTCAGGACACTCTACAAAAAACTCTGTGGGAATCCTCCACTTGCCCTAGTGGTCTTGGTGGTGGCAATGTTCACGCCCGAGAGTCGTGTGATCGCGACGACCTGGCGAACCTCTGGCCAGTCATCAAAACGGGGAGCCCGCTCGCACCGGGTAGTCAGCCGAATAGGACACGACAAAGGTGTCCGCAAAGGTTGGTAGTTAGGTGCGCGCCGAGCCCGACAAGATCCGGGTTGCAGAGCACCTTCCAGCACGCGGCTGGTAAACCCTCCCGAGCTTCATGGGCGTCTTTGGTTAAGGGACAATCGGGCAAAGACAGTCATTCCCCTCGTGAAGCGACTTTCCACCATTCGTCGCGGGTTTTGACCCCCGCTGGGCCACAATGGCTAGGTCAGAAGTGCAGTCCACTTGGCGAGTAGCGCTCGCTGTGTTAGATCTGCTTCGCACCAGAACCGAATCTGAGTGTGTGTCGGCTCCATACGTCACGGTCTTTGGACTGCATCACCTGACGGTAGAGAGACTGCCTACCTCCTGTGAGGGAGGGTGGTACGTCTCTCCACCGTCAGGCTGAGGTTCAAGACCGGACATAAGTAGATAGCCCGGAAACGGGAACGGGACGGTCGCCCGCAAGCGCCGTCCCGTCCGTGGTGTCGGAGTGGTCAGTAGCCCCGCGAAAGCGGAACTCGCCTGGTTGGCTTGGTGGTGGCGGCGGTCTTTTTGGCTTCTGCCTTTGGGCGCTCGTAGGCGTTGCCGTCGTATCGGAAGTCGGTCTCCGGTTTGGCAGCTTGGCTGGCGTACCATGCGCGGTCTGCGCGACGCCGGCTGCCATTCCAGTCGTAACCTTCTGAATCGTAGCCGTTGGCGTCGAAGCGGTATTTGTCCCGACCGTTGGCGTCCACGCCGTCCTTGTTCAGGCCGCTCCGGTCGAAGCCGTCTTTGTTGAAGCCGTCCTTGTTCCAGCCGTCGATGTTGTAGCCGTCGCGGTTGTAGCCTCGGTTGTTCCGGCCGTCCTTGTCGAAGCCTTCCCGGTCGAAGCCCGAGCAGTTGGTGCCGTCGCTGTCCACGACATCGGAGTCCGGGACGTTGAACACCGTGCCGGCGACGCGAGAGAACTCGCTGCACCAATAGTGGCTGCGGGCTGCTCGGACTGCTCGGTCCATGACGGCCTTCACGTCGTCGCTCAGTGCGTCGAAGGTCGTGAGGGTGGTCTTAGTTTTGGTGGCCATATCGCCTCTTCCTGTCTTTCCGGCCCTTGGGTCCATTCCCAGGTGCCCCGGTGGTTTGTGACGTTAGCATTTTAGTGGCTTGCAGTGAACTTCGTCAAGAAGTTCAGCTTGACTAAGAGTTGGGGTCGCTCTCTGCAACCGCCCAGGGCGTACGGTGCAGTGAGGGCTGGCCGTACTTGGCGTGGAATTCCAGAATACGCAGGTGTGCTTCGGCGTAGTGCCGATGCCAGTACCGGTCGGGCAGTCGGTAGCCGATGGAGTGGCTCATGCCTCCGTCAGGTGGGAACAGCAGGCCGTAGCTGGCACAAACTCGCCATCTGAACCATCGTCGCTCGATCCAGTAGCATACGTTCCAGGCAAACTTGGGCTCAATCATGGGTCGGTGATGTCCACTTCGATGGCGACGAACGGGGTTGTGCCTTCTGGTAGAGGTTCGCCGAATTCCCAGGTACGAACGTTGTTACTAGCTGAGTCTACATGGCAGGGATAGACCATCACGATGCATCGGTCTGGGTACTTGTCGCCTGTAACGTCGCGAAGCTCTAGTTGGCCTAGTTCGGGCCAATCTTCCAGCAGTGCCGTCAACTGGTCGCGCAGACCGTGGAGGTTCATACTGTGTACCCCCGCAGCCTTCGTGACCACAACCACCGCAGTGGCGACCCTGCTGACACCGGCAGGTGCACTCGTCGGGCGCGTTCTCCCGGTGTGGTCCGCCGATGACGGCGACTACGCGGTGGCCGACTCCGGCGATGGTGGAGATCATGTGGGTGGGCCAGCCGTGGGTGTCGAGAGAGTCCAGCCACTCCTGGCGGGTGGCTGATCGGATTGGTGGCCCGACCACTCTCTTGTACCAGGTGTGGTAGAGCATCCCGTATGGGGCGTCCATCAGTCTTTCACCCCATCGAGAAAGCTGGCGCTGGCGTGATAGATGGCCCAGCGATCGAGGTTGCGCTCGGGACCTTCGACGTTGGCAGCTTCGGCCGAGGCGCGGAGCAGGTCGATGGCGTTCTGGAAACCCTGTTTGCTGATGGCGAACCAGAGGCTATCCATCTGGTTGGGGGTGAGCGTGACGCCGTAGTTCCCGTCCGTCATGACGGTCTCGGAGTCGGCACCGATCAGGTTGGCGATCTTGTCGGCCTGAGCGTTGATGCGCTTCTGTCGTTCGGGGTCGTAGGGCTTGGCCATTGTGGCTCTCCTCGTATCGAGTCGTCCTAGTGGCTCTACTTTATCAGAGCGAGCAGACTTGTCAAGGACGAGAAGGGGAGGTGGCGGCTGATGGTCCCGCACAGGCAGCCGCCACCTCCTTGGGCGCCGGACGCCACCCCTCAGAACACCCGGCACCCTATCGCCTAGCCCCCGGTGTGACCCCTAGAAGCTAAGGCGAGCTTTAACCCTCAGGCAGCAACTTTGGCTTTGGCTGCTGGAGCCTTCTTCTTGGCCAGCACGAGCAGCTTGTCCATCTGCTCTGGCGCGATGACCACACCGATGCTCTCCGTCTTGATGGATTCCGGAGCAACGTGGATCAGCTTAGCGACCTCACTAGCTTGTTCCTTGATGTGCTCTCGACGCTGTTTTCCCATAGTTGGCTCTTCCCCCTCTTTCCGAGTAGCCCCTGTCACAGCGAGCGGCAGGACCTCCGTTGCCAGAGCTAGCTTTCCGACCTGATGTCTGGTATAGTCTCTGTCGGACGGTCAGCGCGGTGGTCTGACCCTAACTCAGAAGGAAGCGTCGATATGGCGGTTTCGTTCAATCAGTTGTCTCCCGACCAAGTTCATGCGGTTGAGGCAGCGGTCCAGTGGTATCAGTCTCGGGACGTTCGTCCCTTCCGCATCTTCGGTCCTGCTGGGTCTGGTAAGACTACGGTGGCTCAGCACGTTCTGACCGCGATGGACACTACGACGCAAGCCCTGGCTCCGACCAACCGCGCCGCTAAGATTCTTCGGATCAACGGGGTTCATGGTGCCCGGACGATTCACAGTGTGCTTTTCCAACCGACCCCCTGGTGTCACACCGAAAACCACCAGGTTGACTCCCGGTGCATCCAGGAAGAGGCCAAGCACCAGCATGGCGTCCGCTTTTTCAAAAGGGCTGATCCGCCTGAGGGCGTGAAGTGCTTCACGATCGACGAGGCGTCGATGGTGGGCCAGCGCATCGGTGCCGACGTGGCGATGTTCGGGATCAAGACCTTGGTGATCGGCGACCCGTACCAGCTTCCTCCGGTTGGCGATGACCCGGCCTACGACCGGAGTCTTCCAGGCGTGGACCTGGATAGTTCTCACCGTTTCGACTCGCTGAGTGACATCGGAAAGTTAGCCAACACCATCCGGGTATCCTCGGGTCTGAAGGACTGGAAGAGCCTGATCCCCTACGTCACCTTCGATGACGTAGACAATTACAACCTCCTGCTGGCATGGCGCAATGAGACTCGCTGGCAGATCATCACCACCCTGCGCTCGATCCGGGGCAAGTCGCTCGACGAACCACAGATCGGCGACCGCTTGATCTCGGTGGCTAACACCTACGAGGCTGGTGTGCTCAATGCGGACGAGTTGGAGGTGTCCGGCCCGACTACTCCGGCTACCCACATGGGTGCCATCATGATCCCGACCAAAGAGAAGGGCGTGGTACAGGCGTGGAAGGCCGGGTTCAAAGACTTCGAGGGCGAGAAGTGGGCTGCTCAGCAGGGACGACGTAAGGGTGCTGACATCTGCGCACTCACCTGGTCTGAGTGCATGACGGTCCACAAGGCTCAGGGTGGCGAGTGGAAGAACGTTCTGGTCGTGGACGACCTAGACAAGATGAACTGGGCCATCCCCGACGACCTCAACACCTGGGCCTACACCGCAGTCACGCGGGCCAGCAAGAAGGTCGACTTCATCAAGATCGGTGCCTTCCCGACCGGGATGTCTTTGCGCAAGCGGATCGCCGCTGCGGCTGCTGAGGTGGTGGCGTTGTGAGTGGTTGTCCGGAGTGTGGCGGTGAAGGATCTTATTACACGGAGTGGAGCGATTCCGCAGAGGCAAGCGAGTATCTGCGCAGCCTGGTTTTGGAGTATCCCAAGCCACCAGACGGAACGGTTTTGATCAGGTGCACCGTCTGCTCTCCTTACGTGGAGGATGGAAAAGCAGAGTGGTTGATCTGGTCTCACTACCACAACTGCTGGTGGGGGCCGGACCAGTCTGGATACACCAGCGATGTGTGGCGCGCTGGTCGGTACACCAAAGCTGGCACCAAGCAGTGCCTCACCCGTGGCAGTTGGCCTCTTCATGGTCAAGAGAATGATCGGCCACCTGAGGTAGCTGTGCTGGCTCCCGAGTCTGGTCGCACCGTCTTTTCCTTAACTGACATCTTGGCTATGTCGGCTCTGATGTTGGATCGGATCGAGAGAGCTACCAAGCGACGTATCGCTGAGGAGATTCCGACATGAGTACGTTCGAGATCACCCAAGATGGTCAAGTCAGCGACGGCCATCACACTTTCGAGGAGTTGTACCGGTATCGGCTGTTGTACAACGCGGCCCTGTTCAACGAGTGGGCCAAGTCGGGCCTGTACAACGTGCACAAGAGCCGGTTCCACCACGACGGGACCATCCCGTTCGATGACCCCAAGTGGTTCATCGTCGTGGCAGAACTGCCCACCGGCCAGATATCGAACCACTACAGAGTGGTGACCGACTGGGACCTGTTCGACATTCCTGAGCGGGAGCTTCCCAACGTGTACGACGGACACACCCCTGATGTCGTAGCAGACAGGCTGGAGAGCTTCCTTCGGAAGCTGTGGTGGCCGTCGTGAGCATGATTCCCCAGATCCGATCCACGCACCGCTATGCTTATCGTTCCGGCGAGTGGGCCATTCTGGTTGGTGTGAAGGTCATGGAGATCACCAACTTCATGGAGACGGTCACCCGTCCGTGCTACCTGGTCATGTTCCCGGACGGGGTGACTGACTCCTGGCCGATTTTCGACCCGGACGTCAAGTACGAATATCAGAACTTGACGGTGAACTCGTGAATGGCGTCCAGGTCTTTCTCGCCTTCGTGGTCGCGTTCTTGCTCTGGATCAGCTACATGGTCGGTAGGGCTCGTGGCATGTGGATCGAGAGGAACAGGACGCCCGAGCCCGTTCAGCCGATCTGCCCGTGCGAGCACGTCTGGGGAGCACACAAGGATGGTGGCCGCTGCCAGGCAGCAGTGAGGCGTCCGTATTACAACAATTTCGGCACCCGGAGTGGCTACGAGTGGGTGGGTTGCGCCTGTACTAAGTACCACGGCCCGGAGATGCTCACCAAAGAGTATTTCAACCCTGGCACGTTCACGACGTGATAAAGGTGATTCCCGTGACCGACTCTGCTGAGCGCAGGCATGCCCTGGGGATTCCGGTCCACACCTCGGAGGAAGACCATGACTGGCGTCAGGACGGTTACTGCAATTGCGGAGCTAGCAGAAGCAAGCTCCGGGTAAAGGTGCGTGGCGGCAATAGGGTGGCTGGCAAGAGCAATCTTGACTTTATCGAGGGGAACTCGGAGGCCAACTTCTGATGTCTCCCGTTGATCGCTTCAACGGGCTGGCTACGTGGGAGGCGGCGTTCGCCTACGAAGCTGCGGGACTGAAGATCATCCCTTTGGCTGGCGTCTCTGTTTCCCCGGAGGGCTCTAGGTGCTCGTGCTTCCTGGGAGTGAGATGCCCGTCTCCGGCGAAGCATGCAAAGGTGCCGTGGGGTCCGATGTCTCCGTTTCAGAACGGCCCTTTTACCTGGCACACGGTGGCGCAGTGGTTCCATCCTGAGTTCGGGTATTGGCCGACCGCCAACATCGGCCTGCCGACCGGGGTCAACGACCTCGCGGTGCTCGACGTGGACGGCAAGCATGGTGGGTTCGACTCGCTGATGAAGCTGGAGGCCGAGACCGGCCTTGACTTGATGGACACTTTCGTGCAGGAGACCGGCTCGGGCGGGTATCACCTGATCTTTTCTGCCCCTCCTGGTGGCGTCAAAAGCGACTCGGAGTCCTTCGGTCCTGATTATCCTGGTCTGGACACTCGTGGGCGTGGCGGACTGATCGTGGTTGCGCCGTCCAGGCACGTATCTGGTGGAAGGTATAGCTTTTCGAGGGTTGTTGAGCCGTTGCCGTGGCCGGAGTCGTTGACAGCACTTATGGTCAGGCCAGGGGGTGATCTCTTGGATGCCGAACCGGTGGTCACGATACCGGCGTTCGTCCGGGGCCTGGCCAATGCTCGACGCGAGCACATCTACGAGATGGAAGAAGCCGAAGAAGGGTCTAGGAACGCGCTGCTTAACAGGATCGCCTATCGGGTAGCTCTGGACGGTGGGCAGGACGAAGACTTTGAGCTATTAAGGAAGGTAGCTGAGGACACTGGGCTTGATCCTGTTGAGGTCGTCAAGACTATCGATAGTGGAAGGTCGGCTGCACTTCGTGGCGCTCTGGAGGAGGATTAGGGATCTAGTCTGACTCGTGTTGCCGAAACTATGTTTGCGCCCGGTGTCCTGTTAAGTTAGGATGGGCAACATGGCTACAGCGGAGAGAAGGAGTCCGACTCGTAGCGGCTCTCTGTCCAACGAAGAGGCCGCTGCGTTAATCGAGATCATCCTTGCTAACACGAGCACATCTGCACCCACTCTGGTGGAGGTCCCGGACTCACCAAAGTCCTTGGCCGACATCTTCCCTGTTGCTGTCCTGGCAGGAGCATGAAGAGATGGTGCTCGACCACGAGAGGTGTAACTTCGCCGGCTGCGCGGTGCATGTCGGCCTGACCAAGGGCACTCCAACCGTCAAGAGAAACCAGCAGATCAGGGACGACTGGCGCTCTGGCTTGTGGACCGTTGAGGAACTATCATCCTTCTGGGGCTTGATGCCTCTAACGATCTCCACAATCGTCACCAGAGAGGCTGATAGAGCCCGTGCGGGTACTCCTCCACTCGAAGTCACACATAGTCGCTGATATACCAGGTTTTGAGAGAGAACCGGACATAGAAAGAGCAGATGCCGACCTGACCGCTGAAGAGGCAGGTCGGCTCTGCTATCTCAGTGGCCACAGACCTAACCCGAAGACCGCGACTAACCCGGACTACTTGCTCAACATCGAGAACGAGCGGCACTACAGCGTCCTGGGGCACTCGTCCGCGACGTTCTACATCGACGAGATCACTCGGAACTGCACCCACGAGATGATCCGACACAAGTGGTTCACCTTCTCCGAGGTCAGCCAGAGGTACGTGGATGCCGACAAGTTCTGGATGGCCAGTCACCCTGGCATCAAGGCGTACGCGGAGGGCCGTGATTACAACGCTGTCCAGCAGTTGTTTACTGACTGCTTGGCGCTCTACCGGGACATTGTGGAGTTCCTGGAGACTAGTGGGTACACCCGCAAGGAGGCTCGTCAGGCTGCTCGTCACGTGCTCCCTGGGGGCACTGAAACCAAGATCCTGATGTCGGGCAACCTGCGTGCCTGGCGGGACTTCCTGGCTCAGCGGCTCAGTCCCCACGCCGATGCGGAGATCCGGAACGTTGCCCTGGAGATTTACAAGATCTTGAAGGCCGAGTTCCCCAACTCTTTCCAGGATTTCGACTCTCAGGGCATGATCACTATGGAGCGCTTGATCCAGCGCGCCTTGGATCGGCACGATGTGTGGACTTACCACGCTGTGCCGGAAGACCAGCAAGACAAGTTGCGTGGGGCAGCGGCATTGGACTTCGTTGCCGACGTTCGAGAAATTCTTAAGAAGGGTTTGTGGGTGCTCAAGACTGATTCCTGGAAAGAGAATGAGATCGGAAGTGGCATCTGATGAGGCTGGTACCCAACTTGTCCGGCGAGTTCGAAGAGTTGTGTGAGAGCTACGCCGCTGTCGACCAGCAGGGCAAGGATATTGTGACCTTGGTCAAGATGTTCGGGGATGAGTACGACTATTTGCGGTTTGAAGTCGCACCTGAGTTCGTTATGGCGTGGGAAGCCTTTTTAGAAGAGCACAAGCACCAGGTGACGGTGCCGATGGTCGGGTTGATTCTCTACGTGTTGATCACGTACTGGGACATGGGTCCGTTGTTGGCCACTCAGCTTCCCACCCTGGAGCGAATTTTGATTCGGGACACGGTTCAGGACATCTCCGACGAGATCGACCGCAGGAGTGCTGCGAATGGAAATGCAGTCCTCGTCGTTCCCGAGTAGTCGTGGTTACGCTCAAGACCATGCGTAATGTCCAGCGCTGGCACGAGAAGGAACATCGCTCTGGACCCATTGAGAAGTGCTGGGACTGCGGTAAGCAGAAGGCCAAGTGCAAGTCCAAGCTGTTTCGGTATGTCGACCGAGATCAGGCGTTTCTCGAAGCCAAGCTCATGAACGAGGCCGACAACTATGTCCGGCCGCGTACGGCATATTTCTGCCCCTGGTGCAGCATGTACCATCACACCACCAAGCTACGTACGCGACGGGATGCCGTGGTGAAGCAGCAGAGGAAGTGGTTGTTCCAGAAAGAGCTTGAGAGGCGAAAGGGGGTTTGATGGGTCCGGAGCCAGACTTCCGATGGATGACCAAAGATCTGCGTGAGCAGCTTGGCGGTGCCATCGAGACGCTCACGAAGCTGCGCGAGCGATGTGAGTTGGTCAAGAACAAACTCCTGTTTCATCTTGACCAGGGACAGGGCCTGACTCAGGAGCAGCTTGTTGAGTTATATGCCGACATTGAGAAGTTGTTCCCTCGAAGGGTTCGAAAGTTACCGGACAACCTTGACGCTCCACTCTAGGTCCACGTAGAGTGTCCCTGCAAGGTGGCGGGGAGTGCTTCTAGCCGCTGGGGTGTTTGATGATAGATCGGTGCCCTGGTGCGTGATCTGTGTGATCTGCCCCGTCACCCTCAATAATCCTTGACAGTCTTACCTGGGCCAAGTTACGGTGGACCAGACATCAAGACCCAAATATCCAATACGGCCCGATAGGGGACAGCATCAGCATGAAGCTCCACCAAACTCTCGCTCTGCACAAGCAGGCGTTCTCCGATGGAGAGGGCGCGTTGACTAAGGCGATCCGAGCGACCGAGAAGACAGCGCTCCTGGCCGGCGTCTCGAAGACGTACGAGCCCAACGACGAGAACGGTCAGCAGCTTCCGGGTGAGGGCACCAAGCTTCAGCTTCGTGTTCCGGTCATCATGCGTGACGCGATCCCCGCGATGGTTCGTCAGTTCGACTTGACCGCCACGGTAGACTCGGGCAACCAGGTCTCCACAGCGCCGATCATCGTTGACGGCGAGGTCATCGTCGACAACCTCTCGGTCGAGACTCTGCTTTTCCTGGAGAAGAAGCTGAACATGCTCGCCGAGTTCGTGGCCAAGTTGCCGGTGCTGGACGAGGCCGATGACTGGGACGCGGCCGATGACGGCTTGAGCTTCAAGACCGCTCCGCAGAGCAAGATTCGGACCGACAAGGTTCCCGAGGTCATCCTCAAGGCTGCGGCCACCGACAAGCACCCGGCGCAGACCGAGCTTTTGTACCTGGACAAGGTGGTCGGCACTTGGAACACGGTCAAGTTCTCTGGTGCGCTCAAGGCCAGCCGCAAGCGCGAGTTGATCGAGAAGGTCGACAAGCTTCGCGCGGCGGTCAAGGTAGCCCGTGGCGAGGCCAACAGCACCGAGGTCACTGACCGAAAGATCGGCCAGGCCATCTTCGACTTCCTGGGATGGGCTGAGTAAGCCTCCCAGGACACAGACTCCCGGTGAGAGCCGGGCGGCACAGGATCAGCTTCAGGTTGAACAAAACCCTATTGCTGAAATGGGGTCTAGCATCAGAACAGATCGTTCGCAGCGATCTGATCAGCTTAATGCCACAGCCTCAGTATTGCCGAAGTTCGCTGAATAGACCGGGTGAGATCACTATATCGGGAAATGAGGGTTCGATTCCCTCCCGGGGCGCCAATCATGCCCTGGTAGATTAATGGCAGATCGACCGTTCACAAGGCTTCAGACTCACCCTTCAAACTGCGTCAGCGATATAAAGTGTCGGTGCCACTCACATAGACTTGAAATCTATTCGAGTGTCGGCCCCAGTCTTAGGCTATGAGACTGGGGCCTTCCTAAGCCCTACCCGCAAGAAAGAAGAACCTTGGTGGAAGAGAATTTCGACTCGCTCTGGATGTACGAGCCGCAGCCCCGATATGGGGGTGGTTACTTCACCATCACTACCAGTTCTAATACCCATCGGCTCACCACTAATGAGTACGTTGAGCACTCCCCCTACTCCGAGTTCATGGACCACATGATTACCACCAAGCTCAAGAAGGAGAAGTCCCCCGTGCCAGCCGCCAAGACCAAGCAGCAAGAGATTGACGACGCCGTACGCGAGGCCATCGAGAAGCCCAAGCGCGAGGCCGAGATCGCTCGCCGCGTCGCGGCCGTCGAGAAGATCGCCGAGAACACGCACGAGGTCGGCACCGTTCTGCGCTGGAAGCGCAAGCTCGGCAAGGGCAACCACAATTACGTCTATGCCGCGATCAAGGCCGGAGACGACAAGTGGTACGTCACCGGAAGCCAGATGGTTAGCACGAACGGCTGGACCTGGGAGGTTCTCGTTGAGTGGATGACCACGGGAGAGCACCTCGTCACGGACCTTGAGGTCTCGGGCGAGTGGACCTCGGTTCTCTGAGATGACCAAGCGAATGGTTGGCAGGCGGCTGGTAGACGACAACCCTCCGAAGGCTTTGAAGGTCGTTGTCTACCGCCGTTGGCCGTGGCAGCAGGACGAGTTCTACAACGAGGGTGAGATCGGTGTCAACATCACCGCTGGAGTCCTCATGATCACCATGCCAGGCGAGATCATCTCCTACAACCAGCGCCACTGGCGACGGGTCGTTTCCACGGAAGTCTCGTCTAGATCGCAGGCATGACCGATATGGTCGAGTCGGACGACGACAGCCTTCGCGCTCGACTTGTCGCTGCGAAGCTTGCCGGGCGCAAGTACAACAGCGGTGATCGAGAGGGATACCACTTCCGCACTAATGAGATTGCCGCTGATGTGGCGGTCAAGGTTGCAGTAGAGTGGATGCGCGAGAAGGCTCAGTTGATCCTGGACAACTTTCCGGACGAGGTGGACACAGCTATCGCTACGGCGATCATCCAACTCGCGGAGACAGAGATTCCGGAGGACGAGGAAGACCCACTCTCTGGCGTTCAAGATGGCCGTTATCCTGACTGTGTGGAGCGTTGGCCAGAGTGTTTCTTGGGTGGATACGACCCAAGGTGCTGCCGGTTCCCGAAGTCGTGTAGCTGCTCATGAGCAAGTGGGTTAGAAGGCCAGGTCCGCCACACACCTGCAAGATGCCTGAAGAGTTCAAGTACGGTGACCAGGATGGCGTCGGTGCTGTGTGGCGTTGCGACTGCCACAAACTCTGGGTTTTCCGTGAGGGCTGGTGGTTCGGGGACTTCCCTCCGGCCTTCCAGAGAACCGTCTCGCAGTGGCACAAGGCTCGCTGGTGGGAGCGGCTTTACTGGTGGTACCAGAACGGATAGTTCTGGTAAGACGAACTGAAATCGGCAAAGTTGGTTACTAACCCACTTGACCAGGCTTCCTCTTTGAGGTAGGTTAGCTCTTGTAACCAAACAGACCCGATACGGGAGGCGCAGAACATGGTGAAGTCCTGGAAGGCTCGGAAGATGGTTCCGGGTAAGGACACGCTTAGCATCATGGCAATGCACTACGGTCTCAGTCCGAGCAAGGTTCGTGACATCATCATCTCGGCTGGTGTCAAGGTCATTCGGGAGGATGGGTTCAAGGGCAAGCTGTTGGTCTTCGGCAAGAGGAATGTGAGCGCTATCGTTGTCGGTCTGAGCCCGCGCCTTATGAACCAGAGGAGGGTCACTGGCTGGGAGGATGGTTTGATCGGGGTCGAACTGGCCACGACCAAGCTCACCAGGCCGGCGATCCGGGCGGTCGCCCAGTGGAAGTTTCTTCAGGACGATGCGAAAAAAGGTAGCGACAACTAGGTACTCAGCAAGGTAAGATCGAAGCTCTGCCTGCGGGCGGGGCGTGGTTTCTTGAGAACTCCACAGTGGCTTCGGGAAGCTAGGAGACCGTTGCTTCGCAAAAGCAGCGGCGACAGGCAGGTTCCTAGCTGGTCAGTCTTGGAGGTTGGCTGACCGATGGAAGGGTGGCCGAGAGGCTTATGGCGCTGTCCTGCTAAGGCAGAACGGGTTACTCCGTCACGGGTTCGAATCCCGTTCCTTCCTCGCTGTGTTGCCTCACGTAGTCAGTCAAGGACACATAGTTCCACAGCATAGTCTAGCGAGTGGGGAGGGAGTGAGGCCCAGCCCCACACTTTGCCCTGGTAGCCCAATTTGGAAGAGGCGTCTGACTTAGGATCAGAAGGTTGGGGGTTCGAGGCCCTCTCAGGGTACGTGTCCCTCATTGTGATTGTTAGAGGCATTGCAGTTGCGAGTGAGGAGCCAAGATGGCATACGGGCCAGAAGTCAAGAACGGGTTGCCGTCTTACGAGGCGGTGTTTCTTCACACCGGCACCGGCGTGAAGCTACAAGCCTTTGTCTTCACTGATGGTGGTGCAACTGAAGGCCAGATCAACACTGTCTTTCAAGCTCTGGTTGACAGGCTTCTGGGGATGGCTAACGTATCCCTTGAGTCGGCGGACAGAACTACAACTTACAAGTCTGCGGTCACTCAGACCCCGTGAGCGGTTCGATCACTTCGCCGGTCTTTGGGTTGCGCACGTGCACCTCGACGAAGATGCCCACGCTCGGACCCCAGGCGCAGGTCTGGCTGTAGAACGGGTCGTTCAGTGCGATGGCTTCGCCCTTCACGATCATCGCGTTCGGGACACCGACCATTTCCAGCCCGGCCAGATCCAGGCGCTCGCGGGCTTCGTCGATAACTTCCTGGATGGCACTTTCCAGTTGACTTCGGTCGGGATCGTTTTCTAGCAGTCTTAGTCCGGGATGAACGACTAGGTAGCCGACGTGGGCGCGGTGTGGCTTGGATGCAGACATGCTGGAAACGCTATGCTCGTAGCGCTTGGGGTGTTGGAGTAATGGCTATCTCGCCACCCTCTCAAGGTGGAGAATACGGGTTCGAGACCCGTACACCCTACGCAAGCAGCTTGCAGGAGGAGGTGGGAGCAATGAATCGCCCCTAAAAAGGGCTCTGTGTGACAATGTGTAATGCCCCGGTAGCTCAACGGATAGAGCACTTGACTACGAATCAAGAGGCTGTAGGTTCGAATCCTACTTGGGGCGCGCCGTTGCAGTGGAAGTCCGGGTAGCTCCCGATAAAGAGTCCGGGCGGGGTGGGCCTGATCAGCCGAATGGCAAAGTCCGGGTGTTACCCAGACAAGGAGGTTCAATTCCTCCACACCCACGGTGAGGTCCGATTTTACGGTGGAGGCAGTTCCCTCAGTGTCCCTTGGTCGTTGTTGAAGCTGGCTGACGCGACGACGGAACTGCACAGTCGAGAGAATGGTGCGATCTCGACACCTCAACGCAACTCCTGCCGGTCTCTCCACGTGCGTACCGGCTGAGGGCGCGGGGCACCTGACGAGGTGGTAATGCGTGGGCTGACATACCTCGCGCCGCACGTATGTCACACGAGTTCCACGCCAAGGTGAGTAACCTTGGCCTGACGGCCTCGGCAACGGGGCCGTTTCTAGGGCGACTAGCTCCAACGGTAGAGCAACTGCTTTGCAAGCAGAGGGTTCCCGGTTCGAATCCGGGGTTGTCCACGTAGTGCTCGCATGATGCGCAAGGAGACCTTGCGATGAGGTTCGCCCCTTTTTGAAACAAAGAGCACTGCGTCATGCCCGAGTAGCTCAGTGGACAGAGCGCTTCCCTCCGAAGGAAGAGGTCGCAGGTTCGACTCCTGCTTGGGGCGCGCAAAAGGGAAGCCCTGCGCAGGGATTCTCGGTGGGCCAGACAGCACCGAGCGGCCGGCTTGATCGACTGGCTGACCCACCTACTGTCTTATGCCCTGGTAGCTCAACGGACAGAGCACCCGGCTTCTACCCGGCAGGTTGGGGGTTCGATTCCCTCCTGGGGCACGCTAGGATCTCGACCATGCATCCAACTCCTGAGAGCGCGGCGGCGTTTGCCGGCATCTTGGCTCACCTGGGCTGGGACACCAAGTACGAGTTCAAGGAATTGCTAGTCGCGATCCACGAGCACCTTGAAGGGTCTGATGTCGACCCCGAGGATCGTCGCTCGATTCACAGCAACTTCGTCCACATGGCCCTGGATCATCAGGACATGATGATGGCGCACTACGGGTGCAGGCCGAGATTCTCCTGGTCTGATGATCGCAGCACCCAGACCATCTGGTTCTTGCCCTTGTAGTTCAGCGGATAGAACACCGCCGTCCTAAGGCGGGTGTCGGGGGTTCGATTCCCTCCGAGGGCACGGGGTGTACCTGGCATCCGACTAGGGAACCTGGTTGCGGGAGACCGCCACCTTACTTGACACGGTTTTGAGAGCTTCAGGTGCAGGTATCGGTCCCAGAGCCACACCCGTGGTGGTCGAAGGATTGAAGGACAATGACCTGCATAACATCTCCTGGTAGACTGTGCTCGACGGAGAGAAACGAACGGTCTGTCAGGAGATCCTCATGTTGGTTCAGGTAGACCTTAGGTCGGACAGCCGCTACATGACCTGCTGGGTGGAGCCGAGGGTGAAGGTCGGCAACGCCATTACCTTGAAGAACCACGAAGAGCCCTCTAGACTGTGGGAGGTTCTTCGCGTGGGAGAGCCACAAGAGCGGTCTAAGATCTACCGTGGCTGGAACAACAACATTTGAGCAGGAGGCTTCGTGGCTTTTGCGTTGGAGGACTTTCTGAGTTCTGTCAGAAAGGCTCTGGAAGACAACATGAAAGACTTGGGCTCTCCTTTGCTCCTTGACAAGGATTTCAGCGTGGAGATCGCGATTTATGTTGGAGACTATGACAAGGAGAGCAAGATCTTTGTGAAGTCACCAGATGTCAACTATGTTGGCATGTGGCCTATTTTTCACAGAGAAGATTGAACGACATCACCATGCCGTCGTAGCTCAGTGGTTAGAGCGTCCGCCTGTCGAGCGGAGGGCCGAGGGTTCGATTCCCTTCGTCGGCGCGCACATCTCCCGATATGTTGACTACCCGATGGAGGGTAAGAGTGAAGAGCAAGATTGCTGGATCGGCTGCTGCGTTCGTTACCGCACTGGTCCTTATTTTCTCGTTGGTCGGTTGCGGTCTTTTCGAGAAGAAGATTGATGACATCTTCCGAGTCCTGGGGAGTACCCCCGGCACCTTCTATAATTACGGTGCGGACGGACAGGTGGTGTTCGAGGCCAAGTGTCGGAGTATGCACTTCGAGCGGGACACTACGTACGACGTGTACAACAGCGACATGAAGCTGATCGAGCCGTCGTCGGTCATCAGGGTCTCTTGTGGTGACAACCTGCTCTCGACGGTGGGCTTCACGTCGGTTTACATCACGGACGGGGCCAGGGACAACTTGGCCGCGAACTCGCAGCAGTTCTACGACCTGAAGGTCAAGAACAATGACCGGGGTATTCCGTTGATCAACTATCTCTGGCGGGACGTGAAGCAACTCTTCGTCGGTACGGCACAGGTCGCCCAGATCTGCGATCAGAACAACAATCCGATCTTGGCCTTCGCCAGCGATGCGGTGACTGGTTACTCGACCGAGGTGGCCAAGTCGACGATGTTCAAGCTTGACGATGACAACAACGACGGGTACGTCTGGATCTCACGCGGGTCCTACACCGTGCTCGATACGGCCCTCTTGGGGTCTACGTTGTGACTGAGCGAAAGCTCGTCATCCTGGTCAATGAC
>Ga0105340_1000151_pt1 | contig 33802 bp, 23 predicted proteins | sample EasRivMeERMLT700_FD_89676 | JGI IMG/M metagenome (GOLD analysis project Ga0105340, IMG submission 89676) | Soil microbial communities from meander-bound floodplain in the East River, Colorado, USA - East River MetaG ERMLT700 | ecosystem: Environmental > Terrestrial > Soil > Floodplain | place...
ACTCCTCGAGTGACACACCGGGTTGCACGGCGTCCGGATACCGCTGCTTCAAAAGCGCGAACCATCGGTTTGCCTCTGCGAGGCGGTTGTGGGAATACGACAGGTAAGTCAGTTGGCGGAGGAAGTTTTTGTGAGCGCCCTGGACTCCTTGTTTCATTTCGGTTTCCTCCGCGATCATTTGCTCAAACGCGGTATTCGCGGCTTCCGCCTTGTCGAGATCGGGGCCAAACCACATTGGGTCGATCGAAACTAAACGCCCGCGCAGGACGGCCAGATTCATCGATTGATAAATTACCCGGCGCAGCGTGATCAGATCCTTTTTTTTGGAATATTTCAGGCCGATGTGGCCCCAGTAAACGGCATGGGCCTCCGGCAAGCGCCACTCCAGCGGGCCGTAGAGCCGGTCGACTTCGCGCATGATCTCAGGGTCCATTTTGTATTCGGTGCGAAGCCGCTCGGCCCGCGCGCGCGCATCCGGCGTCGTCGGGTTCAATAATTCGTCGAAGTTTGGACGTGGCCCTCCAAACACGTTCGTCATCGCCACGGCCCATTTGTATTTGTAGACGAGATGCCCGTCGTCGAGGTTCTGCCCCATCTTGTGCTGAAAGAACCAGCCGAGTTCCCGGTATAGAAGCGCTTCTTTCGGATTATAGCGCAGTCCGCCGTCTCTCAACAACTCGATGCCGCGCTGAACCCACCGCCAGCGGTCCTGTGGATCGGGGAACTTGACGGAAATGTTGTATGCCATGTTCCATGCCTGCACGATCCACACCTGCACGAACGTGGGCTCCAGCTTCGTGATCCAGTCCGCCAACTGCACCATCTCGAAGTATTTGCCTTCGTTTTGAAGCTCGTTAGCTCGAATCCACAATGTGTTCGCAATCAGCCCGCGAAACCCGCCGAGTGCCACGGTCGTAAACGCGAGCATGGGCGGGGCGTTTTCCAATGGCGCAACGCGCGTCAACCCAAGCCCGGGGTCGCTGCGCTGGTGGTTCAGCGCGCGCTGCATGATCGCCGCCGCGGTGAGCAGCAGCGCCATGATCGCCATCAGTCCGGCTTTATACCCTCGTCCTCGCATGTCACGCTTTCGGTTGTGCCGTCGCGAGTTCTCGTCGTGTCAGCACACTCATGCCGATCACTGCCGCCAATCCGCCCATGAGCAAAACGATCTGGCCAAATGCCTGGGCCAACTGAAACCATGTGATGCTCCGGCCGGTGCTTAGAGAGTCAATCGGTGAAAAATTCTGCACCAGGTTAATCACCGCCAGCATTCCACGAAACATGCGCAACAGGATTGAATCAAGCACTGGCGCCGAGCCCGCCCCGGTCTCGTGATTTACCCCCAGCACCGTGCCCTCTTGAACCGCCGTTGACAAGGTGCCGCTGGAAAGCACCACGAACAAAAGACTGGCTGAAAAAAAGGCCGCGACCGGGAACGACAGAAACGTGGCCGAGGCAAGGCCCAGCGCTGCCAGCAACGCGAGCCAGCAGGCGATGATCAACAGGCCGCGGGCAAAATTCAACCCGAACCCGCCTTCCCGATAGAGCACTTCGAATCCATCCTCCTCCGGCACGACCATCGTCGTTGGCTCCCTGTTGAACATTCGCACAAACAGCTTTCCCTTCTCGTCAAACATGTTGGGAGGGATGGCGAATTCGTACGGAGCGTCCGGCGCCAGGAGCAGGTCTCGCTGCACAGCGCGATCCGGCGGTCCGATTTGCCAGCTTGTGAGGTAGGAGCCCGTCGCGTTTGTTTGCGCGACATAAAATTTGACCCGCACGAACATTGGTTGGTCGCGCAGCAACGTCTTGCGCAACCCAAGATCGATGACCCAATCTTTCGGATAACCGGGCAGCGCGACTTGCCGCGCCGCTTGCACGAGTTCAGTGAACTGCTTCCGCACCGCCGGAAGGTCGGCGGGAGGCACGGGCGTCTGCCGCAGGCGCTGCTGAAGCACGCGCTCAACCTCCGCTTCGAGATCCGGTTTGGGCGGCTTCAACGATCCACGTGCGACCATGATTTCGCGGCGCAGGATTTCCTGCTCGCGCGCCGGCAGACGATTGGCGCGGTAGTGCAGCAGCCCGTACACGCTCGCGCCCGCCAGGGCCAGCAACGCAAGATTCAGGAATACCAGGCCGAGCCATTTGCCCAGCCAGATTTGCCAGCGGGGGATTGGCTTCACCGCGACCATCTGCAATTGGCACTCCTCAATGTCCTTGGCCAGAATGCCGCAGGAGAGCCATAGCGTTGCGAGACCGAGCAGGGCCGTGATGACGCTTAAGGTGTAAGTGAGAAGTATCTGCGTGAAGCCGCGCGCTGTGCCGTCGTCCTTGATGAAGAGCGGCAGGAGCACGACCGACATGAGCAGCAGCGCGGCCAGAACCCAGAACAAGCGGAATCGAAACGCCGCTTTCCACGTCAAAAACGCGATAGCCAGGCAACGTTGCATCGGCTACTTCGGCTTGTTCAGCAGCGACGACAGCTTCTCGTTCGCCTTCGCAAGGTCGACCTCCGGCTCAGGCTCCGGCCCTGGCTTTGGTTCAACGGGGGCCGCCGCTGAGGACCGCGTTAAGGCCTCGAGTTTGGCGTCTTTGGCTGACGGTGTTGCCGGAGCGACCGGCTCGACTGCGTCGATTTTCGGCGCGGGCGCGGCGAGGCGTTCGAGGATCTTCGCTGATGCCGCTGCTGGTTCGCCGTCACCCCGCAAATAGGCCGCCACACGATTGCCTGAGGTCGCGCCTGAGGTCTCCGCCGATTCGCGGGCACGTTGCACGACCTCAAGAAAGTAACTCTCCAGGTTTTGCGTTGGCGTGTCGATGCGCACCTTGTCCTCGGAAACGTCGCGCTTTATCAACTCCAGCACGCGTTGCATCGCCTCGCGAGACAACGGCGGCATCGTGATGCGCACGCTGTCCGGCTTTGCCAGCAGTTCGCGCAATGTCCCGAGCGCCTGCACTTTGCCGCCGTACAGGATCACCACGCGGTCACACACATCCTCCACGTCGGAAAGCAGATGACTGCTCAGAATGACCGTCTTGCCGCGCCGCGCGAGCGCGAGAATCAGGTCTTTCACTTCACGGCAGCCGATCGGGTCCAGCCCGGAAGTTGGTTCGTCAAGAATCACGAGGTCCGGGTCATTGATCAGCGCTTGCGCAAGACCAATGCGACGTTGCATGCCTTTTGAAAACTCCCCGACCGCGCGCGTGCGCGTCTGGGTGAGGCCGACCATGTCGAGCAACTGCTCCGTGCGCGCCTCGCGATCTTTCTTGTCGAGCGTGAAGAGGTTCCCAAAAAAATCCAACGTCTCCCGGGAATTCAAATAGCGATACAGGTACGATTCCTCGGGCAGGTAACCGATGCGCGACTTCGTCTTCACGTGCCGCGGCGAATGTCCAAAGACCTCGATGTGCCCGCGTGTCGGATAGAGCAGGCCAAGGAGCATTTTCACGGTCGTGGATTTTCCCGAGCCGTTCGGGCCCAGCAGCCCGAACACTTCGCCGCGCCGCACTTCGAAATCGATGTTGTCGACCGCGCGAGCCTTGGGCCGTCCCCAGAAATCCTTGAACACCTTCACCAACCCGCGCACCGCGACGACGGTCTCGGTCGTCGTAGCCGGAGTGCTCGCGGACTTTTCGTCAGCCGTAATCATGCGAGCTGCGGCCTCAATTCACCCGCTGGCTGCTCCGGCGTAACGCCATTTGCCTCGGACGTCGTTGCCGGTTGATACGGTTCCAATTCCTCGCCCTGCCGCACCAGCCGCGCGCTGTTAAAGATGACAATGAACGAGCCCGCGTTGTGCATGATCGCCGCCACAATAGGATTCAAATAACCGAACGCCGCAAGCGCCAGCCCACCGATAATGAAAAATACTCCGACGAGAAAATTCTGGTTGATCACGGCGCGCGTGCTGCGCGAGAGCCGCACCAGGAACGGCAACCGCCGCAGATCATTGTTCATCAACGCGATCGTCGCGCTGTGGATCGCCACTTCGCTTCCGGCCGCGCCCATCGCGATGCCGATGTCGCCCGCGGCCAGTGCCGGGGCGTCATTCACACCGTCGCCAACCACCGCGACCCGATATCCCCGCGCTTTGGTTTGGCGCACGAACTCGACTTTGTTTTGCGGCAGGCAATCACCCACCGCTTCTTCACAGGCAATCTCCTTTGCCACGCGCGTCGCAACTGGCTGGCGATCTCCGGATACCATCGCCACGCGGCGCACGCCGGACTGCTTCAATTCCGCGAGCGCCTCGCGAGCTTCGCTGCGCGTTTCGTCCTGCAATCCAAGCCATCCGATAAACTTTCCGTTCCGCGCCACAAAGATCAGGCTGAAGCCCTCGGTTTCATTCAAATCAACCGACTTCATCACGTCTTCGGCGACCCCGCTGTCCTTCAACCATTGCGCCCGGCCAACGACAATCGTCGCGCCGTCCACGTCCGCCTTGATCCCGCGCCCAGCCGCCTCGGCAAAATTCTTCGGTTCCGCGAGCGGCACGCTCGCATCCTGCGCCAATTGTGCCAGCGCTTTGGCCGTCGGATGGTTGCTGTATTTTTCGGCTGAGGCCGCCAACCGGAGCAACTCGGCAGGCTGCACGCCCTCAATCGGCGACAACCGGCTCACGGCCAGCTTGCCGGTCGTGAGCGTTCCCGTCTTGTCGAACACAAACGCGTTGATTCGCGCCGCCAGCTCGATGTCGCTCACGTTCTTGATCAGGATTCCCAGCCGCGCCGCCGCCGAGAGCGCCGCCACCATCGCCGTCGGCGTCGCCAAAATGAACGCGCACGGACACGCCACGACCAACACCGCGATCACGCGGTTCAACTTCTCTCCAAGGCTGCCCGTCGTGAACGCCCACACCAGCGCCGCAATCGCCAGCACCAGCGGCGTGTAATAAACCATGTACTGATCAATCAACCGCATGATCGGCAGCTTTGTTTTTTCCGCGGCCAGGATCAAATCGCGCACACGCCCCAGTGTCGTGTCCCGCCCCGCGCGCGTTACTTTCACCTCCAGGACGCCCGTAAGATTCTGCGTGCCGGCAAAAACATCATCGCCGGACTTCTTGTCCACAGGAAGCGATTCACCCGTGATAGTTGCCTGGTTAAAAGATCCCTGCCCATTCAGGATCACACCGTCGGCGGCGACATTGTCGCCGGGACGAATCCGAATGACGTCCCCTATCGCCAGGTCCTTTGTCGCGACTTCCTCCTCACCCTTTGCCGTAATCCGCCGGGCTTTCGTGGGCGTGAGTTTGATCAGCGACTCGATCGACGCCCGCGCTCCCTCGGCAGTGCGCGTTTCGATGATCTCGCCCATCAACATGAAGAACGCCACGATCCCCGCCGTCTTGTAATCCCCAGAGGCAAACGAAGCCAGCACGGCAATCCCAACCAGTTCGTTGATGCTCAAAATCCCCTGCCGCAAATCCTTGATCGCCGTCCAAACGATCGGATACCCCAGCAGGATGGCGCCGATCATTGCGCTCGCGCTCGCGATCATCGTCCCTTTGTGGAAAACCCAATCGACAATGAACGCGTTTAACACGAACATCAGGCCGACCAACAACTGCACCAGCCGCACAGACGTGTGCGAATGATCGTGCCCGCACCCGCACGAGTCGTCATGCTCGTGATCGTGGTGATGGTGGTCGTGGGCATGGTCGTGATGATGGTGATCATGCTTCGGCTCTTTGCGGCTTAACAACGACGTTACCTGCATAAAATTCTCTATCCGCCGGGCCTTCGACCCAACGGTCTCATTAACACCCAACGTCAGTTGGGTGGATCGCGGTCTCGATACGAGGCTTCAACCGTCTCAACGGTTTTCCTCGCCGCTCAATATACCCGTTTTCCCGCTCATTGCACGCGGCGCGCCGCTAATGCGCGTCACCCTTCGGCGGCTCCAGCGTCTTCAGCTTCTCAGGTTCGCGATTCAACTGAATTCGAATCTCCCTCGGGTTGCCGCCACGCGTCGGCACCATAAATTTCTCCACCTGCGGATTTGCAAAAATCCGTTGCAACGCCTCACTCTGGCGCAGATTTCGGAACAACGCCGGGTTTTTGCGATACTCCGGCAGCAAACTGCTGAAGCGATTCGCCTCCGCCTTGACGAACTGCTCCATCCGTGTTTTGTCGGATTCACCCGCGGCAATTCGAATCGCCGCCTCCCCTTGCGCCTGGCTCAACGCCTGGTTCGCCGCGCTCCGCGCATCCAGCAGTGTCTTGCCGCGCCGCGCTTCCGCCTCGGACACCGCGGCGAAGGCCTGGCGCAACTTCAACGGCGCGCTCGCCTGCACATCAATCTGGTCCACCGCAATGCCCAGCTTCTGCTCCGCTATTGTCCGTTCAAGTTGCAGACGCACTCGTTCTCGAAATCCTCCCACATCCCGACTTAGCGCGTCATCGGCCGTATAGGTCGCGCTCGCGTAAATCAAAGCATTATTGAAAGCGTTCAAGACTGCATTGGACGCATCTGCAAAAAGGAATTTGTAGTCGAGCCCCGGTTCCGCTATCCGATACCGCAACTCACCCTTCACGTGGATGATGTTCCCATCCGCGGTCAGGACGTAGCCTTCCTGCGCGGGATTCAACGACTCCGGCGCGGGTGGCAACGTGCCCGCCGCCTCCATCGCCGCCGTCGTTCGATACCAGCCCACCGTCGAGCGAATCGTCTGCACCTGGCCCACGGGAATCCGCACCACTTCGTCGATCGGATAAGGGAACGCCCAGTGTGCGCCGGGTTCGAGCAACACCTTGCCGCCCTTGCTCACCGGATTTCCCAGTCGCAAAATCACCGCCTTTTCCTGCGGCTGCACCACAAAGAACCCCTGAGCAAGGAACACCAGCACCATGATGACGAGCACCACCTTGACGATCACGAAGCTGCTCCGCAGCGCTTCCGAAAGCGCCTGCGAACCGGCGTCCTCCGTTGGCTCTGGCGGCACGGGCGCGCTCGGCGGCGTCGCCTTTTTCCGCGGCTCCAATAAATCAATCCCGTTACTCATTCGTTAAATCGCCCTGGAGGGGCGAGCTCTGCGAGCCCATTCTTCATTCCTGCACATTCGATGAAACCTTCGGCCCCGACCGCGTCGTGGTCGACGACGACGGGCTTCCATTCAACAAGTTCAGCGGAGACGTCTGTGTGTCCAAAATCAACGTCGTGCGGTCCTTCAGGAAATCCTCCAACGCCCGCAGTTGGATCAGGAATTTCCCGAGCTCGGGTTCCTGGTCAAGCACCTGCAGCGACGCCGCGGCGAGCTTGTCCCCTTCGCCGCGAATGCGAGCGGCTTCATTGTCGGCTTCGGCCAGCACTTTCGCGCTCGTGAGGTTCGCCGCCGTCCGAATATCGCTCGCCTCCCGCCGCCCTTCCGATTCGATCCGCTGCACTTGCAATTGCCGCTCAGCCTGCATCCGTTCGAACACCAGCTTCGTCACGCTCTCGGGCAAACCGATCCGCTTGATGCCAATGAAGTTTACCTCGACGCCGTAGCCTTTGGCCTGCACGTCTTTCTGGAGGTGCTGCAGGATTTCCTGCTCGATCTGTTCAAACTTTAGTTGCTTCTCGTCCGTCGAGACGAAATCCGAAAATGAATGCGTCCCCACTACGCCGCTGTAAGCGCTGCGCGCGAGGCCCGACAGCGCGTCTTCGAGCCGCGTCACCGAGTCCCCGAAGCGCGGGAAAAAGGCCTGTGGCTGCGCGATATGCCATCCCGCGTAAATCTTGATCATCAGGCTGTGCCCGTCCGCCGTGAATACCTGCTCGAACTTGCTTTCAAAATTGTGGATGCGCTTGTCGAATTTATACACCTGCTGGATTGGCCACGGCCACTTCAGGTACGCCCCCGGTTCGGTCACCGGTCGCGTCGGCTTGCCGAACGTTGTTACCATCGCCACTTCGGTCGTCCGCACCTGGAAAAAAATCAGCAGCAGGCCGAAAATGAACAGCAGCAACACCCCTATCGTGATCGTAATCGGATTTCGTTTCATAGTTACCTTGGCGCCGGCGCCGCCGGCATCGGCACGTTCAATATATCCCCGGGTCGAAGTCGATCCTCCAGGTTCAGCAGGATCACGTCATGCGAATTCGTTCCGGTCATCACCAGTTTCCTGGTGTTCGCGCTGCCGCGACTCAACACCTGTGCATACGCGAGCTCTGAATAAACACCTGGCGACGCCTGATACGCCGGAATTTGGTTCGTGAAGCGCGCGGCCTGTGCCGCCGCCTACAGCGCCCTGCTCATGCCCGCGGCTTCCGCGTTGCGCCGGCGCTGCAACGCCTCGGCCAGCGCCCACGAATTCGTGCTCACCGCGTCGGCCTGCGCCTTCAACCGTTCCGCCTCGCGCTTTTGCGTCGCGCCGATGACTGCCTCGTAAGAGCCCGCCACACTCACCGGCGGATGAATGTCCTGCAAACCCAGAAAAACAATCTTCACTCCAAGGTCCTCTTCGTTCGCCCGGTCCTGGATGCGCTTATGCAACTCCTCAGCAGCCTTGAATCGCCCCGTCGACATGATCTCCAGCAAGTCCACCCCCACCAGGTAACGCACCACCTCGCGCGTGCCGATGTCCTCCAGCAACTTCGCCGGGTCCATGTGTTTGTAAGCCCATTTCCTCACGTCGCTGATTTGGAACTGCACCGGGATGCTCACCGACAACAGGCTCACCGGCGGAATCCGCTTCCCCTCCACCGTGTTCGTCGTCACGCCGGTTTCACGGCTGGCCACCAGCAAATTGAACTCCTCCTGGTAATGCCGCACCGTCCACAACACTGTATCTTCTTCCGGCCGTTCGTGCCCGTGGCCGTCACCCTCCTCCTCGTGCACAAATCCCACGTTGAATGTCTGGATTTCATCCGTGCGAAAACGCTGCACGCGATCCACCGGCCAGAACCACTTCACATGGACTCCCGGCTTCAACACGTCCCGCTTCTCGACCGGCCGCCCAAACCGCTCCAGCAACCCAGCTTCGCCGGCCTCGATGAATACAAAACACGACGACAACAACAGCAACGCCAGCTGCGCGATCAACAGCCGCGGAAAATTCTTCTCCACGAACCGGTAAAACGACGTTTCCGATACCTTGAATCCAAACTGGTAATCCAGCACGTGCGCCGCCGTCGAAAACAACCCTTCCGGATGGCTCAACAGCCCCACCAGCCGGCTTTCGTAGAGCAATCGCCCCTGCTTCCCCTTCACCCTTGGCCGATACAACTCCAGGATCAGCCCCATCAACGTCTCGAACGCGATCAACCCAAGCAGCGCCGCCCCGGCCAGCGATACGAAATAATCCGTCCGCGGAAACTTCGCCCATGCCGCCACGATCGTCAGCATCACCACCGCGCAGGCATACGCCGACAGCAGCAAGTGATTCGCGCTCGGCCGCAGCAGCCGATCATTGCGAATCCGCGCCAGCCCCGCCGAATATCGCCCCAGCAAAAACAACAGCAGGAAAAGCACGCCGAAGATCGACAGCGCCACCGCCGGCTGATTCAACGCCTCCTTGTCCGGCTTTTGCAGCCACTGCCAGAGCAACCACGCCCCGACTCCCTGCGCCAGCATCAACACGATCGTGATGCCCGGCACGAAATACCGCTCGAATTGCTCGCGCGACCGACCCGCATTGAACGCGTCCGTCCCCTCGTTGAACAACGCCGACGTCGAGCGCGCCTTCGTCAACTCCTCATACTCCATCCGCTCCAGCCGTTCCCGCTCCTCCAGCCGCATCTGGAACCAGCTCACCAGCGCCACCACGAATCCATACACGACAAACACCGCCGCCACCTGCGCCGACAGCGAATTCGCGTAACGCCCCACCGCATACACGCACACCGCGGTCACCAGCAGCACCACCGCGTTCAACAAGCCATTATTGCCCTTACGTTCCATGCTTTAAATCAACTCAACTCACGGTCCTCGAACAGAAACAGCGCCAGCGCGAGCGCCGCGCCTACATACGCCACCATGTATCCCGCCGCCGATCCAATATAACGTCCCGGGATTCGTTTGCCTTCCTCCAGCGCGTCGGCCAGCCACAGCAACTGCCAGTTCGGCAGCACCCCATAAAATATGTTCGCCCACCACGACCCCGCTTCCGCCCGGCGTCCAAACAGATAATCCGACATCAACCCCAGCAGGAAAAACCCGGAACAAACTGCCAACGTGGCGATGACCTCCAGCCGCGTTGAACACGCCAGCGCCAGCCCCGCCAGCACCCAAAACGCGAACAGCACCAGCACTCCGGCCGACAACATCCGCCAGTCGATCCCCACCCCCCAAGCCTGCGTAGTCCCTTCTTTGCTGATGAAATTGATGATTGCGAACCCAACCGTCACCATCACCGCCACGCTCAGCACCGCGTCCGACACGAATGGCCGGCGCAAAAAGAAATTGCTGAACCCCCCCATCGCGTAGGCGATCACGAAACAGGCCCCAAAAATCCCCAGCGCGACCCAGTCCGTGTCCCCGTAGGCGTCGAACGCCATCCGGCTGGCCAGCAGACAGGCCACCACGTCCACATAGGCCAGCAGCGCCAGCGCCAGCGCCAGCCCCACGTACTTTGCCAGCAAAAACTGCGCGCGCCCGACCGGCTTGGAGAGGACTGCCAGGGCCGTCCCTGTGCGAATTTCACGCGCAAGTGAGTTGGAAGCACTCAGTACCGCCGCCAGCAACCCCGTCAGCAACATCACCGCCAGCACGCTGTCCTTGACCAGCCTGGGCTCATCCCCGAACCCGAAATACGAGATGCTCGACAAAAACGCGATAAACAGCGCGGAGGCGCTCATTAGCAGCAGAAAAATCGGCTGCCGAATCAGCTCCATGAATGCGTTTGCCGCGATTGTAACGAATTGGCGCACAGGCTCGTAAGCTGCCAAGATGACGAATCATACGCCTATTGGCAAATCGTTATATCGCACACCCCGTGCCAACGCGTCTCCCGCCCGCTCGCCCCTCGATTCAACGCCTGTAACCACCGACGTAAGGAGGTGGCAGGACGCCGCGCCGTTGGCGTCCGCCTCCCGTAGCAGCCGACGTCAGTCGGCTCTAACATCTCCCGGTGCCTGTCGCCGAATCCCACGACACACAACTTCTGGCGCCGGCCCAGCGGCTCTCCCCTCTCCCTTGGGGAGAGGGTCAGGGTGAGGGACAAACCAGTTCATTTGGTGCATCCCGTCCCTGGAACCGCGGAGACGCAGTCTCCCGGTGGAAATGACGATCCAGAACCCGGTCACGGTGAGGGACAAACTGGTTTCCGCCTATCGACCGAACCAGGTTTTCCCGCGTTGCAACCTTCTGAATTCCGATTCCTGAATGCCTGCCTTCCTTATAAGCATCCCGCTGCCTCAAGCTTATCTTTTCAACCGATAAAGGGCTCGGCCGTTCGCAGTCACTCTGTTTGTGACCGTGTACTTCCCGTTGATAATCGACGCCGATACTGCATTGCTCCAACTTGTGGTGGCCGCATTCGTGGTCCATTGCAACCTGAAGCCGCGCGCGTTCGTTGACCACGTGAAAACCATGTTTGTTCCTATCTTAACGCCCGTGAGTAACGGTCCCACCGTTGTGAAGCCCGTCGCGATAGAATTGCTGCTCCACCCGTTGCGGTTGTCACGGTAACGTACTCGCCACTGATAGTTGCTGCCGAAATGCAACCTGTTCGTCGGAACGGTCCAACTCGTCAGAGACACAGTGTTCGTGCCACTGTCAGCCACGATCGTTGAACCGCTTAAGACCTGCCACCGGCTTGCCGTGTGCGTGTCACCTAAACAATCAAGGTCCGCAAACTCGCTTGCCTCGAGCGTTGGCGTCACTGAAACATTTACTGCACCACTTGGCGGAAAACCGTTGATTGGCCTGACAGGGGGTGTATTCGTCCCGGTATAGGTCACGGCGACTGATCGGATTGCCGAATAGTGGCCTGCTCGATCTATACTTCGCGCCTCGATGTTATTTTCACAAGGAGACAATGTTACGCTCCGCGTCCAGGTGCCCGTCCCCGCCGCATTCGTCCAACTTCCGCCGTTGACTCGGATTTGCACCACCGAAACGCCACTAGAGGGAGAAACCGGGTCGTTTGCATTTCCTGAAACAGTGATCGTCCGCGCGCTTACCAGTTGCCCGTTCGTTGGGCTTGTGATGTTTATGTTCGGAGCCGTTACGTCGATACTCACCGTCAGCATTACCGGGCTTGAAGTGGAGATGTTGCCTATGTTGTCGTACGCGCGTGCAGTCCAAACGTGAGGTCCATTTTCAGATGGGGTGAATGGCCAACTGTGGGTGTAGGGCGGCGTCGTGCGTATTCCCCCAAGCGATGATCCATCATAGAACTCGACTGCGCTCACACCGACATTGTCCGTGACGCTGGCTACGATCGTTAACACCTGGGCATTTGTGTAGATTGCCCCGGTTGCTGGGCTGCTTATTGCGATCGAAGGACCCTGTGCATCGAGAAAGTTCGCGACCAAAGTTCGATCTCCGGATGCCGTAAACGTGTAAGTCGCTGCCGTGCTAACGACATTTCCTCCGTCGGTCCAATTTGCGAACCTAAACCCGCTGCCTGGTGTCGCCACAACGCTAACAGACCCTCCGCAAGTCTTTAGTCCGCCCCCACTCACAGTTCCTCCACCAGAAGATAGAGTGGTCACAAGATAGGTGCAGGGCAAAGTGACCGCGATGGTCCCGGAATTGCCACTGGTCCCGATCCCGTTGTAAGCACGCACGCGATAGTAGTAAGTGATCCCGGAGGTCAAGCCACTTACGCCGTGGCTTAAGGTGTTTCCGACATCGAGGCTTTGATACCCAGCCACGTAGCTGCTAAACGTGCTACTGGTCGAGACGTCAAGAAGGTATCCGGCCGCGCTGCCAACTGCGTTCCAACTTGCCGTGAATCCAGCCGCCGTGACAGAGGTAGCGGCCTTCGCAACGGGTGGCGATGGAATGTTCCCCACTACCAGGCGGTCAGTATAGTTTAGATCATCGATCATTAAATAACTCCCGTTGTAATATTCCGAGAGTGTAAGCGTTACGTAGTAGTTACCATCCGGCGGCTTGGAATACGTCAACGTCTGATTGATGTTGTTGTGAACATATCCACCGGTGAGTGGATTGAGCACCGTACTCGCAAACCGGTAACCTGTAATCGTTCCCCCCGTATATGGAGTTGTCGTTGCCCACAGATCCAGCCGCAAGCTCCCGCTTCTTCCCAAATCGCACACGTTCCTGACTTGCTCGACATACAGGTTTACGCTACTGCCAATCACCTGCCATCTCGTGAGTCCAAGGATTTGAACATCTCCAATATAAGCGCCCCCGGAAACACGGACAGGCGAACTAAAATTGATGTAGTCGCGCGTCGCATAACCATCTGCTCCCAATCCTGTATATTCCCGGACCTGAAGTGAAAAAGACCAGATCCCGGGCGGGGGAAGCAAAAACGATATCGACCCCGAATTGATGTCGCTCCGGGTAGTCCCGCCAGGAATTTGGCCTATAACATGCGACGCCAGCTTATAACCGAGTGTTACTTGAGGGAAGGGCGCACTGAACGCCCAAAGTTCCAACCGAATGGTTCCGCTGATTCCAAAGAACTCATTGTTGTCCACCCGATCTGCGTGCAGGAAAACCGAATTACCCACGACATTATACGAACCGCTTCCAACAAACCTTAGGTTCGTAGCGATGCAATCCCCAGTTGGGCCCAACAACAGTAGCAGCCATGTCCAGATGGATCTCCGAGCGAAAAGCAAACACGAGGGAGCAAAACATGTCGGTCGAATTTGGCGGTCGTACATCGGGTCGGTGCTTGGCCGACATTACAAGGCCAACGACCTCCAATGTCAAGGAAGAGCGCAGCCCCAGCCGTAAGAGAATAACCAGGACCTAAAGCCTAATGTCTCGCGGTGCGCGACTGTGCGTTCGCGGGCGATTTCTCCAGAGGCGCTTCACGGCCCTACACGCAAGTTGTCAGCGACGGCCAGAGCCAATAGATTTCTCGAAAGCCAGTATCTGCGATGAAAAGAGAAAGTGTACAATGTTCAGGACCTCTTTACGCTGATTTCAGAACGGATAATCAAGTGTGGTTGTGGCGGAGGACATAATGAATGTTTGCTTTGTTGTTCGCACCGGTCTCTGGTTCGTTTTCACTACTTCGGTCATTACATGTGGATGTAGCCGAAACGCAACCGTTCTCGAACAGAAGGCGAAGGGGGTATTTACTAATCAGTTGGTCGCCGTCGAAATTTTGCCGGATCAACTTGCAACGAACCACTTTCGTAAAGTCATAACGAACGCGAACGACCTGGTTGAGCTCTCGCAAGCCTTTGCAAACGCCGATCGGAAGCCGGTAGGTGGACACGGCGGGCCAATCTACGAGTGCACCCTTATCCTTAAGTTTCAAAGTGGCACGAACTTGGTTTTTTTGGCATCGGTCCACAAACGGCAAACTAATGACCTGTATATAAGCGATACGTTTTGGCAGATAGACAGCAATGGCTGTTACGTCCGTGGTCGTCCTCGACGCGTCAGAATCCCAGGTTTGGGTGCTTGGATCGTCGGGAAGGAGCCTCGGGGAAATCTGGAGAGTTTCACGCTCGAAAAAGGCAGGTAGAAAAGAAAGCGCTCGCGAAAGAGCTCGTCCCAGGAATCTACGCGGGAGGTGACTTGTGGTCTCGGTTACGAACGCTTCTTTGAGCGAAGCAAACCTCACTTAGCAAATCCTCTCACAATTTTTGCATCCAAAACGGCTCGGGCGGCGGATATGGTTCCTGAAATCCGAATGAACTAAACGCGTGCAGCCTGCAAAGAACCAGGTTTTGCGGTTCCCGGGAAACAGGCCCGGAGAATCGCACGATGCCGCTGAGGGTAGCATCGAGAAGCGCCTGCTGGCGGAAATAGCTGAAGGGTGCCAGCAGGCGCTCGCTGCCCTTTACCGCCGGCGCGGCTCGCTCATCTACTCGCTCCTGGTGCAAATGCTCGTGAACGAAACCGAAGCCCAGGAAGTAATGCAGGATACCTTCGTCCAGATTTGGCGGCGCGCGCCGAAGTACGATCCCCAGCGATCACCCCCGCTCGCCTGGATGATCATGATCGCCCGCGGCATGGCCCTGGACCGGCTGCGCGCCCGGCAACGCCGCACCGCAAAGCACGAAACCTATCGCCGCGAAATCGCATCCCTCGGCATCGAAGAAATAAACAGCGTCCGCCACGCGGAGAAAGGGGAACTCGAAGCCGCCTGTGCGACGGCGCTCCAACAATTGCCGGAACCACAACGGCGCGCGTTGCAGCTCGCGTTTCTGCGTGGCTGGACCCACGAGGAGATCGCGCGCGCCGAGGGCGACCCGCTCGGCACCGTCAAGGCGCGCATCCGGCGCGGACTCATGGCCATGCGTCAAATACTGAAGGAATACCATGGCTGAGCCCATTCCTCACGCCGATGACGCAGCAGCGTATGTGCTCGGAACGCTCGGGGCGCGGGACCGCCGCCGGTTCGAAGCGCGCCTGAAAGAATCCCCGGAGCTACAGAGGGCGGTGCGTCTTCTCGAAGCAGGCAGCATCGGGCTGGCAATGGCTGCGCCGCGCCGTGAGCCGCCGATCCGCATCTGGGCAGGCATTCAGGCAGCCGTCACCCACGAGTGTGAAAAACGGGGCCGTTCGGTTAGGCGAAAATGGCTTCGCAACGTGGCAGGAATCGCCGCCTGCGCTATCGTTGGCTGGTTCGCCTACACATGGAACCATCGCGCTTCATCCGCCAGTCCAACGATCGTAAGTGATGTCGTGGAAACCCATGCTACCAACTCGGCTGCGCCCGTGTTGGCTCGCGCAACTTCACAGGCCAATTCCGTAAGCCAGCCTCCCCGTGAAAGGCGGGCGCTGCGGCCCGGCGAAAACGCGACGCTTCGCGAGCGGGTCGGTGATCTCGAAAGCCAGGTTGCTCACCTCGCGCAAACAGTCACTCAACATCAAACCGCCCCGCCTGATCTCAACCGGCTCACGTTTGTTAATATAGTTCCCGAGGGATCGGATGGTGCCGCCAGCCCGCAGATAGCGCCCGCATCGCCCGAACTGCGGCGTGCACTCTTGCTCGGAGTCGCCCGCCAGCTTGGCTGGATGCCCGGATCGCCCGCGCCACCGCAGCCATCCGCGTTGCCACCGCCCTCACCCGCGCCATCAACTCCGCCCTTCACGCAACCCGCAGACCCCAACCCTCCGGCGCCGCAGAATGATGCGGGCGTGGAATTCGTGGACTTGCCCCCGGTCGAGGCGCCTTCGCCGGAAACTACAACAGCTTCAGTCCAGACGCCGACCTCTCCACCTCCGACAACGACACCAACGACGACAACAACGACACCGTCCGAAGAGAACAGTTCCAGGAACGCCAGCTCGATCCCCGCATTTGTCTCGGGAACGAATCTGGTGTTTGCGGTGGATTCATCGGTTTTGCCCGTCGGCACCGAAACTGTCAGCTTCTATTCAGGGATCGCAGGAGGGCCGGCCGTGTTTCGCGGCGCAGTGACGTTGGGCTATAGTCCGACTGTCATCACAATGCCCATTCTTCAGTTCAGGGCGTTTGATAATAATTCAGCCGTTATCTTGCCCTCATCTCCGGCCAGGTTCAGCTTCGGCTCGATATCTGAAGGGTCTTTGACCGTTATCCGATTTGTTCTGCCTGACCCGTCGTCGAGCAGCCCGTAGCACTCGCCCATTCTCTCAAGGAATCTCTTATGAAAACGACATCGCTTGTCACGTCTTCCGCGAAAGCGTTGGTCATTGCCGCAACGCTGTCGGCCTCGTTGCTGCATCCGGCCATGGCTCAATTGGCGGGGCCGCAAATCACTTCCATCCATTCCGCGCGGACGAACATCGTGGTCACCGTCGACGTGCCGCGCGGCTTGCGCAAGGTCACTCTCGAAAGCCGTACTCAACTGAATATCGGCGCGTGGGAACCGCGGGCCGTGCAGCGATTGGACGGCTCGGGTGGCAGGGTCACGTTCACGTTGCCCACGACCGTTGACGTGCAAGTGCTGCGCGTGCGCGCCAACGAACGCGATCCGCTCCCGGAAAGTTTTTATCGCGGCAGCAATTCGTTCGAGAACCATGTGAGGCTCGCGCAGAATCTCGACGGAAGTGGCGCGCCGGCGGCCGTTGATCCCGGCTCTTCAGGGCTGCAATACTCATCGCTCACAGGTCCTCTCCCGCCGGGGACGGGGACGCTTGTAGCGCGCGCCATTTCGGAGTCCGACATCTGGAAACTGCGGGGTGATACGCTTTACTATTTCAATAATTACCGTGGCCTCCAGGTGATCAATCTCTCGAACGCAGACGCTCCAGTGATTCGCGGCGTCCTGCCGCTCCCGGCCGCCGGGGAACAAATGTATCTGCTCGAGGATCATTACGTCGTGCTGCTGGCGCGCAAAGATTGCTCATGGGATACCGTCGAGAGTGAAGTCCTCGTCGTGAACACGAGCCCCAGTTTGTCCGCGCCGAATCGCGTCGCCGCCCTTCCCGTTCCCGGCCGGATCATCGAGAGCCGCCTCGTCGGGACCGCGCTCTACGTCGCTTCCGAAGCGTGGCAACCGCAAACGAACGCCTCTGGAATTCAATGGGAACAGGGCACCCACATCCTTTCATTCGACCTTGCCAACCCTGAACGACCCCTGGCCCGCAGCGCCCTTTGGTATCCTTCCGGCGGCAGCGTAATCGCCGCCACGGACCGGTTCCTCTTTGTGGCGCTGCGGCCAGGGGACAATAATGGCGCCGACATCCATTACCTTGATATCAGCGCGTTCGATGGCGTCGTGCAGCCGCGCGGCTCAGTGCGCGTGGCGGGACAGGTCGACGACAAATTCAAGATGCACCTCAATGGTGACGTGTTCTCGGTGATTTCCTGGGGCGTCAACTCCAACTCTCTCACGGTGACGAAGCTGGAAACGTTCTCCCTGACTCAACCGCATGCTCCGGCCCGGCTCGGCCAGCTTGAATTCGCCCTCAACGAACAATTGTTCGCGACACGCTTTGATGGCAACCGTCTCTACGCCGTCACGTATCGCCGCATCGATCCGCTCTGGGTGATCGATCTTTCGAATCCCGCCGCGCCAAGTATCTCCGGCGAACTGCGAATTCCCGGCTGGTCCACCTACATCCAGCCGTGGGGCGATCGTCTCGTCACCGTGGGCATCGACGACGTCAACGGCAACCGCGTCGCTGCCCAACTCTTCAACGTGAGCGATCCCGCGCATCCATCGCTTTTGAGCAAGGTTTCGCTGGGCGAGAACAGTTCATGGAGCGAGGCCACTGAAGATGAGAAGGCCGTTCAGATTTTACCCGAGGCTGGGCTGATCCTTTTGCCATACCAGGGATGGCTGACCAACAGCCAGGCGCGGCGTGTGCAGTTAATCGATCTGGCCACAAACGCGCTGACTGCTCGCGGCGTTATCGAGCATGAGTTCCAGCCGCGGCGCGCGACGATGCACGGCGAGCGCATTTATTCGATTTCACCGCGCGAACTCCTGACCGTGGACGCCACCAACCGCGACCAACCGCAGGTGCGCTCGAGGCTGGAGTTGAGCTGGCCCGTGGACCAGGTGTTTGTCCACGGCGATTACGTGCTCGAACTCACCAAAAGCGACGCGGCGGTGCGGATCGTGCGAGGCAACGCCCCCGATGCCGTGCTGGCGTCGTATCGTTTGCCTGACGACTGGCCGGTCGTCGGCGCTGCGGTGCGCGAAGGAAAGCTCTACGTCGCGCAACGCGAGAGCCGGAGCAGTTGGCCCGGTCCATTCGTGATTACGTTTTTGAATGTCTGGGATGCCGCACCGAACACCAACACACCCTTAAGACTGTCAGTCCTTGATCTCGCCGCGTTGCCGGCGTTGTCGTTGCTCGGGAGCGCCGATGCCACGAATGGACCAGCGGTTTTCAGCCAAGAATTTGAGGCCCTTTGGCCAAGGCCCGGCCTGCTCGTCTGGTCCGGTGCGAACAGTCATCCCTGGAATTTTTATCCCATACCGTTCAGGCCTATTCGCATAATCGCCCCTCAGCCAATTCTGGTTGATCCCATTGGCGGTCCTGGCGGCATTGTCTTGAACGCGACGCTTTCCGGCGGTTTCGCACCTGGTCTTGTTCATTTTGATTCAATCACATTTGGCTGGCCGATTTACCACGGCGGCGGCGAACAATGGCTGCTCGCGTTCGACGTGGAGAGCGCGTCTGCGCCGAAATTTCTTTCGTCAATTAATCTCGCGACGAACGGCGGCTGGAACTTCAGCAAGGCCCATGAAACCGCGGGGCTGATTTACTTGAGCCACCAACTCAACGATCGCGTCGTCAAGGAAACCAACTATCAAGTCTCGACGATCACGCGGCTCGTCACGCAAACGAATCTCGTTTCGGTGACAAACCTCACTGCCCACTACTCTTACACTCTCGTTACGAATACGATCCTGCGCACCAACGTCAGCGAAATCGTCCGGCGTCTGTGGCCTGCGGGCACACGGTTCTCGGCGGGGTTTTATCATACGATCGCCTTGCAGTCCGACGGCAAGGTCCTGGCGTGGGGCGACAACTCGGTCGGCCAACTCGGCGATGGCACTTTCACGAGCCGGACTGCGGCGCTGGTTGTTTCGGGACTAAGCGGGGCGTCGCTTTCCGCAGGTGGGTTTCACAATTTCGTTTTGCAGAGTGACGGCACCATCGCCGCATGGGGCCAGTGCATTTATGGGGAACTTGGAAACGGTGTTGAAACCCCACCCCCGTCCTCCGGACCACCTCCGTTGCCGACCATCAGTGTTCCCACGCCGGTGATCCTCACGGGACTCCCCTCTCTCGCGAAGTTGGCGGGAGGGGATTATCACAGCGTTGCAATCACGAGCGACGGCGCAGTTTTGTCCTGGGGTGCGAATTGGTACGGGCAACTCGGTGACGGCACGAGGACCAATCGCTTCAATCCCGTGCCGGTTTCCGGCCTGGGCGACGTGACGACGCTCGCCGCAGGAAGCCGACATAACCTTGCGGTGCTCGCGGACGGTTCAGTCTGGAGTTGGGGAAAAAATGACTACAGCCAACTCGGCCACGGGAACAGACAGGATCAACTGGTTCCAGGCGCAGTGACAAATCTGGGCGAAGTTGTCGCCGTCGCCGGAGGGCTGCGCCATAGCCTGGCCCTTAAATCAAATGGTTCCGTCTGGAGTTGGGGCGCCGATGAGCTTCAGCCAGGCATGACGCTCGTTCCGCGTGCGGTTCCAGGATTATCGAACGTCACAGCGATCGCCGCGGGTCGCGCCCACAGTCTTGCCTTGTGCGCGGACGGTTCGGTTTGGGCATGGGGACAGAACGACTACGGCCAGTTGGGCGCAGCCGTGTCTTCCCGCGAGCCGCAACGCGTCACCGGCATAAACGGCGTCGCCACGATTAGTGCCGGCGCATATCACAGCGTCGTTGCGAAGAGCGATGGAACGATGTTCGCGTGGGGCGACAATCGTTTCGGCCAACTCGGTGAGGGCGAGTCGCTGTCGACCACGAATGTGCTGGCGTCGACGCAGGTGGTTACGCTCACGAACCTCTCCTATATCACCAACATCACCTCGCGGGAGATCGTTGAGCAGCGCTACGAAACGATCAGGGTCACCAACGCCTACGAAGTTGTGGAGTGGGTCGAACGCCATTACCTCGACGTGGTGGATTACGCCGACCCGGCGCATCCCACTCCGCGCCAACCTGTGAACATTCCCGGGCAACTTGCGGGGATTTCGCACGGGGGCGCGCTCCTGTACACGCTCGCCACGCGCGACGACGGTGGGAACACGAGCGCACGATACCTCGATGCCAGCGCTTACGATGACGTCTCGGTCTGGCTGGTGGACTCGATGCGATTGCCTGGCAACGGGAGTCATCCGGTGCTGGCGGCGGGCACGAATATTTTCCTGGCGCGCCCCGCGACGACAAACGAGGCAGCCCAAATAGAGGCGTGGACGCTCGCCGAAAACACGGGACGTTTCACCCTGCGCGCTTCGGCCGCCCTGCCCGCGACCGCACATTCCCTTTTCAGCTTCCCCAAAATGCTCGCCGTACAAACCGCGAGTGAGCTGAATTTGCTGGATGTAAAAGCTTTGGATCGCCTTGGCTCCGGAGCCCTTCCCTCTTGTGTCGGCGGAGATGTGAGGCATGCGGCGGGCGATACGATGCGCGGTCTCTGGGTGCCGCTCAACGACTACGGCATCCAGCACATCGTCATCGATCCGTAACGCGTCCGCTTGCGACTGCTGCGACTGGTTTACTCAGTCCCGGCGGGACCGAGGTGAGCGATTATTTTTTCGAAACGCGCCATGCGGTCTTTGAGAGCCTCGATCTCAGCTTCTTTCTTCCGCAGTTGCTCTTCGAGTTTTTGGTTCAGTCCCTGGATCGCGGCGAGGGCGACGCCGTCGGCGTCGATTGCCCCAATCGTCTTGTCATCCGCGCCCAGGCCAAAGGCGGTCTTGAAATCCTGTGCGGTGGGACCCACATGCCTAATGCCGGCGGTTTCATTGGTGTAGCGCCATTGGCGCACTGGCATCGACGCGACTCGATCGAGGATTTCGCCTGCATCGACCTCCTCGAAATCGGTCTTGCGATTTTTGTCAGACACGCTCGTCCACACGCCGCTATTACTGAGGAATGCGCCCGTCCAGGTACTGATAGTGCTGTTGGGGTGTACGCTGCTGGTCGGGCCGATGTGTGCCCTGGCCATGCGCGTTCCACGACAGGGCGGTGATGAGAAGTGAAAGGACGAAAGTTGTTTTCATAAGCTCCTGGTGAGTTCATCCCGATCATGCGAATCCGCCCGTAATTTGCAAGAGACGAGGACGTCACAAAATTTCGTGTTGAAGTGGCTGACGAAAACCTGTTGACATTAAAACTACTTTGGTAGTATTACCGTGGTAGTTAATAATGAAGAAAGGAAAGATTCACCGGCTCGGGGACCTGCAATTGAGGATCATGAAAATCCTGTGGACACGCGAGGAGGCCACGGTGGCGGAAGTTTTCGAGGAGTTGGGGAAAGGTGCAGACCTTGCCTACACAACGGTCTCGACGATGCTGCGGAAAATGGAGGGGCGCGGACTGATTACCCATCGCACGGAAGGCCGGTCGTTTGTGTATCGCGCAAAGGTGGATTCGGAAGCGGTGTCGCGCAGCATGATTGATCACCTGGTGGATCGCATGTTCGAAGGGGACCTCACCGCGGCAGTGAATCATTTGCTGACGACGCGGGAAGTGAGCCGGGAAGAATTGAAGGCGCTCGAACGGCTCATCGCGGAGAGAAAGAGGACAAAGTAGTGGGGCCATGGACGCAGTTCCGACATATGATTTTTGGTGGCGCTTTGCCGCGATCCTTTCCGCTGAAGTGGCCGCGATGGCTGCGGCGGCCTGGGCGCTGGAGAAATTCAGTTCGTCGGGAGTTTGGCGGCGGACCGTTTGGCACGTTTGCCTGATCGGTTTGGTGGCGCTGGTGGCCGCAGAGACGAGCGGGTTGGGCCGGATCGTGGCAGCGCAATTCGCAGCGAAAGCGCCACTGCCGGAAGAGACGTTGCAATATTCGGAAACATTCTCACTCGCGGCGGAACCATCCAGCGCTGCTGAAGAGCCGATCATTTTCCTTACTTCGCCAGAATCGAGTGCTGCGGTTGTCCCGCGCCAATCGTGGTGGCCGGCAATTCTGTGGGTTGCCGGATTTGCAGTCGTGAGCCTTGGAGCCATTTTTCTGCGCGCTCTCTTTGCGATTGCAAGCCGACGCCGATGCAGGCCCGCCAACGAAGACGTTGTGGAGCGGACGCAGCAAGTGGCGGCGCTGCTCGGATTGCGTCTCCCCGTCGACGTGGTCGAGATCGACCGGATCAACACACCGATTGCGTTTGGGATCGTAAAACCAAAGATCGGGGTGCCGGAAGAGTTCAGCCGAAAATTCACGGAACAACAACAGGAAGTGATGCTGGCGCATGAACTGGCGCACGTCGCGGGACGAGACGCAATTTGGCATCTGCTCGTGGATCTCGTCGCAGCGTTGCTCTGGTGGCATCCCATGGTGTGGTGGGCGCGGCGTCGATTGCATTTCGCGACGGAAGCGGCGGCGGACGAAGCTTCAATGGTGGTGAAGGATGGCCCCAGCGTGTTGGCCGAAACACTGGTGACTCTGGGAGGCAGTTTGCTGAAACCGCAACATCGGGGCGCGCTGGGGATAAAGGGATTGCGGTCGGGACTGGCCCGCCGTGTCCAGAAGCTGATGGCATTGAAAGATGGCGAGTGGCGCGGGCTTTCTTTTCGGAACCGTTGGGTGCTGAAAATTTGCGGTCCGCTTCTGCTCGCGGCGGGAGCGATCGCCTGCTTTACGTGGACCGGCAATTCGACGGGAACGCCGCACGACGAGTGGCAGAATTCGCTCGCGGGCCGGACATTCGCCGCGCTGAGCGCGGAAGCGGCGAACGCGGATGCCGAACGGATTCCCGGACTGTTAGGGGATGCGAAGATATTTTTCGACAGAGGAAAGCTCGATCATGCGGAGGGGCTGTGCGGGGAAGTCCTCAGGATCGATTCGGAGAACAGCGAGGCGCTGCGATTGATTGACGCCATTTCGAAGGCGCGAAAGACGAACCTCGCCGAAAACGTCGATGATAAATCCGGGGCGAGACCTGCCGAGATGGAACGCGTCCTCCCCCCTGAAACCGACCCTTCCAAAAACCGCTTCATGGCCCCGCAAACGATCGGTTCATTCGAGCAGGTCATTTCCAACGCACTGAACTTCTCGACGGAGGAAAAGAGACGGCGGGTGCGATTCACGGAGGGAAGCGGCGTGAGCAATATTGTTTACAACAGCAAAGGGCGGCAGCGAATCCGCAGGCTGCTGGAGGAAATCCGGCTGCCGTCGGTGATGTACGATGACGTGGGCCTGGGTGAAGTGTTGCGTCGTCTCAGCGAAGAAGTCAGGCAACGTGATCCAGAGAAAAGAGGAATTGATTTTCTTCTGTCTGCGGAAATACAACTCCCGCCCATCGATCCCGCGACCGGGTTGCCGGTTGGTCGAGCCGAGCCTTTCCTCGAACTCAGCAGCAGAAATATCAGGATCATTCCGGCGCTGCAGAACGTGACTCTCGGGATGGCACTGGACGCGATCTGCAAAGTAGCGGAGACGCCGATCTACTATTCGGTGGAGGAATACGCCGTCGTCTTTGTGCCCACCGAAAGGCCAAGATCACTTCACACGCGGCTTTACAAACCGGATCGCGACACCGTTCTTAAGCATTTTGGGCGTCAATGGACCCCCGACCCAGCGACGCTGCGTCCCCCGCCCAGGGAGAGGGACGTAGGGCTGGAATTCATCCTCACTTTACGCGAGCTTTTAGCCGAAGCGGGGGTCGACCTGGCGCCTCCCAAAGCCATATTCTTCAATGATCGGCTTGGAAAGTTGATGGTGCGTGCGACGCTGGAAGATCACGATGTGATTCAGCGGGCGATTCAGCGGTTCCTTCCGCCCGCGAAACAGGTTTTGGTGGAGGTGCGGGTGGCAGAATTCCGGGGCGACGCGGTGGGAATTAAGTCCGCGCTGGGAATCGATGTGACTGGCGGCAAGGTCCTGAGCGATCCGCAATATCGATTAGCAATCCGAGCGCTCAAGCAGGCAGCGGGTGTCCACGTGTTGGGGGCGCAGACAGTGACCACGTTGGACGGCCGGCAAACGCGGTTTGAGTTGCAAGGACTGGAGAAACTGGATCTGGACGACGCGATTTTGCACGTTGTGCCGCACATTGGTCGCGATGATCGTAACATCTACTTAGTGACAGCGTTAAGCAAACGCCAACCGGCAAGTGCCACCGTGCGCGGCGGACAAACGGCGCTCGTACCTCTGCCTTCGGTTAAGAAGGTTTACGGCGAGGGAGTGAGCGTTCCAGTCCTCACGCGTATTGCCTTTGTGACTGTGACGATCATCGACGCGGCTGGCAACCGGGCCCACGCGGAAGAGAACGAAGAAGCAAATCCCTTTGAGGGTATTTGGAGGTTTTAGTTCTTCGCTGAGTGAAATTCTGTTGCGACTTCGCCCGTGTCCGCTAATTGTCTCGCGGGTAATGTTGAAACAATTTGTTTTTGTTGTCTTGCTCGGTTGTCTGGTGGTTGCAACGGGATGTCGCGATGCGCGCCAGGCTGATAGCCACGATCATTCTCATGGCCCGCCGCACGGCGGAACACCGGTGGTGGTGGCGGAGCACAAGTATCACCTCGAACTGGTGCGCGACGCCACAAACGGAGTGATGCAGGCGTACGTGCTGGATGGCGATCTGCACGATTTCATCCGAGTTCCTGAATCGAACTTCACGCTGGTCGCGAAGCTGGGCGGGCAAACCGAGCGGATTGAGTTCCAACGCATGACGAACGCGACGAGCCCAAATCCTGCGGATCCGTCATTCCTTTTCGAAGCGCGCGCGGAATGGGTGAAAAGCGCAACGAACTTTGACGGCGTCATCCCCAGCATCACGCTCAAAGGGCAGACATTCACGAATGTGACGTTCCCATTCCCGAAGGGGACACTGCACACGCATTAATGGGCCCGGGCCGAGCGCCTTTACTAGTGGCAGGCGCAGGCGTACTCGGCGCGTTTGCAACCGCCGCAGTTGCTCAGGTCGGCCTTGAAACGATAGTTTTGCGGCTTGGCATCGGCGGTCTGCTTTAGCTGCACAACAACGTTGTTCGCATCGCCTTCGGGCAGTTTTGTTTTACCGACGAGCGCATTACCCTTCTTTTCGAACTCGATCTTCTGTTTGCCCTCTTTGCCGTCAGCGATGACTGTGACGCTCTGGTTAGCGGGTGACACGGGCTTTCCAGTCGCATCGTAAAAGTTGATGGAAACGGTCCGGTCCTTCTCTACGAGGAATTCCGCTTTGGGATTTGTCTTTTCCAGAATGCGTCCGCCTTTGGGGCCCGCTTCGGTTTCGTCGGCGGCGACGGCACTGAATAACCCGGCACAAAGCACGCCGGCCAATAGGAGTGATGCTGTTTTCATAAAATTGTCTGTTCGACGGGCATGGGCAGTGTTGCGACGACTTTCCTGTCGACACGCGCTTCAATCCACGCGTACAGCGACGGCAACAGGACGAGAGTGAGAAAAGTTGAGCTGATGATGCCGCCGATGACGACGGTCGCCAAAGGGCGCTGCACTTCAGCGCCGGCTCCGGTGGCGATGGCCATTGGCACAAAGCCAAGACTCGCAACAAGTGCGGTCATGAGAAGTGGGCGAAGGCGGGTTAAGGAACCTTCGGTCACAGCGTCGTGCAGCGGATGGCCTTCCGCGCGTCGTTGGTTGATGAAGGTGATGATCATGATGCCGTTGAGCACCGCGATGCCGCTGACGGCGATGAAACCCACAGCCGCGGAAATGCTGAACGGCAGCTCGCGCAGCCAGAGCGCGGCAACACCGCCCGTGGCGGCGAGGGGCACAGACACAAATACAAGCGCCGCCTGCCAAAAGCTGCCGAACGCGGCAAAGATGAGCATGAAAATCAAAACGAGCGCCACCGGCACGATGAACATCAGCCGCGAGCGCGCCTGGAGCATCTGCTTGAACTGCCCGCCGAATTCGATCTGGTAGCCGGGCGGGAGTTGCAGCGCGCTCAGGCGCTGCTGCGCCTCAGTCACCCAACTTTGCACGTCCCGACCTCGCAGGTTGATCTCGATGCCCACGCGCCGCCGTCCGCCTTCGCGCTCGATCATGTTCACCTGGTCGCGCACCGATATCTTCGCCACTTTTCCGAGCGGCAGAAGACCGGTCTCGCCCACGCGCACGGGAAGGTTACGGAGCGCCTCGAAATTGCTGCGGTGCGCGTCATTCATCCTCACGACGATGTCGATTCGGCGATTCCCTTCGAAGAACGACCCGACAGTCGCCCCGCCCAGGGCCGTGGCGACAGCATCGTTGATTTCCCCGGCGTGGACGTTGTAGCGGCGCATGGCATCGCGATCCGGCAGCACGTCGAGCACGGGCGCAAGACCGAGGTTGTCGCTGTCGAGTTCGATGTCGCCGGTCCCGGGAACTTTCTCGAGGATCGCGTGCGCTTCGCCAGTGATCTTCTGAAGAGTGGAGAAGTCCTCGCCGTAAATTTTCACCGCGATGTCCGACCGGGCGCCCTCGAGCATCTCGTTGAAGCGCATCTCGATCGGCTGCGTCCACAAGTGCTCCTGTCCGGGCACCTGGGTTTCCAGGCGCCGTGTGATGGTATCAATCAGCTCCTCCTTGCTGATGGTGCGGTCATTTACCTTGCGCCATTTCTCCCTTGGCGCAAAGGACAGAAATGTGTCCGACAAGTTCGCCCCCATGGGATCAGTTCCGATTTCCGGGGTTCCGATGCGAGAAAACACGGTCGCGATCTCCGGGAACTCTTTGAGAATCACTTCCTCGGCGCGTAGCTGCATAGCAACGGACTCGTCAAGGCTGATACTGGTTGGCCCCACCAGTTGCACGACGAGCGAGCCTTCGTCCAGTTGCGGCGCGAACTCCGCGCCCAGCCGCCGGAACAGCAGGGCTGAGCCGGCGAGCAGGGCCAGCGTCACGACGATGAGAAGCAACCGATGTGCGAGAGAGAATCGCAGGATGGGCGCGTACGCGCGTCGCGCCCATCGCATGATGCGGCTCTCTTCCTCCGCGACGCCGCGCGAAAGAAACCACGCGCACAAAACCGGGATGAGCGTCAGCGCCAGAAGCAGCGAGCCCATCAACGCGAAGATCACCGTCAGCGCCATCGGGCGGAACATTTTCCCTTCCGTTCCCGACAGAGCGAGAATCGGAAAATAAACGATGGTGATGATTGCCACCCCAAACACCATAGGACTCCCCACCTGGCGGCAGGACTCCACAATGGCGCGAAGCCGCTCATCAAACGTAAGCCGTCGTCCGAGGCCGTGCTGCCGGATACCGACAATTCGCACTGCGTTTTCGGCAATCACAACCGAACCATCGACGATCAACCCGAAATCCACCGCGCCAAGACTCATCAGGTTCCCGGACACGCCGAATCGCACCATGCCGATGACGGCGAACAACATTGAGAGGGGGATCGCGCTCGCGACGATGAGCGCAGCCCGCCAATTGCCCAGCAATGCGAATAGGACGGCGATTACGAGGATCGCCCCCTCGAACAGATTGTTTCGTACCGTGCGGATCGTGCGCTCGACGAGTTCGCTGCGGTCGTAGAGCGTCGTGATTTCCATATTCGCCGGCAACTTCGCTCGAACGGCTTGAATCGTTTCGTGGGCGCGATGCGCGACCAGCCGGCTGTTTTCACCCGTCAGCATGAGCACGTAGGCCACCAGCGCTTCCTTGCTATTCACCGTCGCGGTCCCGGTGCGGAAATCCGACCCGATCGTCACCGCCGCCACGTCCTTCACCAACAGCGGCTGCACGACCGCGCCGAACTTCACGGGCAGGTTTTCAATCTCCTCCAGGCTTTGCACACGCCCTGCCGCGCGCACCGTTACCTGCTCACCGCCTTTGTTGATGACGCCGCCGCCAGTGTTCTCGACATTCTCGCGCAGGATTTTTGCAAGGTCTGCAAACGACAGGCCTGCCGTGAACAGTTTCCCGGGGTTTGGCTGCACGACAATCTGCTTTTCGTACCCGCCGCACGTTTCGATTTCCGCAACGCCCGAGACACCGCGAAACGCCGGCTTCACGACCGTCTCGTGAACCGAACGCAACTCAAGAAGCTGTTCGTAGCGCGTCGGCGGCTTGTTCGTCGCGTCGCGCTTGAACTCGAGCGTGTAAAAGTAGATTTCGCCCAGCCCAGTGAAAATCGGCCCGAGGGCAGGCTGCGCGCCGGAAGGAAGATCCCTCGTGACCGTGCTGAGCCGTTCGTTGACAAGTTGCCGCGCGCGGAAAATGTCCGTGCCGTCCGCAAAAACGATTGTGATTTGCGACAGGCCGAACTTCGAGAGCGAGCGCACTTCTTCCAGTCCCTGGATGCCGGTCATGGCCATTTCGATTGGGAAGGAGACCTGCCTCTCGACCTCTTCCGGCGAAAGCGCCGGAACGGTTGTGTTAATAACGACCTGCACATTCGTGATGTCCGGCACGGCGTCGATCGGCAGGCGCAAAGCCGACCAGATGCCCGCGGCGATCAGCAGCACCGCGGCCATCACCACGAAAACTCTCTGTCGCAAGGCAGATTCGATGATGCGCTCGATCACGTGTCCCTTTCTAGTGAGCGCAGGCCGCTCCTGTTTTGGTCGCCTGCAGTTCGATGCGCCAGAGTTCCCGCACGCCGTTGGTCACAACCTGGTCGCCTTCCAACAAACCATCCGCCACAGAAACCCAACCGTCAGCGCGATCGCCGATTCTGATCTGAGTTCGCTGGAAGTGGTGTCCATTGACTGTAAAAACGAAATCCCCCGTCGCGGTTGAAAGCAGGCTTGACTCCGGGACCGCCGCGAACGCGCTTCCCGTTTTTGTGACGACGTCGGCAACCTGGAGTTGGATCGCTTCCCGCGTTTCCTCGCCTACAAAAACTCCGTGCCCCTCCTTGTACCCGCAGACCTTCGGCGCTGGATTCGCGTCAGTTTCGTGCGAGTGGAAATCCGTGTCGCCGCAACCGCTTGCCACTGCGAGCAACGCAGCGAGCAAGGCCGTGGCGCAGGTTTCCAACCTGGTGTGTCGCCGACTTTCAGCCGGCAGGCCTTTGTCCGAGAAGGGGCGTGGGTTCATTTTGCCTCCTTCGCGAGCGGCAGCCCCGTTAGCAGCTGAACCTGTTGCGCGGCGGCATAGCCTTCCTTTTGCAGATCGAAATACGCCTCCACCGCCTCCAGATACTTCTCCTGGAGTTCGACATAGGTTGCGATCGGAACGGCCCCGAGCCGGTAATGGCGGTCGCCGAGTTCGGCGGCTTCTCGCAATTGCGCAATGGTGTCGGGACGCCAGCGCGACAGGGCAGTAAAGCGCACACTGTAACCGGAGACCTTCTCCATCAACTCGCGTTCTACTTCACGGTGGGCGACTCGCAGACTGGCTTCGGCCTGCTGTTCGCGGGCGTTGGCCACCTGGACATTCCCGGAGTTCCGGTTCCACAACGGGAGCGGGAGGCTGACGCCGACACCCGCGATGCGTTCCTTTTCTCCGGCGCGTTCCTCGGAATAAAACGGCCCAACTGTCACCGCTGGCCAGCGGTCGTTCTTTGCCAGTGACACTCGAAACCCCTGCTGCTCCAACTCGAGTTGGCGGGTGCGCAGTTCGTACGAGTTCGTGCGCGCTGCCGTGAGTAATTCTTCGAAAGCGGATAGCGGCGCGAAGCTCTGCTGGCTCGCGATGATTTCGATTTTTGCATCCGCGCGTTCGCCCCGAAGCAGGTTTAGTTCGAGGTTGGCCGATTGCGCTGCCAGGGCCGCTTCAACTGCTTTGCGCTCGGCCGTCAATGCATTGGCTTCGAGGATGCGCATCTCCAACAGCGGCGTCACTCCTGCAGGATCACGCTGCACGACGACTTCGCGCAGTGCCTGCACGCGTCGCGCAACGTCGTTCGCCGCCGTTTCCTTCTCGCGCGAGGCGTAGCTCGCGAACGCTACCGTGCGCGCGCGGGCAGCAAGGCTCGCCTTGAACCGTATCAGGCCCAACTCCGCCAGCCCGATTTGCCGGTTGGCAATTGCCTTGCGCAACCCAAGCCGTCCCGGCCATTCGAACGTTTGCGACAGGCCGACCGACCACGCAACGCCTTCGCCGGCGAGCGTGCCCGCCGCATCGCGGGCCTGTTTGTGCCCAACGTCGCCGTTCAGCTCCGGGTTGGCGAGCGTGCCCGCCGCTTTCCGTTCTCCTTTCGCGGCGGCAATCTCCGCTTCATAGAATTTCACCTCAGGATTTCGCTGCAACACTTCCGCGACAAACTCCTCCTGCCGGTAAACGTTCGTCACCGACTGTTCGTCCGCTGCAACGGCGGAGAGCCCTGCGGCCGCCAAAACTAGAATTAAACTCAATCGCTTCATAACTGACACCTGCGCACACACTGATTACGTGGATACACTGCCGGTGTGATCACACCGGCGCGGAAACAGCCCTCAACGGGCGAACTTACGAAGCGAAAGAAGGAGCACGCACAGGAAGCGCCGTGCGGAAAGCGAATTGCCAAATGTGATGTTGCTCAGGAGGAGCCGTTGCCAGAATTTGGAGTGAGACTTCATCGCGGAGTGAACTCAGCTCAACGACCACGGCGGAAACTTTAATCGAAATGTGATCCGGACTGACGAGAAGCGGCTCGTGCTCCTGCGTCCGGTAATCGCCGGACTCCACCGAAGCGCACGCGTCCTGTTGGCAATCCTCGTCCTCGTGCGGCGTTGCAGCTTCCTCGTGGTCGCAGCAGGCCAGCAATGCGGTCAGGCCTGGAATAGCCTCGAGCTGACAATGGGAAGTGATCGGCACCCACAGCAACGCGAGCGCGACCACCCAGATTGTCTTTAGATACTGCACAAAAGTGACGTTAATTCATCCCCTGCTGCCGTCAACCTTCCTTTGACGCTCTCGACTCACTCTGCTCATCGGCAATAAACCGGTAGTTCTCAAATAGCTCGACTTCGAACAAATGAACTGCGCAACCACACGAAACCTGCTAGTCACTGCCCAATGGCAACTGAAAGGGCGTCATGCAGGAACCGCTGGAACGCGCGCGGCCGCTGGCTCGTGTTCGCGCTGGCCGCCTCGTCGATTGCGTGTTTGCTCGCCGATTTCTATCAACTCTGCCCGATGCGCATTTTCACGCCGTTCATTTTCCTGCCGGCCTTGCTGGCGCTGTTGGCGTTCGGCGCGCTCGACCGGTGGCGGGGTGATGGCGAACTTTGGCGGGCGGTGTGGACCGGCTTCGTGGCAGGATTGCTTGCGGCGGTGGCTTACGATGTGTTTCGAATGCCGTTCGTTTTCGCGAAACAGTGGGGCATTGATTCAATCGTGCCGCCGATGAATCTGTTCAAGGTATTCCCACGGTTCGGTGCAATGGTGCTCGGGCAACCGATCGAACAAGCCGAGTACTCGCTCGCGGCCCACGTCATTGGATGGATTTACCATTTCAGCAACGGCGCAACCTTTGGCGTCATGTACTTGGCCATCATCGGCGATGGCGCGCGACGACACTGGGCCTGCGCCGTTCTTTTCGCGCTCGCGCTCGAACTCGGGATGCTCTTCACACCGTACCCGGCGGTTTTCGGCATCCATGTGACCACGCGCTTCGTCATCGTCACCGTCCTTGCCCACGCGATTTTCGGCGTTGCCCTCGGCTTGTCCGTTCGCCGTCTCACTCGACTTTTTCGCCTCGGCCTGGCGCCGGCAGCGCCTTGAGACAACAAAGGCCGAAACACCGCGAACGGTGTTTCGGCCTGAAATGTGTCGCCCGCTTACGAGCGCCGCGAACCGCGCAGAAGTCCCACCAGCCCCATGACGCCGAGGACCGCGCCGCCGATCAGCATCCACATCGCGCGATCGGTCGGATTGCCGGTGAAGAATTTCGATATCTCCGAGCCGGCGGATTGATGTTCGTTCCAGCCGAACACCAGCAGGATAATGCCGCCCACCAGCAGGGCAGCGCTCAATACAGTATTCATATATGCCTCCCAATTAATCGACTTTATCTGTTTTCAAATCACTCCTGATCGTCTTGCCGTCCTCGGCCGACAGCGTCACGGTGCCGAGACTCACATCATCTTTGCTGCCATCGGCCTTGGCGCCCCACAACTGAACCTTCCAGATCGGCGCGCCCGCTTCGCCGCGCTCCAGCCGCATTTCGCTCGACGAAGGCTTTGAATTTTGCAGCGCCGGTTCCTTGAGCGCGGCCTGCAGAGCGTCGTCAGAGTCGAGCTTGATCTTGTTGCGATCGAGCGGTTCGCTCTTATCGGAAGTGACTTCGAGCAATCGCAACGGTCGCTTCACATCGGTCATTTTGCCGTTCATGAATTTCACTTCAGTCGCTTTCAACGCGGCGGTTGGGTCGTAAAACACCACATACCACACGCTCGGCTTCAGTCCATTGACCGAGCGCTCGGAACGGATTTGGACGATTTTATCTTTGGCCTGCTCGCCGACGTAACGGTTTCCTTCCTTCACGAGCGAAAGCGCGCTCGCGCTATCGGTGCTGCTGTTGACGGTCGCATCCGCATCATTCTTCTTTGTGTCGTCGATCGCGAGTTCTGTCTTCGCGTCCGTTTCCTCGTATTTAAAGTATCCCGCCGAAGTCTTGTTTTTTCGCCATTCATTCGCGTCAAATCGCTCCAGGTTGTTCAGGATCGCGCGGTTGGCGTTCAGCACCACTTTGCCCTTCTCGCTCCCGAGCGAGAGGTTCTTTGTTGCGATCGCGTAGCGTGTGTCGGCTGGCTTCAGCAATGTGCCGGTGGAAATGATCGCGAACGCAACCGACGGCGCGCGCATGTCGACAAGCAAATCTGAAACTTTACCCACATCTTCGTTGTCCTTCGCGACCACCGGTTTGCCGATCACGTCGGTCGCAAGGTGCAGCGCTGCGGCTTTCATGCTTTCACTCGCTCCCGCGCGAATGTCCGGCGTCTTTACCTTCAACTCTGCTTTCGCATCTCCGATCTTCACCTCTGCTTTGGCGTCGTTCGATCCTTCGAAATACTTGTCGAGTTGCTCGCGGTGCGCGTTGAGATTCGGCAACTGGTCTTTTTTGAATTTCGGCGCCGCATCCCATTTTTCCTTTGTTGTGTCGAGCGTGAGCGCCTTTGGATTCTGCGTCTCGTGCGAAAACGCCTTCGGTGGCACGGCGTGATACTCAGCGCCGAGGCCAAGAATTCCACCGGAGGCGACAATGACATAA
>Ga0105340_1000154_pt1 | contig 33567 bp, 40 predicted proteins | sample EasRivMeERMLT700_FD_89676 | JGI IMG/M metagenome (GOLD analysis project Ga0105340, IMG submission 89676) | Soil microbial communities from meander-bound floodplain in the East River, Colorado, USA - East River MetaG ERMLT700 | ecosystem: Environmental > Terrestrial > Soil > Floodplain | place...
CTGGACTTCGTGAAGAAGATCAACACCGGCCACCTGCAACGACACGAAGGCGAGCCGGATTTGCTGGCGCGCATCCAGAGTTTTGAACTGGCTTACCGGATGCAAACGGAGGCGAGCGATCTCACGGACTTTTCCTCAGAGTCAAAAGAGACGCTTTCCCTTTACGGTCTGGACCAGGAGGCGTCGAAGAATATCGGGACAAAATGTTTGATCGCGCGGCGGCTCATCGAGCGCGGGGTGCGGTTCGTGCAGGTTTATAGTGATGGCGAATGGGACGCGCACAGCGATCTCAAAGCGAATCACTCTCAACATTGCGCTTCAACGGACATGCCGATTCACGGATTGCTCACCGACTTGAAGCGGCGCGGGCTGATGGACAGCACGCTGGTGATCTGGGGCGGGGAGTTTGGGCGCATGCCGGTTTCGCAGGGTAATGGCGGGCGCGACCATAATCCGAACGGGTTCATGGCGTGGATGACCGGCGCGGGCATCAAGGGCGGGACGACTTACGGTGAGACGGACGAAATCGGTTACAAGGCGGTGAAAGATCGCGTGAGCGTGCATGATCTTCACGCGACGATGCTTCATCTGCTGGGGATGGATCACAAGAAGCTCACTTATTTCCACAACGGCCGACGCTATCGGTTGACCGACGTGGCGGGGGAAGTCATTCAGAAGATTCTGACGTAAAGCGGCGCAGGAGCGCCGCACTCCACGACGCTGCCGCGAAGTCAAATGCGCCTTCGATAACGCGAAGCGTCTTGGAGTGCGGCGCTCCTGCGCCGCTTTCAACCCGCTATAACGCGGCGTCCTGATCCTGAGATGGTGTAACCTAACAAGAATGAGATGCTCCCCGACAGAACCTTGAGAGAAGAACAACGTTGACACACATATAACCATTCGGTTATATGACTGCGAATGCGATTCCCGCCGACACAACCCGATGTCTTTCTTGCCATCGCCGATCCCACGCGGCGTTCGCTCTTGCTGCGCCTGGCCAGGGAAGGTGAGAAGAACGTGACCGAGTTGTTGGAGCCGCTCCGCATCAGCCAGCCTGCAGTGTCGAAGCATCTGCGGTGCCTGCGTCAGGCCGGTTTGGTTCGGCGACGCACCGCCGGGCGCGAGCGGCTCTACAGGATCGACGCCAGCAGGTTGCGCCAGGTGCACCATTGGGTCTCGCACTTCGAGCATTACTGGAACGAGAAACTGGATGCTTTGGGCGATTATCTGAATAAGCGAAAGAAAACCACCAACTGACGGGAGCTCGATATGCCAAAGGGGAAAGTCATTCGGAAAGAGCGCTTTTATCCGCATTCACCAGACGATGTATGGGCGGCGCTGACCGATCCATATGCGCTGGCCGAATGGCTGGAACCGAACAATCACCAACCGGTGGTGGGCCATAAATTTGAGTTCCGGTGCGATCCGGGCGCGTGTGGTGCGGGCGTGACAGAGTGCGAGGTGCTCGAGGCAGATCCGCCGCGGCGCCTGGTCTGGCGATGGGTGCATGTGAACAAAGACGGCACGAAGTGCGAGCCCATGACAATCACATGGACGCTCACGCCAAAGGAGAACGGGACGTTGCTCATCCTCGAACACACCGGCGCGGAGAATATCGGTTGGCTGACTCGGAACATGATGCGAATCGGCTGGGGGTTCATGATGAAGAAACTGATTCCGCAGATAGTGCGGCGCGTTGAACGTGGCAAATTCACACCGGGCGCAATCCCGCTGAAGAAACGCTACTACACGTGCAAGACAATTCCAGAGAAGTACGTTCGTTAATCCAAACCCAAAACAAAGGAAGTCCATGAACATAATGATCACGTGTCTGGTCGCGTTGGCGATCACCACAGCGACAGCAGTCGGGGCCGAAAAGAACGCACCAGGCGACGACAAGGCCATCAATGGAATATGGTTGCCGACCGAGGCGGTGCTCGGCGGCGTAACCTTGCCACCCCCAGCGCTGCAGAAGATTACGCTTAGGATCGACGGCGCCAAATATGAGGTAACGGTGAAAGGCGAGTCTGTGCCGGATCAGGGCACTTCAATGTTGAACACAAACGTAAGCCCTAAAACAATGACGATCACCAGCACCAATGGACCCAACCGCGGCAAGACGTTTCCGGCGATCTACGAGTTGAAAGACGACACCCTTCGCGTTTGCTACGATCTCTCCGGTGAAAAACACCCCACCGACTTCAAAAGCCTGAAGGGAACACAGTTGTATCTGGTGACCTACAAGCGGAAGCAGAAATGAGCAAATTTGAGTATTGAACGGACCGCTCTGAAACGGTAGCACGCATCAATGCCGGGTTCGGAAGGCTTGCTCGTCAAGGGTTCACGCAACTTGAAGGAGTGGCGTGAAACCGCTCTGAATAATGCCGACGGTATCAAACAGTCGCGCATGCTTCCAGTGTGGCTGCCGGTCACGTTTATATTGTTCCACTTTGTACTTATTGGCGTCTGCGTCCGCTACACTCGCGAATTATCGCCGACCGGTTTGGCCGTCGCCAGCATATTGCTGTATTTTTGCGCACTCACAGCGGGGACGATCACACTTCTTTGGTCTTGCAAGCATTATCAGGTTTCAGCAAAGGCTCTAGGCATCCGTCCTTCAAACATGCGCGCTGATTTTCGATGGTCGTTCAGGATATGTGCTCTCGGCGCGTTCTTGATTACAGTGGCAATCGTAATTGGGTTTGTCGCCGCGTTGTGCCTTGGGGTTCGTCTGCCGGCCCCGCCCGCATCCTATGTGCATGTGCTCGGGGGCAACTGGAGCGATGTTCAATTCCTCGCCATCGCAGGTCTCGGAGGAGCCATTGCAACGGTCCTGGCACCGGTGACGGAGGAGTTGATTTACCGCTCTCTTTTCCTCCCTCCGTTGACCCATCGGCTTGGACTGTATCCGGCCATCGTTGTGACCTCTCTGGTGTTTGGGCTGGCTCACGTGGTTCCATTTGGTCAGATCAGGATTCCCTTGCCGGAGATTGTTGGCGGATTGTTAATGGCCATTGGGTTCGCGATCCGTTGGTCCGTCGTTCCAGCGATAGTCATTCACGCGCTCGGAAACCTGGTTGCGGGAACGCTTGCTTTGATCTATGTGCGGCTCTTCATCGCGTATCCAACGCTGTTTGTCGCCCCCTGAGTAGTCATGGGGCGGAAGGGATCATCACTCAACTTCTGAATCGGCCAAAGGCCCGGGGCCGTAATTCGTCCAACCCCCTGAATCACGCGATGAAAAAATTCCTCCGCACTCAGGAAGAGCCGCGCACGTTGCACAATAATCGTGCTTCGACATCTCCGAATCACTGACGACTCTCGTCACGTGAACAATCGCTTCTCGCTCATGACAGTGTTCGCAAAGCATAGCTGGTCCTACTCTAAACGTACTCGATAAAAGCGCATCCGCGGATTCGGTGAAGAATCGACGGCGCTGACCGGAGAACCGGTGCCGGTCGTGGCGGGGAGCAACGGAATCCAGTTGGCTTGAGCGCCTAAAGCGTCGGTGTATTCAACGGTGTAACTGAAGCCGCGGATGGTCGGATAGGAAAAGGAGGCTGATGTTCCGGAATAGACGACATTGCCGGCCCGGGGTTGCACGCCGAAGGGATTGAGTAACAGTTGCAGACCGCTCACGCCAGGACCGCGGACGGGATCGGCTGGCGGAGGCGGCTCGACACGATCGGGCGAGTAAAAGCGAAGTTGAATGCGTCCGTCGCCGGGCTGGAGGTTGTCGAAGCGCATCGTGTTACCAACGGCGCGCGTTTCCGGTGTGACGGACGTGACGAGATGAAAGCCAGGTGAGACGCGGTATTCATCGCTGTTCTCTGGCCGGATGAACCGGCGTTGCGAGGAGGCAATCGAGCCATCGGTTTCAAACGTGTGTGCTTGAAAGTCCATGCTGAAGAATTCCAGTGGGATCTGGACGCTATAAACCAGCAGCGAATGGCTGCCCGGCGGCACATTGGAAAAGGTGACGCTCTGGGCGGTGGCGTCATTGGTGCCATGACTGGTGGCCATGCCATCAAACATGCGTCTAATCGGCGTGTCGTCCCCGACATAGGCACCCCACTGGCTGGACGTCGCCCAATAAACGGTAATCGTCGCGTGCGGCTGGTTGCTGCTGGTGAGCGGGTGAGTGATGCCGCCAACGTTGCCTGTAACATTGGTCCAGTACGCTTGCGGATGGAGCCCTGTGATGTCGGCAGGGAACATTACGGCCGGACCACTGGCGGAGCCGTGCCCAAGGAAATTCAAGCCGATGCTCTCGATCGCAGAGGGAGTAAAAATACTGAGCATGGCTTCATCGCTGTCCTGATAGCACATGTGGCTGGTGACGCGCACCCGGTAGCGGGCGCCATCGTCGGCGGCGATCGCCGGGGGCGTAGTGTAAGTGGAGCTGGTTGCGCCGGGGATCTCGACGCCATCGCGATACCATTGCAGACGCCACGGCCCCGTCATCTCGACACGAAACGTGGCTCGCGCGCCCTCAAGCACCGGGGTGTCGACCGGCTGGTTTCGGATCAAGGAAGAGTTTGTGGGAGTACACGGGCCAATCGGTGGCAGCTCCCCCAGAAGTTCAACTTCGGAGATTTGCATGGCGACCGCCACCACGGGATCAGTGACCGTCGGAAAGATGACGCGATACGATGTGTATAAGTTCGTATGGTCCAAAAACAGAAACTCCTGCCTGTGGAATCGAGCCGGAAACGGTGGGACGCCGCCGCTGCTGATCACAACAAAATTGGTGCCGTCATTGGAACCCGAAAGAATGTATGAGGCGGGATCGCGATCGGGCTGATCGTTCGCCGACATCAGGGTAAGCCCCCGCACGATCGTCGCGCCGACGTGGGGTGTGACGGTGAAGCCGGTGTTGAGCTTGTCAAAATTCAGATACTTCGTGGGCTGGTTATCGATGGCATTCTGCACCTGTTCGGAGCCCGGGCTCATGTCAGAGGTCGGAACAATAAGATCCCCGGGCTGTGTGACGTCAACGAGTTGAGCGTGGACTGGGGCGGCAAGCACCGCGAAAAGAGCGACAGTAAGGCGGAATGTGAACGCCACCCGCATAGGAATAGAAAGCATACTGTGCCGAAGCGGGCAGAAAAGGAAGGAAAAAGGCCGATCCGAAGTTGCAAGGACTCTACGGCTTTTGCGGGCCGCGAGTGTATTTCAAGTCATCGAGGTAAAGTTCTACAAAGTGACCACCGACCTGCAGATTAAAGATGCCGAAACGATCAAAGCGAGCGCCAGTATCTTTGTGCTCCTTCGAAACGCGAGTCGTCTGCGTGTGGCCATCAAACGTCACCGTGAGTTCGCCGGTGTCGCCCGCCTCGTTTGGAGTGTAGCGAAGTGACCACCGATGAACCTGACCGTCGGGCTGAATGATCGGCCCGGAATTCTCGAAATGACCCTGGGCGAGGCGATTGTAATATCCGCCGCGAAGATAGTGGCCGACCTCGCTCGGGCCTTCCACGAGAATAGCCAGGAGATTTGTGGGCGCCGCCTGCCGATCTGAAGTGGACTTGTTGCGCTTCGCTGCGCCATCAAAAAATCCAAAGTAAGCGCCGCTGTCGGACCCTGCTCCGCGCAACACGACGGCGCCAGATGCGAACAACTCGTCTTCGAGCGTGAGCGGCGCAATCACGGCTGCGTAATAGGCGGGTTGTTCATCGCGCCAAACGATACCCCCGACCTCCCCTGCTTTTTCGCCGGGGTGCTGCGTGCGGCTGAAACCGAAGTCGTGAAACGGGCGGCGAACGCGATCACGAAACTCAACCCCGTTGCCTCGCCCCTCCCAGCCCGGGTCGCGATCGAATGCAAAACGCTCTCCATTGATTTCTAGATCGTCGAAAAAAACTTCCAGGCCGTCGCCGGTCATTTGGACGTTGACGAGACCGAAGCGGTCGAACAGCGCTCCATCTTGCACGTGAGCGGCCGGGACCGCAGCAACGTAGTGTGTGCCATCGAGGACCAATTCGATTTCGCCGCCGTCGCCCTTCGGACGATACTCAAGACGCCACGTGTGAGTGGTCCCGTCGGCCGCAAACGGTTTTGTCTTTGTCGTTTGATACTCTCCTTCGAAAGTTGCGCCGCCGCCCGTAAACCAACTGCGCGTCCCATACTCAAAGAACAGCCAGTAATTGCCTCCATTGCCATCGAGCCGCATCACCAGCGAATTCGGCATGCGCCAGCCACGTGACCGCGCATTGAACCAGCCAAACAAAACTCCGCTGCCGCCATCAGCCCGTGTCGCGGCAAATTTGCCGCTGGCCGAAAGATGATTTGTCAGAGTGACGGGCCGAATCGCTTTTGCGTACCAGGCGGGAGTGGTGGAACGCTGCACCCAACCGCCGATCTCGCCCTTACCGGCACCTCCTGCTTTTTGAGAGAGTCGATATCCGAAGCGTTGGCGCGTCACCGGTGGCGAATCGGGAACCAGGCGATTCCGAAACCCTTCCCATTGTGGATCGACATCAAAGGTTTCGAGGCGTAGCTGCTGGCCCGGCGCATTGAGGGAAACAAGAACGAGCCAAAGCGCAAGTAAACCACGTGACCTCACGCGCAAAACGTAGTCGGCATTGCCAGGCAATCGCAAGCTCGTGAGATCCAACGCGGCGCATTGACGCGCGGGCGAACCGACGTACTGTGTGTGGATGACAAAACCAGTTTTCAGCGGACCGCCGACGCCGGAGGAGTTTCAACGGCGGTTGCAGGAGTTAATGCGGCAGCATTTTAATCCGGGCAACTTATTTGGCCAGGCGCAGCAGCAGCCCACCGGTGAAGGGGAGCAACCAAAAGGGGAAGAACAGGACTTGGAGAAATTCAATTACAAGCCGCGCGAGGTGAAGGCTTACCTGGACCGGTTTGTTATCAAGCAGGACGAAGCGAAGAAGGTGCTCAGCGTGGCGTTGTGCGATCATTATCACCATGTGCGCATGGCGTCCGAAGGGAAGGAGCAGGCAAATTACGCGAAACAGAATCTGATCCTGCTCGGGCCGACGGGTGTCGGTAAAACGTATCTCATTCGAAGCATTGCCGACCTCATCGGCGTGCCGTTTGTGAAAGCGGACGCGACGAAGTTTTCGGAAACGGGATACGTCGGCGCGGACGTGGAGGATCTCGTGCGCGATTTGGTGCGGCTGGCGCAGGGCGAAGTGGCGCGCGCGCAGTATGGAATTATTTACATCGACGAGATCGACAAGATCGCGACGGCGCACAACACGAGCGGGCGGGACGTGAGCGGGCGCGGGGTGCAAACGAACTTGCTGAAGTTGATGGAGGAAACGGACGTGTCGGTGCGGGCGCCCAATGATGTCGCGGGACAAATCCAGGCGATGATGGAAATGACTGGCCGCGGCGGCAAGAAACAGCCGTCCGTGATCAACACGCGGCACATCCTGTTTGTGGTGAGCGGCGCGTTTGGTGGTTTGGAAAAGCTCGTTCGCAAGCGCGTGCGCGAAGCGAACATCGGATTCGCGGCAGCGAATCGGCCCGAGGTCAACGATGACACGATTTTCCAGGAGGTCCAAACGCGGGACTTCGTCGACTTCGGTTTCGAACCGGAGTTCATCGGCCGGTTGCCCGTACGCGTGGTGTGTTTGCCGCTGAATGTCGATGACCTTTTCCAAATCCTGAAGAGTTCCGAAGGCAGCATCGTTCGGCAGTACGAGCAGTCATTCGCGGCGTACGGGATTGACGTTTTGTTCCATGACGATGGGTTGCGGCGCATTGCGGAACTGGCTGCCGAGGAAAAAACCGGCGCGCGCGGGTTGATGACTGTGTGCGAACGCATTTTCCGCGACCTGAAGTTTGAACTGCCCTCGACGCACGTGAAGCGCTTCGTTGTCACGCGAGCGCTGGTGGACAATCCGCTGGCCGCGCTCAAGAAGCTGATGGCAGAACAGGAAAAAGAGGAACATGCGATGCTTGGGCAGGTCGTCGAGGAGTTCGCGCAGCGTTTTCAGGATGCACACGGGCTGCAACTGCAGTTCACGGCTGCGGCTGTGGATCGCATCGTAGCGGTGGCGGTCGAGCAGGGAAAACCGGTGCGCGATTTCTGCGCTGAAAAGTTCAAAGACTACCAGTTTGGGCTGAAACTGATTGCGCAGAACACGGGGCGGAAGCAATTCGCGATAGGCGCCGACGCAGTGGACAACCCGGACAAGGTGCTGAGTGATTTGGTGGTGGAGAGCTATCGCGCGAATGAAGCCTCGGCGGCGAAGTAAGTTGTCGGTATTAAGGCTTTGCGGCGCGCTGGGGACCCGATGGATCGGGACTTGGCAGCAGCGCGCCCTACCCTGCCGCACGAAAATTCTCGCTATGAGGCGATGAGGATTTAAGAATTCGCGCATGGTTCAATACCACGATCTGCTACGCCTCGTTCTCGAACAGGGAAAATTCAAGGGCGACCGCACCGGCACGGGAACGTATGCCGTTTTCGGCGCGCAGGCGCGCTTCCCGTTGAGCGATGGCTTCCCCATGCTCACGACGAAGAAGCTGCACCTCAAGTCGATCATCTACGAGTTGCTCTGGTTTCTGCGTGGTGATACGAACGTGAAGTATTTGAACGAGCATGGCGTCACGATCTGGGATGAGTGGGCCGATGCGGACGGAAATCTTGGACGCGTCTATGGCGCGCAGTGGTGCGACTGGCGCACGGCGGATGGGCAATCGATCAACCAAATCGACCAGGTTATTGCGAACATCAAAAAAAATCCGGACAGCCGGCGGTTGATTGTCAGCGCGTGGAACGTGGGTGAGATCGAGAAGATGGCGCTGCCACCGTGCCACGCGATGTTCCAATTCTTCGTGCAGGAAGGCGAGTTAAGTTGCCAGCTTTATCAACGGAGCGCCGACCTGTTCCTGGGCGTGCCGTTCAACATCGCATCCTACGCCCTGCTTACGCTGATGGTGGCGCAAGTGTGCGGCCTGAAACCCGGCACGTTCGTGCACACGTATGGCGACCTGCACCTCTACAGCAACCACCTGGAGCAAGCGAAGCTGCAACTCACCCGCGAACCGCGGCCATTGCCGCAGATGAAATTGAATCCCGCGGTGAAGGACATTCACGGGTTCTCGTTCGAAGATTTCGAACTCGTTGGATACGATCCGCATCCAACCATCAAAGCCCCTATCGCCGTTTAGCACGAGCGCGTCCGCGCCTCCCCTGCTCTGCCCGGCCTCGGCCACGCCCACGATCTGACGGATGTTTTCGGCGCGCGCCATGCGAGACATGCTTGCGGACCGGCTCGATGGTTTTGGGGCGCTCCTTCGGGACAAGGACGAGCGGGCAGCCCTCGTAGCCAAATGCCTTCCGCATCTCGCCTTCGAGATACTTTTTGTATTGGTCAGAGAAGAGTTCGTCGCGATTGACGAAAAGCAGAAATGTCGGCGGCGCCTCGCGCGTTTGCGTGGCGTAAAAGAATTTCAGGCGATGACCCGCGGCGCTCACCGGTTGTCGCCGCTCGACGGCGTCGTGCAAGGTGCGATTGAGAATCGCCGTCGGGATTTTTTGGCGCAGTTGCGCCGAAACGTAGCGGACCGCTTCAAGCAGGCGGTCAAGGTTAAAGCCTGATTGCGCCGAGGTGAAGATGACGGGCGCGTAATCGAGAAAAAACAGGCGCTCCTGCACCCAGCTTCCAAACTCGGAGAGCGTCGTCATCGGCTTGTCTTGGGATCTCTCCTTTTTTCGGCGGCGCTCAATTTCCTCCTCGCGCGCCTTGCGCACGTGTTCCTCGACGAGGTCCCACTTGTTGACGACGACAATGCAGGCCCGGCGGTTCTCGACGATCGCGTCGGCGATCTTTTTGTCCTGCTCGAGGATGCCCGCCTCCGCATCGAGCACGAGTACGGCGATGTCGCAGCGCGCAATCGAATCCTCAGTGCGCTTGACGCTGAAAAACTCGATCGAATCGTTGACACGCCGCGTCTTGCGCATCCCCGCGGTGTCGATGAGCACCCAACGCTCGCGACGTCCTTCGGTTTCGACTTCAAACGGCACGTCAACCGCGTCGCGCGTCGTGCCCGGAATCGGGCTGACGATCACGCGCTGTGACTCGGTGAGCGAGTTGATGATAGATGACTTGCCGACGTTGGGCCGTCCGACAATGGCCAACTTCAACGCGGGGCCTGCAGGGGCAGTACTCTCCTCGCGGCCCTCGGGCAGGAACTTGACCGCGGCGTTCATGAGCGCCTCAACGCCTTCACCGTGAATGGCCGTGACCGGAAAAACCTCGTCGAAACCGAGCGCGGCGAATTCATCGACGCCGCGTCCCTCGCGTTCATTGTCGACTTTGTTCACTGCGACCAGGATCGGCTTGCCCGAAGCCCTCAAGCGCTGGGCCACTTCGCGGTCCAACGGCACGACGCCTTCCTGCACGTTGACGACGAGGATGATCGCGTGGGCAGATTCAATTGCGAGTTGCACCTGCTCGAAGGCGGCGCGCGTGATCACGTCGCCGGCCTTCTCACCGCGCAACAAGCCGATGCCGCCGGTGTCGACGAGCGTAAAGCTGCGCCCGCGCCACTCTGCCTCGGCAGTCACGCGGTCACGCGTCACGCCGGGTTGATCGTGAACGATCGCGATGCGACGTCCAACAATGCGGTTGAAAAGCGCGGACTTGCCGACGTTTGGCCGGCCAACGATGGCGATGAGCGAGGGCATGAACTACTTCAGAGACAACGTCAACTCCACGGGCTTGTTCTCGCCCGCGGTCACTGTGATTTCCTGCGCTACGCGGCCGGCTTTCGGATGGACGGCTTCGATGGTGTATTTGCCTGCGGGCAAGCCGCTCGGCAGACGGAAACGGCCCTTCTCGTCGGTGACCGCAAAAAACTTGTGCGGCACCACGCCGACAAAGGTGGTCATCCACGGGTGCACATCGCATTTGATGCGCAGAAGAACTTCGGGCTTTGAGAAAGCTTTCTCGTTGACCTGGCCTTTGATGGGCTGCGCGAAGTTAAACTCGCCGTTCGTCTTCGGCACCGCGTGGACGTTATGCAGCAGCGGATCCGAATTTCTGATTTTGAATTTCTGATTCACGAGCACGCCAAACACCTTTGGCGTATAGAGGCATCCCTGCTGGTCCAGCAACGGGGCTTCGCCTTCTGGAGTTGCGCCGATGCCGTCGGGCACGCCCTGCAAATACACAAAGACGTCGGCCAACCCGTTTGCTTCGCCCACGCGATAATCGGCTTCAGTCGGAGCGTTGGTGTGGAGCTTTCCACACGTCGCATCCAGAACAATGGTCCGCGGCGGGGGCGGCGTCCCCTGGAGGGTGACACGACCGGAAACGAGCGGATCATTCACCGACGGAGCAACTGCGTTTGTCGAGGGGCTGGCTTGCGGCGCTTCCCGTTTGCAGCCAGACATGAGCATCGACAGCCCCAGAATGCTTAACAGAGTCATCTGCCGGATGGCCTGTCTCGGCGCGATAGGGACATCGCGCCCTACCTGAATTCCGTGTGAGTCGACTTCCCGGATTCCCGTTCCCATGGCCGCAAGCTACGGCACGGGCTCGGGGTTGGCAACAAAACCGCAACGCGCGAGCATCGCATCGATCTCTTCCACGTGCGCATTCAGTTTGTGCGCTGCGTTGCGCAAATCGCTCGCGAAAACGCCATACGAATTCCGTCGCGACAAGTCGGAAAGGCCAGCGATATCGATTGGTTCGATGGCCGTGAGCACCTGCTTTACAATGGACGTGGGATCAGCGTGTTGGAACGCGAGGTCGACACACAGCTCGAACGCCGGAGCAAATCGCGCATGGTCGCCGAGAAGGAACGTCTTGCCGGCCAGGTCAGGCTTGCCAAGTCGCCGCGCGCTTTCGGTGAAACTCGCGGCCGCGAAATAGAGCAGCGTGAGAGCGTTGAAAACCTGCGGGCGATCCATGTTGCGGTAGAGCGCCGCGATGAGCTGCGCCGCGCGATCCACTTCGCGCAGGGTCTGAGTTTCGTGCCGTTTCAGATGCGGCTCCGGTACGTCGAGATGTTTCAACACTTCGGCCAGGCGTTGGATACCGAGGAGCGTCAAGGGGAAGCCAGTTGAAAGCAACGGATCGACGAACCCGGCCGCAGAGGGCATGAGCGCCCAATTGGGACCAGCCACCGCGCCTGAACGAAACGGAAGGTTCGTGGCATGGAGAAAGGGCATCTTTGCCCGCGCGTGTGCGAACTGTTCGCGCACTGCGGGCAGGCGATCCAGCAATTTTTCCCAGCCGGTTCCGTCCGCAAGTTCGAAATGGCCCGCGACCGCGGCGACACCGGCACTCGTAATGCCGTTGCCGAATCGCAGGGCCCAGATCCAACCGCCTGGAAAAACGTGGTGCACCGCTGCGTCGTCCGGCGGATACGGCGCGCCCGCGCACGGCATGAGTTCGTCCCATCGATGCACATCAACGAAATGGGTGAAAAGACCCTCAATGCTCGGAAGGTTCGGAAACGGGCTTTCGGGCAACCCAAAGGCGCGATGCAGAAACCCGTGCGGGCCGGTCGCATCGACAGTGAAGCGCGATTGAATGTCGACGCGCTTTGCTCCGCGTGCGCCTTCGAGTCGCAGGCCCAAAGGCGATGTCGAAACACCGGTAAGTTCCGTTTCGTCGAGGTATTCGACTCCCAGACTCTGTGCTTCGCGCACCAGGAACTCATCGAACTCCGCGCGATACCAATGAGTATCCGCCACTTCGTCGTGAGGGCTGGCACCGACGAGCAACTCGTTGGCGCGATCGGGCCGGCGCGCCCACGGCTGGTCGAATTCGTGATGGTAAAAGGTAAAGCCCCGCTTGAGCCCGCACGCAACGTCCGGATAGGCGCGCTGCCACGATCCCCATTCGCAAAGTGGACGGAGCCGCGGCAGGTCGTAGGTCGTCGCAATCTCTTCGAGCAACAAGTTCGCTAGCGGCGTCGACGATTCGCCGATTGCAAAGCGCGGATGCGAACCGCGCTCGATGAGGACGACGGAGTGACCCAACCGTTTCGCGATCATGGCCAGTAACGAACCACTGAAGCCTGACCCGACAATGGCTACATCAAAATCAGCCTTCACACGCGGGACACTCGGTGCGCGGCAGGACGTTTTGAGAGATGTTCATTTCGCGCAAGCGTTGCCGCCGCTGCTCGAAACACTCTGCACACGTCGAGAAACGTTGCAGGTCCCACAGATCGGCGAAGACGCGCTCACGCTCCAAGCCCAGGCCGTAATCCAGAACGTCTTCGAGCGAGCTGAGACGTGGCTGCGAAAACTCACCGTGTGCGGCGAGAGCATCCACCGCCCCGTTGCCGAGCCGCGTCGGAATGATGCACGCAACGTTCACGCCAGCGTCGAACGCAAAGTCAATCGAGCGCTTCGCCCAAGTCACCCCCTCCCCTTCCGTCGTGAACGGCGGTTTCAGCAGAATGAACGCGCGCACGCCGATATCTTTGTCGCGCAGGAACGCAGTGGCCTTCGCGAAATCGTCTAGGGTCATGCCTTTGTTCAAGCGCGCCAGGGTCTCCGGGTTTGCCGTCTCCAATCCCATCGCAATCTCCAGTTGCGTTCCGATCAGGTCGCGGAAGCGCAGAACCTCGTCGGTGACGAGCTTTGGGTGACATTCAAGAATGACGCGCGAGAACGATCTCACGCGCCGCGCAATCTCCGGGTAATCCTCCTTCGGAATCGCCCCGCGATCAAAGAAACTGCCGCTGTTATAAAGTTTGATGTGGCATGCCGAGCGGGTTTCCTCGCCAAGCAAAGACACAGCGTGATCGATTTGCGCCGGGATCATGCCGGGCGCGACGCTCTCGGTGAGCGTGTTCTTCCAGAGATCGCACATCAGACAGCGCCACGGGCACTCGCGATTCGTCAGGAAGAGAGTGAGGATGGGAACAACTTCGCCCGAGTCGGAACATTCCTCCTCAACGAAGAACGCGTGTGGCCGCGTGGGATCAACAACGTTGCGTGGTCCTCGGCGTTCCTCAATCCAGCGCCGGCGCGCCGCAGATTCCTCGGGATACGCCGCCGTGTGCACTATTGGTAAAGCGAGAGAAACTCGCGCCGCAATTCGATCTCTTTCTCGGGGACGCGCGCGCGGAGTTTCGATTTGTCGATCGCCCCGTGCTGGTAGCGCCGCTTTGGGAACACGGCCATGTCGAGCCCGGTGTGGGCTTTGATACCACGCGAGACGATTTCGCCTTTCAACGCATACAAACGGTCGACGCTGTAATCTGTCAACGCGATGAACGGAATGCCTTCGGCCACTTCAATCACGTTCGGTCGCGTGAACGGGCTGAAACCCTCGAAGCCAAAATGCCGCGCCGGCGCGTAAGTGCGCGCGTAAGAACGGCTCAGGCCGCCACTGTAAGTCAGCGAATGTTTGATGCGCCCGACGCCCCAGCCTTCCTGGTAAAGCATCGAGTTGTTCACGACGCTGCGGATGGTCAGCTCCGGATTTTCTTCGATCGGGTAGTCCTTCAGATTTTCGTCGCCGCCGTCGCCGTCGATGAGGTGCCGCCATTCCGGATAACGGCTGCGCAGGCATTTGCAGAACACAAGACCCATTGATGCCGCCTCGATGTCCAGCGCCTTGTAATCTTCAACCACCCGAATCGTTTCGCGCACGTCGATCATCGACAGGTCCGCTTCGAGCGGTTCGAGGAAGAGTCCCAAGCCCACGCGATCGAGAAATGCGCGCGCCTGCGCCAGATCAGGACCCTCACCAAAACTGAGCGTAAACGCCTTCAGCCGAGACGGACTGTGCCCCAGCTTTTTCAGCACGTGATACGTCGCGAGGAATACCGCGCCGCTGTCGATGCCGCCCGAAAAGCAAACGCCGATCGGTTCGGTCTTCGGAATGTGATTGAGCCAGAGAGCGATCTCATCCATCAGCGCGCCGACGTACGCGCGGCCAATTTCGTCGAGGTCTGTCGAAAACCGATTCCGCTGCGGATCGAAGAACCGCGTGTAAACAGGATCGGGATCGGGGCACCCGATGAGTTGAATTTCCGTCACGTAGTGCGCCGGCACCATGCGCGTGTAGCTGGGATGAAACTGGTCGCCAAAGCCTTCCGCCTGCAGCCACTTGTGAATCGCATCAATGCGATTGGCCACAATGAGCGCCGGCCCCTCGGCGCGCTTCGCGAGGAAGTAGCGCATCGGGCGATCCAGCGAGCGTGCGAGCCGCACCGTTTTTCCGGAGCGCGCGACGAGCGCAAACGAACCGGAAATTTCGCGCACGGATTCGGGCGTGCCGCGCAGGATACGTTCGCGGGCGTCCTCGACGGTCATGTTGAAAACCTGGTTTGCGGCGGGATCGGTAAGATCGACCAGTTGTTCGACGTAATGGTCCATAGCTAAATGCCAAGTATGCGTTTGTGATCGGCGCTGCCAAGCCTGGAATCAGTGATCAGTGACGGGCGCACATGGCGCGGGCGATGTTTTCGGGGTATTCGGGGTTTTCATAGTAGTGGCCGTTGAGCCAGTAGGGCTTGTGTTTTTTGGGGGGAGCGGCCACCCCCTCGCTCTGCACAGGGAGAGGAAGACTACCAGTTTGTCCCTCACCCCAACCGAGTTTTGGATCCTCATTTTCACCGAGAGACTGCGTCTCCGCAGCCCCGGGGAGAGGGAGAGCAGGCGAACCGCCATTAGCAGTAATGACGTCAAGGGGTTCGGCGACTTGTGGTGGAACAGAGGTGCTCAGACCGTCTGAAGACGGAACTCCGACGGGTTGTGGGATTGGATGGATGGTTTCGGATGGTTGCGGGTTCGGGCCGTTGAGAGTTGATGAGTCACTTTCGCCGTGCGGGCATGGGGAAACGGCTAAAGCCGTTGGAGCGGCTGGGGGTTGCGCCGGTTCACCCCGCTGAAGCGGTGTGTTAATGAGAGGTTGCGTGTCGGGAGGATTACCGCAGAGACGCGGAGACGCAGAGGAGGGAGAGCCGATTTTGAATTGGGGATTTTGGATTTTGGATTGATCGGAAAGAGGGTCGCGGGCGACGTCCTCCGAGGATGGGGGCGGATTGGTGGATGGGGCCGGTGATGTTGGCTGACTCGTTACCTCGTCAGCTACAAGATCGAGAGAAACAGAATGAGACGTGGCTTGTTCGGGTTGTTGCAAGTCGTTGGTGGGCAAGGAGGTTGTGTCGAGTGTATCTGGATTTTGTCTCGTTTTATCTCGTTTGTGTGGGTCGAGGGAGGTGAGGCAGGCGCCGCGGCCACGGGTGGGTTGGAGAGGCGCGAGAAGAAGGGCGCGGAGCTGGAGGTACTCGCGGCGGGAATCGCGGAGGATGCGAACGATTTCGACGGTCTTGCGGTAGTGTGGGTCACGCTGGTCGAGTTCGTCTTCCCACTTGCGAATGCGCTGAGCAATGCGCTGGAGGGAGTCTTCGAAGCGGTGGCCGATTTGTTCCTCGAGGAGGTGCCATTGAAGGGCGCGCAGGCGCTGAATCTGTTCCATGGATTCGTGGTGCCAGCGGCTGAGGGTGGCGCGGGGCACGTTGAGCCGGGAGGAGATGGCGTCGAGGGAAAGGCCTTGGGCACGGAGTTCGATGAATTGGTTTTTGGTTTCCGTGAGGTGACAGGAAGTGACACGAGGTGACACAGAGTGACATTTTTCGTGAGAATTCTGCTTGACGAGTTTTCAGTGGGTCAAGCCGATTGCGGGACCGGCCAGTGAGGGCGCAAAGCTCCTCTGCTTTGCGTTATTTGCGTTCTTTCGCGGCTAACTCAGTGGTCTCTGTTCCCTCCTGTTGAATTAGTGTCAATTCGTGTTCATTCGTGGTTTGTCAGCGTGGGAAAGTGGTGGCTGGAGAGGGAATTGAACCCCCGACACAAGGATTTTCAGTTCACTACTTGACTGTCGTGTAGTGTTGCTTAAAGTAGCGAAGTGCGCCGTAAATATTGGATAAACCCCAACACTTACCCGGTTTATCCCTCCACGAAAGGAAACTGTTTATGACACTTGGCAACAACAAAAGTGGCCCAGAAATGGCCCAGAGTGGCCCAGATAAAATTACCCGCCGAGGCAAGGATCACACCGATTTTTGGAAGCAACGGCTTTTCATCCGATCCTACGAATGGAATGGCGACGAAAACGAGATTCCAGGCTGGCAGGTCCGCATCGCTCATCGTGGCCGGCGAGCGCGGTTTCAGCTTGGAACCTCCAACAAGGACGCCGCTGCCAAAACCGCGCGCGACATTTACATGCTCGTCCGATCATCACCGAGCGGATGGGATTTAGCCTTTGCGAAGTACAAGCCCGACATGCTCACATCAAAGGACGGCTGCACCGTTGGCGATTTTCTTTCCGAAGTACAGGCCACCAGCAGCTTGAAGCCTCAGACTTTCGCGATCTACGCCCGCAAGTTCCGTACGCTCGTAGCCGGGGTGTGCAAGATCGAAGGCGGCAAGGAAAAGCACGATTACGTCAATGGCGGATACAAGGCATGGCTCGCAAAAGTCCACGCCGTGAAACTCGACAAGCTGACACCCGACCGAATTAACGAATGGAAGGTGCGCGAGTTGAAGGAAGTGGCGAACAATCCGGCGCAACGGAAGCAAACGAGTACCACCGTTCGCAGTATCATGCTGTCGGCCAAGTCGCTCTTCACAGCGGACATCAGAAAGCACCTGACAATCAAACTGCCGACTCCGCTTCCCTTCGACGGGGTGACGCTGCCAGAAATCGGAAAGTTTCGTTACAAAGGTTTGGGTGGGAACCTGACACCCGCATTGCTGGCACAGGCTGCGCGAAAGGAATTAGCGAAGAAGCGCCCGGAAGAATACAAAGCGTTCCTTCTCGCCTTTGGCGCAGGATTGAGACGCGATGAAGTTGACGGTTTGGAATGGAGCAAGATTCGATGGACTGAAAACAAGGTGCGCGTTGAATCCACGGAACACAGCGGCACCAAGAGCGACACATCGGAAGCGGACATCAATGTTGACCCCGGCCTGCTGGCGATCCTGAAAGGCTACATGCCGAAGCCCAGCACCAAGGCCAGCCAATTTGTTATTGCGTCACCTGTCGCACCCAAAGCCAAGGCAACCACCTACCACCATTACCGGGCCGACCGGGTTTTCAAGAACCTGATTAAGTGGCTGCGCTCCAAGGGAGTGGCAAGCCGCAATCCGATTCACACGTTGCGCAAGGAATTTGGATCACAGATTTGCAAGCAAGCTGGAATCTTCGCCGCGAGTGTGGCCCTGCGACATTCTGGAATCGCGATCACCCGCGAGCATTACGTTGCCGACAACTCCGTTACCGCTGTGTTCCACATCAGCAAATTATTCAACGAGAAGGCCGCGTAAATGAACAAGCCTATTGAACCCACCAACGGGAGCGGCGCTAAGCCGGACCGCGACCTACCACTAAAGACATCAACCCTCGCAACACTAGCCGCCCTGTTACTCCCTAATGAGGCGAAGCAGGTAAACATGCCGCCGGAGAAAAAGGGCAAGATGATGGACGTGGCGATCAACGACGCCATGCACCTTTGGTTTCGGGCGCGCCTGGCTTGTGCAGGAATAGCGAGGTTGCAAGACATGCAACTCGTCGAATGGTTCGGGTCAGCCGACATAGTGAATAAATACTACACGGCGGAAGTTCAGCCGCTTTTAGACAAGCAGGTGAGGCGCTTTTATCCGGATAATCCGACAGACGACTTTCGTGACGCACTGCGCGAGACATTCGCCGTCAACTTAAGTGCCGGATGGTTAATGAACGCCATGGAAAAGTGGATGATCGAGGAACACTATCTAACGCCCCCGCACACCTTCGAGGACTGGAAGGAACGATATAAGAATAAAGACGAGAAGGGCCGCACTTTCTACCCGATCAACCATGTCCTGTTTGAACTATTCGGCGAAGATTGGGCTAATCGCGAGAACCGCCATACCAGCGCCCGGTCACGGAGATACCGCGAGAACAAGCGCGTGAAGAAAGCCGCCGTGACGCACGCCAAAAAGAAGAGCAAATAGCCGCCATTTTCTGCACCCAGACCGTGACGCACATCGAAATATGGCGTCATTCGCGTGACACCATAGCCGCAAGTCCGTGACGCCAATGACTACATCGAAGTGTCGTGTTTCAATTAGACACGATGCAAAACACAGTCAAAAACAGTAACGGCCAAAAGCAAATTCACAAAGACACGGGCGAGCCGCTCTGGAAAAGGACGGATGTCGCGAAGCGGTTTCAAGTTCACAAGGAGACAGTGCGCCGCTGGGAAGCGCGCGGCCTGTTAAAGGCAATCAAAATCAACGCCCGCCTCACGAGGTATGAGGACCAGGAGGTTGAGCGGTTTGAAGCGGAGGCAAGGGTATGAGTACGGCCCACCCGCTTTGGCGAGCGGGGGGGAAAGGAACACGGAAACTAACCATTAACGATGTTCCTGTAGTCGATCCCATTCGCCGAGTCAACACAGACCACACCCCAGGCTGTCGGCACGTTGGTTTAATCATTCCCGCCGTGCTCGCTTCGATTAAATTTCCAAAGCGAAAGGGGGACGCATGACCTCCACTGAGAATTTCCACTCAGCCATGGTCGAGGCGGGCATCGACTATCATGGTCCGATTCACGACGACGGACGGCGTCACCGGGTCCAGGCGCACGGCGACAAAACGCGGAATAGTTGGTACATCTTCCACTGCGGGCAAGTGGCCGAAGGTGCATTCGGATGCTGGAAAAGAAACATTCGACAGACGTGGCGCGAGAACAAACCCAACTTGTCCGCGCAAGACCGCGAGCAGGCCAAGATCGAAGCGCAGCGCCGGAAGTCCGAGCAGGAATTGGCCGATGCGAAACGACGCGATGACGCACGACGGCGAGCAGCCGAAATCCTCGACGCCGCAAAACCTGCCGACCCAGCCCATCCCTACCTGATTAAAAAAAGTGTGCAGGTTCACGGAGACTTGCGCGTCACAACAGACGGCAAATTATTGATACTCCCGTTGCACGATGCCGCCGGTACCCTCTGGACGCTCCAATTCATCGACGCCGCTGGCGGCAAGCGTTTCCTCCCGGGCGGGCGCACCGCTGGTTGTTTCTTCACAGTCTCCGACATATCTGACGGCCCGTTAGTCATCTGCGAGGGTTACGCGACCGGCGCGAGCATTGTCGAGGCGACAGGGCACGCCGTTGTTTGCGCGATGCATTGCGGCAACCTCTTGTCCGTCGCCAAATCCTTACGCCTTCTTGACCACGAGCGAGAAATCATCCTCGCCGCGGACAACGACCAACACACACCCGGCAACCCCGGCTTGACCAAGGCCACCTCAGCCGCGCGTGCCATTGGCGGCAAACTTGCAGTTCCACAATTCTGAGAAACTCATGAGCAATAAACCGCCAGTAATTGACGTTGAAAGCACGGTAACGGGAACCGACTTAAATGACCTGAAGGACCCGGTCAAAATCAAAGCCGCGATTGAGAACGCGACCGAGCCACCGAGCGAAACATCAGAGGAAGCGATTGCCCGACTGGCACAGCTTCACCCGGTTGAATACGACCGACGACGTGAAGACGAGGCAGACAAACTGGAAATTCGCGTTGCCACCCTCGACAGCTTGGTTCTGAAAAAGCGCGATGAATTCGCGGCAGCCAAGGCCGGCGGGGATGGGATTACGACCGCCGTGGAGCCATGGCCCGACTCAGTGAACGGCGACGAGGTTCTTAATCAAGTAGTCGCGAATTTCAACCGCTACACCGTGCTACCGGATGGTGCCGCCGACGCCATGGCGTTATGGGCCGCACACACGCATTGCATCAACGCATTCATGCACAGCCCGCGGCTGAACATCAAAAGCCCGGAGAAAGGATGCGGCAAGACCACCGCCCGCGATGTGGTTGCTCTCCACGTTCCGCGCCCGCTCCCGACCGAGAACATGAGCACGGCTGTCCTGTTCAGGATCATTGAAAAGAGCCAGCCAACCGTACTGGCAGACGAGTACGACACATGGCTGCGCGACAATGAGGAATTGCGCGGGATGCTCAACGCCGGACACAAGCGAGGCGGGCAGGCGCTGCGATGCGAAGGCGATAGCCACGAGGTTCGTGCGTTCAAGGTCTACGCGCCAGTTGTGTTATGTGGCATCGGCACCTTGCCCGGCACGCTTCACGACCGCAGCATTGTTGTCTCTCTTGTGCGCGCCAGGCCTGGCGAAGTTCAGCAACGACTCGATTCACGACGCACCGCCGCCGAGCAGGAAACATGTCGGAAGCTGGCGCGCTGGGTTAAGGACAATTACTCAGCGATTGAAGCCCGCGAACCGGCTTTGCCGACCGGCGCGTACAATCGTGTCGCCGACAACTGGCGGCCGCTGTTTGCTATCGCCGAGGTTGTCGGCGGGGCTTGGCCCGCACGAGCATCCGCTGCCTACACGAAGCTGACCAGCCACGACGACACCAACACCCAGGGTATCAGGATTACGTTGCTCGCTGACATCCGCGACATCCTGACATCGGGTTTGCTCACCCGTATATCGTCCGCCGATCTCTGCAAGCGGCTCGTTGAGCTTGAAGAACAGCCTTGGCCCGAGTACGGGAAGGGGAAGCCAATCAGCCAGAACCAGCTTTCCCGGCTCCTGCGACCCTTCGACATCCAGCCGCGCAACATCAAGGTGGACGGCAAGTCCCCCAAGGGCTACCACGCCGAGGACTTTGCAGACGCATTCTCGCGCTACCTGCCAGTACCGGGGGATTCAAACCGCTACCCCGCTACCGAGGCCGTCAATACTGGCGAAAACGGCACTTTGCATCCGCTACCCGGCTTAAACGGTAGCGGTTTAGAAAAGCCGAAATCACCCAATGTTTACGCGGGTGGTAGCGGGGTAGCGGTTCAAAACCCCGTAGAGCACGTGGAGGAGGCTGTATGATGAAGAACCCGGTTGAGGTCATGGTCGCGATTCACGACATAGGCGGCCACCTAAAGGTGGTAAATGGGGCGCTCCACATGGTTCTGCCAGCGAACGCTCCCGCCACCCTCAAGGACGAGATCAGGGCCGTCAAGGCCGGGCTGCTCGATCTGTTCGCCCATCACTTTGTTATCGTTCGATGGGACGGCCCGCTGCTCTGCTTCGCCAGAGACGAGGCCGCCAAGGAGGCGCTGGTACTCCATGGCGTTGATCCTGGCTCAATCTACCTGCCCCACGAGTTACAGACGCTCCTGGACCGATCCTACACGCTACACGACCTATTCGCAGTCTGTTCAACCAAGGCAGCTTTTGGCGGGTCTATAGTAAACCAGTAAGTAAAGAATAGTAGCAGTACTAACATGATTATAACATCACGACGATTCGCCATTGTTTACTACATAGTGAGTGCTTGACGGTCAATATGGAATCCTGAGCAGTACTTGAGGTAGGCCATCGGTTGAAAAGCCCCTCCAAGGCCCCATCGAATCTCTATTGAAGGGCCACCCTTCCAAACTCAATCACACCAGACAAAAGGAGTGACAATCCTCTGCTTACTATGCACTACACCCAATTAATACAGGGTAATGCTCGCTATTTGCGCATGATGCTGGCCACTTCTGGGCCACTTTGATCTGTCCCGGCAAAAATACCGGAACAACGCAGGGTCGGAATCGTGTTGAGGATTTATTTCTATAGTCCAGTGACCAAGGCAGTGAGCGCCGACATACATGCATCTCCGACCAAAGAGCAGGAACGGCCCGCATTGCCGTCTACGCGCCCGCAGGAGGGGCTTATCCTGACTGCCCGCGCTTCTGTGACCCCAAGGTTCCAGCTTGTCTTGCAGGCCCAGCCAAGCCATTTGCCCGTAGAAACGCGCCTGAAGGCTGCCCTGAAGCGTTTGGGGCGTGATTACAAGCTCCGGTGCCTGTCCTGTAAGCCGCTGCCATGAGCGCCTATTGTCACACTTCAATCACACATGAGCGCCAGCGCCGGGCCGTTTGCTATAATGCTCAGCAAACCCTTACAGGCCGCGCAGGTTCTAATCCTGCCTTGGTGAAATTCTACCCAGATTGCATCGGGGCAAGCATAGATAATCCTTTCCCTACCCGACCAAATCGCGGTGGACAGTCGATCATTGGCCGAGAAGAGTCTTTCGGGGTTGAAACGCCGTCTTATAGCAACCAGAGCACAGCGCATGTTTTTGTGTTCACACTTACACCCTAACAAGCGTGGATGGTGCACCACTCGTTTGTTGCGCTGCTGCTTTATTGATGTAATTTATAACGACAATGCGGCTATAGAAAACATGAGTCCAGAACTGCAACAGCTTTTCAGTCCAGAGGTGCAGGCGTTCTATCAGAAAATGACCTCCATGGGCGGGAAGGCCCGGAGCCTCAGCAAGTCACTGGCGGCGAAGCGCAGCGCACCCCGGCGTTGGCGATTAAGGCGTGCGAGGTATGGTGAGTCGGGGATAAAAAACACCCGGCCAATCGGCCACCTGAGTTTGAGGCGCGAGCGAGCCGCAGCGAAGGCCGCACAGACCGCAGCGATTGAAGTCGAGCCAGAGCGGTTCTCCTCCATCGCTTTCGGAGAGAAAGAGGGTGACATTGCGAAGGCTTACAGTACCGAGAATCCTTCAAAGCCAAAGACCTTCGAGCACGACGGTAAACTATTCACCCAGTTCAGCATGCCGGGCAATTTCTTCCGCAGCGAGGCGACTGCCCACGAACTGATTCCCGCTGCGCAATACAAGGGGCCTGAACAGAAGGGCCGTGCGCACGAGGGGCGAGCGGTCACGTACAAAGGTAAGCAATATCGACTTGGGCCGCAGGTCACGTTCGCCTCGCGTCTGGACCCGGAGAAGCTCAAAGCGCAATTCCGGCGGATGTACGACAAAGGCGGATTGTTCGCCAGTGAAGCGGGTTCGTACCACGGAATGCTCAAAGGGTTTCTGGAGAAGGAATGCGACATCCCGGAGGTGGTGAAGTCGGTCATCGACGCCGAACTCAAGACACCGGATTACACGCGCGAATCTGAAAAGCCGAAAGCCGCAGGTGAAACCAAACCGCCGCAGGCCGCCCAGGTATCACCACAAATTTCGTCCCAGCCTAGCGGTCAAACGGCACCCGCCCCGGTGTTGGCTGGCTGTGCGGCTGGGGCGGATACAACACAGGCCAACACATGATTCTGAAACACGACAACGCGAACATCGTTTGCGAACATCTTGCGAGTTATGCCTATGGCGGAGGCTGGTTGCGGTTGGTGCCATGCAACGGCCCACCGATTGAAGTGCCGGTGAAAGAAGCGCACGGGCTGGAGATCGTAGCGCGGCTGCAAAAGCTGCACGGGCCGGTCGTGGAATTGATGGGAGAAAAGAAAAGCAACATATGAAACGCGACGTGATGCAACGAAGTCTGATTCAACTCACTGGTGGCGAAATAATCGACACCACCTATGTCTGCATGTTTTCGTACGGAGACGGACGCCTCCAATTGGTGATGACTTCCGGCGACCGCATCGAAATCCAAATGGATTCCAAAAGGGGCGCGTACTGGCTGAACCGCCTTTGTGCCGAGCGCGGCGGCCCGTCTCCTGCCATTGCACCACCGCCACCGAAGCCAGCACCAGCACTACAGCCCGACTTGGCCGCAATTGAAGCATTACAGCCGATATACAATTATGAAAGACCCCAAGACAATGAGTCGCCAAGAGGCGTTGGACTATATCGCGAAAATCAAAGAGGGCCGCGACCCGGAGGCCGTCGAGTTTGCCAATAAGGCACTTGCAAAATGGCCGGGCAATAAAACAGAAGCAGCCGCATGGCTTGAGATAAACAATCGCGCCTACGCACCACCGAGCGACAGCGAGCGCCGCGCCGAGCAGGAACGGAAGAAAGCTGAACGTTCAAGTCCTGCGGAGCAGGCCGAAGCGTTATGGCAGCTTGGCAGTTTGAAACAGGATAAAGAATTTTTGCGAAGGTATCACGCTGGCGACAAGCATGCGGCGGAATGCTTTTCATCGCTACACCGGCAGGCTTACGGCACCGAACCTATTTCCCTCGCTGAGTTGAACGTTGGGGCCGGTTAGTTTACATGAAAGACTCCACACACTTAATCCCCTGCCAAGGGATTAGTCCCCAAGCCCAGTTTGCCCGGCGCGAACTCACCCGCATGGCCCAGTGCGGTACCTTCACGCGCATTTACTACGACGCGAAAGACCCGCTGCACGCGGCCACCATGGCGAAGTGGAATTCCAGTTTCGCCGCCTGCTTTGGCCGAGAAGTAAAACCATGGGCACCGGAAACATTCCTTTCATTGTGAAACAACACGTTCCATCACACCAGCAGGTTGAAGCAAGGGCCGCGCTGTCTCGCTTGGCGCAGGATTTGGAATTCAACCGGGCTTTCTACGGTGCCCATCACGAACACAATGAACGTGCAGTCTCGACCTGGACAACCTTATGGCATCAGGCGTGGGGCGCGGGTGTTCAGGTTGATGATCCACCGTTGATTTACAGCGTGATTGAAAAAGGAGAATTCCATCTGGCATGACACAGCGCATCGTTCAAGTCGCAGTCCGCTCATTCGCCGTGGCACCGATTCATTCCGGGCAGGATGAACCCGGCCAGTGCTTCGGCTTGTGGGTTGATGAAAGCGAGATTCCGATTGTATGCCACGCTGTTGAATCCGCATTTCGGCAGCATCTAGCCAAACCGCTCATTGAGAAGTTAGAATCGGAGACGATTTACACTGGCTCTATACCGGCATGCGCTGTTGAGCAATTAGAGGCTTCTATAGCAACTCTTTTAACGATTCGTACAAAACACTAACCACCGATAAAACAGAAAGTAATAAATATGCCAGCAACGTTAATTGTAATCGAAGTAAAACAGTTCCCGATGGGCGCAAAACCGTCATGGCTGGGAACGTGCGTTGAGGATGAGAATCTTGACCAGGTATATCCGCTCGACGGCCCCGGCGCGTGTAAGAATGACCCGGCATTGATCAAACGATTTGCCGCCTATTACGAGGCCAACAACTTGGATGCTGTTCTGTTTGATGGTATCGACACGCTTCTGGACACCAACTCCGGCCGCCCGTAGCAGCCCGTGAGATTTATGAACCACACTCGGTTTTCCGCGATAGCGCTCCTGCTCCTGTTTGCGTTCAGCGTGTTCGCGCAAGTGTATTTGCCACATCGGCGAGCGGCGTTTAGGGGAATTGCTGCTGGCGGCGCTTGCACAGCGGCGGGTTACGCGGATAACCCGGCGACAAGTGGAAACCAAAACTTTGGGGACGCGAGCCACAAGGTTTACATTGCGGCCCTGTTCACAGCGGGGGCCACGGAAACTATATGTCGCATTGATGTGCCGATTTACAAACTGGGTTCCCCCACGTTCAACATTCAGGCAGGCATCTACAGTCACGACTCGATGAACAATTCTCCGAACGCTCTGATTGGGAGCGCATCGGCCACGGTGAGCGCCACCACGCTTGGTACTTCAGACCCCGGCACGCTGGTGCAGTTCACTGGGCTATCAGCCTCGCTCGCCTTGGGAACCACTTACTGGGTGGCGCTGTGGGTGTCGGGAGTTGGGGATGCCTCGAACTATGTGATTTGGAGTTACGGCGGAGCAGCCGACAGCAGCTTTTCTCTCGATAGTGATGGGGCTGGCGTTTGGGGCGGGTTCGGAACCCGGCACCTGCGATTCGCCTTTTTCAAATGAACCGAACGCGAAAAATAATATGGGAGCCCCTCCAAGGCGAAGGCATCAGCCTGCGGCAATTCGTCAAGACCGCAGCCGGTTTAATGGTCCCGGCAGCGTTTGGGCTTTGTGTGCCACGTAGCCACGGATATCCCCCGTGGGCGGGTTTCCGGCAGATATCGCAAGTTTCGGCGGGCGGCGGTTGTTCCACGGCGCGGGACAGTGACGCGTCAGCGACGAACGGCCAGCAAACATGGGCAAGCGCCGGACCCAATCTTTACATAGGAGCCAAGTTCACGGCAGCGGCCACGACTACAATCTGCCGGATTGATACAGCGATTTACAAGCTGGGCACGCCGTCAATGAACCTGTTTGCGTTCATCTATACGCATGACGCGGGCAACGATTCTCCCAACGTGCTGGTAGGGAGCGAATCATCGGCACTGAGCGCGACGACATTGGGCACGACCGACCCCGGCACATTTCCCAGTTTCACCGGCCTGTCAGCGTCCATCACCGCCAGCACCGTTTACTGGGTTTGTATGCGTGCGGCGTCCGTTGGAGACGCAAGCAACAACATCATCTGGAGTTATGGCGGTTCTGCGGACAGCCGGTTTTGCACAGATAGCGACGGCGCGGGGGTTTGGGGTGGAGCCGGAACGCGCCATCTGAAATTCAATCTGTTCAGTGCATGATGATGATCCGATTTTGTTTAGCCTTACTGCTCGCCGTGTGTTCCTGCTCCGCATTCCCGCCATGGGTAGGTTTCAGGCAAGTAAATCAGGCACCACCTGTTACTCCATACACCGCACAACTGCTGATTGATTTTGAGAGCGGCATTAACGGCGCGACCATTGACGCGACCTACATGAACGCCAATGACCACGGGACGCCGGACAATCCGTGGATCACAGGCGGGGCTACGTTGCCGACAGTGACAACGGCACAGTTCCGAAGTCTCATCACGCCCGTCATTGTTAACAGCGTGACGTACGACGATGCCACCGGCACCCGTGGAGCCAGCTTCACTCACGCGACGGACGGGTATGCACAGCATCAATTAACCGGTGGCCCCTACAATCAGAGCGTCACGGCAGCCTGTTGGTGGAAGTCCACCATGCCAGAGCCGGATACGTTGTTTGGAACGTATGACGTGCTCTCCCTGCAAAACTCTGGGGGTGGAGGGTCTGAGTGGGCTGTGGCACAAATTCAGAATTGGGGAATGCACGCGCACGCTTCAGGCACCGGAGCGGGCGGTGTCGGCAAGGGACTGGATATAAATTTACATCGGGACACCTGGTATTGGATTGTTGTGAAATACGCCAGAGCGGACGGGTGTTATCTCAATATCTACGACACCACGGGTGCGCTGGTTGGAACGTCCTACTGCCCGTTTGGAGCATCCACGGAAGGGGTCCGATTCATTCAATTCGGGAATATAGCGCCACACGCAGCGTTTCCGACTGGCAACCTGTTTTATGACAACATCGTTTTCCTTATCGGGAGCAACCCAACTTTTCCTGTAGGGCCGTAAAAATCATGAGAAATTATCTACGAAACAAAAAATTGAGTTCAAGACTAACCAACGCGGTCAAAGTCAGGATTGCCGCACAGGCCAACAATGCACCATGAAGCCAAGGAAGCTGAGCGAATTTTTTTATGACTAAGTGTCGAGAAGTTCACCAAACCAACGCCGAGGCCCAGCAATGTGCCAGAAGTCTACCAGCAAATAGCGTAACATCGTCTCGACCGTATAGCCGTCAGGCAATTGATCTAACGTACCTGAAACTTTGTCTGGTCGATACGCGACAAAATCAACGACCTCTTTGGCGAAAACTACTCGCCGGAATACTACCCAGACGAGACGCTCTTCAAGCATCGGAAATGCTTGATGCTTTGCAAAATACTCACACGCCTCATCGGCAGCGTCCGAAAATTCCCCAACATCTCTTAAAACCTGCTCCAGAAGCTGCCTCTTTAGCGCAGCAGGATTGTCTGTCTCAACAATCTTTCCCGCTCGCCCACCTTCTATTACATCATTCATCTGGGAAATCTGCTTCTCAAGAACTGCCGCCACAGCCGCCCAGTTCATAAGCTATGGCGAAATTGCCGACTCATTTGAAGGTGCAGCGAGTGTTCTGGCTACAAAGTCATCCGCATTGGGAGTTTGAGAAACCCAACGCCATAATTCCGCTTGCGAAAGTTTGTTGAACCCATTGGGCCTGTTGTCGGGTTTTCCGGTCGCGAACGTTTGTGCCACAATAACCGCAGCCTTTCCCCAAATCCCCGCCTGTGATCCCACTGTTGTTCTTAGCCAGTGGCCAAACGGGGTTTCGGATACCCAACGCAAGGTTTCTGCATTCGGAACGTGAGCGCGCTTTGCCTCGTACATCGCTGCACACTCCTTTTGCGCCTGTTGCATTTTAGCAAAGATCACGTCCCCTGCGGGAAGTGATTTATAGAGCGAGACGAAAAGGTTCGGGTACTGGTCTGCATAGCCAACACTGATGCCAGCAACGGGGCCAAACTGAGCAGACGCATCAAACACCCCAAGGCATCTCTTGTTTTCGTAAACCAACGTGAAGGAATGGAACCCAACGTCCAGAACCCGGCGCTGCTCCACAAACAATGCGGAGCCTTCGGTAAACTGTGCTCGCACTCCGAGGCAACATAAAGCCAGCGAAGTGACTATCGCATGTTCTTGGCAACACCAACCGGGGTCGTATGGTTCACCTGGGCGTTGCTCCGGTTCCGCACAGATCATGCGCCTCAGTAAAGCAATCGCCTCGGCTTCGTGCATGGCGCAAGCCCGGTGATACTAAAGCCAGATTGGGCCGTAGTAGCTGGTGAACTTCCACAGGTAAGACAAGACGTGGAAACCGACAAACAACAGGAGGCAATTAATCGCGAATAGTAACGGTGCCCCGATGATGTTAATGGCGATGCGGTGGTAGAGCGGCAGGGGTTGGGGCTTCATAAACCGTAGCATCCACAATCCGACCGTCTGTGCAACACAAATACCCCCTCTGGCTTTCAATATGAGCGGCTTTGATCGGGTGCTCCGCTGTGATGACACCCGGTAAATGGAAAACCCGCTGACCGGAGCCACAGAAAATGAAAAGGGCCGACCAGGGAACATGGCCGGCCCGAGCCGCGACACCAGGGATTATCCGGAAGGGGCAGTGTCGCAGAATGGCCCGACACTGCCGTTACCGTGAAATGCTGGCAATAAAAAAGGCCGACCCTACGCTTCGGGTTGTCCCCCCCCCATTGGCACAGCGGACGTGAGCGACGCTATCCGCGGCGATGTTGGCCAAAGCCCGAACCTCCGCCGCGTCGCCAACCGGCTCAACGCTCACAAGCGATCCATAGACCAGCTTGGGCCGGTTCCTTTTCCCAACGGTATGCGTGGGTTTCCTTGACCCTATTGAGCGCCCTTTCTATATTCTTCCCGGAAATCCGGAAGGGGTGCCAAGGACGGGCAACACTGTTGGCTAAACAAATTGCCTGAATGATTGGACCGGAGCCAAAAGGGATGAAAGCCAGTGAGTTCCCTGTCATCTCTTGGCGCGTCTCATGACAGCGTAGGAAAGGGCGCTATTGGGCGGCGGCGGGTTCACCGACATCAGTTCCCAACCATCCTTTGCACGTTCGTTGATGGCGTTCATCAAAGGTACGAACATTTGGCCGTCCACAATCTGGTACTCCCAGTTCGTGCTTGTAACACGCGTGGTGGAGCAACCCGGCAGCAGCACTGCGCAAGTAGCGAGAAGCATTATGTGCTTTATCGTCGTCTTCATGGTGGTTTGGCGACACTGCTCCTGTCGTGGAATGCTGGCAACAAAAAGCCCGCCCCACAAGAGATGAGGGCGGGCCGATAAGGAACCAGAGCCCCTGACGATTCTCGTGACGAATTGGCCGGGGCGACCGGAAGTCTAACCGGCACGGGATGGGGAGCAAAGAAAAACCCGCCAAGCCGAAGCCGAGCGGGTTGGACTGAAAGCGTGCAAGCCGGGGCGGGTCGCATTAGGATGTGTCAAACGTGACGTTCAATAATCACACATATGCGTGCATTCATCCTGTCAATATTGCTGTGTTGTGCCGTTCGCGCGGATGTCTTCCCTAACTTCCGCAACGACCACCCGAAGGTGTTTGACAGTCGTGCTGACATGCACAGTTGGGCGAAGTCCACTTGGGGTGGCACTGTAGACACAGAGTTGACCTACCAGAAATACAAGCTGGTCGTTTACATTCGCACCTACACTTCAGGTGTGGCTACGAGCGAGCCGTTTGTTTTCATGGAGAAAAACGGGAAATGGTATCGCATCCTCACATCGATGACGTGTCCGTGCGAGATGGAGGTTGGGATTGAAGGAGACACTTTGTTTTTCTGGCGTTGGGAGTGGCCTTTGCCACAGGGCAAAGGGGAGAAGATTGAGTATATGAGGTTCAACCTAAAGAACCTGCCATTGCTGCACCCTCCGTAGCACTCTAGCTGCCGCTTGGTGTTTTGAACAAAAAGGCGCACCCCGACAACCGAGATGCGCCCGCGTTGATGTTAGCTTTGGTAGACCGGCTCTCGTTGGACGGCCTTTTCCAGCTTCCGTTTCAACTGGTTCAGCGAGCAGTATTCGACATTGATTTGTTTTAGCTGCTCGTCCATCCGTTCCAGTTCCTGCCGCACCTGCTCCAGTGAAATTTGATTTTCACTTTTGCTCATGGCCGCCTCATTCCCTTTTTGGCTTTCGCCAACAAAGCCGCAAACGCCTTCTTGCCGATGAGCCATTCAGGACGCCAAACGAGCGGACGGCAGAACTCTTTGTCGTGTGGGTTCGATATATCCACATGGATCAACTGACTCCAAACCCGGTTGAGGAATTCCAACCGTCCATCGTACGAGTATGTTTCCTGCAACCCAAACCGATGTGCGATTTCGTGCATCTCATGCAACCAGCGCACCGCGTCCCCCGCGTTCATCGCCCGCATTTGCTGCTCACAACCCTTCGCCTGGTTGACCCACGTCAACACGCCATCTGTCCGACTCCAGCCAATGGCTTCGTGGAATGTGTCATTGTGGAACGAATGAGCGATCAAGATGAGATCGTTCATGGAACGGTTGCACGATGCAACCGTTTTGACTTTGGCTTTCTTGGGCACGCGATTGCTGCCCGCCGTTTTCCGAACTGACTTACTCATTGTTGTAACTTTCAAATGGTAACCTCCCCGGCCAGGGTCTAGACCGTTCGCCCGCTCCAGTCACGGAGCGAACTAGACCGGAGAGGAAACCACTTGTTGCGTTTTCTCTGAGCGCAACGCGGTGACTAATCGCGTTTACAACTGCGCGACCTTCGAGCTAGACCGAAGGCTGAGAGGACTATGCTCTTGCGGCAGGCCAACACAAGCGAGAATGTCGGCCATGACGACACCTCGAAATCCACTGAAGCTCTTTATTAAATTCGGCGTTGCCGCGCTCGTTTCATGGGCAGTGTATTGGGCCGCATTGGCGACGATGACTCGACCGACGACGCCCGGAGCGTCGTCATGGGCGATGCGCGGGCAATTTGGGGATATGTTCGGCGCGATGACGTGTCTATTTACCGCAATGACTTTGGCCGGGCTGATTGCGACCATCATCCATCAGGGCGACCAGGCGCAGCAGCAACAGGAAACAGAGAGACGGACCGACGAAGCCCTTGCGCGGCAAGCGGAGTCGCTGCGCCTCAGTGCTGAGATTAATGCCGTGAATTATCGCCTTTCGAGATACGACGTTCAGCTTAAGGGCCTCGAAGGTGGGACACGGGCAGACAAGATTCCGCAGTACGACGGGACAATGGAGGAGCGCGGTCATCTCGTTGATAGATTGAGCACGGAGCGCCATCAATTGACACAGCGTCTGGATGCACTACTCCAAAAAGCCGCCAGCGTCGCCGAACAGGAAAGTTAAGCCGCGATATGACACCGTATGACAAACCCGTTGCAAGCCTTTCCCCAAACAGACTTGCGGGCGGGAGTTGGGAAGCACAAAGTTCGCGAGCGATGTTCATTGTACGACCAGATGATCCGCCGTTCAATCGGCTTGTGGACAAGCTCATTGCCGCGCGCTGGATTACCAGGTCTGTAATGCACGAGACAAGCAAACCGGGCGATCCAAAGGCGGCCACCATGCAGATTTTATGGACGGAATTGGGCAAACAAAGAATGGCCCAACTACGTGCGATCATGCACGAGATTGAGCACGTTTCTTTCCCGCTACAAAACGACGAGTTACCATTCCTGAAGGGCCTAGCCCAAACGCCGCCAACACCGACCGATGAACCGCCGCCGAGGTTTTAACTGACGGCGGCAGTGGTAAGCAGGCAAGGCAGATCCGCGCACCCAAACAATGGCCCAGAAATGGCCCAGAGAAAAAATCTTCAATTATTTTTGAGGGTGTTTTCGTGAGTTAAAACACGCCTTAAACCGTTGATGCCGTGTTGTTTATTGGAGTGGTGGCTGGAGAGGGAATTGAACCCCCGACACAAGGATTTTCAGTCCTCTGCTCTACCGACTGAGCTATCCAGCCCCCAATGTCGAAGCCCGCATATTGAAGAGGCCAAACGCCCTTTTCGCAAGGATATTTGGAGCGCTGCCCCGGAATTATCTTCTCGTCCTCGGCCAATCCCTATGCCCGCCCTCCTGTATTCCTGCATTCCTTATAAATCAACGCTCTTGGGTTTCTCGTTGCTGTGCTTGTCGGCGTTACATATTTGCACTGGGATGATTGATATGCAGCGAACGGCGGCATCTTCGGATGACCTATATTGGGTCGTTAGGTGTTTCCTGCGCGCATCCTTTAACCGACATCCACCGAAACCAAAAAATGAATATGACCCTCAAAGGAGCGCTCGCCTTCACGGTGGTTTCGCTGCTCATGCCGTGTCTTCTCCTTTGCCTGCAAGCCGGTTGCACCACCCGCCCACCCACCGCTTCCGAACTGCAA
>Ga0105340_1000155_pt1 | contig 33459 bp, 37 predicted proteins | sample EasRivMeERMLT700_FD_89676 | JGI IMG/M metagenome (GOLD analysis project Ga0105340, IMG submission 89676) | Soil microbial communities from meander-bound floodplain in the East River, Colorado, USA - East River MetaG ERMLT700 | ecosystem: Environmental > Terrestrial > Soil > Floodplain | place...
GATCGCCATGCCTCTGAGCTGACCGGGGGTGTTGTTCCGGTAGTACGCCGGGTCGGTCCAACGGTCGCGGTCCTGGCGAAAGTCCGTAGTGGTGAAGATCGTAGTTTGCGCCGCAGCCGGAATCGACACCGAAAGTCCGATGAGCAGCGCGGCAATCGAAGCCTTCGCCGTGAATGGTGCACTCACGACTTCAAATCCTGCCGAACTGTTTTCCGTCGGCAGACGTGGCGACGATGTAGTTCCCGCCCGGACGGCCATCCGCCAGCGGATGAAGCTCCACCGTCACTTTGTCGCCGGCCTTGAAGGTCGTCGCACTAAAGCCGACTTTCAGCATGTTTGTGATGTTGGACATCTCGACCGCGTACTTGACGGTCTCCCCACTGTCGGTCTTCGTCTCGACGTAGAGAAACACGTGCGGATTGCGGAACACCCATTCCGTCACCGTTCCCGTAATCGTCACGACCTTGTCGTGATCGAACATCGCATGGGAATGGTGCGACCACGCCGGCGACGAGACGGCCAGCGCGATCGCGGCCGCCAGCACACCGCTCAATTTGAGGTTCTTCATCACAGTGGACTCCTCCTTCGCTTTCTCCGGCCTGTATATTACAAGATGTCGCCGCCACGAGCCTCGTCGTGGGACCAGGGACGGACCTTTCCCTGGACTCGTCCTCTGGGCGGCAATATCCGGGTCCACCAATACATTAAGCAATTCACATTGGCGACGCGGGAGGTCTGTGCCAGACTCTCCCACACGCCACCAAACCAGATGCGAAAAGCTTTCGCGGTCGTCGCCGTTCTATCTGTAGGAATCGTCTCCGCCTGCGTTGCGGCCAACAGTGCCGGAACCGGCCGGCAAGACATCGTGACGCTTGTCACCCATTCGAGCCCCGGTGGCGGCAGCGATGTGTTTCTACGGACGATGGCGCCTCACTTGTCGCGAATCATGAAGAAAACGGTCGTCGTGGACAACATGCAGGGCGGTAGCGGCGCCAGGGCCATGGCGGTGCTCGCCAGTGCGAAACCGGACGGCGGGATGTTCTACGCGACGACGCCGACTTTCATCTATACCTCGTTGATGAGCCGGCCGTCGGCGACGTACCAGGATCTCGAGCCGCTGGTGAACATGTTCTACGACCCCGAGGTGCTGTTCACCGCCGCAGACTCGAAGTACGCGACGCTGCAGCAGGTTCTCGATCACGCCCGTGCCGGAAGCGGCAAGTGGGGCGCGGCAAATCCCGCCTCACTCGAACGCCAGACGATGCAGCGGTTGAAGCAGAAAGCCGGCGTCAATCCCGCGATCGCGACCTTCGAAGGCGGCGGCGACATGTTGATCAACGTGTTGAATCACACGCTCGACATGGGCATTGGCGAGCTGCAGGAGATGCGCGGGCAACTCGACGCGGGCCACCTTCGGTTGCTGGCCGTGGTCGGCGAAGAACGCATGTCCCAGTTCCCCCAGGTGCCGACGGCCAAGGAGGAGGGTATCGACCTGGCCGTGCGAAAGTTCCGCGGGCTTGCCGGACCGAAGGGCACGCCCCCGGACGTCATCGCCGCCTGGGAAACGGCGGTGCGTGCGCTGCTTGACGATCCGGAATACAAGAAGCTCTACACCGAGGACGGCCTGCTACCCGGTTTCATTCCGCACGCCGAATACATTCCTTTCATGAACGAGTTCGGTCGCCAGACCGCGGACTTCCTCAAAGAGTCCGGCGTAATCAAGTGAGCACGCGTTCGGTTTCACGAGCCGATGCCCGGCGGGAGCTCGTCCTCGGCTGCGTCACGCTTGCCATTGCCGTCGGCTACTACCTGATGGCGATCCGGATTCAACAGAGCGACATCGCCGACGTCGTCGGAGCACAAGGTCTGCCCAAGACCTACGCGGCGTTGCTCGCCATGTTGTCAATCATCCTGATCGCGCGTTCGGCCGCCCAGCGAGGGTTTCCGGCCGCGCCTGACGCGGCACCTGTGACGGCGAAGGCGCACGTTACGCGCGGAGTTGCGTGGCGCGTGTTCGGTATGTTGATGAACGGGGTGATCTACATCCTCGTTGTGCCGTGGCTCGGATACATTCTCTCGATCGCCGCGCTGATCGCGGCCACGGTGTACTACCAGGGCGGTGGTCTGAACCGCCGTGTCGCGGCCGTCGCGGTCGGCGGCGCGCTTCTCCTCTGGCTGCTGTTCGTCCGCCTGCTCCACATCTCGCATCCCGCCGGGATATGGCCATCGCTGCTGTGAACGGCAGTACTCCTCCAATCCGATGACCGAGTTCCTGGCAGCGCTCGGCAGCCTCTTCACGACTCCCATTGTCCCGGCCGCGTTTGGCGGCGTCGCGTGGGGGATTCTCGGCGGGGCGCTGCCGGGCATCTCGCCATCGATCACGATGGCCCTGCTGCTGCCTTTTACATACGGCATGGGTCCCACGACCGCCGTGGTGTTGCTCGCCGCGACGTACGTGGGTGCCGAGTACGGCGGGTCGATTCCGGCGATTCTCATCGGCACGCCCGGCACCAACGCTGCGGCGGCGACCGTGGTCGACGGCTACATGATGAAGCAGCAGGGGAAAGGCGGCGAGGCGCTCGGCATCTCGCTGTACTCGGGGTTCGTCGGCGGCCTGTTCGGCCTGCTCGTCCTCGTGGGGCTGACCGAACGCCTCTCCAGCGTCGCGCTCGCGTTCACGCCCTCGTCGTACTTCGCCCTCGGAGTACTTGGGCTGAGCGTGATTGCCACGCTTTCCGGCGAATCGCTGCTCACAGGGCTCATGGCGGGCGTGCTCGGCCTGATGATTTCGACGGTCGGCACCGATCCGGTCACCGGCCTCAACCGCTTCACATTCGACAGCCCGGAATTGCTGTCCGGCATTCCACCGCTATTGGTGATGGTCGGCGTGTACGCGGTAAGCGAGCTGTTCATGAAGACGGGCGAACCCAACTGGGAGAAAGCGTCGCGTGAGGACGCCCGAATCAAGTTCCCCAGCCTCCCGATGTGGAAGCGCATCGCGCTTCCGCAGGCGATAGGATCCGTCGTCGGCGCGTTCGAGGGAATGATGCCGGGCGCCGGAGGCGCGGTATCGAGCTTTCTGGCCTACAACGAGGCGCGGCGCTGGTCGCGTCACAAGGAGGAATTCGGGCACGGCTCGCCGGAAGGGATTGCCGCGCCAGAGGCAGCCAACAATACAGTCGCGTGCACCGCGCTGGTGCCGATGTTGAGCCTCGGCATTCCGAGCTCGAACTCGTCGGCCGTCCTGCTCGGCGGCTTCCTGATGCACGGACTGATTCCCGGACCATTGCTGTTCGTCAATCACCCGGACGTCGTGCACGGCCTCTACACAGGGTTGTTCGTGGCGAACGTAGCCATGCTCATCATCGGGTATCTGATCATGTCGCCCTGCATGTGGCTCGTGAGCCGGCCGAAGCCGTACCTGATGGCGTTCATCTACGCGCTCGTCGTCTCCGGCGTCTACGCCATCCAGACCAGTCTCTTTCATGTCGGCCTCGCCCTCGGGTTTGGCGTGCTTGGCAGCGCGATGAAATATTTCAAGCTGCCCGTCCTGCCGATGGTCCTGGGTGTCGTGCTCGGGTTCGTCGTGGAATCGAACTATCGCCGCGCGCTCGTGATCTCCAGCGGCGATTACCGCACCTTCATACAGGATCCGATCGCGGCCGGCCTCCTGGCCGCCGCGCTCCTTTTCACCGTGGCGGCCGTGGTGCGCCGCATGCGAGAAGCCTGAGCGGCCGATTGGATCAGACACACGCGGAAACCATCGCTGCCTGGCTTGCGGCGACCATCGCGGAGGATGTGCCGGCGGGCGCGCGGGACATGGCGCGCCGGCTGTTCCTCGACGTGTCGGGACTCTGCATTGCTGCCCGTCGCGAACAGTACGTCGCCGCTACCCTGCAGGCCGTCGATTCTGGCGGTGTGTGCACTGCGTTCGGCCACCCGGGCGGCTTCGATGCGTTCGGCGCCGCACTCATCAACGGCACGGCCGCGCACGGCGAGGATTTCGACGACACGTTCGAGGGCGGTCCGGTGCATTCAGGCGCGGTCATTGTTCCGGCCGTGCTGGCCGCATGCGAGCGTGAACGCCTCGGCGGCGACAGCCTGCTCGCCGGCATCGTCACTGGGACCGAGCTGTTATGCCGGCTCAGTCTGGTGGCCCCGAAGGCCACCCACAAGGCGGGCTTCCATCCGACGGCGGTGTTCGGCGCGCTGGCGGCGGCGGGCGCAACGGGCGTCGCGCTGCGGCTGCCGCAGGAGGCAATGGTTTCCGCGCTCGGCATCGCCGGCAGCATGGCTTCCGGGATCATCGAGTACCTCGCCGAAGGGACGTGGACCAAGCGGATGCACGCCGGCTGGGCGGCGCAGTCGGGGCTACGCGCGGCGTTGATGGCGCGCGGCGGGTTTCTCGGGCCGCGAACGGTGCTCGAAGGGACGCACGGTTTCTTCCGTGCCTTCGCGCCGTCTGTCACGCCAGACTTTGGAAAGCTGCTCGACGGCCTCGGACAGACGTGGCTGATGGAGACGATCGCATTCAAGCCGTACGCCTGCGGTACCATGACGCAGCCGTTCATCGACTGCGCGATCGATCTGGCACGCGATGGCGCGCGCGCGGAGGACATCACCGGCATCGTGTGCGAAGTGGCGGAGGGCACCGTGCATCGATTGTGGGAGCCGCTCTCCGACAAGCAGCGGCCCCCTACGCCCTATGCGGCGAAATTCAGCACGCCGTTCTGCATGGCGGTCGGGTTCCTCGACCGCAAGGCGGGATTTGCCCAGTTCACGGAGGCGCGCATCCAGGACCCTACCGTGCGGGCGCTGGCCGCGAAAATTCGTTACGTGATCAATCCGAAGGATGACTACCCCCGCAACTATTCCGGCCACCTGCGCGCGACGTTCGCGGACGGCCGGGAGCGCGAGTTCCGCCAGCCGTTCATGCGCGGCGGCGCGCACGCACCGCTGTCAACGGCGGAACTGGAAGCGAAGTTCATGGACAACGTACTCTCCGGCGGGTGGACACGTGCCTCGGGTGAGCGACTGCAGCGCCTGTCGTATGACGTGTTCGCGCATCCGACGCTCACAGCGTTGAGCGAGCTCCGGTCATGAGCGACCGCGACGATCTGTCGGGGCGCGTCGCGATCGTCACCGGAAGCGGACGCAACATCGGCCGCGCGATTGCGCTTGCGCTCGCGAACGCCGGCGCCGCTGTTGTCGTCAACGCGCGCTCGTCGATGGCGGAAGCCGAAGCGGTTGCAGACGAGATCCGCCGCGCCGGGGGGCGCGCGGCCGTGACACTCGCCGATGTCTCGGATCCCAAGGCCGTTGACGCGCTCATCGACGCGGCGGTCGGAGCCTTCGGCCGCCTCGACGTCCTCGTAAACAACGCGGCCGTGCGCAAGGAAACCGATTTCGCGAACCTCCACTATGCGGAGTGGCGCCAGATAATCTCGACGATTCTCGACTCGGCCTATTTATGCAGCCACGCCGCGCTGCCCCACCTGACCGCCTCGGGCGTCGGCGCCATCGTGAACATCGGGGGATTGTCGTCATTTACGGGCGCGGCGGGACGCGCGCACGTGATCGCCGCGAAAGCCGGCCTTGTCGGCCTTACGCGCGCCCTCGCGCATGACCTCGCGCAGTACGGCATCACGGTGAACTGTGTGGCTCCCGGGATGATCGATACGACCCGTGCCTCGGGGAAGGAGCCGGCGCATCACGCGCTCCATGCGCCACTGGCGGGCCGTCGCGGCAGACCGGAGGAAATCGCTGCGCTCGTCCGGTTTCTGTCAGGCCCCGGCGCCCGCTACATCACGGGACAGACCATTCACGCGAACGGCGGCCTGTTCATGTCGTAGGCCGCACGGCGACGCCAACGGGCGACGGGCGGGCCTGACCAGGCGCCCTACTTGTCGAGAACGATCTTCTTGCGCGCAGTGATGCGCAGGGCGTCTGCCACGTTGCGGTTTGCCGAGATCGCCCGGATGTCCTTCTCGGAGAGTCGGGACAGGAAGTTGATGGCTACCGCGAGCGGCGTCTTTGGATTCTTCACGAGCGCATGGACGACTCCGTAGTTCTTGGTCCACGCGCGTGAAAAGGCGATCATCCGCAGGAGCTCTTCCGAGAGGGTCGACATCTTGGCGATGCTCTCGACCTCGGCCTCGTTGATCTTCGGGCTGCTCAACACCGCGACGCCGACGATCTTGTTCGGATCGCGAATGAGAATCGCGCGCTCCTCGCGGGTCCCCTTCATCGCCAGCGCCATGCGCTGGGCAACCGTCAGTGACGCAATCTTCTGGAGCGTCGACGCACGTTCCTGCCCTTCGGGCGGCAGCGTTTCGTCGATCACAGGATCCGGGGACGCCTCCCCGACGTCGAGCAGCGGCTTGTCCACTTCGGTGAGAGGAGCCTCCGCGGGCTGAACGCCCCGCGCGGCAAAGAACTCGAGCATCGCCGGCGACGCATCGGACCGCGCGAGAAACGCGGCGAGGGACTCGCGCGGAATTGCCGCAAGCGTCGCTTCCGCAGCAGCGACAACGTCCGGATCGTGATCGTTGACAAGCAGCATCAGCAGGCCGATCTGCTCGTGCGCCCGCGGCGCCATCGCGCCCTGCGCCGCTTGCAGGCGGATGTCCCTGGCGACGTCACCACGACGAAAGAAATCGAGCAGCGGGGTCTTGAGGCCAGAGTCCATGGGTAATGAAAAGCGGAAAAGTTTGAGAAGTACTTATCTCGCGCCGAATGACCAATACAGGAGCACGGCGACGGCGAGCACGATGGTGCCGAGAAGCATCAACGCACGAGGATCGAGACGTCGCGTGCCAGGGCCAAGCTCGTTGACGATGACGTGCGGGCTCCCCGCGGTCACCGAGTCGTGCGGGAACTGTGCCATGAAGTCACGGACCGTTTGCTCTGGATCGACGCCGATTTCGACGGCATATGACCGAACGAACCCGCGGGAGAAAATGCCGCCCGGCAGCCGAGAAATGTCGTTGCGTTCGAGTGCCTCGAGCACGCTGACGGAAATCTTCGTCGTTTCCGCGATCTGGCGCAGCGAGATGCCGCGCTGTTCGCGAGCCTGCCGTATCCTGGCACCAAAATCGGACTCCGACCGATTCACCACTGCCATCGATGCGCCATGTTAGGGAACACGTTCAGGTGTGTCAAACGCCGTCGTGATCTGCTCAACGATGCCTGGCACGGCATCAACCGGAGCGTCGGTGAACAGGCCGATTGCCGCGAGACCGGACGCGCCCGCAAGGGCGACGGCGCCCGCGCGCGACGCTGAGATGCCGCCGACTGCCAGCACCGGTACCGTCGTTGCCGTCGACACCGCGCCAAGCGCGTGCAAACCTGCCGCCTTCCGTCCCGGTTTTGAGCTGGTTTCGAACACGCTGCCGAAGACCAGATAGTCAACCGCACCGTTCCCACCGACCGCGAGGGCTTCCTCCACCGAGTGGACGGACCGTCCGATGAGGAACCCGGGCGGCGCGATCCGCCTTACTCGCGCGGCGTCTATCGAGTCTCCACGCAGATGCACGCCGTGCGCACTCACCGCGAGTGCGACGTCGAGGCGATCATTGACGACCACGCGCGCCCGTGTTCCGCGAACCGCGTCGAGACATTGTTCCGTGAGGCGGGCAAGCGCCCCGCCAGCGAGATCGCGCTCACGCATCTGAATGAGATGGACGCCCGCCCGTGCCGCCGCTCGTACTCGTTGAATGAACGCCGGCTCCCAGGCCTCACCAAGACGGTGACGGTCCGTGATCAGGCAGATGACGGGGGTCACGATGAACTTTCAACCTTCAGTCTTTCGTCAGCGGCGTAGCCGAAAATGGTGTCGTTGGGCTTTCCATGTTGCGTGCGATCAGCACCGAGACAATCTCGCTGAGGCCGGCGACGATGTTGACCAATCCGAGACCCGATACGGCTCCGCGGACGAAGTTGTTGGTCATGAATGCGTGGATCGACGGCAGAGCCCCGGCAAAGTAGTTGCGATCCCAGAATGCGGACCACGGAACGACCAGCAGCGCGAACCCGATCTCGAAGAAGAAGGCGATGAAGAGCGTGCGCCTCACCCGCTGTGGCTCCCCGTCTGTGCCCGCGTGAGCTGCGCGATGCGATCGCGGACATCGCGAAAACCGTCCGCATCCGCATCGAGCTCCATCAGGATCGCGAGCGCACGCGACGATTCTCCGTGCGTCTGGAGCGCCGCGGCCAGATCGTACAGCACGGCATGGCCTTCATCGGGCGTCGGCGCCGGAGCCTCCGCCGCGCGCTCGAGCCACTCGACGCCCGTGGCGATGTCGCCGCCCTCGAGATACACGCGCCCCAGCTGCGCCGCCGCCCTGAACCGCAGCATCGGCACCTTCGCGGCGCCCTCCAGCTCGGTAATCGCTTCCTTGACGAGCCCCTGATCCAGGTACTGCAATGCCTGCTCGTACTGGCCGAGCGCGGCCGATGCCTGCTGCTCGCGCGCGCTCGTCGCGCGCATCTGCGCGAACACGTCCTCGATGTCTTCCGCAGGCTCCGCCGCGTCGGGCGGGCTCTCGTCCGTCTGGCCCGGGATGTCCAGGGCCGACGACATCAGCCCGGACAATGCACCGCTCAGGTCGATTTCGGACGCTTCGAGCGTCACCGCCGAGTCCCCGTAAATTGTCGGATCCTGTGCGGCGCCGGGCATCTCGTCCGACGGTTCGAGCGAGAGATCGAGCGACGGATGCGGTGCGTTCCGGATCGCGCTTTCCGGGTAGACGAACACATCGACCTCGGGAAGCACGGCAGCGTCGTCGATACCTGTTGCGACATCTGAGAAGTCCGGATCTTCCATCGGCAGGAGGTCGTCGTCTTCTGTCTCCCGAGCCGTTCCCGCGCGAACCCGGACGATCACCTGCTCGGAATCGGTGACACCGAGCATCACCAGCGCACGGCGCAGCCGGTCCGCGTGCGCATCGCTGGCGGGATCTGTGCGAACCAGATCTTCGGCGACCACGCGCGCCTCGTCGCCCATCGACGCGGTGAGGTACGCGTCGGCGAGTTGTTCTTGCGCCGGACGCAGCGCCTCCCCCATCTTCGCGTCCGCGGCGATCGCCACGAGCTTCGCCAGTGCGGGAATGTGGGGGCCTTGCTCGACGAACTTCTGAAGCACCGCAACGGCCCGCGGAATGTCATCCTTGAGCAGCGCGGCGTCCGTGATGGCGTCAACGCACGCGTACGCGGATTCGACGCGCCCTCCGGTGATCAGCTCGTCGGCAAGGTGTGCCACATCCGCTTCGCGCTCCGGCGCAAGGGCCAGCACCCGCGCCATCGCGGTACGCGCGTCGTGTTCCCTGCCCTCCGCGAACTCGATCGTCGCCAGTGCCAAAAGCAAATCGGGATCGTCGCCAGCCGTTTCGGCGCTCAAATAGGCGCGGGCGCGGTTGGGCTGACCCGCCGAGACGAACTCCCGTGCGAGCCGATTACGCAGATCGGCATCGAACGGGTCGATTTCCGCGGCATCCGCCAGCAACTGGAACGCTTCGTTGCGGCGCTTCTCTTTGTCGAGGACGTGTGCGGCATCCTTGAGAAGCTCGACGGCGCGAAACGCGTCGCCGATCGACTGCGCGGCGCGGGCTGCTGCGATCTTCGATTCGAGGTCGGAGCCTTCGAGCGATCCGAGGCGGAGGATGCATTCTGCCGCGGCGCGGTCCTCGCCGCGGCCCTGGCGCTGTTTCGCGACCTTGTGAAGATAAAACTTCGCGTCGGCGAACTTCCCCTGGCGCTCACCGATTTCCGCCAACTGCATCAGGATGTGCTCGTCGTCTGCCTTCACCTTCAGCGCCTTCTTGTAGAGCGCCGCCGACTTGGGCAAAAAGCCCTCGGAGAACTGGTGATCGGCAATCCGCGTGAACTGTTCGGCCGCCAGGTCGTTCTTCCCGGCGCGCAGATAGAGGTCGCCGAGCAGGTTGATGGCGTTCCAGTCCTCGGGCAGTTCGGTGATCAGGCGCACGTACTGATCGATCGCTCCGTCGAGCTTTCCCTGGCGGAGCAGCTTGTCCGCCTGCTTTAGGGTCGCGTCTCGATCAATTGCCACAGGGCGTCTTGCCAGGCGGGGTCATGTCGTCAAACAGCGTGGGCGGTCTGAATGAGCGGCGGTGCAGCGTCGAATACCCATGTTGCGCGACCGCAGCAAGGTGGTCAGCCGTGGCGTAGCCCTTGTGCCGATCGTAGCCGTAGCGCGGGTCCGCTGCATGGTGCACGAGCATTTCACGGTCCCTGGTGACCTTCGCGACGATGGATGCGGCGGCGATCGACGTGCAGCGCCGATCACCGTGCAGCACGCCGCGCTGCGCCATCAGCAGATCTGGAATCCGGAACGCATCGACGAGAACGAGGTCGGGCAGCGGCACCAGCATCATGACGGCGCGGCGCATCGCCTCGAGCGAGGCGCGGTGGATGTTGATCGCGTCGATTTCGGCGGGCTGCGCCGACGCCACGGACCAGGCGATCGCTTTCGTGGTGATCACCCCGAAGAGCCGCTCGCGTTCGGCGGCGGTGATCATCTTCGAGTCACACACGCCGGCGATGTAGCGTTCCGGGTCGAGAACCACCGCGGCGGCGACAACCGGACCCGCCAGACAGCCCCGGCCGACTTCGTCGACGCCGGCGATGCGATGGAACCCGAAACGCCGCAAGGCGTTTTCCAGGGTCCGCATCGCACGCACTTTGACCATGGGTCCTACTGTGGCCTTTTGGTTTCCTTCATCCTGGCGGCTTTCCCCTTCAGCTCGCGCAGGAAGTACAGCTTCGCGCGCCGGACGCGCGCCGACCGGACGACATCGACCTTGGCAATCGTCGGCGAATGCAGCGGGAAAATACGCTCCACACCCTGCCCGAACGACACCTTGCGCACCGTGAACGACGCACGAGCCCCCCCGCGATGCAGGCCGATGATGATCCCCTCGAAGATCTGGATGCGCTCCTTGTCGCCCTCGCGCACCTTGACGTGCACGCGCACGGTGTCGCCGGATTTCATTCGCGGCCGCTCCACTAACTGCGACTTCTCGACCAGCTCTATCGCGCTCATCTCACGTCTCCTTTGCGTTCCTTCAAAATCTCCTCGAGCAGTTTGCGGTCCTCGTCGTCGAGCACCGCCTGCTCGATCAGCTCCGGCCGCCGATCCAGCGTCCGCGCCAGCGCGGTCTTCCTGCGCCACCGCCGGACGTCGGCGTGGTGCCCCGACAGCAGCACGTCGGGCACCTTCATTCCCGCGAACTCCGCCGGCCGCGTGTAGTGCGGATAGTCCAGCAGCCCCCTCGCGAACGAATCTTCCGCGACCGACTGCTCGTCACCGACCACTCCTGGCACCAACCGGCTGACAGCATCGACGACAATCATCGCAGGCAGCTCGCCGCCGCTCACCACGAAATCGCCGAGCGACAGCTCTTCGGCGCCCACGAGCGTCGGTACCCGCTCGTCCATCCCCTCATATCGGCCGCACAAGAGCGCGATATGCGCGAGGCCGCTCAACCGTACGGCTTCGGCCTGCGTGAACCGTCTCCCCTGCGGGGAGAGCACAATCACGGCGTCGGGCGTCCCGCGGCGACTCCTGATTGCCTCGGCCGCGCGCACGAGCGGCTCCGGCTTCATCACCATGCCCGGCCCGCCGCCATACGGCACGTCGTCCACGCTGCGATGGCGGTCGCTCGTATGGTCGCGAAGGTCGTGGACCTCCACGTCGAGCGCCCCGCTGGCAATCCCGCGGCTGACGATCCCTTCCGCCAGCACGGCCTCCACCATCCGAGGAAAGATCGTGACGATGTCGAACTTCACAGAGAATTCTTAACCACGAAGGCCGCGAAGCACTCGAAGAACATTGGTCAACTTCGTGCCCTTCGAATCTTCGTGGTTAATTTCTCGTTCAGATCCAGCAATCCGTCTGGCGGATTGATCCGTATTCTCCTGTTCGCCACGTCGATCTCGACGCAGATGTCGACCGCCAGCGGAATCAGGATTTCACCGCGCGGTCCGTTCACCGTCAGGCGGCTCGCGCCGCCGCCGCCTTCCACTTTCGCAACCTCGCCAACGACGTCGCCATCCGTGGTCTCTACGCCGCACCCGACGAGCTGGTGCTCGTAATACGTGCCGGGCCTCAGCGGCTGTAACGTCTCTTCCGGTACCCTCAGCTCGAGGCCGGCAAGCCGTTCCACGTCTTCGATACACGCGAAGCCTTCGAAACCGACGATCGGCCGGCCGTTTTGTACTCGCGACGAGACGATCGTCAACTGCTCGTCGCCGGCGGCCGAACGCGTCCAGACTGTCGCACCCCCGGCAAACCGCTCTTCAACAAAATCGGTCTCGGGATGGACGACAACCTGTCCGCGCAATCCGTGAGGCCTCGTGATGCGCCCCACCAGGGCCATCCGATCCCAATCGTCCCGGGATTCGGGATTCGGGGTTCGGGGTTCGCACCGCGAGTCCCGAGCTTCGGCGTTCGAATCCGGAGTCCCGATTCCCGAATCCCGGCTCATCGTCAGTCCCGAATATCCAGCTGCGCCCGCACACCATGCTTTTCCGCCGTCAACGCCACCAGTGTGCGCAGCGCGGCGGCTGTCCGTCCCTGCCGGCCGATGATCTTCCCCATGTCGCCGGGCGCCGTCGTCAACGACAGCACCGTCATGCCGCGACGCTCGGTCTCGGTCACCCGGACGCTGTCGGGATGATCGACGAGCGCGCGCGCAATCACTTCGACGACCACTTTGATCGGGTTGCCGGCGTTGGCCGACGTCCCGTCCGCCGCGGCCATCACTGGGGAGCGGGCGTCGCGGCGACGACAGGCGCCGACAGATCGCGCGAGAGATGCTTGGCGAGCAGCGTGCGCACCGAGTCCGAGGGCCGCGCCCCGAGATTGATCCAGTGCTGGATGCGCTCCTTGTTGAGGTTGACCTGCGCCGGCTTCGAACGCGGATGATACGTGCCCACGTTCTCGACGAAGCTGCTGTCGCGCGCCGAACGCGCCTCGGTGACCACCACGCGGAAAAAGGGCTTCTTGGTCGACCCCATCCGCCGTAAACGAATCGATAGCATCGAATCTCCTAAACCACGAAGGGCGCGAAGGCCACGAAGACCAAATAGTTCTTCGTGTTCTTCGAATCTTCGTGCTTGATTAACGCGTCTTGATCAGCCCCCACGGTCCGCCCTTCTTCCGCTTCTTGCCGCCCGGCGCAGGGAAACCGCCACCAGGCATCTTCGGCATCTTCGGGAACCCCTTGCCCATTCCCTGCAGCCCTCCCTGATTCATCATCTGGAGGACCCTTCGCATTTCGGTGAACTGCTTCAACAGCCGATTCACCTCTTCAACCGACGTGCCGCTGCCCTTCGCAATACGCTTCCGGCGGCTGCCGTTGATGATCTTGTCGTTGCGCCGCTCATCCGGCGTCATCGACCCGATGATCGCCTCGACGCGCCCCATCTGCTTCTCGTCCGGCTTGTTCTCGGCCAGCTCCTTCAAATTCCCCAGCCCGGGGATCATCCCGAGAATGCTTTCGAGCGGCCCCATCCGCCGGATCGTCTTCAGCTGCTTGCGGAAGTCGTCGAGCGTGAAATCGTTTTTCCGCAGCTTCTCTTCAAGCTGCTCGGCCTCGTCCTGGTCGATCACCTGCTCGGCCTTCTCGATGAGCGACAAGACGTCGCCCATGCCGAGCATCCGCGAGACGATGCGGTCCGGGTGGAACAGCTCGAGATCCTCGAGCCGCTCGCCGCTGCCGACAAACGCGATCGGGACGCCGACCACCGACACCACCGAGAGGGCCGCGCCGCCTCGCGCGTCGCCATCGAGCTTGGTCAAGACGACCCCGGTCACGCCGATGCGCCGGTTGAATTCGCCGGCGCTCTTGATCGCGTCCTGCCCGGTCATCGCGTCCGCGACGTAGAGCAGGTCGGACGGCTGCACGGCGGTCTTGATCGCCTGCAGTTCGTCCATCAGGTCATCGTCAATGTGCAACCGGCCCGCGGTGTCGACGATCACCGTGTCGAATCCCTTGGCCTTCGCTTCGGCGAGCGCCCCGCTCGCGCGCGCAACCGGATCCATCGTGTCCGGTCCGTAGACCTTCACCTCGGCCTGTTCGCCGACGATCGCGAGCTGCTGGATGGCTGCAGGCCGCCTGACGTCGGTAGAGACCATCAGCGGATGGCGTCCCTGCCGCACCAGCCACTTCCCAAGCTTCCCGGACGTCGTCGTCTTACCCGAGCCCTGCAGTCCGAGCAACAGGACCACGCGCGGCGACCCCGCGTCCTTGCGCAGCCCGCCTTCGGCATCGCCGAACAGCGCAAGCATCTCGTCGCGGACGATCTTGATGACCTGCTGTCCTGGCGACAGGCTCTTCAGGACCGTCTGGTCCATCGCCTGATCGCGGACGCGATCGATGAACGCCTTGACGACTTTGAAGTTGACGTCGGCTTCGAGCAGCGCCAGCCGGATCTCGCGCAGCGCGGTCTCGACATGCTCGGGCGTCAGCCGGACTTCGCCGCGCAGCGACTTGAAAACATCCTGGATGCGCGTGCTGAGCGACTCGAACATGGATCCCCTGGGCGGAACACCGCACGGGCTCCCCACGAGGGGTAAGCCCAACGGACGCAAACGCTTATCTTAGGCGAGATAGACGGCTCGGGCAACCTCTGGCCAGTCTGACGAACGAGCAACCGTCCACGAGGGGATAAGCACTGGCAGGCGGCGCGGACCTTCCAGGTCCGCGATCGAACCCTACACCGATGAGAGCCGGTGTCCGAGCTTGTCCTTCTTGGTCTTGAGGTACTTCCGGGTGGACTCCGAGGCGGGAATCTCGAGAGGGACGGCTTCGGAGACCGCCAGCCCGTATCCCTGCAGTCCGACGAACTTGCGCGGGTTGTTCGTCAGCAGCCGCATGGTCTTTATGCCGAGGTCGGTGAGAATCTGCGCGCCGATCCCATAGTCGCGCTGGTCCGGTTTGAACCCGAGACGCACGTTCGCCTCGACAGTGTCCAGCCCCTCGTCCTGCAGCGCATAGGCGCGGATCTTGTTGACGAGGCCGATGCCCCGGCCTTCCTGGTTGAGATAGAGGAGCACACCTCGTCCTTCGGACGCGATCCGTGTCATCGCGGTGTCAAGCTGCGCGCCGCAGTCGCAGCGCGCCGAGTGAAACACGTCGCCGGTGAGGCACTTGGAATGGACCCGCACGAGCACATCCTTGCCATCGCCGATCTCGCCGCGCACGAGCGCGACGTGCGTCATCCGGTCCACCTGGTTGTCGTACAGGTAGATTTGAAAGTCGCCGTGTTCGGTCGGCAATTGGGCGTGCGCCACGCGCTTCACGAGACGTTCGGTGCGCATCCGGTACTGGATCAGATCGGCGATCGTGATCATCAGCAGCCCGTGCTTCCGAGCGAACTTCGTCAACTCCGGCACGCGCGCCATCGTGCCGTCTTCATTCATGATTTCGCAGATCACGCCCGAAGGATGGAGTCCGGCCATGCGCGCGAGATCGACTGCCGCCTCGGTCTGCCCCGCACGCACCATCACGCCGCCGTCGCGCGAGCGCAACGGGGAAACGTGGCCGGGGCGCGCAAGATCCGACGGCTTTGTCGCGGGATCGATTGCGGCAAGGACCGTCGCCGCGCGATCGGCCGCGGAGATGCCGGTACCGCCGCGTTTTATGTCGATGGGAACGCAGAACGCGGTGCCGAACGCTGTCGTGTTCGAATTGACCGCCAGCGGAATCTCGAGCTCGTCGAGGCGATCGCCGGTCATCGACAGGCAAATCTGCCCGCGGCCGTGCTTCGCCATGAAATTGATGACTGCCGGAGTCACCTTTTCCGCGGCGATCGTCAGGTCGCCCTCGTTCTCCCGGTCCTCGTCGTCGCAGACGATGATCATCCGGCCGTCGCGGATCGCGGCGACCGCTTCCTCGATTGGCGCAAACGGACTGCGCTTGCTGGCGCCCTTTGCGATACGGATGTTCTTGGCCATTTCCTTGGGGCGGCTCGAAGCCGGCCCGACTTTCAGCTCGTAGGGGCCGGTCTCAGCCGCCCCTCCTCCATCAATTCAACGGAGCGCGCGACGTACTTGCCAATGATGTCGCATTCGAGGTTCACGCGATCGCGCAGCCGCAGCGACGAGAGATTCGTGTTCGCCCAGGTAAACGGGATGATCATCACGTCGAACACGTTGCCTCCGAGGCCCGCCACGGTGAGACTGACGCCATCGACGGCAATCGATCCCTTCCGGATGAGATAGGGCGACAAGCCCCGATCGAACGAGATCGTCAGCCAGTGCGAGTCGCCATCCGGCCGAATCTCATCGATCACCCCGGTGCCGTCGATGTGCCCCTGGACGAAGTGTCCGCCGATTCGGCTATCTACCCGCATCGGGCGCTCGAGGTTGACGCGCTGCTCGTGCTGCAAAGAGCCGAGCGCGGTAACGCGCGCCGTTTCAGGGCCAATTTCCGCGTGCACCACGCCGTTATCGGCCGCGGTCACGGTCAGGCAGACGCCGTTGACGGCCAGGCTGTCCCCGGGCGCCAATTCCGACGCCAGTGGTGTCCGGATACGAATACGAAATCCAGACGAGGTCGTCTTGAGCTCCGCGATTGTGCCGACAACTTCAATGAGGCCTGTGAACATAACCTTCGATGAGTGTATCCGGCCCCAGTACTTCCACGCTGGGATCGATCAATGACGAGAGCGACCAGTGGCGGCCATCGAGTAACGGAACGCCGGCGGTTCCGAGGCCGATCTGAGCGACGTACAGTTGGACGTAGTCAACCACACCTTCGTCCCACGCCGCCGCGTGGAGCGCTGCCCCTCCCTCGAGCAGAACACTTTGAATATCAAGAGCGGACAAGGCTCGAAGCGCGCGTCGCATGCCGGGGCCGTCGAGTGCGAGCACGTTCGCGCCGCTTCGCTCGAGCGCGGACCGCTCGGCGTCCCTCGTAGCCATCGCCTCGCGCGTCGTTACTATTATCACTGGTCCTGCGGAAAGGGTCGAGAACAGCCGGGCGTGCGGTGATGTGCGCAGGCGACGGTCGAACACGACTCGCGTCAATGGCCGCTCCCGGTACACCTCCCGCGCGGTGAGTACTGGGTCATCGACGAGAATCGTCTCGGATCCAACCGCGATCGCATCGACCTGGGCGCGGAGGTACTGCACCCGCCGGTTGGCAGCCGCCGAAGTGAGCTGCGTCCGTCTGCCGGGGGCTTCGGCGATGCGGCCATCGATGCTCGTCGCAGCTTTGAGAATGACGAACGGACGTCCTTCGCGGAGCGTGGTCAGGTACGGCTGGTTCAGTCGCACCGCCGCATCTCGTTCGAGGCCTTCTTCGACCTCGATCCCATGTGCCCGCAGCGCGGCGAACCCGCGGCCGCTGACGAGCGGAAACGGATCTTCCATCGCGGCGACCACACGCTTGATGCCGGAGGCAATGATCCGCTCTGTGCACGGACCGGTACGGCCCGTGTGCGAGCACGGCTCGAGCGTGCAATACAGGGTCGCGCCGCGCGACGATTCCCCCGCCTCCTCGAGCGCGTGCACTTCGGCGTGCGACTCACCTGCGCGTTCGTGAGCGCCGTCGCCGACCACCACGCCTTCATCCGTGATCACGCACGCGCCGACCACCGGATTCGGCGTCGTGCGCCCAATCCCGCGGCGCGCCTGCTCCAGCGCCCGCCGCATCCACCGCGCGTCGTCTACCACTTCTCCTGGAACAGCGCGTCCACGTAATCCTGCGCGGAGAACGGGATCAGGTCGTCAATGCCTTCCCCGACGCCGACGTAGCGGATCGGCAGCTTGAGGTCGTTCGCGATGGCAACGGCGACGCCGCCCTTCGCCGTGCCATCGAGTTTGGTGAGAACGATGCCCGTGACGCCGGCGACGCTGGTGAACTCGCGCGCCTGTTGAAGACCGTTCTGACCCACGGTCGCATCGAGCACCAGGAGCACTTCGTGGGGCGCGCCCTCGGTGGCGCGTGACGCGACGCGGCGAATTTTGTCCAGCTCGTTCATCAGGTTGACGCGCGTGTGAAGACGTCCGGCGGTGTCCACCAGGATCGGATCCCGTCCCCGGGCCTTGCCGGATTGAATCGCGTCGAAGACGAGCGCCGCCGGATCGGCGCCTTCCTTCGCGCGAATGATGTCGACATTGGCGCGCTTCGCCCAGATCTCCAGTTGCTCGACGGCCGCCGCACGAAACGTATCAGCAGCGCACACGAGCGGCTCTTTGCCAGACGCCTTCAACAGGTTCGCGAGCTTCCCGATCGTGGTCGTCTTTCCTGTCCCGTTGACGCCAACGATCAACGTCACGTGCGGATGATGACCGTCGGGCCTAGCGGTTTCGACCGTGTCGAAGACTCTCAGAATTTCCTGCTTCACCAGGTCGCGCAGGCTCTCCCCATGTCGCGCGCGGCCACGGACCGCGTTGACGATGCGTTCGGTCGCGGCGAGGCCGACGTCGGCGGAAATCAACAGCTCCTCGAGCGCCTCGATGGTGTTGACATCAACGGGCCGGGAGCGCTGTTCTTCCGTGTCCGCCTGCTGAACGATCGCTTCGAAGCGGGTGACAATCTGTTCCTTCGTTCGCGTGAGGCTGTCACGGAGCTTGTCAAAGAATCCCAAATCCCAAACCCCAGATTCCAAATCCCAACAATGCCCGCCGATCACAAGCCACGGAGAAACGGAGGCACGGAGATTCAAATTTGGAAGAGCATGTCTCCGTGTCTCCGTGTCTCCGTGGCCCCGATCGTTAGCCTGCCTCGGCTCTTTGCGGACGCAACATCAAATCGTACAGCGCGCTGCGCGCGTCCTTGCGTCCGGCGATCAGCTCGGCTACCTGAGCTGCAATCGGCAGCTCAACGCGGTGGCGCACGCCCAGCGCCAAGGCGGCATCGGTCGTCCGCACCCCTTCGGCGACCATTTTCATGCTGGTCAGCACGTCGTGCAGCGACCGACCGCGCGCCAGCTCGATGCCGACGTGTCGATTGCGGCTGAGCGTCCCGGTGCACGTGAGGACGAGATCGCCCAGGCCCGTGAGCCCGGCAAGGGTGTCGCGCTGCGCACCCATGGCACAGGCCAGACGCGCAATCTCGGCGAGACCGCGCGTGATGAGTCCCGCCTGCGCGTTGTGCCCAAGGCCCAACCCCTCAGCCATGCCAGCGGCAATCGCAATGACGTTCTTCAGCGCGCCGCCAATCTCCACACCGACGACATCGCTGGTGCCATAAAGGCGGAAGGAGGGCGAACGGAACTCGGACTGGACGCGATCAACAACACCACCATCCCGCGAAGCGATGCAGACTGCGGTCGGCAGTTCGCGCGCCATCTCGGCAGCGAAGCTCGGCCCAGACAGGACGCCGACTCGAACGCCGTCGCCGACCTCCTGTTGAACGATCTCAGAAGGGCGGAACAGCGAATTCTGTTCGAGACCTTTCGCCGCGCTGACGACAATCGCGTCCCCGCGAATGAGGGGCGCTGCGCGTCGCAACACCTCGCGCATGCCGTGCGACGGGACGGCGGCCACGACGAGGTCGGCCCCACCGAGCGCCTCGCCCAGATCGGCGGTCACCTGCAGCCGTGGAGGGAACGTGATGTCGGGAAGGTACACGGCATTGGCCCGGCGCGCCCGCAGGTCGTCGACGAGCGACGGGTCTCGTCCCCAGAGCCACGCGTCGTGACCGGTTCGAACCAGGTGAACAGCAAGCGCGGTGCCCCACCCGCCTGCGCCTAAGATCGCGACTTGAGGAATAGCGCTACCTCCGCTGCTCAAACAGTCTCAACCCGATGCGCCGTTCCGTGCCGGCGGCCAGCCGCACGAGGTTCGCGCGATGCCGGGACAGAATGATCAATGCGGCGCCAACCGTGCCGGTGATGACTGCGCCCGGCGCATCGGTTGCCGCAGCGGCGATTGCCAGTGCCACCGCCGCAGCGACGGATCCTGCGGAAATGAACCGTGTCACGCAGATTGTGAGCACAAACACTCCCGACGCGATCAACAGCGCGATCGGCGCGAGCACGCCGAACACGCCCGCCGCCGTCGCAACGCCTTTGCCGCCGTGGAAGCGCAGCCACACGGGATAGATGTGGCCCAGGATCGACGCGACTCCCGCCGCGACAGGCGCCGCGGCTCCGGTGGTCATCGCCTGCGCCGCCAGCACGGCCACAGAGCCCTTCAACGAGTCGAGCAGCATCACCATCACGGCGGACGGCACACCGGTCGCCCGCAACACGTTGGCAGCGCCGACGTTGCCACTGCCGATGTGGCGCAGATCGATCCCGCGTCCGCGCGTCATCAGAAACGCAAACGGCACCGACCCGAGGACATACGCGAGCAAAACAGCGACAGTTGTTTCCATGATCGAAAGCCGGCTTCAGCCGGCCCGCAACGACGTCCGCAACAGTGGCACATACGTCGGCCCCTTTGGCGACAATCGACTCTGAAACAGTGTAATCGCGTCGATACGGGTCGTGCCGAGCGACCGATCTTCGAGCCCATCGAGCAGACTCGCCGACCGTAGCCCCGCCGCCTCGCGCACCCGAGCCAGCGTCAGGTGGGGACTATACGGCCGGCGTTCGGGCGGTATTCCGACCGTCGTCAGCCTGGCGCTGATTTCGCGTTCCGCCGCAATCAGGTCGTCCCTGCCCGGCTCGATGCCAATCCACAGCACGCGCGGCGGACCGCTTTTCGGGAACGCGCCCATCCCGGCGACCGTGAGATCGAACGACTCAACGTCCAGCGGTGGCTGGAGGACCGCCACGATCGCAGCGGCACGAACGTCGTCGACGTCGCCGATGAACTTGACCGTGATGTGGAGACGATCCGCGACGAGCCACGTCAATCGGGCGCGAGGTGCCGCGTCGGCCGCTCTCTTCTCGAGCTCGCGAATCAGGTCCGCCGCGCGACCGGCCAGGCGCTCCCCAATCTCAGCCGCAACGAACAGCCTCACGGCTCCAGCAGCATGCGCCGGACCATATCGAGCGCCGCCTGCGATGCCTGGAACTTCACCATCTCGCGGCCGCCGACAAACCGGAATGTGCGCACGCGGCTGCCAGACGGCGATACGGCGGCAATCGCCACCGTGCCGACGGGCTTCTCGGGCGTGCCTCCATCAGGCCCCGCAATGCCGGTGACGCCGATGCCGACGTCGACCTTCGATCGCGACCTGATGCCTTCCGCCATTGCGGTCGCTACCGGTTCGCTGACGGCCCCATGGGCCGCGAGGGTGGCCTCGGGAACGCCGAGCAATTCCACCTTCGAGCTGTTGCTGTAGGTGACCATGCCCCGCTCGACGTACCGGGAACTGCCCGGGACATCCGTCAGTCGCGACGTGATCAATCCGCCGGTGCATGACTCCGCCACGCCAATGGTCAGCTTGCGATCGGTCAGGATCGCGCCCACCACCTCTTCGAGTGCGCGGCCGTCGGTGCTGTAGACGTGCATCCCCATCACGGCATTGACGCGTTCGACGGCTTCATCGAGCGCGGCATCGGCTGCGGCACGCGACCCGCAGCACGCCGACAGGTGAAGCTCGATCTGTCCGAGCGACGCGAGGATCGTCGCCGAGATCGGAATCGCCGCCCGCGACCACTCGGCGTAGAGCGGCTGCACGGCTTCCTCGGTGTGCGATTCGCTTCGCCCGGTGATCCTGATGACACGCCGCACGAGTGGTTGGCCGGCGGCCCGCTCGCTCAGCAGTCCATCCGCAACGGCCGTCATCATCGGCTTCAATTCCCGCGGCGGCCCAGGAAGCAGCAACACAACGCGCTCGGCGTCCTCAATCCAAAGGCCAGGCGCGGTGCCGTTGGCGTTCTCGAGCACGCGCGCACCGACGGGCACCATCGCCTGGCGGCGGTTGATCTCGGGCATCTCGAGTCCGCGCCCCTGGAACCGCGCACGGATGCGGGCGGTAATCCCCTCGTCTTCCACAAGCGGCCGCTTCAAGACCTCCGCTACCACCGGCCGCGTCAGATCGTCATCGGTCGGGCCCAGCCCTCCGCAGCACACCAGCAGATCGACACGCGCGATCGCGCCGCGCACGGCGTTCTCGAGCTCTCCGCGATCATCGCCAACGATGCTCTTGAACACGACGTCGAGGCCCAGCAGATTCAGCTGCTCGGTGATGAACAACGAGTTGGTGTCCGTGCGGGACGGCGTGAGCAGCTCGCTCCCGACGGCGATGATCGCGGCGCGAGAGAGCAGCTTCATCCCTCGACTCTGCTCAGGATGATCGTGAGCGAAAGTCGAACCATCATGTCAGCGCGGTCGGCAGCAGGCTGACGAGACCCCACATCATCACATTTCCGTACACGCCCGCCATCATGTCGTCCAGCACCACTCCGAAACCGCCAGGGAGCTGCTCGAGTCGCCGCGCGGGCCACGGCTTCACCACGTCAAGGAACCGGAAGATCAAGAACGCGACGATGGCGCCAGCCATATTCACCGGAATGAACGCGAGAGTGATCAGCATGCCGACGACTTCATCGATCACGACCGGGCCAGGGTCGATGCCCCCGAAATGATGCTCGGCCTCGGTCGCACTCCACAGGCCGACCGCCGCGAGCGCGACGATCGCGGCCACCTCGACGGTGGTCGATCGCTGGTGGCGCACAACGTAGAACACCGCCAGCCCGATGGCGGAGCCGAATGTACCCGGCGCGACCGGCGCATAACCGACATACGCGCATGTCGCGATGAACACTCCGATACGACGCAGGAGCATGCCGGGAGGCCCGGTTAGACCGAGCGAAGGCGAACGACGCGCGTGCCGGCGAGCCGATCGTGCAGCGCCCGGCGATTGCCGAAGAGCGCGGGAGCGAATCCGAGACCGAGCAGGAGAACCGACAGCACGCTGGCGCACGTGCGGCGCATCGCCCGTGCGGAATCGACCGGGGCGCCGTCCTCGGCGATCACACACGTGCCCACCGCCATCTTGCCGATCGTCTGCCCCCCTACTGCGGTGAACGCATAGAAGTAGGAAATCTTCAGCAGGCCAAGGAACGTGAGCATCGGCGCGATTGGAAGCACATTCCACTCGCTCATCGACAATCCCGCCATACGTACCGTGAAATACACGACGCCGAGATCGATGCCAAGCAGGATGGCGTGGTCGACCACCGCAGCCATGAGCCGGCCGCCTGTGCGACTCGACTCGCTTGTCATGGCGCCGGCGGCCCAAGGCTCGACATGCGGGACGGTCTCCGCAGGCCCCGCCGCAACTTCGAGCGGCTCCTCTGAAAATTGGAGCACAGGTGCCGGCGGACGCCAGGCCGGCCGCGCCACAGCCCGCAAACGCGGCGTATCTGGCGTGCGCCGGACCGCAAGCGGCGCTCGGGGCGCCGCAGGCATCTTGATGAGCGGCTCGTCGTCTGCGTCGTCGGACGGTCTGAAGAGCGGCAAGGCTTCCGCCGAGCTCACCGGGACGAAATGGACGACAGGTGGCGGCGCCGGAGGCTCATCGGCAAATGGGGACCCTGGTGTCAACGAAACCGGAGGCGCAGCGTCTGTGTGGCGCACGCTCAGCTCCGGCCCCCCCTTCCCGCCGAGCGGCTCGCGACGATTGTCAAACCATCGATCGTACGGATCGAGGTCCTCGTTGACCTGAATCGACACGTCGTCGGCCGACGGCGTTCGAAACACGTAGTCGGGCTCGCCAGACGATGCTTGATGGACGAAATCGAGCTCATCCGACGAAGCGTGATGGAGGCGATCGGAGGAATCGGAGTCCGCCGCGGCGAGCAATGAGAAGTCGTACCCGCAGTTCTTGCACCGATCGCCCGTCTCGAATCCCAGGTAGGCGCACTTGGGGCACTTCATCGCGCGCCTCCAGCGCCAGAGAGTCCGGACGTCCCGGCGGATGCGGCGGCAAGCAAATCGCGCTGCACGTCGGCCCGCAGGCGATCAGCCTCGGCACGAACAGGATCAGCGATATCAATCCGATCGAGCAGGCGCAGGGCGTCGTGCAAGTGTCCCCCCGTGTAGAGTCCGCGTGCGCGATCGAGCAAGGTGTCCGCGGTGCGGACGATCGGCAGCGGCTCCGCCGCCTGTACGGTTGGCGGCACTGCGGCCGGAACATCGATCATCCACGAGAGCACAGGAGCGCCGCCCAACATGATGGCGGCTGCCGCGGCAACGACGATGGCCCCGGCGATCAACCAGCGCAGAGGCTTTCGCGCAGTTGGAGACAGCGCGATAACCGGCGATGGCCGGACCGGCGCGCTCCGCTGATACGACGGGGCATCGAAGCCGACTCCGTCGAGACGGTCCAGGCGATCCAGTAACACGAGCGCTTCATCGCTTGGTGCACCCCGGTCGACGGCCTGCGTCAGCAGATCGCGTGCGCTCGCGACATCTCCCAGCTTGTAGGCGTCGACGCCGCGGTGCAGCAGTTCCTCCGACTCGCGCTGCCGCTCGGCAATCGCGCTTCGCGCGCGATCGATGTAGGCGCGCGCGCGATCGTGGTCGCGCTCGAGAAAGACTACGCGCGTCCAGATGTTGATGGCTTGTTCGTAATCAGCGGCGAAGTAGTGATCGAGTCCGGAGACAAGGAGTTCTTCGATGCGCGTGGCGCGATCGCGATCGTCCGATGGTGCAGGTGTGCGTGCGGAATCGGTGCGCAGTGGCTCCGTCATCAGGCGATCAGGTGTCTAGGGAACTCCGGTGCGATTATGGGGCAACACCCCCGATCCGTCAACGAATTAGCACCATTATCCGTGCGGCAGTCTGGGGCCGTTCGTTGCCGCAGCGTGAACCAGAGACTCGCGACCACACCAACGGCCACGATGACCGCGACGGCCACGCCGCATCCTGTTTCACGGTTGTCGCTCCTCGTGTCGGAGCCGTCTACTTTTTGCCATCCGTCCGCCGAATGATGCGCTGTGCGGCACTGAGCGCCGCCTTGGCTTCATCGCGTTCCAGCTGATGCGCCTTCGTGACGAGTCGCGGCTTGGCTCGCTTCCTTCGTGCTGCCTGTGTAGCGAGTCGCTTGCGCACACGAATCGTTTGGCACAACGCACAGAGGAACGCAAGGAAAAGCGTCTACCATTGAGGTCGATGGCGATCATCGAATGCGTCCCGAACGTCAGCGAGGGACGGCGGTCTGACGTCGTTGCCGGGATCGTCGACGCCGTGCGGCGCGTGCCGGGCGCGCGGCTGCTCGATTCGTCGTCCGACGCCTCTCACAACCGCTCGGTGATCACGATGGCGGGCGCCGCCGACCCAATCAAGGCGGCGGTCCTCGCGCTCTTCGAAGCCGCTCTCGCATCAGTCGATCTGAGGACCCACATCGGTGAGCATCCGCGTCTGGGCGCGGTTGACGTCGTCCCGTTCGTCCCGATCGAAGGCGTGACGATGGAGCAATGCGTGGCGCTGGCGAAAGAGACGGCGCAAGCGGTGGCGGAGCGGTTCTCGATTCCTGTCTATCTATACGAGGAAGCGTCGACGAATCCTCTTCGCAAGAACCTCGAAGACATCCGGCGCGGCGAGTTCGAAGGGCTGGCGACGAAGATGGCCGGTGAAGGATGGACGCCCGACTATGGGCCTTCGTCTCCCCATCCAACCGCCGGCGCGACGGTAATTGGCGCCCGCATGCCGCTCATCGCGTACAACGTCAATCTCGCCACCGATCGCATCGACGTGGCGAAGAAGATCGCGGCCGCCGTCCGGTTCAGCAGCGGCGGATTCCGGTTCGTCAAGGCGATGGGTGTGACGCTGGCCGACCGCGGCATCGTCCAGGTGTCGATGAATCTGACCAACTACGAGAAGACGCCGATTCACCGCGTGTTCGAAGCCGTGAAGCGCGAAGCGGAGCGCTACGGTGTGAACGTGCTCGAAAGCGAAATCGTCGGCCTCGTCCCAGCGGCGGCGCTTGTCGACGCTGCTGGTTCGGCCCTACAGCTCACCGATTTCAATCGACATCAGGTGCTCGAAACGCGCCTCCGCGAGTCAGACTAGCTTTCCTTCGTGACCTTCGCGTTCTTCCTGGTTGAAAGTCTTGACAGTTAGACGGCTTCCTCGTCTTCAGCTTTGCGCGCGGGCATGATCCCGAACGAGCGCATCTTCCGATACAGATTGCTTCGCTCGATGCCGAGCGCGTCGGCGGTGCGCGAGATGTTGCCCTGCTGCGCCGCCAGCGCCCGGAGAATGTAGTCGCGCTCAAACCGGTCGCGCGCGTCGTGCAGCGGCGCCATCGTCGCGGGCGCCGGGGTCGAGGCTTCGATGCCCCCGACCGTGCTCTGGTCGAGGAATGCGAGATCGCGCGCAGTGATGCGCTCACCGGGCACCATGATCATCAGCCGCTCGACCAGGTTCCGCATCTCACGGACGTTGCCAGGCCACGGATAGTGCTGCAGCGCGGTCATCGCGTCGACGTCGAACATCTTCGGCCGCCGGCCGTACTCGCGCGCCAGCATCGCCATGAAGTGTTCGGCCAGCAACGGGATGTCCTCCTGCCGGTCGCGCAGTGCCGGCACGAAAATCGGCACGACGTTGAGGCGGAAGAAGAGATCCTCGCGGAAGCGGCCGCCACGGATTTCCGCGGGCAGGTCCTTGTTGGTGGCTGCGAGGACGCGCGCGTCCACGCGGATCCGCGTCGATCCACCCACCGGCTCCATGACCTGCTCCTGAAGCACGCGCAGCACCTTGGCCTGTGTCTTCAGCGTCATGTCGCCGATCTCGTCGAGGAAGATCGTCCCTCCGTGCGAGAGCTCGAACTTTCCCCGGCGGTCTGCGACCGCGCCGGTGAACGCGCCGCGGACGTGGCCGAACAGCTCACTCTCGATCAGCTCCTCGGGAATCGCCGCGCAGTTCACTTCGATGAACGGGCCGGTGCGCCGGCGGCTCATCTGGTGGATGTTCCGCGCGACAAGCTCCTTCCCCGTGCCGTTCTCGCCGTAGATGAGTACGCGGCCGTTGGTGGGCGCCGCCATCGCGACCTGCTCGCGGAGCTGCACCATCGCGTAGCTCTCCCCGACCATCGTGTGCTGCGCGTCGACACGCGCGCGGAGCGCCTGGTTCTCGGCCTCGAGATGCCGCTGGCGCAGCGCGTTGCGGACGACCAGCACGGTTTTTTCCAGCGACAACGGCTTCTCGACGAAGTCGAACGCGCCCATCTTGATCGCGCGGACCGCGGACTCGATGTTGCCGTGGCCGGAAATCATGACGACCTGCGACTCGATCTGCCGCTCGCGCATCCGCGCAAACGTCGCCAGGCCGTCCATTCCGGGCAGCCAGATGTCGAGTACGACGACGTCGTACGCCTGGCGGCCAAGACGTTCCAGGCACGCCTCGCCGCTGTCGACGGCGTCGACCTCGTAGCCTTCGTCACGCAACACGCCTCCCAACGCGCTGCGAACGCCCGGCTCGTCGTCAACGATGAGGATTGATGGCATCAGCCTGACTGCCGCAGTTCACTCTTCTATCTTCCCTCTTCTCGGTTCGTGTTCAAGTCCGGTTCGCGATTCGGAGTTCGGGGTTCTGATGCGCGCGGACGCGCAGACCCGGAGCGCGGAACTCAGAACATCGAACCCGGTACCGAAGATGAACTCGAGCGGAGAAGCGAGAACCCAGAACCGTGAACGACACGTTCAGCAAGGCAGTTCCACGGCGAAGCGTGTTCCTCGGGGTGTGTTGTCCGTCACGTCGATGCTGCCTCCGTGCTCGGCGACGATGCGGCGGACGATGGCGAGACCGAGGCCACTGCCGCGCCTCTTGGTGGAGTAGTACGGGAGGAACAGCTTGTCGCGCTCGGACTCCGGAATGCCAGGGCCATCATCGGCCACGATGATTCGAACCAGGTTGTTCGATGGATCATGCTGCGTTTCGATCGCGATCGTCCCTCGCTGCTCCATCGCCTCGATGGCGTTGTCGACGAGATTAATCATGACGCGGCGGATCTGTTCGGGGTCGACGGACACCTTCGGCAGCGACGCGGCAAAGCAGGGACGGATGTCGACGTTGGTAAAGATGCCCTGATAGAGGCTGAGGACATCAGTGAGCAGATCGTGAAGATCCGTGGACGTCGCGCGGGGAGCGGGCATGCGCGCGAACTGCGAGAACTCGTCGACGAGCGCCTTGAGCGACTCGACCTCGGCGACGATCGTCCCGGTGCACTCTTCGACCAGCGCTTTCGTCGGCTCCGGCGCGGACGAGAGGTGCCGGCGCATCCGCTCGGCCGACAGCTGGATAGGCGTCAGCGGATTCTTGATTTCGTGGGCGAGCCGGCGCGCCACCTCGCGCCACGCGGCGACTTTCTGCGCGCGAATCAGCGGCGTCACGTCGTCGAACACAATCACGACGCCGTCGGACCCGCCGTCTTCGCGTCGGAGCGGCGTGGCCATCATGGCGAGGTGCAGCTCGCGCCCGCCGCGCGTCATCGACACGTCGCGCGGGTGCACGTCGTTGCGGCTCCGGAGCGCTTCGTCGATCACCTCCGCCAGCGGCTTGAGCTCGGGGTCGGCAAACGCCGTTCCCGCGGGCAGGCCTGCGGCCGACGCGTCGACGCCAAGGAGGCGCGCCGCAGCGGAGTTCGCGGTGCGGATGCGTCCTGCCGCATCGACCGAAATCACGCCGGTTGCAATGCGATCGAGAATTGTCTCGATGTAACGACGCCGCCCCTCGACGTCCAGGTGCTTGCGCTCGAGATCGACCGCCGAGCGCTCGAGTCGTTGCCGGCTCGTCGCCAGATCGCCGGCCATGCTGTTGAACGCGTCGATCAGCGAGCCGAATTCGTCCTGCGTCTCGGGAACGACACGATGATCGAGGTGACCGGCCCCAATCTCCTTCGCGGCGGTGGCCAGCAACTGAATCGGACGCGTGATGCGTTTGGCCAGGTACAGCCCCATCCAGGTGGAGCCAATCAGGATCATCAGCGTGAGCATCAGGAAGAACGACAGGTAGACGCCCGCGAGTGGCTGCTTGAGCACCTGGAGCTGCTGATACGCCTCGTATGCCGCGGTCATCCGTCGGGCACGCGAGGCGAATTCGCTAGTCAGGTACTCGCTTGCGATCACGACGCCGCGTACCGGGCCGTTGGCAGCGGAGCGAATCGGGACCGCGGACCGGATCAGATTGCCTCCGCCTGGTAGCTGGTCGACGACGTGTGTTTCGGTGCCTGCAGCAACGGTTCGCTCCGCCAGCACGGCCGCCGATGCGCGCGAGTAGTCGCGCGGCAACGTGGCCCCCGACATGTCCACGACTGGCAGCACCTGCCGCGAGCCTCCCACGTCCGCAACGCGATAGACCTCGGCCAGCGCGACGCGCTCCTGGAGAACGTCGCCAGCGATGACGTCGCGTACGGCGGTCGAGGATGCCGTCAAATCCATTGTCGCAAGCGCGCGCGCCATCCGCTGCGCCTGCGTCGACACGAGGCGCTGCTGCTCCTGGTAGTAATCGCCGGCAATCGCGTTCGCCGATGACAGCACGTCGTTCATCGGCGCGTTGAACCAGCGATCTACGCTGTTGCGGATGACCTCGCTGCCGACGATCAGCACGAGCACCGCCGGGATGATGGTCATCCCGAGGAGCACGGCGACGAGCTTGCCGCGGAACCGGGCGAATGGGAGCCCGCGCCGCCGCTCGACAAACAGCTTGACGATGTTGCGCGCGAGGACGAAGACGAGCGCGACGAGGATCGTGAGGTTCGTCGCCGACAGGGCGTAGAGGACGAACTCGGTGAGGAAATCCGGCGCCAGGCGTGCCGACCGCGAGGCCAGCGTGAGCAGACCAGCCAGCACGGCGAGAAGAAAGACGATTCCGGCGACGATGAGGCGGGTGTTGTCGCGGAACGGCTTTCGCACGCGGGGCCCGGAGCTGCGCCGGACTGGCGCGGGCGCCGGGCGCGGAGGAGGTGGAACGGCGACCGACCCTCCGCTAGTCCTTCGCATTCAGAAGATCTTTGAGCTCGGTCATGAATTCGCCGATGTCGCGGAAGTGGCGGTACACCGACGCGAAGCGAACGTAGGCGACCTTGTCGAGTCGCTTGAGCTCGTCCATGACGAGGCGGCCGACTTCGTCGGTGGCCATCTCCTTCTCGGGCCGCTCCTGAAGGGTCGCTTCGATCTTGTCGGCAACGCCTTCGAGCGCAGCGACGCTGACCGGCCGCTTCTCGCACGCCTTGAGGAGGCCCGCGATCAGCTTCTGCCGTTCGAAGCGTTCGCGCGTGCCGTCTTTCTTGATCACCATGTACGGGATCTCGTCGATCCGCTCGTAGCTGGTGAATCGGCGACTGCAGTCGAGGCATTCGCGCCGGCGGCGAATCACCTCGCCCTCCTTGCTCTCGCGCGAGTCGACGACCTTATCGCCCAGATGGCCGCAGAACGGGCATTTCATCGGTTTCCGCCGTCTCCTCCTGGCGTGCGGCGCCGGCCAGCCGGCCCAGGCCCGCCACGCTCAAGCCGTCTCTGGCCATGATGACCACCCCGGGCACCAGGCTCGTGAAAAACGTCACCGCATGAAGCACAAGCGCGGCGCTCACGGCCGCATTGTTCGGCGCGCGGAAAAAAGTCGTAACCGCGATCCGATACGCCTCGTGAAAGCTCCCGATCCCACCCGGCGTCGGCACCGCGACCCCAATCACGAGCAGAGCCTGCACCAGGAAGCTCGCGGACACCGGAATCAGGATGCCGAACGCGCGCGTGACCAGCCACGCCTGCACTGCGATGGTCACCCAGATTGGAAACGACCAGACGAACGCGATCGCCAGGTCGCGGGGCTCCCGCGCCACCGCGAACCCCTCGCTGAAAGTGCGCGCCAGCCGGCCGAGCGCGTGTGCCACGCGGTGCGGCAGGAGCCGGTCGCTGCGCGCCACGAGCCGCCCGATCCGCTCCGGATGCGTGGCCAGCGTCCACATCACCGCCATCAGCGCAACCACGACACCCGCGGCCATCGTGGCGGACGCTTGAATCGGCGCCAGCAATCCCGGCGGCAGAATCGCGCGGCCGTCGAAGAACCAGACGAAGGCGGCCAGCAGCGTCAGCACCGCGACGAGATCGAGCGCCCGCTCCATCACGATCGTCGCGAACACCGAGGCGCCGTTGAGGCCCTCGCTGCGCGCCACGAGATACGGCCGCAGTACGTCGCCGGCGCGCGCCGGCAGGAGCGCAAGCGCCGCGAAGCCAAGAATCGTCGCGCGCAGCACCGGGCCGAACCGCGTCGGTCCGATCGGGTCCAGCAGATATCGCCACCGGATCGCCCGCATGATCGGCATGATCGCCGCGAGCAGGACGGCCCAGACGATCAGGTCAACTCGTGCGTGCGCAATCTCTCCCGCAACCGCCTTGAGGTTCGCGCGACTGAGGAACCATGTGAAAAGGGCGATCGCCAGAAGCGTCACCAGCGCTGTACGGATCCTCATTCGCGGTTCAGGGAACCTACACAATATATCAGGCTCCTCGCGCGCGACCGCCGGCGCTGTTGCGTACGCTTGCGGGCGCCGCACCATCCCGATAAGATGCGCGTTTCCCGCAATCCTTCGACTCTCGCTCAGGGTTGTCCGAGCGAGTCGAGGGACAAGGACACCTGTTGCCACTCGCTGCGCCTGTCATCCATACACGTTTGAACGGACTCGCGCCGCATCGACAGGGCAAGGTGCGCGACATCTACGAACTCGACGACCGGTTGCTGATGATCGCCACCGATCGCATCTCCGCGTTCGACTACGTGCTCGCCTCGGGCATCCCCGACAAGGGCAAAGTCCTCACGCAGCTCTCGGCCTTCTGGTTCGAGCAGACGCGCGACATCGTTCCCAATCACGTCATCAGCACCGACGTCGCTCACTATCCCGTGGAATTTCGCGCGGATGCCGCGCTGCTCGCCGGGCGATCGATGCTGGTGCGTAAGACGAGCCCAGTCCCGATCGAATGCGTGGCGCGCGGGTATCTCTCGGGCTCGGGCTGGAAGGACTACGTCGCGACCGGTGCCGTGTGCGGTGTCGCGCTGCCGGCCGGCATGCGCGAATCTGATCGGCTGCCGCAGCCGATCTTCACGCCCGCAACGAAAGCGACGAGCGGACACGACGTCAACATCAGCGAAGCCGAGGCGGGACGGCTCGTCGGAGAGACGTTGATCGCGACGTTACGCCGGCTGACGCTGGAGTTGTACGCTTTCGGCACCGCGCACGCGGAATCGCACGGCATCATTCTGGCAGACACCAAGTTCGAGTTCGGGCTGACCGAAGACGAGTCGGTGATGCTCATCGACGAAGTGATGACGCCGGATTCTTCGCGGTACTGGCCCAAGGATCAGTATCGCCCCGGCGGGCCGCAGCCAAGCTTCGACAAGCAGTACGTGCGCGACTACCTCGAGCAGATCAAGTGGAACAAGCAGCCTCCGGTTCCCTCGCTGCCCGACGACGTGGTGAGGCGAACACAGGAGAAGTACCTCGAGGCCTTCACGCGTCTTGCCGGGCGGCCGCTGCAGTGAGGCCGGAGCCTTGTATGCCTGGTGCGTTCGGACCCGGCATCGACGGCCGGGAAAGCGGGAAAGAAGGTACGTGTCATGGCACTCCGTGATCAGCTCGAGCGCCTGGTCGACGAAATGGTCACCAAGGGCATCCGCTACGACGAAGCGCAGCGCGAATTCGAGAAGAAGTTCATCGCGCAGGTACTGCTCAAGGCCGACGGGAACCTGGGCAAAGCCGCGGATCTGCTCGGCATCCACCGCAACACGCTCGCGCGCAAGATGAGCGAGTACCGCCTCCGCCGATCCTGATCGCCTCATCCGGCCCTCTTGACACATCATTTTCGCGACCGCTAGAATTAGCAGTTGTCCACGGTGAGTGCTAACTCACCGTACGTGCCGGATCAATCCCAGAGGATTCGCGCCGCGGCCTTCCGGCCGGGCGCCCGCTACCAGACAGTTGGAGTCGACCACATGAAAGTCAGACCGCTACACGACCGCATCATCGTTCAGCGCATCGATGAAGGCGAACAGAAAGTCGGCGGAATCATCATTCCCGACACCGCCAAGGAAAAACCGCAGCAGGGCAAGGTCATCGCCGTCGGGCTCGGCAAGCGTGAGAAGGCCGAGCGCGTGCCGCTCGACGTGAAAGAAGGCGAGACGATTCTCTTCGGCAAGTATTCCGGACAGGACATCAAGCTCGATGGGCAGGAATACCTCATCATGCGCGAAGACGAAGTGCTCGCGGTGCTCGATTCGAAATAACTGAGGTCAAGACACATGGCAAAACAGATTATTTACGGCGAGCAGTCGCGACAGGCAATCCTCCGCGGCGTCAACCAGCTCGCCGACGCGGTAAAGGTCACACTCGGACCCAAGGGACGCAACGTCGTCCTCGACAAGAAGTTCGGATCGCCGACGATCACCAAGGACGGCGTCACCGTCGCGAAGGAGATCGACCTCAAGGACCCGCTCGAGAACATGGGCGCGCAGATGGTGCGCGAGGTGGCGAGCAAGACGTCGGACACGGCGGGCGACGGCACCACCACGGCCACCGTGCTCGCGCAGGCGATCTA
>Ga0105340_1000156_pt1 | contig 33172 bp, 33 predicted proteins | sample EasRivMeERMLT700_FD_89676 | JGI IMG/M metagenome (GOLD analysis project Ga0105340, IMG submission 89676) | Soil microbial communities from meander-bound floodplain in the East River, Colorado, USA - East River MetaG ERMLT700 | ecosystem: Environmental > Terrestrial > Soil > Floodplain | place...
CGCGCACTTCGCGCCAGCGGGGGTGGTAGCGGTACTGCTTGCGGCTGCGCGCGTCGCGCCCGGTCGCCTGGAGGTGGCCGTCGTCGCGGGGCAGATCCACACCCGCTCCCAAGCTGGCGGAATGGCGAGCGCCTTGATGCGCGCGACTACCGCCTTGTCGCGAACCAGAGCGCCATGGGGGTTGCGGTAGCGAAACCCCGTACCCACGCGCTGGCGGGCGATGCCGGACGCAGCGTCGCTTACGTACCGCAGCCCGGCGGCCCTGGCGGAGCCCTCCGGGTGCAAGACGTTGTAAGAGCTTCCGTTCCTGTGGGGGTTCATGCTCAGGAGTGCTGCCCGCAAACAGCGTGCCAGCGTTACCATTCGCGCTCGATGAACCCGTTACGTCAGGTCGCCGCGCTGCTGCAGCGCCTGGTCGACAAGATCGACCCGCACGAGGGGCGCTACCGCATGCTGTTCGAGCGCAGCCCGCTGCCGATGTGGGTCATCGATGCGGAGTCGTTGCGCTTTCTCGCGGCCAATGAGGCGGCGCTGCGCCTCTACGAGTATTCGCGCGAGGAATTCCTCGCCATGACGGCCTTCGACATCCGGCCCCCCGAGGATCAGGACTTGTTCTCCGCCTTCCTGCGCCGCGATGCGGGCGACGTGCAGCACGGCACGTTCCGCCACCTGAAGAAGGGCGGGGAGCCGATCGACATCGCCGGCGTCGGCCACCTCGTCGCGTGGCGCGGCCGCCCGGCGCGCCTCGTGCAGATCAACGACATCACCGAGCGCCTGCGCACGCAGCAGACGCTGGAGCGCCTGAACCGCGAGCTCGAGCTCTCGCACGAGCGGTTGCGCGCCCTGTCGCGGCGGCTGTTCGAGGTACAGGAGGAAGAGCGCCGGCGCCTCGCGCGCGACCTGCACGACGATGTCGGCCAGGCGCTGACGGCGCTGAAGATCCAGCTCGAGTCGGTCGCGCGCGCCGGCGGCGAGGCGGCGGCGCGCTCGCGCGTCGACGAGTGCGTCGACACCGTGCAGCACACGCTCGAGCGGGTGCGCCACCTTTCGATCAGCCTGCGGCCGCCGCAGCTCGATGACCTCGGCCTCGCGGCGGCGCTGCGTTCGCACCTCGACCGCCAGGCTCGCGTCGCCGGCCTGCAGGCGCACTTCGAGACCGAGGATGCGCCGCAGGAGCTCGCCCCCGATACCGAGACCGCCTGCTTTCGCGTCGCGCAGGAGGCGATCAACAACGTCCTGCGCCACGCCCGCGCGCGCAACCTGTGGGTGCGCCTGTTCACCGCGGGCGGCCGGCTCGCGATCTCGGTGCGCGACGACGGCCGCGGCTTCGAGCTCGACTCGGTGCGCGAGCGCTCGGCGAACGGCTCGAGCCTCGGCCTGATCGGCATGGAGGAGCGCATGGCGCTCGCGGGCGGCTCGTTCGAGCTGCGCTCGGCGCCCGGGCAGGGCACGGTTCTCTTGGCGACCTTCCCGCTCAGCGCGGCCGGAAAGGAGCGGGCGGTCGGATGATCCGGGTGCTGCTCGCCGACGACCACGCGCTGGTGCGCGCCGGCATCCATTCGCTGCTGCAGGGGATGCGCGAGGTGCAGGTGGTCGCCGAGGCCTCGAGCGGCGAGGAGGCGCTCGAGCTCGCCAACCGCGAGCGGCCCGACGTCGTCCTGATGGACATCGCGATGAAGGGCATCACCGGCCTGGAGGCGGCCGCGCAGATGCGCGAGCGCCATCCGGAGGTGCGGGTGGTGATCCTCTCGATGCACTCCGGCGAGGAATACGTGCTGCAGGCGCTGCGCGCCGGCGCCGTCGGCTACCTGCTGAAGGACGCCGCGACCGGCGAGCTCGAGCTCGCGCTGCGCAGCGTGATGCGCGGCGAAAGCTGGCTCAGCCCCTCGGTCTCGCGCCAGGTGGTCGAAGGCTATATGCACCGCACCGGCGGCGAGACCGCGCCCGAAGTGCTCACCGCGCGCCAGCGCGAGGTCCTGAAGCTCGTCGCCGGCGGCAAGAGCACGAAGGAAATCGCGTTTCTCCTGAACCTGTCGGTGAAAACGGTGGAAACCCACCGCGCGCAGATCATGGAGCGGCTCGGCATCCGGGATGTGGCCGGGCTTGTGAGATATGCGCTGCGTACCGGGCTGGTGCCGCCCGAGGGTTAGCCGAGGGTTAGATGAGGGGCTGACAAGGTCCTGCAGTCGTCTCAGGAAATTCCTAGCGCGGGCTAGGGAAGGCCCCGATAGCCCTGCTCCGGGGTTCGGTTCTAATCTTGCTGTCCAATGTCCGCCGAACGTCTTCGCCGCATCGCCATTGCCGATGGCAGTCCGGCCTTCTTGACCGCGGCGGCCAACTACGTAGCGGACCTGCCGGGCTATATCCTTGCCGGCACCTCGAACACTGCGCTGCATGCGCTCACGCTCGTGAGCTCGGCCGGCCCGGACGTGCTGCTGCTCGATCTGGGTACGCCGCCGGTGCGCGGCCTGGAGATGGTGAAGCGGGTGAAGGCCGAGCCCGGCGCGCCGGCCGTCGTCGCCATGACGCTGTTCCACACGCCTGAAGCGGCCGCCGCCGCTAGCCGCGCGGGCGCCGACGCGCTCGTCGGCAAGGAAAGCTTCGTCCCCGGCCTGCGCGACGCCTTAGCCCGGCTCTTTCCCTAGTTTCTCTAGTCGTCGGGCGAACACGGTCATTTCTTTCTCGGCCTGACGGTCGCCCTTCTGCTTTGCCGCCTCGATTCCCTGGCGGTAGGCGAGCAGTGCTTCGTCAGGGGATACCTCCGTAAGAGCTTTTCCGAGCGCCTTCCACGCGGCTGAGTAGAGGGGGTCACGGGTAACGGCGTCGCGCAAGTATTCGATCGCGCGTTCGCGATTACCCGCCTTCGCGTGCTCGAGGCCGAGCGAGTAGCGCAGCAGCGCGCCATCGCGCGGCGTGCCGAGGAGCTTTTCGAGCTGCGAAATCATTAGGCTAAGATACCCCCGATGAAAACCCCGATCCAGACGCGCGAAGCGCCCGAGGCGATCGGCACCTATTCGCAGGCGGTGAGGGTAGGCGGAGAAGCGGGTGGCTCTACCGTGTACCTCTCGGGGCAGATCGGGCTCGATCCCGGCACGATGCAGCTCGCCGAGGGGATCGATGGGCAGACGCACCGCGTATTCCGCAACCTGGCGGCGGTGGCCGCTGCGGCGGGGCTCAGCCTCGACCACGCGGTGCGCATGACCGTGTACCTCACCGATCTCGCGCACTTCGCGCGCGTGAACGAGATCATGGCGCAGTACGTGCGCGAGCCCTACCCGGCGCGCGCCGCGGTCGGCGTCGCCGGGCTGCCGCGCGGCGCGCTGGTCGAGATCGACGCGATCCTGCACGCCGATTAGAGGGGGACTGGAAAAGAAACTGCAGAAGCTCGGGCTGCGCTCGCGCTTCGACCTCGTGCTCCACCTGCCGCTGCGCTACGAGGACGAGACCGTTCTCACCGCGCCCGAGGCGGCGCCGGCGGGGAAAGCGGTGTGCGTCGAGGCCCCGGTTCTGAAAGCACAAGTCATGTACCGGCCGAAGCGGCAACTCGTCGTGCATGCCGAGGGCCTGGTGCTGCGCTTCTTCAACTTCTACGGCAGCCAGCTGAAGCAGTTCCAGCGCGCAGCCGAGCAGGGCTTGCGGGTGCGCGCGTTCGGCGAAGTGCGCCCGGGCTTTTTCGGCGCCGAGATGGCGCATCCGCGCTACCGCATCGTGGCCGAGGGCGAGCCGCTCCCGGAGGCGCTGACGCCGATCTACCCGACTACCGCGGGCCTGAAGCAGACGGACCTGCGCCCGCTCGTCCTCGATGCGCTGGACCGCGAGCCGCTCGATGACACCCTCCCCGAAGGCCTGCGCCGCAGCCTCGGTCTCGTGGACTTCGCCAACGCGGTGCGCCTCCTGCATCGTCCGCAGACTGGCTCCGAACCCGACGCCGCCTGGCGCCGCGTGAAATTCGACGAGCTTCTCGCGCAGCAGCTTTCGATGCGCTTCGCCTACCGCCGGCGCCGCGCCCGGCAAGCGCCCGTGCTGAAGGTGAATGGGCCCTTGCTGAGATTCTTTCTCGAAAGACTGCCCTTTCGCCTGACCAAAGCGCAAACCCGGGCGATGAACGAAGTGCTCCACGATCTGCGTGAGCCGCATCCCATGCAACGCCTGCTGCAGGGCGACGTCGGCAGCGGCAAGACCGTCGTCGCTGCGATCGCCTGCCTCGCCGCGGTGGATTCGGGCGTGCAGGCGGCAGTGATGGCGCCGACCGAGATCCTGTCGGAGCAGCATTGGCGCAAGTTCAACGAATGGCTCGCGCCGCTCGGCGTGCGTCTGGGGTACGTGCGCGGCGGCATGGGCAAGAAGGAGAAGAAGCAGATGCTGGAAGGGCGGGTGCTCATCGGCACGCATGCATTGATCCAGGAAGGCGTGGAATTCTCGCGTCTTGGCCTGGCGGTGGTCGACGAGCAGCATCGCTTCGGCGTCGAGCAGCGCCTCGCGCTGCGCAAGAAGGCAACCGGTGTGGTGCCGCACCAGCTCATGATGAGCGCGACGCCCATCCCCCGCACGCTGTCGATGACCTATTTCGCGGACCTCGACGTATCGACGATCGACGAGCTGCCGCCCGGGCGGCGCGCCGTCACGACCAAGCTGGCGGCCAACGCGCGCAGGGATGAAGTGCTTTCGCGCATCCGCGAGGCCTGCGCGGAAGGTCAGCAGGCGTACTGGGTATGCCCGGTGGTCGAGGAATCCAAGGCAGGCCTGCGCACGGCGCTGGAGACCTACGAAAAGCTCTGCGCGGAACTGAAAACCCTGCGTGTAGCCCTGCTGCATGGCCGCATGCCCGCGGCCGAGAAGGCCGCGACCATGCAGGCCTTTCAGGAAAATCGAATCCACGTTCTCGTCGCCACCACGGTGGTCGAGGTGGGAGTTGACGTGCCGAACGCTTCACTGATGGTCATCGAGAGCGCCGAGCGCTTCGGCCTGTCGCAGCTGCACCAGCTGCGCGGGCGGATCGGGCGCGGCGCGCGGGAAAGCGCGTGCATCCTGCTCTATGGGGAGCTGCAGGGCACGGCGCGGGAGCGCCTCAAGGTCATCTTCGAGAGCACGGACGGTTTCGAGATCGCGCGCAGGGACCTCGAGCTGCGCGGTCCGGGCGAGGTGCTCGGCGAGCGCCAGAGCGGCGCGCCCCTGCTGCGCTTCGCCGATCTCGAGCGCGACAAGGACCTGGTGGTAGCCGCGGTGCAGGCGGCGGCCGACCTGATCGACCGCGATTCCGGCGCGGCGCGAGCGCACGTGGCGCGCTGGCTCGGCTCCCGGCGGGAGCTCGCCGAAGCGTGAGAAGCGGGAGTTATCCGCTGAGTTATCCTTCACGCATGGATCTGGCGTTCATCGCCAAGCGCCTCGACGCCTACGAGCGGCTGATCCGGCTCGACAAGCCGATCGGCGCGCTGCTTCTCCTGTGGCCGACGCTGTGGGCGGTATGGCTCGCCTCCGAGGGCCGGCCGCGGCCCGACATCGTGCTCATCTTCGTCCTCGGCACGCTGCTCATGCGCTCGGCCGGCTGCGCCATCAACGACTACGCCGACCGCGGCTTCGATCCTCACGTGGAGCGCACGCGCCGCCGCCCGCTCGCGGCCGGCGAGATCCTGCCGCGGGAGGCGCTTGCCGTCGCCGCCGCGCTGGCCGCCGCCGCTTTCGTCCTGGTCCTGTTTCTCAACCGCCTCGCGATCGCGCTCTCGTTCGTCGCGCTCGCCATCGCGGCGCTCTACCCTTTCACCAAGCGCTTCTTCGCGTTTCCGCAGGCGATGCTCGGCATCGCGTTCGGCTTCGGCATCCCCATGGCCTACGCCGCGATCCAGGGGCGCCTGCCGCTCGAGTGCTGGGTGCTGTTCGCCGCGAATCTGTTCTACTCGTTCGCCTACGACACCGAGTACGCGATGGTCGACCGCGACGACGACGCGCGCATCGGCGTCCGCACCTCGGCGCTGACCCTGGGACGCTGGGACGTCGCCGCGGTCATGACGAGCTATGCGACCATGATGGCGATTCTGCTTTTCCTGGGCTTGCATCTTGCTCTTTCCTGGCCGTACTACGCGGGGCTGGCGGCCGCGGCCGCGATGATGCTCTACCACTGGCGCCTGATCCGCGATCGGAGCCGGGAAGGCTCGTTCAAGGCGTTCATGCACAACAACTGGGTCGGGGCTGCGATCTTCGCCGGTATCTACTTCTCTTTGTCATGAACGAAATGGCGTCGGCAGTCTCGCGCTTCGAATTCACGAACGGGGTGCTGCGCGGCACGCAGCTCTCGCTCCATCCCACCTGCCTCGTGCATCGGAGCACGCACCACGTCGAAACGCTGCCCCTTGCCGGGATGACCGCGGTGCGCGTGGCTTTCCAGCGCGACACGCGCAAGCTCGGCTGGGGAATCACGCTTGTCGTGATCGCCCTCGTGATGCTCGCCGTCGCCGGCCCGCTCGGCAGATTCGCGAGCGGCGCTGCCGGCGAGATGGCCTCGGCCGGCGCGCAGGGCGTGCCGGGCGCGCTGCACGGTTTCTTCCGCCTGCTCGAAGCCCTGGCGAGCCTGCTGCCGGTCGCGGCGCTCGCCTGCGTGATCGGCGGCGGCGTGCTGAGCGCGCTCGGCTGGATGGGCAGCACCACGCTGCTGGTCAGCCTGCCCGGCTCCGAGCGCCTCTACGCGGCGCGCGGGCGCGACAGCATGCTGCTCGACTTCGCGGAAGCTCTCGGCGATCGGCTCATGTCGCTGAAAAGGTAGGAGAGCGGATTGCAGTACTCGGATCTCAGGGAGTTCGTCGCTCAGCTCGAGGCGAACGGCGACCTGAAGCGCATCAAGGCCGAGGTGTCGCCGCGGCTCGAAATGACCGAGATCTGCGACCGCGTGCTGCGCGCGGGCGGCCCGGCGCTGCTGTTCGAGCGGCCCGCCGGCCACGACATTCCGGTCCTCGCCAACCTCTTCGGCGCCGTGCGCCGCGTCGCGGCGGCAATGGGTGTTGCCGATGCTGCGGCCCTGCGCGAAGTCGGAAAGATGCTCGCGTTCCTGCGCGAGCCCGAGCCGCCGAAGGGCCTGCGCGACCTCTGGGAGAAGTTTCCGGTATGGAAGCAGCTCCTGAACATGCCGCCGAAAACCGTCTCTTCAGCACCTTCACAGGAAACCATCCTTGAAGGAAAAGACGTGGACCTCGCACGGCTGCCGGTGCAGACGTGCTGGCCGCACGACGCCGGTCCGCTCATCACCTGGGGCCTCACGGTGACCCGCGGGCCCGCCAAGCCGCGCCAGAACCTCGGCATCTATCGCCAGCAGGTGATCGGCCGCAACCGCGTCATCATGCGCTGGCTCGCGCACCGGGGCGGCGCCCTCGATTACAGGGACCATCTTTCCGTTTCAAAAGATCCGTTTCCGGTGGCCGTCGCGCTCGGCGCCGACCCGGCCACCATGCTCGCGGCGGTGGCGCCGATCCCGGATACGCTGTCGGAGTACCAGTTCGCCGGCCTGCTGCGCGGCGGGCGCACCGAGCTGGTCAAGTGCCTGGGGAACGCGCTGGAGGTGCCGGCGAGCGCCGAGATCATCCTCGAGGGCGTGATTGGAGACGAGACTGCAGAGGAGGGTCCGCACGGAGACCACACCGGCTACTACAACGAGGTCGAGCGCTTCCCGGTGATGACGGTGCAGCGGATCACGATGCGCCGCTCGCCGATCTATCACTCGACCTACACCGGCAAGCCGCCCGACGAGCCGGCGATGCTTGGCGTAGCACTGAATGAAGTTTTTGTACCTCTATTGCAAAAGCAATTTCCGGAGATCGTCGACTTCTATCTCCCGCCCGAGGGCTGCTCGTACCGCCTCGCCGTGGTGAGCATGAGGAAGCAGTATCCCGGCCACGCGAAGCGCGTGATGTTCGGCATCTGGAGCTACCTCAGGCAGTTCATGTACACCAAGTTCATCGTGGTGTGCGACGACGACGTCGACGTGCGCGACTGGAAGGAAGTCATCTGGGCGCTGACCACGCGCGCCGACCCGGCCCGGGACTCGGTGGTGGTCGAGAACACCCCGATCGACTACCTCGATTTCGCGAGCCCCGTGTCCGGGCTCGGCTCCAAGATGGGCATCGACGCCACCAACAAGTGGCCGGGCGAAACCGGCCGACGCTGGGGCCGGCCGATCGTCATGGACGAGGCGGTGAAGCGTCGCGTGGACCGCCTCTGGCAGGACCTCGGGATCTGATCCACTGAAGCAGGGCGTCGAACGCGGCCTCCGCCTGAGGCGCGTTCGGGTGGTTGGCGATCATCACCACCGCATGGCGCCGGCCGCTGCGGTCGAGCACATAGCCGCCGATCGCGCGCGTATCCGAGAGGAGTCCCGTCTTGATGTGCGCGTTGCCCGCGACCGCGTCGCCGTGCAGGCGCTTGCGCATCGTGCCGTCGGCGGCAGCGACCGGGAGCGACGCCATGAACTCGGGCATCACCGGGCTCTTCCAAGCCGCCTGCAGCAGCGCCATCAGGGTCGTCGCGCTCGCGCGCTCGTGGCGGGAGAGGCCCGAACCGTTTTCCACCTTGAATCCCTCTGAGTTGATTCCTTTGAACATCATCCATTGCGCGATGGCGCGCGCGGCCGCTTCGGGCTGCGCCGGCGCGCCCCCCAGCTCGCCCGCCAGCGTGAGGTAGAGCTGGCGCGCCATCACGTTGTTCGAGAACTTGTTGATGTCGCGCACGATCTCGCCCATCGGCTCCGATTCATGGGTGTAGAGCAGCCGGGCATTGGGGCCGACGGCGCCCTCGCGGATGCGCCCGCTCCAGGTTCCTCCCATTTCCGTCCAAAGGGCGCGGATCATGCCGGCGACGTAGTCCTCGGGGTGATGAAGCGAGACGTTCAGCTCGCGCTCGCTGCAGCTCACCGGGTAGTAGCCGGTGAAAGCGGCGCGCGGCGGCTTCGGCTCGAAGCTCGCCTGCGTGAGGTCGCGGAACGCACGGCCTTCGGGGCACGCCCCGTCCGAGAGGCGAAGAGCGTTCACCACCTCCAGGCCGGGCAGGTGCGGCTCGACGAACAGGCGCACTTTCCCGTCCTCCGGGTAGAACACGAAACGAAGCGACTTGAAATTGACGAGCAGCGCGTCGGGGGTGACGTTGTAGGGCCGGAACACCTCGTTGTCGATCAGGTCGGGCGACACCGGGCCGAAGTAGCTGCGGTCGAGCACGATGTCGCCGCGCAGCTCGCGCAGGCCGCGGCCGCGCAGATTGCGCAGCAGCAACCAGAAGCTCTCGTAGTTCAGCTTCGGGTCGCCGGTTCCCCTCAAGACGAGGTCCTCGCCGTCGCGGTACACCTCGGTCTTCCAGCGGTACGCCGGCCCGAGCAGCTCGAGCGCCGCGTAGGTCGTGACGAGCTTCATCACCGAGCCCGGGTTGCGCGACGCGGCCGCGTTGAGCGCGAGGCTCGGCCGCCGTGCCCCGACTTCCTGCACCACGATGCTGACGCTCGCTTGCGGCACGCGCGCGTCGCCCAGTGCCTGGAGGACCGGGGCTGGAAGCTCGGCTCCAGCGGCGCCAAAAGAAATAAGCGCCCACAGGACGGGGAAGCTCTTGAAAGGGCGCGCCATAGCCGCTATTATTAGCACTCGACCTTGATGAGTGCTAAAGGTCCACGGCTCTTGGCTTTGATCATTCTAAGCCATTGTAATACATCGAACTTTCTCATTGGAGGTCCTCATGAAAATCCGTCCGCTGCATGACCGCGTCATCGTCAAGCGCATCGAAGAGGAGCGCAAGTCCGCCGGGGGCATCGTCATCCCCGACACCGCCGCCGAGAAGCCCGACCAGGGCGAGATCGTCGCCGTCGGCAAGGGCAAGAAGGACGACAACGGCAAGCTCATTCCGATCGACGTCAAGGTCGGCGACCGCGTGCTGTTCGGCAAGTATTCCGGCCAGACCGTAAAGGTGAAGGGCGACGAGCTCCTCGTGATGCGCGAGGAAGACCTCATGGGCGTCATCGAAGGCGCATAGGCCTGGTAAACGCACTTATTGAACTGAATTAGGAGAATCGCAATGCCTGCCAAAGAAGTACGTTTCCACGAAAACGCGCGCGCCAAGATGGTCCATGGACTGAACATCCTGGCCGACGCCGTGAAAGTGACGCTGGGGCCGAAGGGCCGCAACGTCGTGCTCGAGCGCTCGTTCGGCGCACCGACCGTCACCAAGGACGGCGTCTCGGTCGCGAAGGAGATCGAGCTCAAGGACAAGTTCGAGAACATGGGCGCGCAGATGGTGAAGGAAGTCGCCTCCAAAACCTCCGACGTCGCCGGCGACGGCACCACCACCGCGACCGTGCTCGCCCAGGCGATCGTGCGCGAGGGAATGAAGTTCGTCGCCTCGGGCATGAACCCGATGGACCTCAAGCGCGGCATCGACAAGGCGGTCATTGCCGTCGTCGAGGAGCTGAAGAAGATCTCCAAGCCCTGCACCACCTCCAAGGAAATCGCCCAGGTCGGGGCGATCTCGGCCAACGCCGACTTCGACATCGGCAAGATCATCTCCGACGCGATGGACAAGGTCGGCAAGGAAGGCGTGATCACGGTCGAGGACGGCAAGTCGCTGCAGAACGAGCTCGATCTCGTCGAGGGCATGCAGTTCGACCGCGGCTACCTCTCGCCGTACTTCATCAACAGCCCCGAGAAGCAGATCGCGGTGCTCGAGGATCCCTACATCCTGCTGCACGACAAGAAGATCTCGTCGATCCGCGAGCTGCTGCCGATCCTCGAGCAGGTGGCGAAAGCGGGCAAGCCGCTCTTGATCATCGCCGAAGAAGTCGAGGGCGAGGCGCTCGCGACGCTCGTGGTGAACAACATCCGCGGGATCCTGAAGACCGTCGCGGTCAAGGCGCCGGGCTTCGGCGACCGCCGCAAGGCGATGCTGGAAGACATGGCGATCCTCGCCGGCGGCACGGTGATCTCGGAGGAGCTCGGCCTGAAGCTCGAGAACGTGACGCTGAAGGACCTCGGCCGCGCGAAAAAAATCGAAGCCGCCAAGGAGAACACCACCATCATCGACGGCGCCGGCGACAAGAAGCAGATCGAGGGCCGGGTCAAGCAGATCCGCGTCCAGATCGAAGAGGCGACCAGCGATTACGACAAGGAGAAGCTGCAGGAGCGCGTGGCGAAGCTCGCCGGCGGCGTTGCGGTCATCAAAGTCGGCGCGGCCACCGAAGTCGAGATGAAGGAGAAGAAGGCCCGCGTCGAGGACGCGCTGCATGCGACCCGCGCCGCCGTGGAAGAGGGCGTCGTCCCGGGCGGCGGCGTGGCGTTCATCCGCGCCAAGCAGGCGCTCGAAGGCAAGCTCAAGGGTGAGAACCAGGACCAGGACGGCGGCATCAAGATCGTGATGCGCGCGCTGGAAGAGCCGATGCGCATGATCGTCGACAACAGCGGCGCCGAGCCCTCGGTGGTGCTGAACAAGGTGCTCGAGAACAAGGGCAACTACGGCTTCAACGCCCAGACCGAGGAGTACGGCGACCTGGTGCAGCAGGGCGTGATCGACCCGACCAAGGTCGTGCGCTTCGCGCTGCAGAACGCCGCCTCCGTCGCCGGCCTGATGCTCACCACCGATGCGATGGTGGCCGAGCTGGTCGAAGAGAAGAAGGGCGGCGGCGGCCATGCGCACGGCGGCATGGGCGGCATGGGCGGCATGGGCGACATGGACATGTAAGGAAGCAGAGGGAACCCAGGTTCCCTCCGCACCTCCTTCCTCTGTAGTGAAAAGGGCGCTTCGGCGCCCTTTTTCTTTTCTATTGAAGAATCCAGTCCCCGACGCTCGGCCAAAGCGTTTTTGCCGCGCTCGCTCGGAAAAAGCCGAAGTGCCCGATGCTGGCGAGCCCGGCGTCGCGTGGCGCGATGACGCGATGCTCCGCCGCGACCCCGGGAAGGTGCTCCAGCACGCGCCGCGTGCCTTGCGCAGTCGCAAAGGCGTCGTCGGTGAAGGTGAGCGCGAGGGCGCGGCTTCGCAGGCGGCGGCAGCGCGCCAGGCACTCCTCGGCGCGCTCGCCCTCATAGCGCACGGCCGGCGTGCGCCGGCGCGCCCACTGTCGGGCGAAGTCCGCAGGAATGTCCGCGCACATACCCAGCGCTTGGCCCGGGAAATAGCCGCACAGGCGAGTGAGCGCCGGCATCAGGCCGTGCCACATGAACGCCATCAGCCAGCGCCAGCGCGGGTGGTAGTCGCCCCAGTAGCCGGTGTGGGTCGCGACGAAGAGGAGCCGGCCTAGCAACTCGGCGTTGCGGGCGCTCGCAAGAACGAAGCCGCCGATGCTATGGCCGATGCCGATCAGCTCTGCGCTCGGGTAGCGGCTGCGCAGCCATGTGATGGCGGCGGCGCTGTCGTAGTCGGACCAGTCCTCGAATGCGGCGTGGAAGCCGGCCATCCGGGCCGGCCGTGAAGCGCCGATGCCACGGTTGTCGTAGGTGAGCACGGGGACGCCGTGCGCGGCAAGCCAGGCCGCAAAATGCCGGTAGGCGCGCGCCGGGATCGCGGCACCCCCGCACAGCGTCGCGGCGTGCGCCGGCGTAGTGCCGGGCGCGACCTCGAACAGTGTGGCGCCGAGGACGTAGCCGTCCGGTGAGACGAGACGCACGGTCTGTTGCAGGCGATTCCTCCGCGGCTAGGTTACTGCGCTTCGCCCTGCGCGCTATGGGCGAAAAGGCCGGGGCAAAGGTCCTTTTTCTTTTGTTAGACTGCTTTCGAGAGGAGACAGATGCGGATTCTCGTCGCTGAGGACGACGCGATCCTGGCCGACGGCGTGACGCGCACGCTGCGTCAGTCGGGCTACGCGGTGGACTGGGTGAAGAACGGCGCCGAGGCCGACAGCGCGCTCGACACCGACGACTTCGACCTGCTGATCCTCGATATCGGCCTGCCGAAGAAATCCGGCCTGGATGTCCTGAAGCGCTTGCGGCTGCGCGATTCCCGTCTGCCGGTATTGATCCTGACTGCGCTCGACGGCGTCAACGACCGCGTGCGCGGCCTCGACGCCGGCGCCGACGATTACCTCGCCAAGCCCTTCGAGCTCGCCGAGCTCGAGGCGAGAGTCCGGGCGCTGACGCGCCGGGGCATGGCGGGCAGCCCGACGCTGCTGCGCCACGGCGCTCTCACCTACGACCAGGTCGGGCGCATCGCGCGCCTCAATGGCGAAGCGCTCGAGCTCTCGGCGCGCGAGGTGAGCCTGCTCGAGATCTTCCTGCAGCGCGCGGGGCGCCTGGTCTCCAAGGACCAGCTGGTGTCGCACCTGTGCGAATGGGGCGAAGAGGTGTCGCCCAACGCGATCGAGGTGTACGTGCACCGCCTGCGCAAAAAGCTCGAGCCCGGCGGCGTGCGCATCGTCACGGTGCGCGGGCTGGGCTACAGCCTGGAGAAGAGCGGCGCTTGAGGCGCCCGGCCCCCGCGGAGCGCGGCAGCGTGTTCACCGTGATCTTCCCGCGCGTGCCCGCGCTGCCACAGCGCGAGGCCGCGTAGCTCCGCTTGCTATAATTCGCGCCTTCCCGCAGCTTGCTCCCAGGCCAAGTAGCTCAGTTGGTAGAGCAGCGGACTGAAAATCCGTGTGTCGCTGGTTCGATTCCGGCCTTGGCCACCAATTTGCGCGCAGCGCAAAATCGCCCAAGCAACGCCTGACCCGTATCGGGTTATCCCCTATTCGCCAGATCAGGCCCGTCCTGAGAGGTATCAGCCTGGGCGCGTGACGTAGGTCACATCGACTTGGCGGTCGCGTGAGGTCGACGGGCAATGTGCTTGGCCACGGTGGCGAGCAATAGCTCGCTGCGCACCGGCTTCCTCAGGTATGCGACCGCGCCCAGTTCCTTCGCCCGGTCCTCGTATTGCCCGTGCGAGGTCACGAACACCACTGGCATCGACGAGACTGCAGGGTCATTCCGGATCGCCCGCACCAGGTCCAGGCCATCCATGAAGGGCATTTCGATGTCGGCGAGCAGGAGGTCTATGCGCTGCTCCAGCAGGAAATGGCCGGCGGTGATGGCGTCTTCGGCGAGCAGCACCTGGTAGCCGGCGTTGGAGAGGTGAAGGTAAAGCAGCTCGCGAGCGCTCTCCTCGTCATCCACGACCAGAATCGTTGCGTCCATGAGGCCGGATCGTCCGCAGAGTTCTTCGGAACCACACTGTAAGGGCGGGGAGCGGGCTCGCGCGCCGGCCTGAACATTTCTTTACGCTTGGGCGAGGCGCCTAGCGCTCGGCCGGCTTTTTTTCGTCCGCCGGCAGCGTGGTCTCGTAGCGGGGGTCTACGGTCACGCCGTCGTAGTAGTACGTGCCCCCCATCGCCGCGGCCTTGTTGAGCTTGGCCGGATCGAGCTCCGAGATGTAGATCGGGGTGCGCACGCCGCCGGCGTCGATCCAGCCGAGCACCGCCCGCGGCCGGCCGCGGATGAAGACCAGCTCGGAGACCCGGCGGAAAGTGGAGTCGCCAGCGCGGTGGCGATGGATCACCTTGAGGCCGAGTCGGCCTCGTGGCGGTTCTTCTAGCCTCGGGCAGCGACCAGCACGACGTTCGAGCCGCCGAAAGCGAACGAATTGGACATCACTGCGCGCAGCGGCGCGACGCGCTCGGCCTCGCGCGCCACGTGGCGCAGGGCGCACGCGGGATCGGGCTGCTCGAGAAAGCCGGTGGGCGGCAGGGTGCCCTCGAGAGCGAAGAGCGCGGCGGCGAACTCGAGCGCGCCCGAGCCGCCGAGCAGATGGCCGTGCAGCGACTTGGTCGAGCTCACGCGCACCTCGCGCGCCGCCGGCCCGAAGACCGCGTTGATCGCCTCGGCCTCGACCACGTCGCCGACCGCCGTGGCCGTGCCGTGGGCATTGATGTAGCCGATGGCATCGGCAGGGAGATCGGCTTCGGTGAGCGCAGCGCGCATCGCCCGCACCTGCCCATCGCGGTCGGGCCGCGACATGTGCACGGCGTCGCACGAATTGCCGTAGCCGGTGAGCAGGCCGTAGATGCGCGCGCCACGGGCGCGGGCGCGCGATTCCTCCTCGAGCATGAACGCGGCCGCGCCCTCGCCGAGCACCAGCCCGGCGCGGCGCTTGTCGAAGGGCTTGCAGCTCGCCGCAGCGTCGGCCGGGTCGGCGGGCGCGAGCGTGCGCAGCGCCTGCCAGGCCGCGAGGACGCCCGGCGTGAGCAGCGCCTCGGAGCCGCCCGCGATCATCGCGTCGGCGCGCCCCGCGGCGATCGCGCGCATCGCCTCGCCGAGCGCCATCGCCGACGAGGAGCACGCCGTAGAGTAGCTGGCGAATGGCCCGCGCAGCCCGTGGCGCACGGCGATGTTCGAGCTGGCGGCGTTGCTCATGCTCATGACGACGGTCAGCGGCCGCACGCGCCATTCGCCGGCGCCGTAGACCTGCTGGTAGGTTGCTTCCTGCGTGTGCGCGCCGCCCATCCCGGTGCCCCAGCACACGCCGATCCGGTCACGATTCAGATTTTCCATCTGCAAACCGCTTGCCGCCACTGCCTGCGCGGCCGCGGCGAGCGCAAACTGCGATACCCGATCGAGGTTCGCGGCCTCGGCCGCCTTGAAGATCGGCGCCGGATTCCAGTCGATCGTCGCGCCCACCTGGACGCCCGAGCGCTCGCTGAGCTCCGGCGGCAGCCGGCGAATGCCCGAGCGCCCCGCGGCGAGCGAGCGGTGGAATTCCTCCAGGGTGGTCCCGAGCGGCGAGACGACGCCGGCTCCGGTTACGGCGACGCGGCGCGCGGCCATGCCGCCGGATCAGACCTTGCCGGCGGCGGTGAGCGCGGCGGCGACGTGGCGCTCCAGGTCGGCGAGCGTCTTGATCGCCTTCAGGTCCTCGTCGGACACGCTGACTCCGAACTCCTCCTCGACCTTGAACATGAACTCGATGAAGCTGAGCGAGTCGATGCCGAGCGTGTCGAGCGGCGCCGCCGGGTCGAGCCCGTCGGGATTGATCGAAAACTCCTTCGCCGCCAGCTGCCGGATGCGCGCAAGCGTGTCCATCGGGATAAATTATAGTCTGCGATGAGGGAAAAGCGCCGTAAGAACCCGGTCAAGCCGGCGCGCGTGTCGGCGCTGCTCGGCCTGCAGAAGGTGGACCTGTTCGAGGGCCTGGACAGCTACAGCCTGCGCGAGATCGCCGCGCAGTGCAAATGGATCCGCTGCAAGCGCGACCAGTACGTCATCCGCCGCGACGGCACCGATCGCGACGTGTACTTCGTGATCGCCGGCCTGGTGCGCGTGGGCGCGGCGGCCGGGCGCGGCCGGCGCATCATCTTCCGCGACATTCCGGCGGGGGAGGTGTTCGGCGAGCATTCGGCGATCGACGGCCGCGCGCGCTTCGCCGACGTGCTCGCGGTGCGCGAATCGCTGCTCGCTTCGATGTCGCCCGAAGTCTTCCGCGCGATCCTGGCCAACCATGCCTCGGTGCGCGAGCGCGTGCTGCGCCGCCTCACCGGCTCGGTGCGCGAGCTCGCCGAGCGCCTGCTCGAGCTCGGCGCGCAGCCGGTGCAGCAGCGCATCTGGGTCGAGCTGCTGCGCCTAGCCCGCGTCGCCGGGATCGACGCCAACCGCGCTCGCCTCGACCCCGCACCCACGTCCGACATCGCGAGCCGCGCGGGCACCACGCGCGAGCAGGTGTCGCGCGAAGTCTCCAGCCTGGCGCGCCAGGGCATCCTGGAGCGCGCCGGCCGTACCCTGGTGCTTGCCGACGTGGGGGCGCTCGAGCGGCTGGCGGGAGAGCCGCGGCCAGACGCGGACGCAGCGCCGGCAGTGCCGGCTGACGAGCCGCGCGCCTTCGCCGGCATCCAGTCGCCGCGGCAGCGGCGCGCGATCCTCGTCGCCGAGGTCTCCGATTCGGTCGCCATGATGGAGCGCGACGAGGAGCGCACGGTGGAGCGCTACCGTGCGTTCCTCGCGCAAGCCACCTCCCAGACCATCCCGACGCACGCCGGCCGCAGCATGCTCAGGATCCCGGCCGACGGCTTCGTCGCCGAATTTCCCGACGCGGTCCAGGCGCTGCGCTGCGCGTTCGAGCTGCACAGCGAGCTCGCGCGGTTCAACGCCAACCTGGCCGCGCCGGCGCTCGGCATGCGCGTCGGCATCCATGTCGCCGACGTCATCGTCGAGGCGTTCAACGTGCTGGGCGACGGCGTGAACGTCGCGGCGCGCCTCGCCGAGCTCGCCAATCCCGGCGAAACCATCGTCTCGGCGCAGGTGCGCGACCAGCTCACCAGCGGCGTCGAGGCCTCGGTCGAAGACCTCGGCGAGCAGCGCCTGCGCAACCGCGAGCGCGCGGTGCGCGCGTTCCGCGCCTGGCCGCCGGCGCAGAGCGTCCTCTCGACGCCGAACCGGGCGGTGCAAGCGCACGGACGACCCTCGGTGGCGGTGATCCCGTTCCAGCTCCGGTCGGAGGACCCGCGCTTCGAGTCGATCGGCGACGGCCTGGCCGACGACGTCATCGCCGCTCTCTCGCGCATGGCGGATTTCTTCGTCATCTCGCGCCTGTCGACCATGGCATTCCGGCAAGCGCCGCTTGGCGTGCGCAGGATCGGCGAGATGCTCGGCGTGCAATACGTGCTTTCCGGCAGCGTGCAGACCGCCTACCCGCGCGCCCTGCTGATGGCCGAGCTCGCCGACGCGCGCGACGGGCGCATCGTGTGGAGCGAGCGCTTCGAGGGCGATCTCGCGGACATCTTTGCCCTGCAGGGCGAGCTCGCGCGCAAGGTTGTGCACAGCGTCGCGCCGTTCGTGCGTTCGCTCGAGCTGCATCGCGCCCGGATCACCAATTTCGAGCAGCTCGATGCCTACGCGATCACGCTGCGCGGCGTCGAATTGATGCACTGCGTGTCGCGCAAGGATTTCATGGACGCGCGCACCGCGTTCGAGACCGCGATCGCGCGCGATCCGGTTTCGCCGCGGCCGCACGCCTGGCTCGCCAAGTGGCACATCCTGCGCATCGCGCACGGCGTGAGCGACAACGTTGCCCAGGACAGCGCGGCGGCGAGCGCGTGCGCCGAGCGTGCGCTTGCCTGCGACCCCGACGATGCGCTCGCCCTGGCGGCGGACGCGCACGTCTCGGGCTGGTCGAGGCACGATCTCGACGCCGCCGAGCGGCGCCTCGCTCAGGCCCTGGCGGCCAACCCGAACGAGCCCCTCGCGTGGCTTTGGACCGGAATCACCCACGCCTGGCGGGGACGCGGCGACGAAGCCGTCCAGTCCACCGATCGCGCCCTTTCGCTCTCGCCGCTCGACCCGATGATCTACTACTTCAATTCGCTGGCGGGCATGGCCAATCTGATCGCCGAGCGTTACGAGCGCGCGATCGAGCTATCGAGCCGGTCGCTGCGCGAGAACCGCTTGCACACCCCTTCGTTGCGCACGCTCGCGGCAGCGCTGGTGCTGTCGGGACGGCTCGAAGAGGCGCGCGAGGCGGTCTGCAGGCTGCGGGAACTCGAGCCCGGGCTCACCGCCGGCGCGTTGCGCGCGCGCTACCCCGGACGCGACAGCCCGCAGGCCGGCCGGTTCATCGACGCGCTATTGGCCGCCGGTCTGCCTGCATAGCGCGAGGCGGCGAACAGGACACCGGCAGAGATCGCGAGGAACGCGGCGATCTCGGTGGCCGAGGGAATCTCTCCGAGAAACACGAGCGCCACCATCGCGCTCACCACGGGCACCAGCGCTACAAGTGCGCTCGAGCGTTCCGCGCCCAGCCGGGCGATGGCATGGTTGAGGGCGATCAGCCAGACGCAGCCGATCAGGACGCCCTGCCACAGGATCTGCCACAGAAGCTCGAGCGGTTCGATGCGTCGCAACGGCTCGGCCGCGGACCACAGGTACCACGGAACCACGATAAGCGCCGAGTAGAGCGAAACGATCGCGGCGCCTTGGATTGCGCCCACCCCCCAGCGTCGCAGCTGTAGCACGTAAAGCGCGCCCAGGGCTGAAGCAGCGAGGAACATGCCGTCTCCGGTTAGCACGGCGGCATTCATCTCCGTGGCGCTCCAATACGTCAGCATCAGGACGCCCATCGCACAGAGCACGCACCCGATGATCGCGCTGGTCGCAGGTCGTCTGGCGAAGACGAGAAATCCAAGCAGCGTTACCCAGGCTGGGAATACGCCCGGGCCTAGCGCCGCCGCGTGGGTTGCGGGGGCGAGCTGCAGACCACAGATCACGAGCGCACCCATGCCGACGCCCTGAAACAGGGTCAGCGGAACGCCCTGCAGCCAGGCCGCGCGGTGGACCTGGCGCCAATGCAGCAGCAGGTAAGGCAGGAAAAGCAGGGCGCCGACGCCAAAGCGCAGCGTCACGAGCTCGTGCGGCGCGAACGAGCTCGTGACCCCTGCGCGCGTCGCTACCGGGTAAGACGCGGTGATAAGGACGGCGATTGCGGCGGCGAGGTAACCGTTCACGCCGCGCTGCTCAGGTGATGTGAACCGGACAGCCGCTCTTGCGCCGACGCCGCACCGAAGCGGCATACGCACCGGCGGGTCGTGGCTCGACGTTCGGCTTCACGATCGCCTGCTCGTAGCGCGACCACGCGTCGGCCGGCAAGTCCGCGAGGTCGCCCGCCAGGCTGAAGCTGTTCGAGATCTCCTCGGCGTAGGCGGTTCTGTGCAGCGGCTGCACCTGAATCAGCGGCACCTCAGTGCTGAAGTGAATCGGCACATCGGTCTTGACGAGCCGCAGATTGGTAAACAGCGGCCCGAACCAGCGATCGGACTCGACGATTCCCTCGTACAGATGGTAGCCCTCGTGGCGCTGCAGGTTTGCCGGCGGGCGCACGAGAATGCTCCAGTCCGGCGCGCTTTCCACGAAAAGCCCGGTCCAGACTTGGATCAGCGAGGGATCCCAAGTGGAGGTGAGAAAAGGCGGCGCGAAACCGCGCAGCCGCTTGGGCGCGACATCGTCGAAATAGCGGCTGAATCCGGGGTATTGCGCGCTCTTCAGCGGATACCACGCTTTTGCGCCGCGATAGGTCCAGATGACCTCGGAGCCGTCCCAGAGCAGGCTGAAATCGATCGGCGGAAAAGCGTACCAGCCGAAGGACGAAGCCGCCCGCAGCGCTTCGCAGTACTGGAAGCCGCGCGCGGGCAGGGTCCCGAGGACCGAGGGGTCGGCGCGCAGCGGCGCGCGACTGCCCGGTATCGCCCCGTAGAAGGTGACGGTGGGGTTCGGCTGGCGTGCTTCAGTCATGGCCGGATCGCCTCACTTCCTCAAGCTGGCCGGCGCGGAGCCGCTACCGAAGCGGATCTTGCCGGAGTCGGCGGTCGCGGGGTCTTGCGAGCGGACTACGCGCGGTGCGGCGATCTTCTTGGCGGCTTTGCGGACGGCGGGCTGCTTCTTGCTGCTGGACATGGAATCTCCTCGAATTGGCTCGTGTATGCAGGTTGCAGGGTTTTGCTCACCGGGATTGGCGGCGTGCACAAAGTGCACGCCTGGCACCGGCTTCATCAAGCACCGGTACGTAGGAAACAATAAAAGGTTTTTCTCGGCACGCCGTCGCTGGGCGCGACCGCTCTGCGCAGGGCGGGCTCGGCGGACCTGACAGGTGGCCCTCGGGCCGCAATCGCCCGATCCGGGGGTTTTTGATCGGAATGTGTGCGTAAACGCACGGTGCGCGATCGAATCCTTTCCGTCTTTTGACGCCCCTGAAAAATGCCCCGGCGCGGCTGGGCTTATCGTGTCTCCCATGATCCGCATCGTCCTCGTCGACGACCACGCCGTAGTGCGCGACGGCGTCGCTCGGCTGCTGGAACAGGCGCCGGACCTGCGGGTCGTCGGCTCCTTCGACGACGACACCGTCGCGGTCCGCTTCGCGGCGCGCGCCGAGCCGGACGTCGCCATCGTGGACGTCGCCATGCCGCGCACGAGCGGCATCGACCTGGCGCGGCGGCTGCGCGCCGTATCGCCCCGGACGCAGCTGCTGATGCTGTCGATGCACGCGCGGGCCGAATACGTCCAGCAGGCGTTCTGGGCGGGGGCCAGCGGCTATGTGCTCAAGGGGTCGGCGGGCACCGAAGTGGTGGCTGCGGTGCGCGCGGTACACGCCGGCAAGCGCTACCTGAGCGCGGGGATTGCGCTGCGCGCGTCCGGTGGCGACCAGAACGAGGATCCGCTGGAGCGGCTGAGCGCGCGCGAGCTGGAAGTCCTCAAGCTGGTGGTCGAAGGCAATACCAGCCGCGAGGTGGCGACGCTGCTCGGCCTGTCGCCGAAGAGCATCGACACCTACCGCAGCCGGCTGATGACGAAGCTCGACGTGGAGCACCTCCCGGCGCTGGTGAAGTTCGCCATCCGGCGCGGCCTCACCCGCGCTTGATCAGAAACATCCTTACACACGGCCTGCCGGATTCCCGCTAGCGTGACCCGACGGCCAAGGGGGGGCGTGAGCGGCTTCGAACAGGTGGAGATCCTGCTGGTGGAGGACGACCCGGAAGACGCCGAAACGACGCTGCGCGCGCTGCGCAAGCGCAACCTCGCCAGCCACGTCCATTGGGTGAAGGACGGCGAGGAAGCGCTCGACTACCTCTTCTGCAGCGGCGCGTACGCCGGCCGCAGCCCGGGCCACCCGCCGAAGCTCGTGCTGCTCGACATCAAGATGCCCAAGGTGGACGGAATCGAAGTGCTGCGCCGGGTGAAGGGCTCGGAGCTCAGGGCGATCCCGGTGGTGGTGATGACCTCCTCCAGCGAGGAGCGCGACGTGCTGGAGAGCTTCCGGCTCGGCGTCGACAGCTACCTCGTCAAGCCGGTCCAGTTCGAGGCATTTCTCGACACGGTTTCGAACATCGGCCTGTACTGGAAATGACCTCGAAGGACGCCGCCCCGACGATCCGGGTCCTGCTCACGGAGGACGTCGCCGCCGACGCCGAGCTCGAGGTGCGCGAGCTCCGGCGCGCCGGCCTGCAGATCCAGCACCGCGTCGTGGATCGCGAGCCGTCGTTCGAGCAGGCGTTGCGCGAATTCGTGCCCGACGTGATCCTCTCCGATTTCTCGATGCCGGCGTTCGACGGCATGGCGGCGCTGGCGCTCGCCCGCAGCCGCTGCCCCGACACGCCGTTCATATTCGTCTCGGGCACGATCGGCGAGGAACGCGCGATCCGCGCGCTCCAGAGCGGCGCCACGGACTACGTCCTCAAGGCGAACCTGGTGCGCCTGCCGGCGGCGGTGGAGCGCGCGCTCGCCGAGGCGCGGGAGCGCCGCGCGCGCCGGCGCACCGAGGTCGAGCTCGAGCTGGCGCGCGAGCGCCTGACCAGCATCTTCACGGCGATTCCCGACGCGCTCTGGTCGGTCGATGCGCAAAGCGATCGCATCGTCTACGTGAGCCCGGCCGCGAAGGACGTGTTCGGCTATCCGGCGGAAGAATTTCTCCACAACCGCGACCTGTGGCTCGACGTGGTTCACCCCGAGGACCGCCTGCGGATGCTCGCCGCCTGGGAAAAAGTGCGCCGCGGCGAGCCGTTCGACATCGACTACCGCGCGGTGCGGCCCGACGGCCAGATCCGCTGGATCAACGACCGCGGCCGGCAGATCATCGGCGCGACCGGCGCGGTCGAGCGCATCGATGGCCTGGCGCGCGACATCACCGAGCAGGTCGAGCATCGCCGCCGGATCGCGCGCCTGAGCCGCATCCGGGAGCTGCTCGGCAAGCTGAGCTCCGCCATCGTGCGCGTGCGCGAGCGCAAGGCGCTGTTCGAGGAATTCTGCCGCATCGCGGTGTCGCGCGGCGGCTTCGTGCTCGCGCGCATCGTCGAGCTCGACCGCCAAGGCAGGGCCGCGGTAGCCGCGACCACCGAGACGGACGCGACGCTGTTTCATGGCATGGTCGACGGGTACAACCGCGACCCGGCCGGCGCCGACAGCCTTCTCGCCGCGGCCCTGCGCAGCGGCGAAAGCATGATCTCCAACGACCTCGCCAACGACGCGCGCGTCGGCCCACGCCAACGCGCCGCCCTCACGCGCGAGGGGAACTACTCGCTCGCGCTGCTCCCGCTGAGCGTCGACGGCCGCCTTGCCGGGCTGGTGGCGCTGCGCGCGCGCGAGCCGGGGTTCTTCGATCACGAGGAGCTGCGGCTGCTTTCCGAGATGGTCTCCAACATCTCGTTCGCGCTGGAGCTCATGGAGAAGCAGGACCGCCTCAGCTACCTCGCGTTGTACGATCCCCTGACCGGGCTGCCGAACCGCGCGCTGTGCCACGAGCGCCTCAGCCATGCGATCGAGGCCGCGGGCCGCCGCACCGAGGCGGTCGCGCTGGTCCTGATCGATCTCGAGCGCTTCAAGGCGATCAACGATGCCCTCGGCCAGCCGGTCGGGGACCGCGTGCTGCAGGAGCTCGGCAAGCGCCTGCAGGACGTGGCGGGCGACATCAATCGCGTCGCGCGGCTCGGCTCCAACCTGTTTGCGCTGGTGTTCCAGGACATCGGCCGGGCCGAGGAGGCCGGGCGGCGCATAGAAGCCGGCGCGCAGGCGCTCTTCAGCGTGCCGTTCCAGATCGACGGCCGCGAAGTGCGCGTCGCGGCGAAGGCCGGCGTCGCGGTGTTCCCGGAAGACGGCGCCGACGCCGACGCGCTGTTCCGCAATGCCGAGGCCGCGCTCAAGCGGGCGAAGGAGACCGGCGAGAGATACCTGTTCTACGCGCCCGAGATCAACGCCCGGGTGTCCGAGCAGGTCGAGCTCGAGCACCGGCTGCGCAAGGCGGTCGAGCAGGGCGAGCTGTTCCTGCATTTCCAGCCGGTGTTCGACCTCGCCACGCGCAGCATCGTGGGGGTCGAGGCGCTGATGCGCTGGCGCGCGCCCGACGGCGGCCTCGTCTCGCCGGCGAAGTTCGTCCCGGTGCTCGAGCAGACCGGGCTCATCTTCGAAGCCGGGCAGCAGGTCCTCGCCGCGGCCCAGCGCACCTACCGCGGCTGGAAGATGCGCGGCCTCAACGCGCCGCGCATCGCCGTCAACGTCTCGGCGCTGCAGCTGCGCCGCAGGAGCTTCGTCGCCGACGTGCGCGCCGCGCTCGGAGCCGTGGACGCGGACGGCGCCGGTGTGGACCTCGAGGTCACCGAGAGCCTGCTCATGACCGAGGTCGACGTGAGCATCGCCAAGCTGCGCGAACTGCGCGCGACAGGCCTGCACATCTCGCTCGACGACTTCGGCACCGGGTATTCGTCGCTCGCCTATCTCTCGAAGCTGCCGCTCGACGCGCTGAAGATCGACCGCAGCTTCATTCACGCCATGACCGAGAAGGCCGGCGACACCAGCATCATCTCGACCATCATCTCGCTCGCGCAGTCGCTGCGGCTCAAGGTGGTGGCCGAGGGCGTCGAGACCGAGCAGCAAGCGCAGCTGCTGCGCGTCCTGCGTTGCGATCAAGTTCAGGGATACCTATTCAGTCCGCCGATGCCAGCCGATGAGATCGAAACTCTCCTATAATCGGCGGGCGTGAATGCCTCGCTTTTCGCTCTTGGGTTGAACCATCAGACGGCGCCGCTCGCGGTGCGCGAGCGGGTGGTGTTTCACGTCGAGCGCCTGCACGAAGCGCTCGGCGACCTGAAGCGCGGTCTCGCCAGCGAAGCCGCCATCCTTTCGACGTGCAACCGGACGGAGATCTACGTTTCTGGCGAAAAGCCCGGTGAGCTGACCGAGTGGCTTGCGCAATACCACCGCCTCGCTCCGGGCGAGCTGCAGCCCTACCTCTACACGCTGCCGCGGGAGCAGGCCGTGCGCCACGCCTTCCGCGTCGCTTCCGGCCTCGATTCGATGGTGATCGGCGAGCCGCAGATCCTCGGCCAGATGAAGGAGGCGGCGCGCGCCGCCGAGTCGGCGGGAACGCTCGGCAGCCTGCTGCACCGCCTGTTCCAGCGCTCCTTCGCCGTCGCCAAGGAAGTGCGCTCCACCACGCGCATCGGCGCCGCCAGCGTTTCCATGGCGGCCGCCGCGGTGAAGCTCGCGGCGCGCATTTTTCCGAGCCTCAAGGACCAGAGCGTGCTCCTCATCGGCGCGGGCGAGATGATCGAGCTGACCGCGACGCACTTCGCGGCGCAGGCGCCGGCGCGCATCACCGTCGCCAACCGCACGCTCGAGCGCGCCGAGCGGCTCGCTGCGCGCTTCAACGCGCGCGCGATCGAGCTGCGCGCGCTCGGCGAGCACCTGCAGGACTACGACATCATCGTGTCGTGCACCGCCTCGTCGCTTCCCATCCTCGGCAAGGGTTTGGTCGAGCGCGCGCTGCGCGCGCGCCGGCGCCGGCCGATGTTCATGGTCGACCTCGCCGTGCCGCGCGACATCGAGCCGGAAGCGGGCGAGCTCGACGACGTCTTCCTGTACACGATCGACGACCTCGCCGGCATCGTGAGCGCGAACCTCGACGCGCGCCGTGCCGCGCTCGAGCAGGCCGAAGCGATCATCGACACCCAGGTCGGCCGCTTCATGCACTGGGTGCAGGTGCGCGAGGGCGTGCCGCTGATCCGCGCGCTGCGCGAAGAGGCCGACGGCACGCGCCGCCAGGAGCTCGAGCGTGCGCTGAAGGCGCTCGCGCGTGGCGAGGACCCGGCCAAGGTGGTGGAAGCGCTGTCGCGGACGCTCACCAACAAGCTCATGCACGTTCCGACTGAGGCGCTCACCTTTACCTTCTCGCGTCCGAAGCGCGACGAGTGAATCCGCGGCTGCGCACGAAGCTCGACAGCCTGGTCGGGCGGCTCGGCGATTTGAACGGCCTGCTCGCCGCCGAGAACGCGACGCGCGACATGGAGCAGTTCAAGCGCCTTTCACGCGAGCATTCCGAAGTTTCTTCTGTTGTTTCTCTTTTTCAAAGTTATCTGCAGGCGGAACGCGAAGCAGACGAGGCGCGCGACCTTGCGTCCGATGCGACGATGAAGTCCTACGCCGACGAGGAGCTGAAGAAGGCGCGCGCGACGATGGAGCGGCTCGAGGCCGAGCTGCAGAAGGCGCTGCTGCCGAAGGATCCGAACGACGAGCGCAATCTGTTCGTCGAGGTGCGCGCCGGCACCGGCGGCGACGAATCGGCGCTGTTCGCCGGCGATCTGTTCCGCATGTACACGCGCTTCGCCGAGCGCAAGGGCTGGCAGGTGGAGATCATCTCCGAGAGCGCCTCCGAGCTCGGCGGCTACAAGGAGGTGATCGCGCGCATCGTCGGCCAGGGCGCGTTCTCGCGCCTGAAGTTCGAGTCCGGCGGCCACCGCGTGCAACGCGTGCCGAAGACCGAGGCGCAGGGCCGCATCCATACCTCGGCGTGCACCGTCGCGGTCCTGCCCGAAGCCGACGCGATCGAAGAGGTCGTGCTCAATCCCGCCGAGCTGCGCATCGACACCTTCCGCGCCTCAGGCGCCGGCGGCCAGCACGTCAACAAGACCGATTCGGCGATCCGCGTCACCCATCTGCCCACCGGCATCGTGGTCGAGTGCCAGGACTCGCGCTCGCAGCACAAGAACCGCGAGAAGGCGCTCGGCGTGCTCGCGGCGCGCATCCGCGACAAGCAGGAGCGCGAGCAGCAGGCGAAGACCGCCTCGACGCGCAAGAGCCTGATCGGCTCGGGCGACCGCTCGCAGCGCATCCGCACCTACAACTTCCCGCAGGGCCGCGTCACCGATCACCGCATCAATCTCACGCTGTACAAGATCGAGCGCATCATGGACGGCGAGCTCGACGAGCTGGTCGACGCGCTCGCTGCCGAGCACCAGGCCGAGCAGCTGGCCAGCCTCACCGAAGAACCCGCTTGACCGAAGGACGCGAAGAGGCCGCTTGACAATCGTAGAAGCCCTCGGCTCGAGCGGCATCGATCCGCGCGAGGCCCGGCTGCTGCTCGCCGCGGCGACCGGCTTCTCCGAGGCCAGCGTTCTTGCCCATCCGGAACGGCAATTGCCTTTTCAAGTGGAGGCTTCTTTTCTTGAAATGACGAGACGCCGCGCCGCCGGCGAGCCCGTCGCCTACATCCTCGGCCACAAGGAGTTCTACGGGCTCGACCTGGCGGTGACGCCGGCGGTGCTGATTCCACGCCCGGAGACCGAGCTCCTCGTCGACCTGGCGCTTGCGCGCAAGCCCGCGTCGGTGGTGGACATCGGCACCGGCTCGGGCGCGATCGCTCTCGCCCTCAAGCGCCACCTGCCCGCCGCGCGCGTGGTCGCCACCGACGCAAGCGCCGCCGCGCTCGAGGTGGCGAAACGAAATGCCGTGCGGCTCGCCCTCGAGATCGAGCTGCGCCACGGCCGCTGGTTCGAGCCGTTCGCGGGCGAGCGCTTCGAGGCGATCATCTGCAATCCGCCGTACGTCGTGGCGGACGATCCGCACCTCGCCGAGCTGCAGTACGAGCCGCGCTTCGCGATCGTGGCCGGCGCCGATGGCCTCGACGCCTTCCGCATCCTCGCGCGCGAGGCCCCGGACCATCTGCTGCCCGGCGGCTGGCTGTTGCTCGAGCATGGCGCGGGGCAGCACGAGGCGGTACGCGCGCTGCTCGAAGCCGCGGGGCTTGAAACCGCCGAGAGCTGGCCCGATCTGGCCGGAATCCCGCGAGTCAGCGGTGGAAAGCGATAAAATGGAGCCCATGGACACTCAACAGCGCATCAAGGAACAGGTGACGGGCAACCGCGTGGTGCTTTACATGAAAGGCACCCCCCAGGGCCCGCAATGCGGCTTTTCGGCCCTCGCGGTCCAGGTGCTGAACGCCTGCGGCGTGCAGGACTTCGCCGCCATCAACGTGCTCGCCGATCCGGAGATCCGCGAAGGCATCAAGCATTACGCCAACTGGCCGACGATCCCCCAGCTCTACATCAACGGCGAGTTCGTCGGCGGCTCGGACATCATGCGCGAGATGTACCAGTCCGGCGAGCTGCAGAAGCTCCTAGAGACCGAGAAGGCCTAGGGTCGTCTTTACCTGCCCGAGGTAACCGCTCCCGAAGAGATTCAGATGGTTGAGCAGGTGGTAGAGGTTGTACAGGTGCTTCCGCTTCTCGTATCCCTCGGGTAGCGGAAAGACCTCGTTGTAGGCCTTGTAGAACTCGCGCGGAAATCCTCCGAACAGCTCGGTCATCGCCAGGTCGGCCTCGCGATCGCCGTAGTACACCGCCGGGTCGAATACCACTGGCCCGTCCGCAGTAAAGCCCGCGTTTCCGCTCCACAGGTCGCCGTGCAGAAGCGACGGTTGGGGCTTGTGGTTTTTCAGCAAAGGCCCTGGATCGATTCCTGGGAGATCAAAACCTTTCCTGCGCGCCAATTCGAGTTGCGGCTGCACACGCCGCTCGCGCCAGAACTCGGCCCAGTCGTCGCACCAGCCGTTCCGCTGCGGCGTCGATCCAATGAAGTTGTCGCGCGGCCAGCCGAAGCGCGGCCCCGGCGTGCGATGCGCATTGGCGAGCATGCGTCCGAGCGCCGCGAAATCTCCCGTAGCTCGCAAGTCGAGGAACTCCAGCAGCAAGTAGGCTTGCCCGCCGACGACACCATGCTCGACGGGCTCGGGCGCGCGCAGGCCGGCATGGCGAAGGGCAGCCAGGCCATCGGCCTCGGAGGCGAATGCATCCGAGCACTCGACGCTGTTGATCTTCAGGAACCGGTCGGTGCCGGCAATGCGCGTTCGATAGCACCGGTGGATGCAGCCGCCCGCCACGGGCGTTGCCGTTTCGATCCGTAGCCGCTCGCGCAGCGCGCCGTCCAGGTCGGGCTCTAGCGACGCAACGGCACGAGCAGGAGCGTGCCGTTCTGACGGTCGATCGTCACCCTGAAATGGCTCAGGTAGTCGGTCCCAAGGATGCCGTCCACATCGGGCAGGTCCGGCACTGCTTCATAAACGCCGATTTCGATCGCGAGCACCGCTGCCTCGTTGATCGCCAGCGACCGTGCCCTGACGAGCGGCACCGAGAGCTGTCCGCCGCCCGCGACGGTGATCTGCACGAGCGGCGCTTCGCGGCCGGGCTCGATGCCGGCGAGTTGCGCGAGCAGCGGCCGAATGATCGTCTTGCCGGCTCCGGTATCGAGAAGCAGGCGCGCATTCATGCCGTTGATCAGCGCCGGCACGAACATCAGCGAGCCTGCGGTCTCGATCGCCACGCTGGTGTCGGCGGCGTGCTCGGCCAGCCGGCCCGCCGCCAGGGCCTGCAGCGCGCGCGGGGCTGCTTCCTGGTAGCAGCGCTCGAAGGCCGCCCCGTCACCGCGGTCCATCAGCTCGAGTTGGACGACGCCGTTGCGGACGCCTCTGACGAGCGCGCCGGAGAACTGGCGTGCGCAGCTCTCGGCCGCGGTCAGCAGGGCGCGGTCGCGATCCTCATGCTCGGCAGCACGGGGCGCACCGCAGACGACGAACAAAACAAAGAGTGCTCCGAAACGCATGCTGGCCTACCCCGAGGTGAGGCGCGTGTTGGCGAGATTGAGCCGCTCGACCAGGATACCGATGAACGCGCGGTCGAAGTGGAAGCGGCAGTTGACCGAGGCCTGCTCGAGGTCGGCGATGCGCACGCGCACGATGTGCGCGTCCTGCGAGGCGGTCACGGTCGCGCCGCGCTCGCCGCGCTCGAGCGAGAGGTAGGCCATCTCGCCGAAGCATTCGCCCTGCCCGAGCACGGTGAGGAGCTTGCGGTTCTTCGTGACGCGCGCCTCTCCTTCCACCAGCACGCAGAAGAAGTCGCCCGGGTCGCCCTCGCGCACGATCTCGGTGCCGGCCCGCACGCGCTCCCAGACGCCGACGCGCACCACTTCCCACAGCTCGGGCTCCCTGAAGCGCTTGAAGAACCGCATGGCGCGCAGCGCGGCGAACTTGTCCGCGTCGCCGAACCGGTTGCGCCGCGTGCGGCCCAGGCCCGTGCGCAGCGCCTCGACCAGGTCGGAGGCGAGCTCGTCGCCGCTCGCGTAGCGCGCCCGGGTGGTCTTGTGCATTGCGCGGCGCGTAATGCGGTCGAGCACCTCGGGCACCTCCGGCCGGTGCGACGACGGCGGCGGCGGGTCGGCCTGCGTGATCTGGTAGATCATGCTGAACTTGTTCGAGCCCTGGAACGGCAGCTTGCCCGAGAGCATCTGGTACATCACCACGCCGAGCGAGTAGATGTCGGTGCGGTGATCGACCAGCTCCTCGCGGATCTGCTCCGGCGACATGTACGCCGGCGAGCCGACGCCGGTGATCTGGGTAGTCTCGGCGCCGACGTTGAGCGCGAGGCCGAAGTCGCTGATGCGCACGTCGGTCGGCGCGCTGGCGTAGAGCACGTTTCCGGGCTTGATGTCGCGATGCGTCACGCCCTGCTGATGCGCGTAGCCGAGCGCGCGCGCGCACTTGAAGATGATCTCGACGGTCTGCTCGACCGGCAGCAGGTTCTCCGGCGTGCAAAAGCGCTCGATGGTGCCGCCGGGGACGAACTCCATCACGATGTAGCCCGAGTCCTCGCCGATGCCCGCGTCGTAGATCTGCGCGATGTGCGGGTGATCGAGCTTGCCGGCGAGCGAGGCCTCGGTGAAGAACAGCTTCCGGAACAGCCTGCCGCGCGCCGGATCACGCAGGGATTCCGGGAAGATGCGCTTCACTGCGACCTCGCGGCCGCGGAAGGGATCCTGGCACAGGAACACTTCAGAGGTCGCGCCTTCGCCGAGCTTGCGGATGATCGGGTAGTTGGCGACGTGGTCCAAGGGGCGAATCCTTCCCCGAATCTCTCTCTAGACCCCGGAGAGCCGCAGGTTGGCCATCGACAGGCGCTCGACCAGGATCTCCATGAAGGAGCGGTCGAACTTGTGGCGGCAGCCCTCGGAGGCCTGGTTCAGCCGGTTCGTGGGCACCGAGATGATGCTGGCGTCGGCGGACACGGTCACGTCAGCGCCGCGCGCGTGCTCGTTCCTGGAGAGATAGGCCATTTCCCCGAACGGCTCGCCCGCTCGCAGCACGTTGAGGAGCTTCCCGTGCCTGGTGATCTTCACCTCGCCCTGGGCGAGGACGCAGAAGTAGTCTCCCGGCTCGCCTTCCTTCATCAGCACCTCGCCGGCCGGAGCGTGACGCCAGGTGGAGATGGCCGCCACTTCCCACAGCTCGGCGTCGGAGAAGTGCTCGAAGAACGGCAGCCGGCGCAGGGTCTCGAAGCGGTCGGAGTCGGCGAACGCCTGGGCCTTGCGCGCGCCGAAGTGCTCGGAGCGGAACGCGGCGGCAAGGTCGTCGGAGAAGTCACCCCAGTGGGCGTAGCGCCTGGCCAGGTCCTTGGCCATCGCGCGCCGCACGATGGCGTCGACCGCGGGCGGGATGTCCCGCCGCAGGCTCGTAGACGAGTCGGGCTCCGCGTTGGTGATCTGGTAGATGAGCGTGTAATTGTTCGCCGCCTGGAACGGCAGCCGGCCGGTGAGCAGGTGATACATGACCACGCCCACCGAATAGATGTCGGTGCGGTGATCGAGCGGCAGGTCCTTCACCTGCTCGGGCGACATGTACGCCGGCGAGCCGACGCCCGCCACCTGCGTGGTCTCGGCCGTGGCGATCAGCGCGGTGCCGAAATCGGTGATCTTCACGTCGGTCTCGCCGGTGTGCAGGATGTTGGCGGGCTTGATGTCGCGATGCGTGATGCCGAGCTTGTGCGCGAACTCAAGCGCGCGCGTGCACTTGAAGACGATCTCCACCGTGCGCTCGACCGGCAGCAGCGCCTGCGGGCTGCAGTATTTCTCCAGCGTGCCGCCGTCGACGTACTCCATCACGAGGTAGTGCAGCTTCTCCTCCGCGACCGCGTCGTAGATCTGGCAGATGTGCGGGTGCTGCAGCTTGCCGGCAAGCTTCGCCTCGGTGAGAAACAGCTTGCGGTACACCTTGCCGCGCGCCGGGTCCTGGAACGACTCCGGAAACGCCACCTTGATCGCCACGTCGCGCAGGTTGAACGGGTCGTAGCACAGGTAGACCTCGGAGGTCGCGCCTTCGCCGAGCTTGCGCACCACCGGGTACTTCCCGATCTGCGCGAGCTTCTCCCGCCGGCTCATGGGTCGAGACGCTTACGCCTCAGGCGTTTGCGCGCGCGCGCCACCGCCTTGCGCACTTCGGCCGGGGCGGTGCCGCCGGGATGCCTGCGCGCTGCGACCGAGGCTTCCGGCGTGAGGACTTTCGCGACGTCAGCGTCGATTTTCGTTGAAAATTCTTTCAGTTTCTTTATCGGTAACGAGGCGAGATCGACACCCGCGCGCTCCGCCTCGCGCACGGCGCGAGCGACCGCAGCGTGGGCATCGCGAAACGCCACGCCCTTGCGCACCAGGTAGTCGGCGAGGTCGGTCGCGGTGGCGTGGCCCTCGAGCAGCGCGGCGCGCATGGCGCGCGGCACCGGCTCGAGGCCTTCCACCAGCCCGGTGAAGATGGAAACGCAATCCTTCACCGTGTCGACCGCGCCGAACAGCGCCTCCTTGTCTTCCTGGTTGTCCTTGTTATAGGCGAGCGGCTGCGCTTTCATCAGCGTGAGCAGCGCGACCAGCGCGCCGACCACGCGGCCGCTCTTGCCGCGCACCAGCTCGGGGACGTCGGGATTTCTCTTCTGCGGCATGATCGAGGAGCCGGTGCAGTAGGCCTCGGGCAGGCGCACGAAGCCGAAGCGCGGGCTCGCCCAAAGCACGAGCTCCTCCGCGAACCGCGACAGGTGCACCATCGTCAGCGCCGCCCCGGCGCAGAACTCGACCGCGAAGTCGCGGTCCGAGACCGCGTCGATCGAGTTCTCGCACAGCCCCTCGAAGCCGAGCTCGCGCGCGACGCGCCTGCGGTCGATCGGAAAGGTCGTGCCTGCCAGGGCGGCCGCGCCGAGCGGCAGTCGATTGACTCTTTTTCTCGCTTCCATCAGTCGTTCGCGGTCGCGCTCCAGCATCTCGACGTACGCGAGCAGGTGATGCCCGAAGGTCACCGGCTGCGCAACCTGCAGGTGCGTGAAGCCCGGCATCACGGTCTCGGCATGCGCATCGGCGAGGTCGAGCAGCGCCCGCTGCACGGACTTGATGGTGGCAACCGCCTGGTCGATCGCGGCGCGCAGGTAGAGGCGCACGTCGGTCGCGACCTGGTCGTTGCGCGAGCGCCCGGTGTGCAGCCGCTTGCCGGGCTCGCCGACGAGTTCGGTCAGCCGCCGCTCGATGTTGAAGTGCACGTCCTCGTGCGCCGCCGACCACTCGAAACGATTGTCGCGGATCTCGGCGCGGATTTGCGTGAGGCCCTTCTCGATCGCCGCGAGGTCGTTCTTGCCGATGATGTCCGCGGC
>Ga0105340_1000159_pt1 | contig 32938 bp, 34 predicted proteins | sample EasRivMeERMLT700_FD_89676 | JGI IMG/M metagenome (GOLD analysis project Ga0105340, IMG submission 89676) | Soil microbial communities from meander-bound floodplain in the East River, Colorado, USA - East River MetaG ERMLT700 | ecosystem: Environmental > Terrestrial > Soil > Floodplain | place...
CACAATGAAACGCGCGATGCGCTGTCACGATTTTGGCTCAGGGCGCGAAGCGAGCCGCAGCCAATATCGGGAATATTGGTAAGGTGAGCGACAAAGCCATGGGCCAAAACTCGTGCCAGCCCCCGAGACGTCATTTGATAATCCGATGCCTGCGCCGGGGTTGCGGCCAGAATCGGCGCTGACTTTGTCGGCCGGCTTGGCCATATACGACATATGCCCTGCGCCGTCCTTCGCGTCATCACCGATTTTGGCTCGCAACGCACGCGTGTTTCATTGTGTTAGGGGCTCTAAGTGTGTCTTACGCCCCGGGCCAGAGCTCGCGGAAAACGAACCACTGGTGGGGCGCGCGCCGGATCCCCGCCTCGATCTCGCCAGCGACATGATGCATCGCGGCGGCGAGGTCGGCGCTGCGATGCACGGTGCGCGGGACTTCGAAGGGCGCGCGGAACACAACGCGCACACGGCGCCGGCCGACGCGGAGCGCGAACACGGGGAGCATCGGTACGCCGGCGGTGCGCGCCAGCGCGGCGGGGCCCGCGGGCAGGGGAAACGGCCGCCCAAACAGGGTCGCATCGACTGTCCTGCCGCCGCTGCGCGGCCGGTCGGCCTGGATCGCCACGATCTCGCCGCGGGCCAGCGCCTCGGCGAGCGCCACGCCCTGCAGCGGGTCTCCGTTCTGGAAATGCATCGTATAGTGCGTGCCCTGGACGGAGGCGACGCACTGCTTGATGAACGCCTGGGCCCGGGGATCGACCTCGGGCTCGCGGACGAGATGCACGTGGCGCGCCGCCCGCACCGAAGCGAGCATGGATCCGACTTCGTAGAGACCCAGGTGCGCGGTGACCATGACGAATCCGCGCCCCGTCTGCGCGATGGCGTTCCAGTGTTCCATCGCCTCGACCTCGACCTCGAACGGCCGCTGGGTGACGAGACGCTCGTAGCGCTCGGTCAGGCACCACGCAAACGCGTGCATGGTGCGAAAGATCCGGCGCTGCCGTTTGAGCCAGCGCGCGGGTCCGAGCACGGGAACGAGGTTCGACGCGATCGCGCGGCGGATCTTCAGGATCGTGAGGAAGAAGAACGTGGTGAAGACCGCGATGAGGGGCGCGAGCGCCCACTCGGGCAGGCTGGCCACGGCCCAGCGGTGGAAGCGATACCAGAACAGGCCGGTGATGTGAAAGTCGCCGAGCAGTCGCGCCGCCCGACCCTTCTCCGGGGCATGGGGCGGGGTCGTCCCCGGGCGGGTTTCTTGCGCGTGGGCCGGATTCATTGCCGTGAGCAATCTATTCCAACCGCCCGAGCACGGCAAGCTCCTGACTGTATCCAGGACGCCCATGAACGCCGATATACTCCGACAGGTCGAATCATGGATGACAGCCAGGTCGATGCATGGATGAAACCACGCTCATTGTGATTCGTCACGGCGAGACCGAGTGGAACCGCGAGAAGCGCATGCAGGGCACCACCGACACGCCGCTTTCGGAGGTGGGCCGCGTGCAGGCGCAGGCCCTCGGCCGGCGGCTGGCGCGCCGCGCCTTTGCCGCACTCTACACCAGCGACCTTGCGCGCGCGCGGGACACCGCCCTCGCCATCGCCGAGCACACGGGGCGCGGGGCCGCGACCGATCCGCGCCTGCAGGAGCGCCGCTTCGGGATCTTCGAGGGCCTCACCGCCGAGGAGATCGTCGCGCGCTACCCCGGGGAGCACGCCCGCTTCACAAGCCGCGATCCGGACTACGCGGTCCCGGGGGGCGAGAGCGCGCGCAGCTTTACGCAGCGCTGCATCGGGTGCCTGGCCGAGATCGCCGGTCGGCACCACGGCGCCGAGGTCGTGGTCGTCACGCACGGGCTGGTGCTCGACTCGCTGTACCGCGCGGCGCACGGCCTCGACCACGGCGCGCGGCGGCCGGTCCCGTTGATCAACGCCAGCCTGAACGTCTTCGGCTTCGACGGCGGCGCCTGGCGGCTCGAGCTGTGGGGCGATGTCAGCCATCTTGCGCCCGGAGAGATCACGCAGTATCGCGGCGCGGCCGCCTGAGCCCGGGCTACACGCCGGCCAAGATGGAAACCGTCGTCCTTGTTCACGGCCTGTGGGTGCATGGCATCGCGATGGAGCTCATGCGACGGCGGATGACGCGCTGCGGCTATCGCGCGCTCGCCTATTCCTATCCCTCGATGCGGCTCACGCTTGCGGAGAACGCGGAGCGCCTCTCCCGGTTCTGCCGCGGCATCGCCGCGCCGCGGCTGCATTTGGTCGGCCACAGCCTCGGTGGGCTGGTCATCCTGCGGATGCTCGAGCGCGTGCCGGGTCTTCCACCGGGACGCGCCGTCCTGCTCGGCTCGCCCGTCGCCGGGAGCCTCGCGGCGCGGCGGCTGGCGCGCCTGCCGGGGGGCCGCGCGGCGCTCGGGCGCACCGCGCCGGAGTGGCATGAAGCGGCGCATCCCGGCGCCGACACCGGGCGGGAGATCGGCGTGATCGCGGGCCGCATGTCGGTCGGCATCGGGCGCATCGTCGCGCCAGACCTGCCCGCGCCGAGCGACGGCGTGGTGAGCGTCGCGGAAACGCGGCTGCCGGCGGCGCGCGATCACATCGTCTTGGGCGTCAACCACTTCGGCATGCTGATCTCGCGCGCGGTCGCGCGGCAGGTCTGCGCCTTCCTGCGCGAAGGGGCCTTTGTGCGCCAAGATGCGTGAATGGTGAGTGGTGAGTGGACCAATGCGTGAGAGAAAATATTTGCGACGATGAGAATCTACTCACTACTCAGGACTCACTGCTCACGCCTCCTCGCGGCAGCGGTGCTGCCGCTCGTGAGCGGGTGCGCGAACGTCAGCTACTACTGGCAGTCCGTCAGCGGCCAGATGGATCTGTGGCGGCGGGAGCGGCCGATCGAGGAGGTGATTGCCGATCCGGCGAGCCCGCAGGCGCTCAAGGACCGCCTCGCGCGGGTGCTGGAGATCCGGGCGTTCGCGAGCCGCGAGCTGGGCCTTCCGGACAACGCCAGCTACCGCCGCTACGCGGACCTCGGGCGACCGTTCGTGGTGTGGAACGTGTTCGCCGCCCCCGAATTCTCGGTGCAGCCGCTCTCATCGTGCTTCCCGTTCGCGGGATGCGTGAGCTATCGCGGCTTCTTCGCCAGATCGGACGCCGAGCGCCACGCGGTGGCACTCGCCAAGGAAGGACATGATATCTACATCGGCGGGGTGCCGGCCTATTCGACGCTGGGCTGGTTTGCCGATCCCGTGCTCAGTACGTTCATCCATTATCCGGAAGCCGAAATCGCGCGCCTGATCTTCCACGAGCTGGCGCACCAGGTCGCCTACGTGCGCGATGACACGGCGTTCAACGAGTCCTTCGCGGTGGCGGTGGAGCAGGAAGGCGTGCGGCTCTGGCTCGCGCGCAACGGCGACGCCGCGCAGCGGGAACAGTTCGAGCGGGGGCGGCGCATCCGCGTCGAGTTTACGGGATTGATACAGAAGCACCGCGCACGGCTCGATGCGCTCTACCGGACACGGCTTGCGCCGGACGCGATGCGCGATCGCAAGCGCCGGATCCTGGCGGAGCTCGAGCCCGAGTACCGGTCGCTCAAGGCGGAGTGGGGCGGATTCGTCGGCTACGACTCCTGGTTTGCAGGCACGCTCAATAACGCGCGGCTTGCATCGGTCACCGTCTACTCGCAGTGGCTGGCCGCGTTCGAGGAATTGCTCGCACGCGAGAGCACGGATCTTGCGCGCTTCTACGCGGCGGTAAAGGAGCTTGCCGCGCTGCCGAGGGAAGAACGGGAAGTGAAATTGCGCGCTCTCATTACGCGGAAGGCCGGTATATAATCTCCAGTTCTCCCCGGAGGAGTCGTTCATGAGAATCAGCAGCAAGTCGTTCATGCACAACAAGAAGATCCCGCCCCAGTACGCTTTCTGCGAGCCGGATCCCAAGTCGCATGTGGCGCACTCGAAGAACCTCAACCCGCACCTGCAGTGGCAGGACGTGCCGACGAACGCCAAGTCGCTGGCGCTGACCTGCCATGACCCCGACGTGCCCAGCAAGGCCGACGACGTGAACAAGGAAGGCCGCACCATCTCCGCGCAGCTGCCGCGCGTCGATTTCTATCATTGGGTGCTGGTGGACATGCCGGCGGCGACGCTGCAAATCCGGGAGGGCGAGTTCTCGAGCGGCGTCAAGCCACGCGGCAAGCCCGGCCCGGAAAGCCTGCACGGCTCGCGCCAGGGTGTGAACGATTACACCGCGTGGTTTGCCTCCGACAAGGAGATGGCAGGCAACTATTTCGGTTACGACGGGCCTTGCCCGCCGTGGAACGACATGATCCCGCACCATTACATCTTCACGCTCTATGCGCTCGACGTGGCGCGCTGCTCCGTGGCGGGCGCGTTCAAGGGGCCGGAAGTGATCGCGGCGATCAAGGGCCACGTCATCGCCCAGGCGGCGATCACCGGCCTCTACACGTTGAATCCCAGTCTCAAGATCTGAAGTCGATCGACCTGGAGCGGCGGCGCGCCAACCTGCCGCGCCCGAGCTACCCGGAGGAGCTGCCGGTCGTCGCCCGGCGCGAAGAGATCGCGCGCGCCGTCAGCGAGCACCCGGTCGTGATCGTGTGCGGCGAGACGGGCTCGGGCAAGACCACGCAGTTGCCCAAGATCCTCCTCGAGCTCGGCCGGGGCGTCGCGGGCATGATCGGCCACACGCAGCCGCGCCGCATCGCCGCGCGCTCGGTCGCCGCGCGCATCGCCTCCGAGCTCGCGAGTCCGCTCGGACACGCGGTCGGCTACAAGGTGCGCTTCTCGGACCGCGTTGCGCCGGACACCTACATCAAGGTGATGACCGACGGCATCCTGCTCGCGGAGACGCAGGGCGACCGGCTGCTTCGCAGCTACGACACGCTCATCATCGACGAGGCGCACGAGCGCAGCCTCAACATCGACTTTCTGCTGGGCTACGTGAAGGAGCTGCTGCAAGGAGGAAAAAATGAGCGTCCCGACCTGAAACTCGTCGTCACCTCCGCGACGATCGATGCCGAACGCTTCTCGCGGCACTTCGACGGAGCGCCGGTGATCGAGGTGTCGGGGCGGGTGTACCCGGTGGAGGTGCGCTATCGCCCGCTGGCCGCGCGCGGTGACGTCGAAGATGAGCAATCTTTGGTCGACGGCATCCTCGAAGCGGTCGACGAGCTCGCGCGCGAGCCGGGCCGCGGCGACATCCTGGTGTTCCTGCCCGGAGAGCGCGAGATTCGGGAGGCAGCCGAAGCGCTGCGCTTGCACCATCCCGCCGGCGTGGAATTGCTCCCGCTCTATGCCCGTCTCTCGTACGAGGAACAGCAGCGCGTGTTCCGCACCGGCGGCGCGCGCCGCATCGTGCTCGCGACCAACGTGGCCGAGACGTCCCTCACCGTTCCCGGCATCCGCTACGTGGTGGACTCGGGACTGGCGAGAATCAGTCGCTACAGCACCCGCAACAAGGTCGAGCAGCTGAGGATCGAGCCGGTTTCGCAGGCGTCGGCCAACCAGCGCGCGGGCCGCTGCGGACGCGTGGCGGCGGGCGTCTGCATCCGGCTCTATGCGGAGGACGACTTCAAGTCCCGACCCCCCTACAGCGACCCGGAGATCCTGCGTTCATCGCTCGCGTCGGTGATCCTGCGCATGAAAGCGCTGGGCCTTTCCGAGATCGAGCGCTTTTCCTTTCTGGATCCGCCGGCGCCGCGCATGATCGCGGACGGCTACCAGCTGCTCGCCGAGCTGGGCGCGGTGGACGAGGCCAACGCGCTGACGGACATGGGGCGGCGTCTTGCGCGCCTTCCCATCGATCCGCGGGTGGCGCGCATGATAATCGCCGCCGGACAGGAACACTGCCTTGCCGAAGTCCTGATCATCGCGGCGGCGCTGGAAGTGGGCGATCCGCGCGAGCGGCCGTTCGAGCACGCGGAAGCGGCAGACAAGGCGCACGAGCGATTTCGCGATGAGCAATCGGATTTTCTGGCGCTGCTCAGGCTGTGGGAGCATTTCGAGGACGCAGTCGAGCACCGCAAGTCGAACCGCAAGCTGGCGCGCGAGCTGCACGGGCAGTTCCTGTCGCAGCGGAGGCTGCGCGAGTGGCGCGACGTGCACCGCCAGCTTACTGCGCTCGCCGGCGAGATCGGCGTGCGCGTCAATCCGCAGGCCGCCACCCCCGAGCAGGTGCACCGCGCGCTCATCACCGGGTTGCTCGGCAACATCGGCTGCAAGGGTGAGGACGCGGACGAATACCTCGGTGCGCGCGGCATCCGCTTCGCGATCTTTCCGGGGTCGGGGCTGCGGCGCAAGCAGCCGAAGTGGGTGGTCGCGGCCGAGCTCGTTGAAACCACGCGCCTCTACGCCCGCTGCGTCGCACGCATCGAGCCGGAGTGGGTGGAATCCGCCGCCGGCGACCTGGTGAAGCGCCACTACTTCGACCCCTTCTGGGACAAGGCGCGCGCGGAAGTCTGCGCGTACGAGCGCGTCACCTTCTACGGGTTGACGCTCGTGCCGCGGCGACGCGTGCGCTACGGGCCGATCGACCCGAAGGCGGCACGCGAGGTCTTTCTGCGCGGCGCACTGGTGGCGGGAGAATTCGAAACCCGTGCGCCGTTTCTCGCGCACAACCAGGGGCTCGCCAAGGAGATCGAGGCGCTCGAGCACAAGGCGCGCCGGCGCGACGTGCTGGTGGACGAGGAGGCGATCTATGCCTTCTACGAGCACATCGTGCCCGATGGCATCGTCAGCGGTGTGGAGTTTGAGTCCTGGCGGGCGGACGCCGAGCGGGCGAACCCGCGGCTCCTCTATATGACCCGTGACGTCCTCATGCGACACGCGGCGGCCGGCATCACTGAAGCGCAGTTCCCGGACCGGATCGAAGTGGGCGGAACGGCGCTGAAGCTTGCCTATCGCTTCGAGCCCGGGCACCCGCTCGACGGAGTGACGGTTACCGTGCCCCTGCAAACGCTCAATCAACTCGCGGATGCGCCGTTCGAGTGGCTGGTGCCCGGGCTCATCCGGGAAAAGGTCGCGCAGTGCTTCAAGGCACTGCCCAAGCACCTGCGGCGCCACCTCGTGCCCGTGCCACAGCACGTCACGGCGTTTCTCGAGGAGCAGGACCGGGAAGCCAGGATTGAGGATCGAGGATCGAGGATCGAGAGCTTGGGCGCGCCGCGGCTGGCGGCGGCGTTGGCGCGCTACGTGCAGCGTGCTGCCGGCGAGTCGGTGGACACGGAGATCTGGGAGGGCACGGAGCTGCCGCCCCATCTCCGCATGAATTTTCGCGTGGTGGACGATTCCGGGCGCGAGCTCGCGGCGGGACGCGACCTCGCCATCCTCAAGGCGCAGCTGGGAGAGGCTGCGCAGCTCACTTTCTCCAGTGCGGGGACCGGCATCGAGAAGGGGGGCATCCGTGCCTGGGATTTCGGCGAGTTGCCGGCGAGAATCTCTTTCACGCGCGGCGGTCGCAGTATGACCGGCTACCCGGCGCTGGTGGACGAGGGCGAAAGCGTTGCGATCCGGCTCATGGACACGCCAGCGGCCGCGGACGCGGCGATGCGCGGTGGCGTGCGGAGGCTCATGCGGCTCGTCCTCAGGGAGCAGATGAGGCAGCTGGAGAAAAGCCTGCCGGGATTCACGCAGGCGGCGCTTGCCCTGCGCGGGCCCGCATCCGCCGACGACTGGAAGGAAGACCTCATCACCGCGATCGCCGACCGCGCCTTCATCGGGGATGACGAGTTGCCGCGCGGCGCGACTAGCTTCGAGGATCTCAAGCAACGGGCGCGGACGCGGCTGCCCGCGGTCCGCGAGGCGGCCTGCCGGTTGTTCGCAGCCATTGCCGAGGAATACCAGCGCGTGCAGCAGAAGCTCGAGGCCATGGCAAGATCGTTTCCGCAGCCGGCGACGGAGGTGCGCGCCCAGCTCGCGCGGCTGGTCTTCAAGGGCTTCCTGAGCGCGACGCCGTGGGAGCGCCTGCACGACCTGCCGCGCTACCTCAACGCGGCGCGACTGCGGCTCGACAAGTATGCGCACGACCCCGGGCGCGACCAGCGCCACGCCGCGAACATCTCGGAGCTGTGGCGCCGCTACGAGGAGCGCGCCGCGAAGCAGCGCCGGACCGGCGCAACCGATGCCCGGCTCGAGAATTTCCGCTGGCGTATCGAGGAGTTGCGGGTGTCGCTTTACGCCCAGGAGCTGAAGACCCCGTACCCGGTGTCCTTCAAGCGACTCGACAAGCTGTGGGCGCAGATCAGGCCCTAATTACCGCCGGCGCCGATGATGCGCCCAGAGCGTGGCAGCGAACAGCGCAGCCGCGAGCGACAGCAGCTTGAGACACGGCACGAGTACATCCGCCGCCGCGCCCTGCCGCAGCATCACGGCGTGAAATCCGTCCAGCGCCCATGCCATGGGCGACAGGTCCACCCAGGTTTGCAGGCGGTCGGCCATCACGAAGCGCGGCACCATGATGCCGCCGATGGCGGCAGCGAGTATGTTTCCGACCCCTCCGATGACAGTCGCCTGCTCCATCGTGCGCGCGCATACCGCCACCAGCAATCCCCAGCCTATCGCGGCCAGGCTGGCGCTGGCCGTAACGGCGGCGAGCAGGTCCCAGCGCGAGGGCAGCGCCAACTCCTCGCCGCCGAGCCACGGCACCAGCGTACGGCCGGCAAGCAGCATCAGCGCCGCCTGCCCCAGATTGACGAGGAAGTACGGCACCACCTTGCCCAGCAGCAGGAGCGAGAACGGGACCTGCTGGCTCGCCAGGCGCGCGAGCGTGCCCTCGCGCCGCTCGACGATGAAGAGAGACGAGATCGGCATCACCACGAAGAACATGCCGAAGATGAGCCACGCCGGCACGTTCTGCTGCACCGAGGACGGCCGTCCGGCGCGGGGATTGCCGACCGCCTCGACGCTCAACGTCGCCGCGCGCTTCAGGTCGAACGCTCCCGCATCGTCCAGGACGCCGGGGACGGGAATCGCGGCGGCCAGGCGCAGCCCGAGCACGGTGCCGAGGACCCGATGCTGGAAGACGGCGAGTTGCGCAGGCGGCAGCGCGGGATCGACGAGCAGCGTGAGCGCCTGGGCAGGATTCGTTCGGTCGGGCGGCACGCGCAACCCGCGCTCGAAATCACGCGGCACGAGCAGCGCCAGTGCGGGCTTTCCCTGGCGCACGCCGGCACGCGCCGCGGATTCATTCGCGGGCGCAGGCACTGCGCGAAAACCGTCGCCCTCGAGTTTTTGCGCAAGGCGTGCCGCCCGCTCCGGGCCATCGGCGGCGAGCACGGCGAATTCGGCCGGGCGGTCGGCCTCGTCCTTGAACGCGTCACTCAGCGCCAGCGACATGATGACGATGAACGCCGCGGGCATCACGAACAGGGCTGCAAGGCCGTGGACGTCGCGCGCAAGCGCGATCCATTCCTTGTTCCACAGGGCAAGCAGGCGGCCCATCAATCGCGCAGTGAACGGTTGGTCAGTTGCATGAAGAGCTGCTCGAGGTCGCGCCGCCCGTAGTCGATCGCGATCGGCTCGCAGCCGGCGGCTTGCGCCGCCTCGATCACCTGCGCGACCGCCATGGCCGCCGGCACGCGCAGCTGGTACTCCGCCGCGCCGTCGGCGCGCAGCGCGTAGCGCGTCCTCCAGTCGGCCGCAAGAGCGTCCGGCAGCGGCGCACGCAAGCGCAATCGCATTGAGCCCGACCCGTCGCGCAGCAACTCGGCCAGCGTCCCGGACACCAGCACGCGGCCACCGTCGATGATCGCCACTCGATCGCAGATCGCCTGCACTTCCTCCATGTAGTGGCTGGTGTAAATGATGATCCTGCCCGTGCCGGCGAGCGAGCGGATGGAATCGAGCAGAAACGCGCGCGATTGCGGATCCACACCCACGGTGGGCTCATCGAGCAGCAGCATGCGCGGCTCCGTGATCAGGCCGATGGCGAGATTCAGGCGGCGCTTGAGGCCGCCCGACAACTCCCCGGCGCGGCGCTTGAGCACTCCCTCGATGCGCGCGAACCCGGCCACGTGCTCGACGCACTGCTTGAGCCGGGCGCCGCGCAGCCCCTGTACGCCACCGAAGAAGCGCAGGTTCTCCAAGCCTGTCAGCATGGGGTAGAACGCGCACTCCTGGGGAACGAGCCCAAGGCAGTGGGGACGGCGGCGGCGCACGGTGTCGAGTGGCTCGCCGCCGATGGCAACTCGTCCCGTCGCGCCGTGCAGTTGCCCGGCGAGAATCGAGATCAGGGTGGTCTTCCCGGCCCCGTTCGGCCCCAGCAATCCGAATATCCCGTGGTCCGGGATATCGAGCGTCACCTCCTGCAGCACCGCTTCGCTGCTGCCGGGATAGCGAAAGGACAACGATTCGACGCTCAGCATGCCCATGCGCTCTGGACGCGGTGCAACTCTTGGAAAAAAAGCCGCTCGTCCCGGGCGATCGCGCGCAGGTGCTCCGCAAGCGCCGGCGGCGTGAGCGCATCTCGCCGCCGGATCATGCGCGCGGCCGCGACCGCGAACTCCTGCCAGCGATCACCGATCTCGACCAGCCGCGTCGCGAGCGCGTTGAGCGCGGTGTAACCGGTCTTGCCCGCAAGCTCCTGCAGGAAGGTCGCGTACATGAAGCGGAATCCCGCGCCGCCGGTGCCGATCTCCTCCTGCATGCGCACGATATGGCCGATGTAGAGGCGCGCGCGGTCGCCGCCGCCGTCGAGCGGCAGCCGCCCGACGCGGCGCGCCAGCATCTCGATCCCGCGCACACCGATCAGCGGCAGGGGCGTGCGCAGCATGATGTTCGCCGTGCGGGCGAGCGCGCGCGTTCCGAGCCGGGCCCAGTCCGGCGCACTCGGCTGGGAGGTCAGGTAATAGAGCAGGCCTCTGGGCGCGAGCACGCCCTTCGCGAAGCGCGCTTTTTCGAGGTCCTTGCGCGCGCAGCGAGCTGGCGCTTCCGCCACCGGATCGCTGACGAGATAGTCGTCGCCGTCGCGGCCGTAGACCAGCAGGTTGTGGGCGTTGAAGTGAAAGCGCAGGTCAGGAGGGAAATACGGCAGCCAGAAGATGCCCGCCTGCAGGCCGACCAGCTTGCCCGCGTCGAGCAGCGTGTCGAGACGCGCGGTGCCGCTGGCAGGCGAGCTGAATGTCTCGAAGCGTATCCCGAGCCCCAGCCCGCGCTGCAGGCCCTTGACGATCGCGCGCGGCGGCATGCGAAAGGCGATCAGCGGCTGCCCGTTGATGCGCACGCACGGCAGGTAGGCGAAAGCGAGTGCCGACGCGAGCCCGAACGCCATCGGCTCGGACAGCGGCAGACCGTGGTGGTGCAGGAGCGATGACATCACGCCGGATTCGCAATGCGAAGCGCGCCGGTGCGTGAACGCGATCGCCACCGCTATTCCAACTTCCCCAGCGCTTCGACGGAAATGCCTAGCGCCTCGGCGTATCGCCGCCGGAGCCGCTGCGGCAAGCGCGCGAACACGCGTGGCGTGAAATGGCGCCGCACCCGCCAGCGCCACAGACCGGTGGCCTGCGCGAGCAGGGCGACGTCCATGCGCGCGCGGTACATGTGGTATTCGAGCGGCGAGGTCGCGCCGGCGAGGACGCGTTCCCGCGCCTCGTTCGCGCGCCGCTCCAGGTCCTCGACCGCCTGACGCGTGACGATCTCCTCCACTTCCCAGCCGCGCGAGGGCACGAGCCGCAGCTTTCCATCGTCGCCGACCGCGTACATCGCCTTGCGGTGGCCGGCGAGTGTGGCGTTGCCTTCCTGCGGCACGTCGCGCTCACGCATGCGCCATCGCCGTGAGATAGACGAAGCCGCTCGAGAAGCGGCCGCTCTCTGGCACAAAGCACAGCAAGTGATGCCCGTCCTGCACCTTGCCGCTGCGCAGCAGCTCATCGAGCATGATGTAGATGGAGGCCGATCCCACGTTGCCCACCCAGGTGAGGTTGGTAAACCAGCGCTCGGGCGGTACCGGCAAGCCCGCGCGCTCGAGCCCGTCCACGACCGGACCGCGGAAATATTCCGAGGACAGGTGCGGTAGAAACCAGTCCACCTCACCGGCCGAGATCGACCTCTGCGCGATGACCCGCTGCAGCGGTTTCACCAGGGTGTGGTCCACCACCTGGTCGTTGAGCAGCTTGACGTCCTGCTTGAGCGCGAACAGCGATTTCGCCTCCCGTTCGCGCGCCGTGTAGCGCATCCAGCCGCGCAGCCTGCCGTCGGGCTGCTTCTCCGCGCCCATGTACATGCACGCCGGCAGCAGGTGCGCATAGGAGAAGAGGTCGATCCATTCGATACGCAGGTTGAGTCCGGGACGCGGCGCGGGCTCGATCAGCATCGCGCCGGCGCCGTCGGACAGCATCCACCGCAGAAAATCCTTTTCGAACGCAAGGTCGCCAAACGCCCCGTGGGGCCCCGAGTCGCCAGCAGCCTCGCCGTCGTAATTTCCCGCGCGCAGACCCAGCGAGGCGACTTCCGAGCCGGTCACAACCGCGTTTTGCGTTTCGCCCGAGACCACGGACAGCCAGCCGTACTTCAGCGCCGTCGCGCCCGACAGGCAGACGCCCGCGGTCGCGACGACCTCGCACACCGGCGCGCCGAGCTCTCCGTGGACCATGACCGCGTGATTGGGCAGCAGTTGATCCGGGTTGGATGTGCCGCATGCCAGGCATGCCAGGTCTGCGAGCGCGAAACCGTCGCCGACCAGCGCCCTGACCGCGCCGGCGGTCAGGCTGGCGTTGGTGTAGTTCGGCTCCCCGGTGGTGGGGTCGATGACGTAATAACGGCGGCGGATGCCGTTGCTGCGCTGGATGACGCGCCGCGCGCGCGACGGGCGCCCGCCCACCTGGCCCAGTATCGATTCCGTATCGCTGCATTCGACCGGAGCGTTCGGCAGGCAGGCGGAGGTGCGAGTGATGTACGCCTTGCGCTGGCTCATGCCCGTTTCCACGGTTGTTTGCGCCATGCGGTACCGTCAGCGCCCCGAAGGCAGCTCATAGTGCGTCCTCTGCAGTTCCAGCCGCCTGGCCAGCAGCGGGCGGGCGAGCCGCTGCAGCAGCAGGCTCACCGGCACGACGGTGATGATCATCGCGACCAGGTAGACGCAAAACAACGCGAGCAGCGGCAGGCGGCCGGGCGATCCCGGCGCGCCACCCAGCCGGATCAAGCGCGACCACGCCGAGAACGCGCGCCGCCCGGCGCGCTCGCTGAGGATCAGCCGCGGATCCACGCTCGCTGCGCCCAGCCCGGCGAGCATCGGCGCGTCCTCGCACTCGCGGTGCGTGCGCAGGGCGCTGAGCAGCGCGCGACCGAAGCGATCGGCATTCGCGATCTCCGCCTCCGCGATGCCCGCGGCCGGCAAGCCCCAGAACGGGTCGCGCCGCCCGGTCAGCAGCCAGCGCGGAGTGGTGATGAAGGTCGCCAGCGCACTGCCCTGGTCGGTGAACACGACGTTGTCGCGTAGCTTCCCGCCCGCCTCCTGAATGAGCTGCTTGACCGTTTCCTGCGCCATTAGCCACATGTTGCGGCACGCAATCGCCGTCACCACCGGGCGACCGTGCAGCAGCTGCCGGCCGGCCGTGCTCTTGAGAAACGCTGCGATCGGGCCCGCGGGCGCGAGATACCACACCTGGTACGCCACGACGACGAGATCGAACGGCTCGTCCGCGCGCACCGCAAGCGGCTCGAGGGACGGTGGATCGAGCAGGACGGACTCCGGCATCGCGTCCAGAAACCGCCAGAACGGCCAGGGAAACGGATACGGCCGGGTCGGGCGCAACACTTCCTCCACCAGCTCGACGTCGGGCGCCGCCGCTAGGGGCGAAACCAGTCGCCGGACCACGCGCGAAAGCTGCCCGGTTTGCGAAAAATGCACGACCAGCACGCGCTTCACGGGTCAGATGCGTCCTCCTGGCGGTGTGAATCCACACGGGCCTGCGGTGACCGGCCGGGTGCGGCTTGCCGACAGAATACCTCCGGAGACACTCGGTGTCATCGTGCTTGCCGCGCACACGGGTGCGGCGGCGCACGAAGAATTTTCTCTGGCGCATCGAGGAGTTGCGGGAGGCGCACACTGCGCAGGAGCAGGGCGGGGCCCTGCCAGGCCCCAGAAACCGGTATTCCATGTGACCGCGGGCGTTCCAACCAGAAGCGCAAGGGCTGGCGCGCGGGGTGGGGCGGGCTCTATAATTTGATGGTCCGCAGAACGAAGGCGGACGGAGGCCCCGTGATATCGGGGACGGCTTTTAATACGGGAGGTCAACAATGCGTACCACGAGATGGGCAGGGATCATCGTATCAGTTCTGGTGTTGCTTGCAGCCGGGTGCAGGGGTAACTTGCCGGTCTACAACGTGTCCGATGCTCCGGTCGCCGCTTCGAGGGCTAATCCGAGCCTCGATGACGTTGGCAAGGCCATACAACGCGCTGGCGCCAACTTGGGCTGGCAGATGCGGCAAACGAAGCCCGGGCACATCCTCGGGACGCTGATCGTGCGGACTCATACGGCAGTGGTGGACGTGAATTACAGCGGCAAGTCCTATAGCATCCAGTACAAAGACAGCACCGATCTGAAATACGACGGCCAGAACATCCACCCCCAATACAACACTTGGATCCAGAACCTGGACAGGGGAATACGCTCTCAGTTGAGCACTCTGTAACAGAAGGGTCTCGGGGGAACGGGAAAACCGGTGCCGGTTTTTGTGACCGATGAGAAGTCCGGACAGGAGCCCAGGGGAGACATGCAAAGCACAGCCGTGGAGTTGCTGCCGGAAGGCAGCGCGCTCAGTCCGCAGGAACTGGCGTTGGCGGAGCTGATTGTCACTACGCTCAATCTGGAGACGCGTCCCGCTGAAATCGACCCGGAAGCCCCGCTCTACGGGGCGGGTCTCGGGCTGGACTCGATCGACATACTGGAAATCGCGCTGGCCGTCTCCAAGACCTATGGCATCCGGCTGCGGTCGGACGACGAGAACAACCAGAAGATCTTCAGTTCGCTGCGCAGCCTGAACCAGCATATCCAGCAGTTACGGGCGAAGTAGATGCGGCGCGTCGCGGGCTGGGCGTGGAAAACGCTCATCGTCCTGGCGTGCGTCGCGTATCAATACCTGGTTCACGTCTCGGTCATCGGCGCACAGGGTGGCGCGGTCCACGTCGTGCTGCTGTGGCTGCCGCTGGTGACGCTCGCGGTATGGGTCGTGGCGCGCGCCCGGAACAAGGCAACGTGGCTGACGGGCCTGTTCGCGGCGGGCGTGCTCGTTTATCTCGCACAGAATCAGGAGCGGCTGGGACTTGCCGCGGTCAGCGGCATCTCGCATGCGACCGCGTACCTGTTCCTGTTGTGGTGCTTCGGCCGCACGCTGGCGCCCGGAACGGAGCCGATGGTGACCCGTTTTGCTCGCCGCGTGCATGGCATCCTGACGCCGGACATGCAGCGGTTCACCCGCAACCTGACCGTCACCTGGTGCGTGTTCTTCGCCGCGCAGCTGGCGGCTTCGGCGCTGCTGTACGCGTTCGCGTCCCTTGAACACTGGTCGGCGTTCGTCAACCTTTTCAATCTGCCGTTGCTGGTCTTCATGTTTGCGGGGCAGTTGGTCTATCGCAACGTCCGCTATCCCGGATTCCCGCGCGAAACCACCTGGCAGGCGATCGAGGCGTTCACCAAGGATACTTCGCTCTCAAAGAGCACCGAGTTGCGTTAGCATGTGTCCATGGCTTCTGCACCCCTGGTTCGCGGTTTCGGCGCCGCCGCGGCGTTCGCGTACCGCAAGGGCTTGTGCATCAGCGTCGAGCGCTTCCTCGCGGATGCAGCGCGCCTCGCGGCAGCACTTCCGGACCGCAGCTACCTGCTCAATCTCTGCACGGATCGCTATCACTTTGCCGTCGGTTTCGCGGCGGCCCTGCTGCGCCGGCAGGTCACCCTGCTGCCGCCCAATGAGACCCCTGACCTGATCGAGCGGCTGGTCTCCCAGTACCCGGGCTTGCATTGCCTGAGCGATCGGTCGACGGGTATCGGGTCGCTCGAGACGATGGTCTTTCCGGAACTCGACGATCCGGGGCCGGTGGCGCCCCCGATTCCCGACGTGCCGGAGACGCAGATCGCGGCCATCGTGTTTACATCCGGCTCGACCGGGGATCCCGTGCCCTATCGCAAGACCTGGGGCAGCCTGGTGAGGGTCGCGGCCGCCGAGATCGAGATTCTTCGCCTACGCGCCCGCCCGGGCATGGCGCTCATCGGCACGGTGCCGCCCCAACACGTGTTCGGGCTGGAAGCCTCCGTGCTGGTGCCGATGCAGGGTGGCCTGGCAGTGCATGCCCGCCGCCCGTTCTATCCCGCCGACATCCGGGCCGAGCTCGCGGCGCTCCCGCGGCCGCGCGCCCTGGTGACCACCCCCGTGCACCTGCGCGCGCTGCTCGCGGAGCAGGACGAACTGCCGCCGGCCGATTTCCTGCTGTGCGCGACGGCTCCGCTCTCCCCGCAGCTCGCGGCGCAGGCGGAAGCGCGCTTTGGCGCGCCCCTGCACGAGATCTACGGGTGCACCGAATCGGGGGGGATCGCCAGCCGCCGCACCGTGGAAAGCAACGAGTGGCGCGCGATGAAACGCGTTGCTTTGCGCACGGACGGCACCGGCACCTGGGTGAAGGGCGGGCACGTGGAAGCGGACGTGCTGCTGGCCGATGTCATCGAGCTGCGCGGCCGGGGCCGCTTCCTGCTGCACGGCCGCACGGCGGACCTGGTGAACATCGCGGGCAAGCGGACATCCCTCGCGCACCTGAACTATCATTTGAACTCCATCCCGGGCGTGCGCGACGGAACGTTCGTCGTTCCCGACCAGGGTAGTGAGGCGGTGACGCGGCTCTCGGCCTACGTGGTGGCGCCGGGGCTCACCCGCGCATCGCTGCTCGCCGCGCTGCGCCAGCGCATCGACGCGGCGTTCCTGCCGAGGCCTCTTCATTTCGTGGAAGCGCTGCCGCGCAACGAAACCGGGAAGCTGCCGCGCCGGGCGCTCGAAGAGTTCGAATCGGGGCTGGCCGGAAGGGCCCGCTAGCGTGGCCGCCGAGATCACGATACCCCTCGTTCGCGGCTTCAGCCCCGGCGCGATGTTTGCCTATCGCGAGGGGCAGGCCGTGGGCGTCGAAGCGTTCCTGCGCGACGCGCGGGCGCTTGCCGCGCTGCTTCCGGACCGGCAGCACGTGCTCAACGTCAGCACCGACCGCTACCGGTTTGCCGTTGGATTCGCGGCGGCCCTGCTGCGCCGGCAGGTGAGCCTGCTGCCGCCCACTATCACGCCCGACCTGCTCGAGCGGCTGGTCGCGCAGTATCCCGATGTCTATTGCCTGAGCGACCAGCCGTCGGGAGTGGAGCCTATGGAAACAGTGGGCTTCCCGCAAACGGCTGGAGGCGAGCCCGCGACGACTGTGATCCCCGTGGTTCCGGAGTCGCAGGTGGCCGTGATCGTCTTCACTTCCGGCTCCACCGGCGAGCCGGTGGCCTATCGCAAGACCTGGGGCAGCCTCACGCGCAGCGCCCGCGCCGAGTTCGCGCGTCTCGACCTGCGCGCGCGCCCGGGCATGGCGGTTCTCGGGACCGTTCCGCCTCAGCACTCCTATGGCCTGGAATCCACGGTGCTGATGGTCATGCAGGGCGGCCTGGCGCTGCACGCGCGGCGGCCGCTGCTGCCCGCCGATGTTCGCGCGGAGCTGGCAGCGCTGCCGCGCCCGCGCGCCCTGGTGACCACACCCGTGCACCTGCGTGCGCTGCTGGCGGAAGCGGACGAGCTGCCGCCGGCCGATTTCCTGCTGTGCGCGACGGCGCCGCTCTCCCCGCAGCTCGCCGCGCAGGCCGAGGCGCGCTTTGGCGCGCCCCTCTACGAGATCTACGGCTGCACGGAGGCGGGACAGGTAGCAACCCGCCGCACGGTCAGAAGCGACGAATGGCGGGCGCTTCCGGGCGTGAAGATGGGCTCGGACAGCAGGGGAACCTGGGTGAAGGGCGGGCACGTCGAGTCGGAGATTCTGCTGGGAGATGTGATCGAGCTGCGCGGCCGCGGCCGGTTCATGCTGCATGGGCGCACGGCGGACCTGGTCAACATCGCGGGCAAGCGGAGCTCTCTTGCCCATCTCAACTACCACCTGAACTCGATCGAGGGAGTGCGCGACGGCACGTTCGTCGTTCCCGAGCAGGAGGGTGAAGCGGTGACGCGGTTGACCGCCTACGTGGTGGCGCCCGGGCTCACGAATGAGGCGTTGCTGCGCGCGCTGCGCCAGCGCATCGATGCCGTATTCCTGCCGCGGCCGATCCATTTCGTGGACGCGCTGCCGCGCAACGAAACCGGGAAACTGCCGCAACTGGCCTTGAGCCGGATCCAAGTCGAACTCGGATCGGGACCGGAGCCAACCCGGCCGTGATCGTGCGGGATTTGCAGCCGGATCACCCGGCGTCGCAGGGGCATTTTCCCGGCAATCCCATCATCCCCGGCGCCGTGCTGTTGAGCGAAACGCTGCAGGCGATTGAAGCCAGCGTCGGCACCCGCCTCGCGCCTTTCCGGATCACGTCGGCCAAGTTTCTGCATCCAACCCGTCCAGGCACCCGCCTCGAGATCGAGTTCTCCCGTACCGCCCTCGGAGAGATCAGGTTCACGTCGCGAGTGGAGGGGAGATCCGTGATGACCGGCAGCATCCAATGCCACGGTACCTCGACAGCGGACTAGAGTGCCGGCTTCATGGCGATTGCGGGTAGGCCCGTGGCGGGTTGGGCGCCGGCCGCGCTGCTTGCCGTTGCCCTGGCCGCCGGGCCGCCGCTCCTCCCCGCGGCCGCCACCGACTGGGGTGTGGAACAGCTGATGCAGGCGCTCGGCGAGGTCAAGTCGTCGAAGGCCCGGTTCGTCGAGCGCAAGCACATGGCGATACTCAGCGCTCCGCTCGAATACTCCGGGGCGCTGATCTATGTTGCGCCCGACAGGCTCGAAAAGCACACGCAAACGCCGCGGCGGGAAAGCCTGCTATTGGAGCGCGACCAGCTCACGATCGAGTCCCCCGGGCGCAAGCACCGCCGCACCGTCGTGCTCCAGGACTACCCGGTGATCTGGGCCTTCGTGGAGAGCATCCGATCCACGCTCGCGGGGGACCTTGCGACGCTCACCCGCTTCTACGAGGTGAAGCTCGAAGGCAGCGAGCGCCGTTGGCGCCTCCTGCTGAAGCCGCGTGACCCTCAGATGGAGGAGGTCGTCAGCGAGATCCGGTTGAGCGGCAGCCGGAACTGGATCGACGCCATCGAGATCATCGAAATCAATGGCGACCGCTCGGTGATGACGATTACGCGGGATTCGCCATGAGCGCGTTCCCGCAGCGGTGGGCAGTCGGGATCTGGCTCGCTTTCATTGCCGCGTGCATGGCCATCATTGGCCGCACCACCTTCACGACCGACATTTCGGCCTTCCTGCCGCGCTCGCCGACGCCCGAGCAACGGGTACTGGTGGATCAGTTGCGCGAAGGCGTGGTGTCGCGACTCATATTGATCGGCATCGAGGGCGCTCGACAGGAAGCGCTTGCCCAGGCGAGTAAGCGTCTGGCGGCCGTGCTGCGCGACGATGCGAGCTTCGTGTCCGTCGAGAATGGCGAGGACGTCGGCGCCGCGAACGACCGCGAATTCCTCTGGCGCAACCGCTACCTGCTGAGTTCCGCGGTCACTCCGGAGCGATTCTCCGCGGGCGCGTTGCGCGAACGCCTGGAGGAGTACCTGCGGTTGCTGGGCTCGCCCGCCGGCTCCCTGGTGCGCCGCATCCTGCCCGCTGACCCCAGCGGCGAGCTGCTGCACATCCTGGAGCGGTTCGAAGGGCACGCGCGCCCCGCCCGGCGAAGTGGTGTTTGGTTCTCACCGGATGGGCGGCGTGCGCTGCTGGTCGCGCAAACCCGGGGCCCGGGCTCCGATATCGACGCGCAGGAGCGCGCGCTGGCGGGCATCCACGGCGCGTTCGCGCAGGCGGGCGCGGCCGAGGCAACACTGCTGCTGGCGGGGCCGGGTGTCTTCTCGGTCAGCTCGCGCGCCGCGATCCGCGGTGACGTGACACGACTTTCCCTGATCGCCACCGTGCTCATCGCGTCGCTCCTGCTGGCAATCTATCGCTCGCCGCGCGCGCTGGGGCTGAGCTTCCTGCCCGTTGCAAGCGGCGTGGTCGCGGGCATCGCGGCCGTGAGCCTGGGATTTGGTACAGTGCACGGCGTGACGCTGGGTTTCGGCATCGCGCTGATCGGGGAAGGCGTGGACTACTCCATCTATCTCTTTACCCAGACTGCTCCCGGCATGGCTCCGCAGCGTGCGCTCGACCGGATCTGGCCGACCTTGCGGCTCGGCGTGCTGACTTCCATTTGCGGCTTCAGCGCAATGCTGTTCTCGGGGTTCTCCGGCCTCTCGCAGCTCGGGCTGTTCTCCATTACCGGGTTGATCGTTGCGGTCGCCGTTACGCGCTGGGTCCTGCCGTCCATGCTCCCATACGGGTTCAATGTGCCCGCGGCGGCGACGTTCGGTCCCTGGGCGCTGGCGGCAGTGCGGCGCGCGCCGGTCCTGCGATATCCATTGCTCATAGCGGTGGCGGGGGCGGGGGTGGTGCTGGCCACCCAGCGCGCGCCGCTGTGGAGCGATGACCTGTCGAGCCTCTCCCCGGTATCCCGCTCCGATCAGTTGCTCGACCAGGGGCTTCGCCAGGGTCTCGGCGCGCCCGATGTCCGCTTTCTCGTGGTCATCCGGGCCGCGCAGGAGGAAGCCGCGATGCAGGCGAGCGAGGCGGTCGCGGCGTCCCTGCGCAAGGCATCGGAGGCCGGCATGCTGGAGGGCTACGAGTCCCCGTCGGACTACCTGCCGAGCCGGCAGGCGCAACAGGCCCGCCAGGCCGCGCTGCCTGGGCCTGCGGTACTTCGCGCCAACCTGGAGCGCGCCCTGAGGGGCCTGCCATTCCGCGGCCAGGTGTTCGAGCCGTTCTTCAAGGATGCGGCCGCGGTGAAGGACATGCCGCTCATCGAGCGCGCCAGCCTGCAGGGCACGCGGCTCGCCCTGAGACTGGATTCGCTCCTCGCCAGAAGGGACGATGGATGGGTCGCCATGCTGCCCCTGCGGGGCGTGACGGATGCGGCGGGCATCGCCCGGGGCATCGCCACGCCAGCGGGTGCCCAAACCGGATTGCTCGACTTGAAGAGGGAATCCGATGCGCTCTACCGGACCTATCGCACGGAAGCGCTCGCGCACTCGCTGCTCGGCGCTGCTGCGATCGTCGTGCTCCTCGCCGTGAGCCTGCGCTCGCCGCGACGGGTGTTCGACGTGCTCGCGCCGCTCGCCGCAGCAGTCCTGGTCACGACCGGCGCGCTGGCACTGGGCGGCGTCCCGCTCTCCATCTTCCACCTGGTGGGACTGCTGCTTGTGGTCGCAGTGGGCTCGAACTATTCCCTGTTCTTTGACCGACAGTCGCCGTCCGGCGCGGACCGCGAACGCACCATCGTCTCGCTGCTGTTCGCCAATGCGACCACCCTGATCGGTTTCGGCCTGCTGGCGTTCTCCAAGACGCCGGTGCTGCAGGACATCGGCCTGACCGTGGGGATCGGGGCGTTTCTGGCTCTCGTGTTTTCTGCGATCCTGAGCCGACATGCGGAAATTGGGACAGACCATACACACGCGGCGACGCGCTGATACGGTCCCGGGGCGGGGGCAACCGGGCTATCCGTGGCGCCCAACGCCCGTGATCTGGCTATCCATCCTGCTGCACGTTGCGGCCGGTGTGACGGTCGCAATGCAACCCGCGCTGTGGCCGTGGGCGCTGGGAGCGGTGGGCGGCAATCACCTGTTGCTGACCGCGGCGATGTTCTGGCCGCGTGGCCGCGCGCTGGGCGCCAACATGGACCGCCTGCCTGCATCCGCGATGGCCCGCGGGGAGGTCTGCATTACGTTCGACGACGGTCCTGACCCCGAGATCACACCGCGGGTGCTGGACCTGCTCGACCGCGAGGGGGCGAAGGCAACCTTCTTCTGCGTGGGCGAGAAGGCCGCTGCATTTCCGGATATCGTGAGAGAGATCGCGCGCCGCGGGCACAGTGTCGAGAATCACAGCCAGCGCCATTCGGGCGCATTCGCGTTCTACGGCATCTTCCGCCTGCGGCGCGACCTGGAGTCCGCCCAGGCGGTCGTGTCCGGTATCGCCGGCCGGGCTCCCCGGTACTTCCGAGCGCCCGTGGGCTTGCGCAGCCCGTTGCTCGACCCGGTGCTGGCGCGGTGCGGGCTGCGCTACGTCTCCTGGACGCGGCGCGGCCTGGACACGGTGCATCGCAACCCGGATAAGGTGCTGCGCCGGCTGGTGAGCGGGCTTGCCGCGGGCGACATCCTGCTGCTGCACGACAACGGTGCCGCACGGACCCGGGACGGCACACCCGTCGCGCTCGCCGTCCTGCCGGAGCTGCTGGGCCGCATTCGCGCGAGCGGCCTGACGCCGGTCACGCTGTCCGCCGCGGCAAGTGAATCCTGAGATCAGGCCGCTGTTCGAGGCCGCAACGCGGCCCTATCTCGGGGCGGGGCGCTACGCATGGCATTTCGCGCGGGGCAAGTTGCGCCACGACCCGGTGTTCTTCTCGCTGCTGCGCCGTGGCTTGCTGCCGGACCGGGGGAAACTGCTCGACCTGGGCTGCGGGCAGGGTGTTCTGCTCTCCTTGCTCGAGGCCGCGAAAGCCCAATACCACGCCGGCGCATGGCCACGGAGCTGGCCGGCCCCGCCGCTCAACCTCGCCTTGCAGGGTGTCGAGTTACGCGAGGACCGGGTGCGCGCCGCGCGCCAGGCGCTCGGCGGCGCCGTGGAGGTCATCCGGGGCGATCTGCGCGGAATCGAGCTGCAGCCCTGCGTGGTGATCGCCATCCTGGATGTGATGCTCTATCTCGGCGAGGCGGAGCAGCAGCGCCTGCTCGACAGGGCGGCCGCGGCACTCGAGCCGGGCGGCCTGCTGCTCCTGCGCGAAGCCGACGCCAGCGCCGGTTTCGCGTTCCAGGTGACGAAATGGAGTGAGCGGATCGCAGATGCGATGCGCGGCAACCCCGCGCGGCCCTTGCGCTACCGCAGCGCCGTCCAATGGATCGCGGAGCTGTCGGAACGCGGGTTCACCGTCAGCGCGGAGCCGATGAGCGAAGGCACGCCGTTTGCCAACGTCTTTTTTGTCGCGAGGAAGGAGTAGCGTCAGCATCACGCCGCCGTGGGAATGACGAAGTGCGGCCGGCAAGTAACTGCGGTTAAAATCGGGCTGTGCAGCCGCTCGCCATCAGCCGCTATTCCATCGTGAATTGCCTGGGTGCCGGAGCGCTTGCTGTGGCCGAGGCGGTGCGCGACCGGCGCTCGGGTCTCGCGCCCTGCGATTTTGAAACCGTCGAGATCGACACCTATATCGGCCGGGTGCCCGGGCTGGAAACGTTTCGCGTGCGGCCCGATCTCGACGCGTATGACTGCCGCAACAACCGGCTGGCGCAGCTCGCGCTCGAGACCGACGGTTTTGCCGGCGCCGTCGCCGAGGCCCGCGAGCGCCATGACGCCGCGCGCATTGGCGTCTTTTTGGGGACGAGCACATCCGGCATACTGGAGACCGAGCTTGCCTATCGCCGCCGCGACCCGCGGACGGGCGCGCTGCCGCCGGACTACCGTTATGCCCAGACGCATAACACCTATTCGCTGGGCGATTTCGTACGCCGCTATCTGGGCCTGCAGGGCCCGGCATGCGTCGTGTCCTCGGCGTGCTCCTCGACCGCCAAGGTGTTCGGAAACGCGGCGCGCCTGATCGTTGCGGGCGTCTGCGATGCCGCCGTGGTTGGGGGGGTCGATTCGCTGTGTCTCACGACGCTCTACGGTTTTCACTCCCTCGAGCTGACCTCGCGCGCGCCCTGCCGCCCCTTCGATGCGGAACGCGACGGCCTCTCGATCGGCGAGGGCGCGGGCTTCGCGCTGCTGGAGCGCATCGACGGACGCCACCAGGCCGGGGGAGCGCAGCTGCTCGGCATCGGCGAGAGCTGCGACGCCTTTCACATGTCGACGCCCCATCCCGACGGCCTCGGCGCCCGCTACGCCATGCAGCGCGCGCTGGAGTCCGCGGGACTCGCGCCCGCCGACATCGATTACATCAACCTCCACGGCACCGCCACGCGCAGCAACGACGCGGCCGAAGACCGGTCGGTCTGGGAGCTGTTCGGCGAACGCACCCCGTGCAGCTCGACCAAGGGCGCGACCGGGCACCTGCTGGGCGCGGCCGGCATCACGGAGATCATCATCTCGATCCTGGCGATCGAGCACGACTTCATGCCGGGCAGCGCCCATACCCGCCGCATCGATCCCGCCCTGAAGAGCCAATACCTGATCGAGCCGCGCGAGGCGCACGTCGGGTGCGCGCTCAGCAACTCCTTTGGCTTTGGCGGTAGCAATTGCAGTGTCGTGCTGGGGGCGGCAGGCTGATGCTCGCCTATATCGAAGGGGTGGGGCTTGCCGGGCCGGGCCTGCGCGGGTGGCAGGCGAGCCGGGCGATCCTGGCGGGCAGCCAGGCCTACAGCTTTGCGCCCACCGCCGTCGCAGCGAGCGAGATGCTGCCGGCTGCCGAGCGCCGCCGCGCGGGCATGCCGGTCAAGCTCGCCCTTGCGGCCGGGCAGGAGGCCCATACCCATGCCGCGCGCGATGTGGCAGCCACGGCGACCGTATTCGCCTCCTCGAGCGGTGACTGCGACAACGTGCACCACATGCTGGAGGCGCTCGCCACACCGGAACGGCACATATCGCCGACGCGCTTTCACAACTCCGTGCACAACGCGGCGGCCGGCTACTGGAGCATCGCGACGCAATGCCGCGCGCCCTCGACCAGCCTGTGCTGCCACGACGCGAGCTTTGCGGCGGGCCTGCTCGAGGCCGTGTCCCAGGTACTGGCCACGGGGGCGCCGGTCGCGCTCATTGCCTACGACCATCCCTATCCGGAGCCATTGAACGCCGTGCGCCCGATCGCGGGGGACTTCGGCGTGGCGATCCTGCTCGCGCCGCGGGCGACGGAGCGGGCCGCCGCCGCGGTGGACGTCGCGTTCATGCCGCAGGCGCAGGAGGCGAGCCGAGCGACGGATCCGGGACTCGAGAAGCTGCGCACCGGCGTGCCGGCTGCGCGCAGCCTGCCCCTCCTGGCGGCGCTCGCGCGCGGCACCCGCGAAACGGTCATACTCGAATACGTCGCGGGCACCCACCTGCGCGTTGCCGTCAGCCCATGCTCGTGACGCGCGCGCAGATCGCCGGGCTCATACCGCACGGCGGTCCCATGTGCCTGCTCGATGGCGTCCTGCAGTGGGATGCGAGCCGCATCGTGTGCGTGAGCCGGAATCACCGCGCAGCCGACAATCCCCTGCGGTCGGAAGGGCGGCTGCCGGCAGTGTGCGGCGTCGAATACGCCGCGCAGGCGATGGCCGTGCACGGGGGACTCGCCGGCAATCTCGTGCGCAAGCCGCGCGCGGGTTACCTCGCGAGCCTGAGGGACGTCGACTGCCGCCGGGACCGCCTCGACGATCTCGACGGCGACCTGGTCGTCGAGGCCGAGCGGCTTGCCGGCGACGGCGCGCATGTGATCTACCGGTTCCGTCTGCGGGTGGGGGACGTTGAGGTATTGAGCGGGCAGGCGCTGGTCGCACTGGATTCGGAGGCCGCGACGGCATGAAGCGCGCGCTGGTGACCGGCGGCAGCGGCGGCATCGGGGCGGCAATCTGCCGGCGGCTCGCGGCCGATGGACTGCACGTGATCGTGCACGCCGGGAGCCGCCTGCAGGAAGCCGAGCGGCTCGCTGCCGAGATCGCCGCCGGTGGCGGCTCCGCGCAGGCGGTGGCGTTCGATGTGGCCGACCGGGCGCGGACCGAGGCGGCGCTGAAAGGCGTGCTCGCCGCGGGCGCGGTCCAGGTCGTCGTCAACAACGCCGGGATCCACGACGACGCGGCGCTGCCGGCGATGAAGCCCGCGCAATGGTCGCGCGTGATCGACGTGTCGCTCAACGGGTTCTTCAACGTGACGCAGCCGCTGCTGCTGCCGATGATGGCCACGCGCTGGGGGCGCGTCATCAACATCACTTCCGTCGCGGGGATCACCGGCAACCGCGGCCAGGCCAATTACGCCGCAGCCAAGGCAGGGCTCCACGGCGCGACGAAGTCCCTCGCGATCGAGCTCGCGAGCCGCGGCATCACCGTGAATGCGGTGGCGCCGGGCATCATCGCCACGGCCATGAGCGAGGGCGCGTTTTCGCAGGAGCGGCTCGAGCAGCTGGTGCCGATGAAGCGCGCCGGCACGCCGGAGGAGGTGGCGGCGCTGGTGGGATTCCTCGCCTCCGAGCAGGCGGGCTACATCTCCGGCCAGGTCATTTCCATCAACGGCGCCATGATCTGACGGTTGCCCGCAACGCAACCGTCATCCCCGCGTCAGGACCGTCATCCCCGCGAAGGCGGGGATCCGGAGAGCCGGCGCCCCAGCAGTATCGGCAGCCGCAGCAGCCCTTCCAGGATCAGCCGCGTGTGCATCCACGTGAGGAGCGCGTTGTCGCGCAGGTAGCAGAAGTGCGAGACGCCCCCTTCCTCGGGGCGGAAATACCTGACCGGCGCCACCAGGTTGATCAGGCGCACGCCGCGCCAGACCAGGCGCACCGCGGCTTCCGCATCGAAATCGAACCTGCGCATCCACGGTTGCCGTTCCATGATCTCGCGCAGGGGCGCGATGGGATAGACCCGGAACCCGTAGAGCGAATCGCCGATCCCGGCACCCAGCGTTTCCAGCTCCGTGCACCAGTTGGAGAGCTTGCGCCCGTGCACCCGCACGCGCGGCGCGCTGGCGTCAAACACGGGCCGCCCGAGGACGAGCGTCCCCGGGTTGGCCGCGGACGCCGCCATGAATTCGCGGATCTTGTCGGTGGGGTGCTGCCCGTCGGCATCCATCGTCATCGCGTGCGTGAAGCCCGCCGCTTCGGCCGCGCGCAGGCCGTGCAGGATCGCCGCGCCCTTGCCCTGGTTGTGCGGGAGCGACAGCACCCGGACGTGCCGATCATCCCGCGCCAGCGCCTGCAGCGCGTCGAGGGTGCCGTCGGTGCTGCCATCCACGATGACCCAGACCGGCTGCCAGATTCTCCGCGCGTCCCACACGGTCTGGAGCACGCGGCCACCCGTGTTGTAGCTCGGGATCAGGATGAGGTGCGAGCGCGAGGGGTGGTCCATATCAGGGCATTGAATTGACTTCGACGCGGACCTTGGACTCGCCGAGGATCCAGGCGACGGCAATGCCGGCAGCGAAGGAGTGGTTGGCTCTCACGAGCGGGCTGTCGGCAAAAACCGCATTGTTCAAGGTGTCCCATCGGGCGAAGCCCCCCACCCAGACCTTCCGGAAGCGCTTGCTGAGCGCGGTCAGGAACTGGGTTCCGGCGTACCCGCCAGCCGCATTGTACGCAGGTCTCGTCGCGGTGGCGAACGCGGGCTCGACGCCATAGAAATACTGGTTGTAGCGCCCGTCGGAAAACATCGGCCCGGCGAGCACGCCGAAGTTCCACCCCGCGTGACCGAAGGCGTCGCGGATGTCGAGGTTGAGGTTGGGCTGGAACACCCACCCGGCAGAATCCACGTGCGTGAAGTCGGTTGCCAGCACGGCGCGCACGGGCAGGCGCAGCGCGAGGCGGGTCTTGCGGTCATCCGACCGCGCGAGCAGAAAGTTGAGCGACGGTCCGATTTCAAGCGTGGCGTCGAGGTCGGGCATGCCGCGCCTCGCGTCGTTCTCGTTGCTGTCCACGGGGGGTGTGCCGCTCACGCTCACGTCGAGCTCGGCCCGCTCGGTCTTGAAGAACAGTCCGCGCATCCGTTTCTCGTCCGCCTGCAGGAACTCGCCGCGATAGACCACGTACGGAAAGGGCAGCACCCAGGCGCGCCGCTCGTCCGAGCCGCGGTAATGCGGGAAACTGATGACCGTCGCGCCCAGGCCCGCTTCCCACAATGGAAGTTGCTCGGCCGCTGCGCCGCCCGCCGCGCCTGCGCACACCACGATCACGCGCAGCAGCGCGGAGGCCGCTGAGGGGATCGTCCGGAGCACGGCGCCGATCACGCCTTCGAGCACTTGAGGAGGGTGTGGTAGGGGCCCACTTGATCGCGCTGCTCCACCAGCTCCAGGCCGCTCTCCTCGACGCAGCGCAGCAAGTCATCCGACCGGTACATCCGGCTGTTGCCGTTGGCAATGCAGGCAAAATAGAGCGAAGTCTGCTGCAGGCAGAAGGCGGCGGTCTCGTTCGGCTGGCGGTCCCAGAACAGCTCCAGTATGTACAGATAGCCGCCGGCCGCCAGCGCCGCCGCCGCGCGCCGCAGGATCGATACGATCTGCGGCTCCGAGAAGCAGTCGAGGAACTGGCTCATCCAGACCGCGTCGAATCCAGCGGGAATCCGCCTCGATTCATCGAGCAGGTCGATATCCAGGAACGCCACCCGGTGCTCCAGGCGCTGCTCGCGAACCGTCTTCCTCGCGAGCTCCAGCTGTTGCGGCAGGTCGGCAATGGTGACCCGCACGTCCGGATCGAAGCGCGCGCACTCAACCGCCCATTTGCCTGTGTTGCCGCCGACATCCAGCAGCCGCTTCGGGTGGCCGGCGAACACCAGCGGCAGCGCCGCGGGGAACGCCATGCCGGAGTAGTAATGATCGAAGGCCAGCCAGCTCTCCCGTGCCCGCGGTTCGAGCGAGGACAAGCCCTCGTAGAAGGTCTTCCAGCTGCCCAGGGTCTTCAGGCCTGCGGGCGTACCGTCGTGGAGCGCGCGGTCGAGGTCGAACATGCCGCGATAGCAGATCTCGTGCACGACATCCATGTTGATGCGAGTCATGGGGTCGTGGAGCAGGTAGTGGCCGAGCTTGGTCAGCACGAACCGGTCGTCGTTGAGGCGGAACACGCCGATGCCCAGGCCCGATTCGAGCAGGACCCTGATTCCGTACGGCGGCAGCTCGACACCGTCGGCCACCTCGGCCAAGCTCACGCCCGCGGCGCCAGCCTGCTCGACGCGTTGCAGCACGCCGGCGTTGCGCATGACGCGGCAGGCCTGGAACATGATGGGCGCGAACGCGATGCGCTGGGCCTCGGACAGCGCTTCGTAAGCCGTCCTTGGATCGGTCCTGAAAGAGTCCACTGGAAGTGCTAGGTCGAGGTCGTTTCGATGCCGGACTCGCGCGTCGCATGTCCGCGTCGTCTCCAGGCCGCCCAGCTCGGGCGCGGATCGGCCAAGCAGTAGATGTAATACAGGGCTTTCAGCGCCAGCAGCCGGATTGAAAGTCGCGCGCGGAGGAAGATATTCCCGGCGAGAAGCGAGAGAAAAGCGTCCCTCAGCTTGAGTTGGTTGCTCGGGTTCATGAAGATGGTTTGCAGGCCGGGGGTCATGATGCGGTAAATGAACCACGAGAAGACCCGCAGCCCGCGGCGCGTGGCCGCGTCGTAGGCCGCAAGCGCGCGGCGGGCACGCCGCGGATGGTCGAGACAGGTCTCGACAGTGTCGGCGGCCACGAACCCCCCGTGCATCGCGAGGTACACGCCCGTCGAGAAGATCGGGTCGATGAACGCGAACGCGTCGCCCAGCAGGAGATAGCTCGCGCCGGAGGACCGGTTGGCGCTATAGGAATAGTTGCCCGTGGCGGTGACGGGGGAAACGAGGCGTGCATGCTGCAGCCGCTCGGCGAGCGCCGGGCACAACGCGATTGTGTCGAGCAGAAACTGCTCCGGCGCAGTCGCGCGCGACCGCATGTAATAAGGCCAGCACACCGCGCCCACGCTGGTGGCCCCGTCGGCGAGCGGTATGAACCAGAACCAGCCGTGGTCGAACCAGAAGATCGTGATATTGCCTTCCGCTTTCCCGGGCAACCGCGTCGCGCCGGCGAAGTGCCCGTAGAGGGCGGCGCTGTTGTTCTTGCGGCTGCGTGTCTTCAGGCCAAGGCGGTTGGCGAGGAACGTGTCGCGGCCCGACGCGTCCACCACGAATCGCGCCCGCCAGGTCCGCTCGCGGTTGCCTTCATCGCGCGCGGTCACGTCCGCCCCGCCGGAATGGAATTTCACCTCCGTCACGCGGCACCCTTCGAGCGCCCGCGCGCCCTTGCGCGCCGCATTGCGGAACAGGATGGCATCGAACTCCGAGCGCCGCACCTGGTAGGTGGACGGGAAGGCATTGTCCAGCGCGTTGACGAACTCGAACATCACCGGCTTCTCGTGACGGGGAGAAACGAACTCCACCCCGTACTTCGGCATGCCGATCGCCTCGATCTCGGCCGCGACGCCGAGCCGCTCGAATAGCGGCATGTTGAAGGGCAGCAGGGATTCGCCGATGTGAAAGCGCGGGTGGCGCGATTTTTCGAGGAGCACGACATCCCGCCCGCGCTGCGCGAGCAGCGCGGCTATCGTGGATCCCGCGGGGCCGCCGCCGATCACAAGTACGTCACATCGGGCATCGTCCATCGAGCCGCTCGCGTCGCTTGTATCAAGCCATTTTACTCCGCCGCGAGCCAATCCACGCGCACGCTGCCCCGGTCATCGAGCGCGAGCGCCTGCCGGAGCCAGTCGAGCAGGGGCCGCGCCTCGGCTTCGAACTTCCAGGGCGGATTGACCACCAGCATTCCGCAGCCCGGTATCGGGGTGGCCGCACCTGGCCCGCGCACCCGCAGCTCGAGTCGGAGGATCTTGCCGATGCCGGACTGTGCCATGCCGCGTTCGAAGCCGCGCATCACCGCCGGCGCCATCAGCGGATACCACACCGCAAACATGCCCGTGTCCCAGCGCCGGTGCGCATCCTTCAGGGCTCTTGCGATGCGCGCAAATTCTCCCGACCGGTCGAACGAGGAATCGAGCAGCACCAGGCCGCGCCGCTCCGGGGGCGGCAGAAAGGCCTTCAGCGCCTGGTAGCCGTCCATGAGGTGCACCGCGACGTGGCGCTCGTGCGCGACGGCGGCCTCGAGCTCGGCACAGTCGTTCCGGCTGAGCTCCGCGAGCACGACACGGTCACCCGGCCGGCGCAGCTTGAGCGCGATCAGAGGCGACCCCGGGTAGAAGCGCAGCCTTCCTTTGGGATTCTCGGAGCGCACCGCCTCCATGTACGGCGCGAGCGCCTTGGGAATGTCCCTGCGACTCCATAACCTTCCGATTCCGTTCTCGAATTCGCGCGTCTTCCATGCCCACTCGTGCGCGAGATCGTAGCGCCCGGTGCCGGCGTGCGTGTCGAGATAGCAGTAGGGTTTCTCCTTTCTGCCCAGCGCGACGAACAGCCGCGCGAGCAGCGCGTGCTTGAAAACGTCGGCAAAGTTGCCGGCGTGAAAGAGGTGCCGGTAGGAGAGCATCTAGTTGCAGTGAGCAGTGACGAGTGATGTCAAAGCTTGTCGTACTTCGTGGCCTTGCCGCGGGATTTTTCCACCGGGTACTTTCTCGCATTGAGCACGAGCTTCTTTTCGCACGCCGCCGCGAGGTCGATGCCGAGCTTGTCGCACAGCCGTACCAGGAACAGCAGCACATCCGCGGCCTCGAGTGCCACCTCGGCGCGCGTCTCGGCCGGCAGCTGCGCCGCCTGCTCGAAGGTGAGCCACTGAAAATGCTCGAGCAGCTCGCCAGCCTCGCCCGCGAGCGCCATCGCGAGATTCTTCGGGTTGTGAAACTGCTCCCAGTCGCGCTCGGCCGCGAATGCCGCGAGCCGCACGCGGAGGCGTTCCAGGCTGTCGGTGGTCTTCGTCATGGGGGTGGCCTTGCGTGTAGAAAATTGGGACGCACACATTTTCCCATTTTCCCAACGGCAAGGTACGCGGGAAAATGTGTGCGTCCCAATTTTCTGGGAAAATGTGTGCGTCCCCATGCTGATACAACCGAGGGGCTTGAGGAGACCGCCGTCGAACGCGAGCGTTACACGCGCGACGGCTACCCGCTCTCCGCGGCGAACGTGCGCACCTCCAGACTGCACCGCATGCGCGTCGAGGCGCGCGAGAACGCGCCGCTCGTCCACAGCACGCTCGGGCCGAATGAGCTGTGGGGTCAGGGACCTCGTTATTGCCACCTGGGCCCCGATGGATGAAGAAGCGTGACAGTCAGGCCTGATCAAGGGTGCGTCGATGCAGGCGCGCCATCCTTGCGGCAGACCAGCAGGATCTCGTCCACTTTATCCGTGGCAATCATCGCCGGCGCAAGGGCGAGCTTCTCCTGAAAGCGCACGGCAAGCGGCATGAAGACATTGCTGTACCACCACATCGCGCGCTTGCGGTGGTGCGTGAGAAACCACATCCCGAGATCGCGCAGCGTTGACGATTCCGGCATCATTCCGTAGGCGGCGCTCTGCTTCACGGAATAGCCGTGTTTCGCGAGCTTCACCACGAGCTGCCCCGGCTCGTAGCGGCGACGGTGCCCGACGAAGTCATCGAAGGCCGTCCAGTGCGATGGGTGGAGCGGTACCGAGAGGAGGAGCGCGGCACCCGGTGCGGCCACGCGCGATAGCTCCCGCAGCACGCGCTCGTCGTCGTCCACATGCTCCACGATGTCAAGGGCGCACACGAGATGAAACACGCCGTCCGAAAACGGAAGCGAGGACGCGAGACCCAGCACGGCGTCCGCCCCCCCCGCGCGCAGCTTGGCGACCGCCGGCGCGCTCGCGTCCACGAAGTGCGTCCCCTCGAGCGGAAGTCGCGGCCTGAGCCCGGGGCCGACCTCGAGCCGCGGGCGAGACGGCGAGAGCAGGGAGCGTACGAGCGGCCAGGTATTAAAGCGCTCGGGCTCGACCAGGCGCGCGTCCGTCCACAGCGGGTCGTAGAAGCGGCGGTTTGCTTCGAGGAGCTCTGGGTCGCTGCGGGCGTGCGGCGGCGCTGGTTTCATCGTGCAGTCATTCCAGCCGCCGCCGGCGCCAGCGCCGCAGCATCAGGTATCCCCCGAGCATGCCGCCGAGATGCGCGAAGTGGGCGAC
>Ga0105340_1000160_pt1 | contig 32747 bp, 50 predicted proteins | sample EasRivMeERMLT700_FD_89676 | JGI IMG/M metagenome (GOLD analysis project Ga0105340, IMG submission 89676) | Soil microbial communities from meander-bound floodplain in the East River, Colorado, USA - East River MetaG ERMLT700 | ecosystem: Environmental > Terrestrial > Soil > Floodplain | place...
GAGAAACATATTAGCCTTATTAGGAATACTGTGTATAGTAGGATGTGGTGGACCATTGTTCAAAGCTGAAATTACTCAAAAGATACCCTACATAAGTGTAGGTAATAAGTACATCTATTATAATCTGATACAACATGGAGTTGTGAGATGTGATACTATAGAAGTTACTGGTATTGATGGACAGTGCGTGTATTTCTGTCATAAGAATGAGAACTATATTACAAGTAAGAAGAGATTTAAGTATAGTACTGATAAAATAGAAAATCCCCCTAAAAAATAGGGGGATTGTTCTTTTTAATACTTTCTCTTATGTTCTTTCTTTTCCTTCTTGTTAGGTTGGATGTGTACATGCTTAGGTTTACTGTTGTCTTCAAAATACTTACAGTTTACCCATTGTTCACGACCATTGGCATGTCTAATTTGACACATATTGCCTTTTACTACAAGAACTTGGACAGTAGTGACATAATAGCCACCATAATCATTAGGTGCTCTGTGATACTCATATGTATCACCTACACATAATCTGTTTCTCCAACAAGGAACATTTGTTTCAGTGGTTATTGCACAAGAAGTAATCAAGAACAACAACATGAATGCTAGTGTTTTCATTTTAATTAAGGATTAATGAATAGTAAAGTTACGAATAATAAAAAAATAATAAGTTAAAAATGAGCAAAAATAAAGTCAAAATAACAGTGTATCCTGATGCTGTAAAAGTAAAGGGAAAAAATAAAATGGTTGCAGTTGTTAAGAAGGAGCCTAAAGATCCTCTTCATGCAGCAAATGTCATTTTTATGAAGTCATTAGTGGCTGAAACAGGACCAGAACCTGGTGTAAAATCTGAATTGTCTAAGAATGGTAAAGTAAAACACTCTTGGATAGGCTTAAGTGATGAGGCTATACGAGAATTATATGCGTGCTTGCATCACTATTTAAGAAATGTGTAATTAATAAATCAAGCAATATGTTCAAAAGTGTAAAAAACCAAGTGAAAGAACAGTTCGACAAGATGGTCGCAACTGGAAAAACTCTATTCGTAACTGATACGAATAGAGATGCTATGTGGGATGTTTATCTGAATGGCTTTGAGTCAGAGGAAGAGCGACAGCACCATAACTGTAACTGTTGTAGACAGTTCATAAAAAACTATGGTAAGATTGTCATCATTGAAGATGGTAAACTTACTACTGTGTGGGATTTTGTTCCTCAAGATGAAGTTTACACTAACTCTATTAATGGGTTGAGTGAGATAGTAAAAGCTTCTGTTATCCAAAACAGATTCATCAATGATTTCCTTAAATTGGGAACAGATAGTAACTTTGATATGGATGCCAACGTGACATGGAACCATTTCTTTGTTGTAGCTCCTACTGTATGTTTGGTTAAAAAGGACCAAAAAGATACTGTGTTATCTCAAACCAGAGATAATAAAAATGTATTTAAGAGAGCTCTTGAAGAGTTAACTATGGATGCTACAGAAACTGTGCTTGAATTGATAGCCCAAGGTTCATTGTACAGAGGTAGTGAGTCTGAGAATTTACTGAAAACCTTTCTACAGTTTCAGAAGGACTATAATAAAACACTGGCACATAAGAAAGATAATTTTATCTGGAGTGCTATTGGTCTATATGGTAATGCAGGTATATTCAAAATAAGAAATACTGCTATTGGTACTCTGCTTGTTGATTTGAGTGGTGGTAGAGATTTGGATAGTGCAGTGACAGCATTTGAGAAAATGGTAGCCCCAACAAATTATAAGAGACCAACAGCTTTAATTACCCAAGGGATGATTAAAGAAGCTGAGAAAGCAATTGAGGATATGGGTCTTAAAGACTCTCTGGGAAGAAGATTTGCTACCCCTGAGGACATATCTGTTGACAATGTAATATTTGTTAACAGAGATGCTAAAGTGGCTGGTAATGTCTTTGAAGAGATGAAGGAAGAGGCACAGATCAATCCTAAATCTTTAAGCAAAGTGGAAGAGATTACTATTGATAAGTTCATTGAGGAAGTATTGCCTACAGCTAAGGGTGTAGAGGTGCTTGTTGAGAATGCACACTTGGCTAATCTTGTGTCTGTAATAGCTCCTGTAGAGCCATCAGCACCAAGTTTGTTTAAATGGGATAATCCTTATTCATGGAGCTATGTGAATGCCTTAACTGATTCCATTAAGGAAAGAGTTAAAGCTGCTGGTGGAAATGTAGAGGGTGTATTGCGTGTGTCATTATCATGGTTTAACTATGATGATTTAGATTTACATGTTATGGAGCCTAATGGTAATGTCATTAAATACAGTACATTTAAGAAACCAGCTATTGCACCATCTTCAGGTCAGCTTGATGTGGATATGAATGCAGGACATGGTACATCTCGTACTGCTGTAGAGAATATCACTTGGAGCAATGCATCTAAGATGCAAGAGGGTGATTATAGCGTATATGTAAATCAATATGCATTGCGTGAAGCTAAAGACTTTGGTTGTATTGTGGAAATTGAATGTAATGGTGAAATCTTCACGTTTGAAAGAACTGAGAAGATGGAAGGCAACACAGGTATCGTGAAATTCAACTATTCTAAAGCAAATGGTATCACTATATCTGGAGGAGCTGAATCCAAAAGCATTTCTAAAGAAAAGTGGGGAATCAACACTAACAAGTTCCAAAAGGTGTCTATGATTATGAATAGTCCTAATTATTGGACTGATAATGTTGGTAACAAACATGTATTCTTCATGATTGAAGGAGCTAAGAATGATGAGACACCAAGAGGATTCTTCAATGAATTCCTTAAGGAAGACCTCACTAAGAACAGAAGAGTGTTTGAAGTGCTTGGTGCTAAGCTTAAAGTTGAGCCAAGTGACAAACAGCTTACTGGTGTGGGCTTCTCAACTACACAGAGAAATCATATTATCTGTAGAGTGGAGGGTAAGTTTAAGCGTACGCTTAAAGTTACTTTCTAGTGGTTGACATAGCTCAGTTGAAGGTTGGTGATAAAGTTTATTACCAACCTGATCACTGGTCTGATGATGACAAGTGGGAGAATGGTATGGTTAAAGAAATACCAGAGTATAACCTCAACTCTGTAAGAGTTGTGTATCATTGTAATGGTGACTGGGATAATTATAAAGATTATACTGCTGCCATGACTAATAAAAGAGATTTATTTCTAGGTTGGAAACATTAACAAACAATTATATTATGAATTTATTTCAAGAAGCTTCAAGAAAGAAGTATCGTTTTGGTGGAACCAAAGGAACAGTTAACACAGAGGATTTGTGGGAGCTAAAGTTAGAGGATTTGAACACAATTGCCAAAGACCTCAACAGACAAATTAAGGCAGGAGATGAAGAAAACTTCATTTCTAAACGTTCAACAGCTAATACAGAGCTTAGTAACAAGTTTGAGCTTGTTAAAGAAGTTATTGCTATTAGATTGGAAGAACTTGAGAAAAAAGCTCTTGCTAAAGAGAGAGCAGCTAAACGTCAACAGCTTATTGAATTGATTGGCAAGAAAGAGATTACTGCTCTTGAAAGCAAATCAATTGATGAATTGAAAGCTGAGTTAGCTGATATGGATTAATCAGGGCCCCCAGAAATGGGGGTTTTAATACTTTTATTATGGAAAATAAAGAATTTAATCCTACAAAGAAAGATTTACTAATGATTGATGGTCTTATTTTAGAGATAAAAAATAAGAAGAATACTTTAATTCAAAGAAAAGTAAATCTTCAAATTGCTTTATCAAAAGCTAGAAATGAATACAAGGATGTTGATTTCAATAGTAAAGATTTTAAAAGAATCAAGAATAATCGTCAAAATCTTAAAGAGTGTTTTAATATTATTGAATTAGAGATTAAATCATTGAATGAAGAGCTAGCCTATAAGAATAAATTGCGTGGAGAAATAGAATTTCATCTTGCACATAATAAAAGTCTTGAAGGTAAAGAGGATCTTGATAAAATCACCAAGAGAATACATGCACTTAAAGTAAAGTATTCCAATTTCACTAAAGACAGAACCAGGATTGCCAGTCTAAGAGTTATGGCCTCTGAAGTCTTGGAAGAATTGGAGAATTTACTTAAATAAATTTTTATTAACCAATACTAAAATTATGAACAAAGCAGTTATCAGAAATGGAAGATGGGTTAGAGAAGATGGAGAACCTTTAGACCCAGTTGAAAAAAATCAAATGCAAAGTCAAGTTAGCAGAATTCACGAATTCGCAAAGGATGTCACAGACCTCACCCATGATAAAATAGAGATACTGTCCCATATTTTGTATGCAACACCACATCAGGAACGTGCTATCTTAAAGATTTTGAGTATGAAAGAAGACGATATTAACTCCTTATTATAGACATCATGATAGAACAATTACTTAAAGAACATGGTTGGATTATAGCTCCAATTGTTATAATTTTACTTATCTTTGCCTCCTATACGTTACATAAACGTATGGAAGGTGATGATGAGGATGAATAGAAACCCTTATAATTACATATGAAAACGAACGAACAAATTTTAGAGAGATACTTATCTCCAGATTCAGTAGACATTTTTAATGCTCAAAGAATCAGTTTATTGTGTATGCTTCCTTACCTTATGGCTAAGCCATATTTAGAAGCAAGTTACGTAACAGCTTACGAAGATGGTTCACTTCCTGAGGAGGAAAGATGGATAGAAGGTGTTGATATCAACAAACAGATATTAGACTTTCTTCCTGATGCTTATAAAGCCTTGGAAGTGACAAACGAAATGGAATGCCTTGAGGGCCTTCTATACCTTAAGTCCTGGATCTGGGCAGTTGATGAAGAATTTCATGGTGTAATAGAACCTTTGTTTGAGGAAGATCTCCTTGACAAAGGGAAAAGTATCTTAGATGCTATTTCCACACACTTTGGTTATTCACCAACTATCCAAGACATTGACTTTGAGGAGATTCCTAAGGAGGAAGAATGTAAAGAGCCTTCAGAAGAAGTGCCTGTTGGAGATCCTGATTCAGAATCTTCATCTCCTCTACAAGCAGGAACTAATTAAAAAACTAACCTTTAGCTAAATATCCAGGTATGCTCTGACTGGTCGAATAACAGATGTATAAGTCTTATGGCCTCGCAAGCCACAAAATGGTGGTATCCAGCCCACGTGACCTTGAGAGGGGTTATTGACTAATAATACAGATTGTTGAAAAGACTAAATATTGCGTAATAGAATAATAGATTACTTGAAAAACCAAAAAATTTTTTTAATAATAGTAAATTTTATTTCACATGAAAAAAATTATACCATGTAGTCTCAAAAGATTGGGGTTACTATTCTTAGTTTTAGTAGCCTTTGCTACCAACAGTTCTTATGCACAGTGTAATGCAAGTGCTGAACCTAGATTTGTCTGTGCTGGACCTGGCAATCTCATTGTCTACACTACAGCAAGTGTTCTTTTAGATAATGGTACAACCTTAACTTGGACTATTACAGGAGATAGTACTGGTGGTGCTAGATTTGTTAACAACAATTCCCTAACTTCTACTACTACTGTTTCTTCTGGTTTGTTTAATAGCGTAGCTGTACTTTTAGGACCTTTATCTGGTTCTACTGAAGTTAGAATGTCTCTACCAGGTGATCCAGCAGGTACAGGGTGTGCTGCTTCAGTATTTACTAAAGTTTTAGTTATACAAGGTAGTGCTACTCCTGTAGATTGTCCTAATGATCTCACTACTGTATCAATTACTCCTGGATTAACTGGTACTAAACTAGGAACATCAGATCAAATTGTTCAATTCCCTAGTCTCCCTGGTGGTTGTGGACAATACACTTATAATTTAGTTACCTCTCCTGGTGGAGTAATAGTAGCAACAAATAACACAGGTATCTTTCCTAACGTAACTCCACAGGATTATGTAATCAGAATTACAGACTGTGATGGATGTACTGCTACTTCTCCTATAATTGATTCTTCTGTTGTAGACCCTCGTCCACTTATTTTGACGTGCCCTGTTGAAGTGGACAGACCAGCATGTGCTTCTCAAGTAGAGCTTGAAGGTATCTTTCAAGCATGGTTAGCTACATTTCAAGTTGCAGGTGGTTTTCCTCCAGTAATTACTGTTAGAAATCCTGATGGTATAATTGTACCTTTAAATGCACCTAATCATTGTGGTGGCAGTGTTACAGTTACTTGGAATGTAAGAGATAATTGTGGATATACTGATACATGTACACGTACATTCTTAGTAAGAGATTCTCTTCCTCCAGTACTTACATGTGCTCCAGGTGGTAATTTACCATGTAATCCTGAAATTCCTGGTCCAACAGCACCAACAATTACCTCAGCTTGTCCTACACTTCCATATACATATAATGATGTAGTTACTGGTCCTATGTGTGCTACAGTTCTAACAAGAACTTATACAGTAACAAATGAGTGTGGTCAAACTGCTACTTGTGACCAAGTGTTTAGATACAGAATAGACCATGTTGCTCCTGTATTGCACAACGTGCCTGTAGGAAGAGATTTAGGATGTAATCCAGTAAATCTTCCAGCATGTGACCCTCTTGTAACAGCTACAGACAACTGTGATGAATTCCCTGTAGCAGAATGCTCTCGTGGAACAATTACAAATACAGGTTGTAATTACAGACAAGTAATCACTTATTCTTCAATGGATAGCTGTGGTAACAGAGTGTCTGAAGATGTAGTTTATACTTGGAAAGTAGATACTACTGCTCCAGTTGTAACATGTCCAGGAAGTAGAGATTTAGGATGTAATCCTGCAACTCCAGGTCCTGGTGCAGCATCAGCTCTTGATGCTTGTGATGGTGTATTACCTGTTACTGTTTCAGTAGGTGATGTTGTAGCTGTTGATTGTTTAAGAAGATTAGTAATCACTTATAGTGCTACTGATGAGTGTGGAAACACAGGATATTGTGAAGAAGTAATTACTTGGACAGTAGATCTTATTGCTCCTGTTATTGAATTAGATCTTGCTCCTACTTTAGGTAATGATCCTACACTTGCAGAAATTTTAGCTGCATTAGGTACTGCTCATATAGTTGATGCTTGTGGTGCTACTTTAACTTTTACAGATGGACCTGTTACAGAAGTAAGTCCATGTCATTTCACCCAAACAAGAACATGGAGTGGTATTGACAACTGTTTAAATCGTGCAGCTGATAGAGATCGTACAGTAACATGGACAACTTCTGGTTGTGCAGAACCTAATGGATGTACTTTAGGATACTGGAAAAACCATACTCTAGCTTGGGATTGTTATACAACTTGTACATTGTACAAAACTGTATTTACAGGTTCAACACTTGACCCTAATTTAACATTGCTTCAAGCATTGAATTTAGGTGGTGGTGCTTGTAACAACTTAGCAAGACAATCTGTAGCAGCATTGTTAAACATCTGTGATGGTACTTTAGACTATTCAGTTGCTGATGTAACTGCTTTACAAACTTTAGTTAATGCAGCTTTTGCAAATGGTACATGTGGTGCAGCTGGTTCTTTATTAGACAGATATAACAACTTAGGTGGTGCAAATCACTGTGATGTTGTGAAATCTCCTAACACAAATCAATCAACTTGTACAACTAATATCTCTACACCAAAAAAGGGGGTTAATGCTACTGGGAAAGTAGCACCTACTACGACCTTTAAAGCATATCCAAATCCTTTCACTAATGATTTCACAATTCAATCTAATACCATTAATCCTGTAAATATCAGTATTTTTGATAACTTAGGAAGAAGCATTGAAACCAGAACAGTGAATCCATCTGAATTTGATTTTTCAAGTTTTGGAGGTGGCTACCCAACAGGTATCTACAACATAATCCTTAATCAAGCAACAGAGACTAAAACTCTGAGAGTGATTAAACAATAAAAAACTATGGGGGTGAAAAGCCCCCAATATGGGCTGATAGTGTAATCTGGCGAGCACAGCGTATACCAACATAAAATAACACGCAAGTGGGGAGGTTCGAGCCCTCCCTGGTCCACTAACTTTAAATCCTTTTATTATGAAGAGAATTATTTTGAGCGCTATGGCGCTAATTGCATTCAGCTTTGCTAATGCACAGATCGTGACTGATGCTGGTACGTTTACCAAGCCAGTAGAGAGAACAACAATTTTTGAAGCTACTTTAACTCCTGATTTAACAGGTGGTGGTATCTTCGCATTATCAGGTGTCAGTGATGGCTTAGACCTAGTTGGTATCAGAATCAGACATTTTGAGACTGCTAACAAAGCTATCAGATATGGAGCACACTTATCTATGTGTGATTCAGGCATATCTGGACAAGACACTGATTTTGCAATTGCATTATCTGTTGGTTTAGAACGTCACAGAGCAGGCGCTGAAAGATTATCCACATATTGGGGATATGAGGGCAACGTAGGCTATGTTACTGAAAACGATGGTTATGGTGGTTCTACCTCTAAATGGGGTGTTGGTGCAAGTTTATTTACTGGTGCTGATTACTACATCATACCTAAGGTGTATTTGGGTGCAGAGATATCTTATGGTGTAGCTGTTACAAACACAAAACCAGAACATGGTAATGATGTTACAAGGATTGAATCAAGTCCTAACATTACTCCAAGTTTTAGAGTAGGTTGGCAATTTTAAAAACCAGAAACCATGTCACTCGTACTAGAAGCTTTTATAGCTGGTTTTATGGTGGGAGTCGTATTAACAGTCGTTGTTGTATTATTTATTAATACAATGCGCAAACCTTAAAGTTTTTCATCTTGATAGGTGTCCTCACACGAGGACTGAAAAGGGTAAGCAATTACCCTTTTCTTTTTTGGGGAGATAGCCTAGGTGGCATATAGTATAAAACAAAGGGCAGGGCAAAAAAAGTACTGAACGTTGGTAGAGGTTGAGGAACTACCATTACTATAGCAGGTTCGATTCCTGGTCTCCTTGCGAGTTTCAAACAATTATTAATTTTAAACAATCAGTTTATGTCAAGTACAAAAACAAATCGTGAGTTGCTTACGTCTATTAGATCGTACAACAAAGTGGCTAGAGAGAAAAAAGCTATCAAAGAAGGCTTTAGCTCTGCTGACCAAATGATTGCTCATTTAGAAGGGCAAATCAAGCTTGGGAAAGGAAACAAGCCTTGGTCAAATCCCAATTCTGTTAAGCCATATGTGGCTACTACAGGTAAATCTCCTTGTCCAACAACCAAAGCTCCTGTAAGTAAAACTACTTCCAAAAGTAGACCAACAATCCATGTTGTGGATGTGTTGGACAGCAGTGGTTCAATGAGTGGAGGAAAACACAGCGCTGCAAAGAAAGGTATCAACATGGGAGTTGGTGGTCTGAAGGCTGATACAGCTAATGTGAATTACACCTACACTCTATGTGATTTCTCTGATGACCTTATCTTCAGACATGTTAAATCACAATTGAGTGAGGTTAAGGAGTTCAAAGGTAATACCAGAGGCAGTACAGCACTGTTTGATGCTATTGGTACAACCATTGAGAAAATCAAAACAGATGGTGGTACTATCAAGTCTACAGACAAAGTTTTAGTGAACATCTATACTGATGGTCAGGAGAACGCCTCAAGACACTTCACAGCAACTGCTATTGACAGTTTGATTAAATCTCTTTCTGAGGTTGGATGGACCTTTACCTTTATTGGTACTGCTTCTGATGTAGCATATGCTCAAAGAGTGTTAAGTATCAAAGATTCCAACACTTTAGTGCATGATAACACTGCGAGAGGCTTGGAGAAATCCTTTGTTGCAAACACAGCAGCTCGAACTTCATACTCCTCTAAGGTATCTGCAGGAGAAGATGTGAGCGAGGGCTTCTACAAAGACATTAACTAATTTCGTAACCTTTTAATTTTTTATACCATGAGTGTAAGCACTAAAAAAGCTCCAGCTACTGTAGCAGTAATTGGACCAGGAAGTATTTTGTCTGAAACATCGTTCTACGTTGTTAAGTCCCTTGAAAAAGGAGGAAAAGTTGTTGTTGTAGATGACTATGGTCACAGTATCAATCTAAGTGAGAGATATGTGAAAGAGATCACTATTTCTGCAGACCAGTATGATTCTGAAGAAAAGAAAACAAAAACTGAGATGCAAGAAATCTTGCTTGCTAATCCTCGTATTGCTATGACTGTAGCATACATTACTCAGAGTACTGAGAAGCTTAAAAGAGATTATGAGGCTGAGAAAACTGCTAAAATCAATGAAATCCAAAGAGCTAGCTTATCAACTGCTGCTAAGCTATTGGAAGATTTGATTGATAATCCTATTACCAGAGAAATTCCTGGTAAATTGAGAGTTATGAAAGGTCGCCATTATGGTCACCAGGATACTAATGGAAGAGTGAGCTTCATTGATATGGAGATAACTCGTGATGCGAGTAAAGACTTTGATACTCGTACCAGATTAATGGATCCACGCACCATCCAATGGATGATTGTAAACAAAGTGAAATATGTCCTCAAGTAAGATAGCAAATCTTTGGGTTCATATAGAAACCCAATCATCCCCTGATGGGACAGCAGAATTCACCACAGAGGCTATGGAAGTTGAACAAGCTGGCTGTTTAGTCAGAGTTTCAACTACAATATATGACCTTCATACTGGTTTTATTGTTAATCTATCAGAAGCTTTAACCTTTGTTCCTTGGTCAAAGATTGTAGACAGAAAGGAAGAAGATATTCTTGTTGGCAAGAAGCTGATGGGAGGTAACAAGTTCTAATCATAGGCCCCTTAATTGGGGCCTTTAATTCCTAGAAGTTATGGAAGATTTAGCATTTAAAGGAAGATATCTTAAAGTAGTAGATGATAAATGTATACAACACTATGGAGTGAGAAATGGTGATTATCTAAAGTATTCTCATACTGATGATATTAACCATGAACACTGGGGAGATGTTTCTGCTAAGAAATACTACTATGGTTATAAAGCTCACACTAACAAATACTTTGAACTCATGCCTGTAGGTTTTGTTCCTCCTGGAAAACTATCTGTATTTCCATCTGAAGGAGTATGTTGGAAACCAACTATAGAACTCAGAGACTTTTTAATAGCAAGAGAAAACTCAAGTACAACAGCTTGTGGATATCATGTAAAAGGAATAGCCTGGAATTATAATAGTTGCTGGGAAGTAGCAAGTTATAGTGCTAAACCAGAATATAAAATTAAGGATTTAGAGCCTTTCCTTCAGGCACATATGGTTAGACAAACTCCAGCCAAGATTCCTGACCATTTAAAGGAAAGACCATTAACTCCAGATGAAAGTTTTTCTTTTACTGCTTATGTTCCTTTCAGTGTTAGAAATGGATACAGACTTCCTGATAAATGGTGTATTCATAACAATCCCCTTAATCATGAAATGATTGATGCTTTTATGTATAAACATAGAAGTGAGTGGGCTAGTCATACAAATGCTTGGACAACTGAGGGTAGTCATGGATATTTTCATTATCCTCCAGTAAATCAGGTTTGTCATTCAGAAGATAAGCCAGAAGAAGGTTATACATTAATTACTACACAACAATTTAAAAATTACGTTCTTACAGTAAATAACAATTTAATAAATAACGAAGATGATAGATCAAGATCACAGCAGAGAGGACCAAGTGAGCCCAACAGTGGAGTTACCATTGAAATACAAAGACCTGATATCACAGTCAGAGGGAGAGAACCAGCAAGAGGAGTTGGAATTGAATGTTCAAATATCCAAATCGAAGTTGGAAGTGGACATCTCCCAGACAAATTTGGACTTAGCTAATGCTAAGCAAGCATTGGCTAAAACTAAAAGAGCTATTCCTTATGACGTAAGCAAAGAAATCAAAGCTTATGAAAAAGTAAAATCTCTTGAAGGAGGTTTGGAATATGCTAAGAAGGTATTAGAAGAAAGATTCTAAGCCATGATTGTGGATTACAGCCAGGAGGGGCTTCCCATCGAATTTGATGAGACCTCTGCTGAAGTAATCTATAAGGACAACAGAGTATCGTTGTTCATGATTAAATCAGCACTCGAAAGTGGGCTAGACACCTATCAATTAACAGACAATTTAGAGTATTCAGTCAGTGGTGGTTTCATCAACTTTGGCTGTCTCACATTATCACAAGAAAAAACACAAATTTTATTTAGAAAACTATGGAAACAATTAAAAACGTTCAAAGCAACTGGGAATTAGAGAAAAAAGCAGAATTGGTAAGATTGGGCAGTGGTCCAAAACCTTATCCAGAAATCTTAAGCTATTTGGAGAATGAAATTGAAAATTCAGGTCGTATGACCAATTTTGATTATCATCTTCACTGCTTCAGAAGTGATGGAATTTATCAATTGAACAGAGCCATTGAGGAAATCATTGGTGTAACTACTGTTACAGGTAAAAATGGTCCTTCAGGAGAGCGTCCAATGAACACAATTGATGTTATATTGGCAGGAGGAGTTCGTAAAAAAGTTCCTTATGGTGATATTGCTTTACCAGAGATGGGAGAGGATGCCATGATTCAGATTTATTATGACATGGGTAAAAAGGTCCTTTACATCAGAGGGAAATGTCAATTCAAATTTCAATCTTTGATTGATAGCATTATTGACAGAACCAAAGTGCTGTTGAACACTGACAGTATCTACAAAAATCAAACCTTTGAAATTAATGCTGCAGTTGATAATGGTCAACCACAGCTTATTAATATGTCAGGGATTGATAAAGAAGTGATGATTCTTTCTGAAGAGACTGAATATGCTTTGTCTCCATTGAAAGCAAGAATCCTTCACGCTGAGAAGTGTGAGCTTGCTGGAATTCCAATGAAATTTGGTGCTATTTTAGAAGGCCCTTATGGAACTGGTAAAACCTTGTTAGCATTCAAGCTTGCTAAAGAAGCTAATGAGAACAACTGGGCTGCCATCTATTTGAAATCTCCTGAGTTATTGGCTGATACATTACGTATGGCTAAAACATTGGACAAAAATGGTCATGGTATTATTGTGTTTACTGAGGATATTGACCAAGTAACCAAAGGTGAGCGTGGAGCTGCTCTTCAGGATATCTTGAATACTTTGGATGGTGGAGACACTAAACACATGAATGTTATTGCTTTGTTTACTACCAATCACTTGGAGCTTATTGATCCAACCTTCTTAAGAGGTAAAAGAATTGGTACTATCATAAGCATGTCTTATTTGGATGCTGGTACAGCTGAAAAGTATGTACATTCATTCTGTGAAGGTATCGAGCTTACAGGAGACTTTGCTCCTGTATATGAGTTGATAGGGTCAAGTAGCATTGCTCCTGCGTTTATGGCAGAAATTATTGAAAATGTTAAGTCTAACATGGTAATTCGTGGAGACAATACAGTTCAGGCTACCCATTTCCTTGTTTGTGTTAAATCTTACCTTCGTCAGGTAGAATTGGCTAAAACCAAAGATATGAGTGTTACTCCAGAGAAAGCTTTAGCTACTGCTTTGATTCAAGTTATTCACAATGATGAGTTCTTTGAAAAAGTTGAAGAGGCTGCTCAAAAAGTTTGGGATAACAACTAATATTAACCAGGGCTCTGTAACAGGAGCCCTTTATACTTTAAACAATGACAAAAGTAAAATTTGGAGCAGCCATAGAAGCTGCTAAAGAGGGCAAGTTGATTGCCAGAGAAGGTTGGAATGGTAAAGGAATGTTTGTATTCCAAAGACCAGAGGATACATTAAGTGTAGACTTTATTATAAACACAGTGAAGTCTTTGCCAGCTTCTCTTAAACAATACTATATAGGGCAACATGCTCATACTATAGCAGAAAAAGAGAATGGAAAAAGTCCTGAGGACACTCATGTGAAGTTCTCAGCTTATTTATGTATGAAAGCAGCTGATGGATCCATTGTAAATGGATGGTTAGCAAGCCAAACAGACATTCTTGCAGAAGACTGGGTAATCTTAAATTAAACACCATGCTTTTAAGAATACTAGAAATAGGAGCTATTGCTGCCATTGTTGTTTATGGTATTATTAAGCTGATTGAAATGTTTGCAGGCTTCAATATTAAGAGAAAAAAAGGAGCAGCAATGGAAGAGCTTGCTAAGCAGGCTGAAAAAGTTGCTCAAGAGAAAAAAGACATTCTTGATCAGACGCAAAAAACAAAAGAACAAATTGATAACATTAATAACACTTTAAATTAGAAATCATGGAAGTAAATGAATTTATTGCAGGAATTAAAAAGTTTGGACTTATCATTGGAGGAGTCTTATTTTCAATTATTTTGGCAGCAAACTGTTTTGAGAACATTCAAGCAGGGGAGATTGCTGTAATCCAGAGCCCTATTACAGGGGAATTGTCAGTAGTTACAACTCCAGGATGGGCCTGGCAAGGTGGTGGTACAGTAACCAAGTACCAAAGATCTAATCAATTGTGGTTCTCTAACAAAGAGGATGAGGGTGGCTCAGGAGCTATCAAGATTGGATTCAATGATTTTGGTGAAGGAACTGTTTCTGGTAGTGTAAGATGGTATATGCCTTCTAACAAAGAAAGCGTGTTGAAACTACACAGAGATTATGGTACTCAGGAATCTATTGATTTCAAATTGATTAAACAAGCTGTAACTAAAGCTATTTACATGTCAGGTCCATTAATGTCATCAAAAGAGGCTGTGTCTGAGAAAAAGACTGCTCTATTGACATATACTGAAGATCAGGCAAATAATGGTATTTACAAAACAAAAGCTATTGTGAGCAAAGATACTTTAGCAGATGCCAATACTAAACTATTAGAGATAGTTTACAAAAATGGCACTCCTGAAATCATCAAACCTTCAGATGTAGCTACTTATGGTATTGTTTTATCTAACTTTACTATTAATGAAATCACTTTCTCTGAAGCTGTTACAAAACAGATAGCTAGTCAACAAAAATTAGTGATGGCTGTGCAAACAGCTAAAGCTAATGCTCAGAAAGCTATTCAAGATGCAATCACTACTATGAAACAGGGTGAAGCTGATGCTGCAAAAGCTAAATGGGAGCAAGAAGTTATCAAAGCTAAGCTTGTAACTGAAGCTGAATCTCGTAATAGAGTTGCTGCATTGGATGTACAAACAGCTGATTTGAGAAAGAGAAAAGATATTCTTGAAGGTGAAGGTATTGCTACCAAAAAACGCTTGATTATGCAAGCTGATGGTGCTTTGGACCAAAAATTACAAACCTACAAAGAAGTATCTAAGTATTGGGCTGATGCTTTCAGCAACTATGGTGGTAGCTTAGTTCCTCAGTTTATGACTGGAGGTAATGGTGCCACAGGTAATGCAGGTATAAACTTCATGGAGATGATGTCTGCAAAAGCAATGAAAGATCTTAGCTTGGATCTTAAAAATAAAGGCTAGAAAGTATGGTAGAATTGAGGGGTTCGACTCCCCTCTCTTTCACAAACACTAAAACACACAATTATGGAAAAAAATGAAATACCAGCGATTGTCTTTGTTAAACCAGAAGACAAACAGTACACGAAGGACCAGATGTTCTTCTTTGCAGGATTCTTGCATGGTGCTTTGGAAAAAGACCCAACAAGAGATGTAGGAGACATATTTGAAGAATGGAATCTAATAAATAAATTATTTTTTAAAGACGTAATATCATGATAAAGTACATATTTTTAGGAGGCATGCTCCTTGCAGCAATAGGTTATTGGGTAATCCTTCTCAGATCATTCAGAGATAAAAACAAATAGTCATGAGCTACGCATCAGACTTTGGGCATGATATTCCACCAGACGATTGGGATGGTGGTGGATATAGACGTAAGAGGTATTACTCTAACAGATTTACAGGAGATAATCCTCTTTTTAAAGTACACAATAAGAAATTTATTGAACTTGTATTTGAAACAGAGAAAGCATATCTTCTTAAATTTGCACAAGGTAAGGCTTGGATTCCTAAGAGTCATTCTAGTATTGATACAGAGGGCTTGGTTGTTTACATACCTTTCTGGTTATTAAGTAATCTTAAATTTATTCAAGAATAAATATTATGAAAAAATTATTTTTATATCTTAGAAGACTCCTCAGAAATGAAGAAGATGATCAGAATTATCTAACTAATTTGGAAACAAAGCGCCTTTCTGAGCAGATTCTTAAGCAGCTTGATATAATGGAGCGTGATAAATTGGATAGAATCATGGAAAAGCTTCATATTAAGGAAGAAACTCTTAAAGAGGCTGAAGAATCCTATGATGAGGCAAAAAGGCTTTATCCAAGGTCTAATGAGTCTGCAGAGAGAACAGCTTTTGTGAGAGGAGTAAAATGGCAATATAAAAGAAGGTCATGAGTGATGAAATCAAAAAAATAGGTAATGTGGCTATTGGTCCCATCCTAATCAACCCATTCTCTAAAAAATGTATAGTTGGGCTATATGTTAGTGTTGACCTTATAACAAGGAGAGGCAAAGATGAATGGGTTGCTCGTGGTTATGTTGATTTCAGGGAGGGAAACACCACAGGAAGACAGAAATTTGAAGGAACCTCATTTGATGAGGTAGTATTATTAATTAAAAGCTTTATAGATAATGAACTATAGTGGATTTTTTAAGTGGTTTCAAGGCCTGGGTGGTCGTGTACCAGATAGATTTGATGAGGTATTAAACACAAGATATGTTTATGATTCTCCTCCTGTTAGCTCATTTAAGAATAGAGCTGAAGAGATTAAAAAAAAATACAATCACAAATTTAAGCAATTAAAAGTAAAAGATGATTTTTTATCTAAAGAACCTAACATTTTTAACATATTATTCGTAAAAAAATGAACAGCGAACAAGAAACCTATTTGGTAGAAGGAGAATTTGCCTTCACGAGTTACATGCCCACTGAATTAAAGGTGGGCATGCAATTTATAACAAGAATTACTGCAGGGGTTTTAGACCCTGAATATTTATTTTTCACACTTCAGGAAGTTCCTGAAGATGCAGAAATGTACATGAGCCTCTATGGTGCCCCAGTGGTTCTGCATATAGTCTCTACAGATGAGTCTGGAGAAGCTTTGGCAGATCCCAAGGAGATTGGATGGTTCAATGATGGAGAAAACATATTACCTATTACAGATAAGGAGATAAATGTTATCATTAATGAAGATGAAGGTTTCATGGATGTGGAGTGTGATGACACAGGAGATGTCATTTTGCTTGATGGAAAAGTGATTATTTCGTACCTTAGTAGTGAAGAAGAGGAGGATCTACCATGAGCTACTATCTATTGGACAGTAGAGCAGGAATGCTTGCTGTAGAGAACAATGGTCTTCTTAAAACAGAGGATAATGGTAAGTATATTCTTCTGGCTGGAACACTTAGAGAGTGTTGTGATGCAGCCAATAGTGGAGAATATGGAGAACACAATGTAGTGAGTAATGATAGCTTCATTATTCAGTGGAAATTATGCAACAAGAAAGGAATTTGGTCAACTAAAAACATAACTTATTAAACATGAAAACAGAAACAAAAACCAACACGAAACATGTTACTCGAATTGAATCACTAGGAAGAATTATAGTAGCTAATCCCCAATATGGAGACATGAAACTATCTGTATTTCCTTTTGAGCACACTGGCAGAAGACAATATCTGCCTGAAGGATTTAAAATATGGGAGGACAACTTCAATGCTATGCTCAAGCATGTTCCTTTGCATGAGGGAGCAAACAAACATTATCTTACCATTGACAGCAAGTTCTTTACTCAGGATGATTTCTTGAGAAGAGAAGGAGTGCATATTGATGGTAACTTCTGTGCTGACCCTAACTTTGAGGGTACAACATGGGGAGGAACAGGAACAACCTGGTCAGGTATTGGAGTTACTCCTACCTTAGAGGTTGTAAAGAACTGGGTATCACCATACCCTGGAGAGATACCATTTGGTACATATGTATCTGGAGACAGAGGAGGTATCCTTGCTGTTAGTAATGAGATTGGATGTCAGGCTTGGGGTGGTGTCTTTGAGGGTAAAATCCTTGATGAAGGTGCCTGTGACCACCTGGCAGACCAGCTTACAGATGTCAGAAAGATTGTTCTTGATCAACATGAGCTTTACTTCATGTCAAGCAACACACCTCATGAAACACTGATGATTAATAAAGGAACACGAAGAACCTTTATGCGCATCACTCTTAACCATGAATATCCTAACGCTTTAATAGGATAATACAATGAACTATATAATTACGAAGCACCCAGAGTTCTTCACAAAAATTCTGTCTGTCTCAATTAAATTGGGACAGGTAGACTTTTGTGGCTTAGAGGACATGATATTACCAGATAAGATAGCAATAGATACAGAGACCACAGGATTAGAGGCACGCAAACAGGAGATATTTTGTACACAAATTGGAACAGGGGAGAATAATTATATAATTCATATGTATGATGACAATTATACATTTCAGGACTTAGTTCCTTATATTACAGGGAAAGTCTTGGTGGGACATAACATATTATTTGACCTGGGATTCTTCTACAAGTATGACTTCTGGCCCAAAGAGGTAAGAGATACTATGCTCGCAAGTAAGATTCTCTATAATGGAGATCCTACAGAGAGACATGACTTTGGAAGAGTTATGGACAGAGAACTCAACGTTAAGTATGATAAGACAGAGCAGAAAAACATCCACATTGTTAAATTATCACAAGCCAGCACTATTGAATATTCATTTAATGATGTGGATAGGCTGCTCGAATTGGAGGACACACTCTATAATCTTATCAAAAAGAATGGACAAACTTCCACTTATATGCTGCACTGCAGATATATAAGAGCTCTTGCCTATATGGAACAGTGTGGTATGCCAATAAGCAGCTATGCTTGGAAGACTAAGATGGAACAGGATATAATCAACTCAGTTAATTCTAAGAAAATTATAGAGGAATATATCCATGACAACCTGCCTCAGTTTGCTAACAGACAACTGGATATGTTTGACACCAAGAAGAGAATAACCATTTCAGTTAGTTCTTCTCAACAGATGCTTAAAGTCTTTAAGGCCTTTGGTATCCCTGTATTAGATAAGGATGGCAAGGAGAGCATTAATGATAATGTTATCAGCAAGTCTAAGCATGAGTTTGTAAAAATGTGGCTTGAGTATCAAAAAGCTACCCATAGAGTGACAACCTTTGGTGAGGGTATCTATAAAAGAATAGAACATGAGCGTATCTATACCAACTTCAATCCAATGGTGGACACAGCTAGGCTTTCTACTCGTAGAGGAGAAATCAACTTCTTAAATTTTCCTGCAGATCATGAGACAAGAGATTGTTTCATAGCCAATGAAGGTAATAAGATGATAGTATGTGATTATGCTGGCCAGGAAACTGTTATTGCAGCAGACCTGAGTGGTGATGAGGCTATGACTAAATCTGTGGTTGATGGAGCTGACTTGCATTGCTTGTTAGCCAGAGTATTATTCCCTGAGATTGAGGACCTTGATGATGATACAATCAAGAAGGAACACAAGAGTAAGAGAGATGCTTCTAAGTCTCCAAGGTTTGCAATGTCATATGGAGGAAATGCTTATACCATTCACATGAATGAAGGTATACCATTAAAACGTGCTCAAGAAATTGAGGATGGATTCAAGAATCTTCACTCAGGATTATATGCCTGGGGAGATAGAGTATTTATTGCAGCCATAAAAGTAGGTTATATAGAATCTGTTGATGGTTGGAAACTAAGGCTTCCCTTCTTTGATGAGTTCACTAAGCTTAAGGCTCAGGTGGATGCTATTACAAGAGAGGAGTGGACACAATATAAAATTGGAAAACTTGACTACAAAAAACAACAAGATGTTAGTGCCAAGGGACAGAGATATGATTTACAGTTTCCTGAGAGCGTTGCAATTTACAGAGAGAAGAAAAAGTTCGTCTCTAAGTACTTCAAACTACGTTCAGAATACTTACGATTGTGCCTTAATAACCCAGTCCAGACCAGAGGGGCTCATCAGATCAAGCTTGCAGGATGTCTACTATTTGAATGGATAGTAGAGAATAAACTGCAGTGGATTGTAAAGATGTGTAATTCTGTTCATGATGAGCTAGTTATTGAGAGTATGGAAGGTTTTGAAGAACGTGCTAAGAATGCTGTAGAAGTATCAATGCTTCAAGCAGGGAATCATTATTTAACTAATTTAACAATCAAAGCTGATGCCAACATTGGAAACAGTTGGGGCGAAGCTAAATAACTACTATCATGTTTAGATTATATGTTTTAAAATGTGAAACTATCCCTGTTGAGGCAGAGGATATTATGGAGTGGAGAGATTTCTTTGACAGTGATGATGCCAGAATTGTCAAGAGAGAGTATGTTGGGGATGTTTTCATCTCTACTGTATTCTTAGGAATAGACCACTCAGGGACATTAGATGGCCCACCAATATTATTTGAAACAAAGATATTTGGTGGAGATTATCATGGGCTCATGGAAAGGTATACTACCTGGGAAGAAGCTAAGACAGGTCACAAGAGAATCAAAAAAAGTTTAAAAGTTGACAAATGAGAACTCTAACCACACTCTACAGAATAGCATATGGAAGAATTATGCTGGCTGAGGACAATGACTATACTTGTATATGTCATATGATTAATACAATGGTCTTTGACAAACTCATCACAGATGATGAGGCTTATAGGTTGAGGAAGGATATCATAGCCAATAGGCCTACAGAGTGGAAGCATGTTGAAATTGCTGCACACAAGTCCTATGACTGGGATAGTATGTATTGGTTCCCTCTGGGAGAGTTGAAGTATAGGAAACAATTTTTACACAAAATGATAAACTACAGTAAACCTTGGTACATTAAATTATATTATTTATGGAAGGGACAGTTAAAGTAAACAGAGAAAACATCACCAGGCATCTCTTAGAGAAGCAGTTAGGTATGGTAGGTAAGTCTATGGTTGATACCCTAGATGACGACAAGTGGTACTTCAATATCACTATGACTCGTGTACAACACGAGGAGTTTAAAAAATATTCTGTAAAGCTCATTAAAAAAGTGTTCAGGTGTAATACAGGCAGAGCTTCAGACACATTTCATTGGTTTGATTTGGCCTTTGGCCTAAGAATAAAAGATTAATCATGAAAACAATAGTAGGAAAAGCAAAAATTGTACAAAGAGGTTTTAATATGAGTGTCCATTGTTACCTCAGCAGTGAGTTCAGGAGACTGTTAAACTGTGAATTCATTATTTTTGATATCAATAACCTGGTCATAAGGCGAGCAGGTATTGATAACAAGAAATTATACTCAGTCAAGTCCTCTCTCTTTGGTTTCACACCAAAGGCTGATGCCATTGAAGGAGTTATTGGTGACTATAACATTAAACAGCAAGACGAAGATACATTCATTTTAAAAAAAGTAAAGTACCATGCCTGACAAGATTGATTACCCAGACATGTTCGATTGGGAACATGAGAGCGAGGCTCACTATCAAAGAATGATGGACCAAGCTCAGTATGAGGAGCTGGAAAGACTACCAGCCAGAATTGTTGTAAAAATTAAAACTAAAAAGAAAGATGACAATCAGACTAACAAAAGAGCACCTAGTAGAGCTGGTAAAAAAAGGCTTCACCCTTGACCACATAGCTTTATTGATGCTTATTAAGGAGGGACATGACATGGACCTCCTTAAACAGGACAACATGAAGCTTGATGCTTTACATCAAAGCTTGATTAGAAAAGGTTTAATTACTGAAGAGAACAAGCTAACAATACCAGGTAATGAGTTGTTAGACTTTATGGCTGCTAAGGTAGCTGCCACTATGGTAAGGAAGAAACCTTCTACTAAAGACTTTGATGAATGGTGGGAATCCTTTCCCAGTACTGATCATTTTGAATATCAGGGAAGAGTCTTTACAGGTAGTCGTGGCATGCGTGTTCAAAAGGAAAAGTGCAAGCTCAGATTTAACTCCATAGTTAATGAAGGAGTGTACACTGCGAAACAGATAATTGATGCAACAAAGTTTGTTGTAGCTCTTAAGAAGGAGAATTCTTTTAAGAAGAAATCCAATGAATTAACTTATTTACAAAACAGCTTTACATTCTTAGACAAGGACCACTATGTTCCTTTTGTAGAATTAGCACAACGTGGTATACCAATTATTAACACAACAGCCTCTGGAGGGGGCACAGATATATGAAAATCAGACAAGAATTTGATAAAGACAAATTGTTCTTTACATCAGACACACACTTTTATCACACTAACATAATTAAATATTGTGATAGACCATATCCTAATGCACAAGAAATGAATGAGGATATGATTAAGAGATGGAACGCAGTTGTTCCAAAAGATGGTATAGTATTTCACCTAGGAGATGTAAGCTTAACTGCTAAGAATCAGCCTTTAGGAGATTTACTTAAAAAATTAAATGGTACAATTTATCTTATCATAGGTAATCATGAAAATGATGCACTAGCAAATGATTGGATAAAAGGAAGATGGGAGAAAATATGTGATGTTGCTGAAATCCATGTTAAGGATGAGGAAATCACAGATGGAGAACAGCACATTGTAATGTGCCACTATCCAATGATTGTGTGGAATGGCTCACATAAAGGCTCTTGGCAGCTCTTTGGACATGTACATGGAGGATTAAGTAACAAAGGAAAGATATTACATCCTGTGACATCTATGGATGTGGGAGTGGATAGTCATGACTTCGCTCCAATATCCTATCAGCAAGTGAAAGAACAGATAACCAGACAAGCTATGGGTCATGAAAAGAATTTGGCACATAAGTGATACACACACTTATCATGAACAACTCACTATTCCTGAGGATATAGACATAGTGGTGTTTAGTGGTGACTGTAGTAATCCAAAAGATGCTTTTGAAAATGAGCCACAAGTAAGAAAGTTTATTAGCTGGTATAAGAACCTGCCTATAAAGTATAAGATATTTGTGGCTGGTAATCATGATACATCTATTGAGAAAAGGTTAGTAACAGGGTCAGACTTTGATGGTATTATATACTTAGAGAATGAGCATGTTACCATTGAAGGTATAAAGTTTTTTGGAAGTCCTAATCAGCCTACGTTTGGTACTGGCTGGTCTTTCAATAAGGCTAGAGAGAAGTTGGATAGACACTGGTCTATGGTAGATGATGATGTGGATGTGTTTATTGTACATGGTCCACCTAAGACTATCCTGGATGCAGCTTATAATCCTCATAATGGGGTGCTTGAAAACTGTGGGTGCAATGCCCTCAAGAGACACCTCTTGGAAAGAATCAAACCAAAGCTTTGCCTGTTTGGCCACATGCACAACAACAAGGACATTATCAATGCTGGTACATTGAAACTATCAGCTCACATAACTGTCTTCAGTAATGGAAGTGTGGTGACAGACAAGTTGTTTGGGCAATTAACAAGTAATGGTAATATTTTAGAAATATGATAGATAACATAGAAAAAATACTGCCTTTCCTAAAGTTTGATTCTGAAGATGACTTCTATTATCTTCAGATATTACAACGTAAGAAAGAGAACCCTCAGATAGGATCCAACAGTAGGGTCATCAAGAACTATTACATTAAGTCTCAACAGTATTTATTGGACAGATATCCTGAGATGAAGATTCTATGTGAAGTGTTTAATGCAAGAGCTTCTATAAGGCTGAACAGAAGGTCTTTTGAGAAGACAGGCTTTAAGGCCTTAGAGAACCTTGCACATACAATGCAGAACAGAGAATATGCATTTCTAATGAAGTCCTATGACAGAGCGTGTGGCCTCCTTAACAATGAGCCTGAGAAAAAATGGATATTAGATTTAGATTTTGTCCCTTATGGACAGGAACATCTTGATATAAAGGAATTCATTGAACCTCTTGCTCCTGAAGGCAATAAACTGTTAGCTGTTATAGAGAGTAAAAATGGTGTTCATCTGATTACCAAACCTTTTAACACACTAACTTTTAGGGAGAAGTATCCTCATATAGAGATCCATAAGGATAATCCAACTAATTTATTTATACCATAATTATGAGTAGAACATTTAAAAGACCTTATTTTACGAGAGCAAAACAGGTCAGTAAGCAATGTAGATGTCATGGTGGTTGCCCTTGGTGCTTAGGCAACAGAATGCACAAGCATATTAAACAGTATGCTAAGGTGAGAGATCAACTTAAAGAAAAAGGATTATGAGCCTAAAAACAATAACTAAGTTAGTAGTTTCTTATAGTGAAATACCTAAAGAACTTACTACAAATCATTGGATAAACCAAGTTGAGGATATTGAGCGTATAGAAGTTCACATAGATGATGAGGAACCTGACCCTCTTACCAGCTGGTTAATTGATAACTATCCTGAATTAAAGGATGAAGAAAGTTTCTTCATTCATATGGATCATTTGTCATGAGCTTTGATGATTTAAGAGATGAGGTCAATAAAGGGCGTGAAGGTAGAAATGGTGGTATACCAATGGGCTTCAACAGACTCAATCATTATATAGGAATAAGAAGAAGCATGTATTATCTAATTGGAGGTCTTACTGGAAGTGGTAAGACTTCCTTTGTAGATGATGCATTCATCCTGAATCCTGTTGATTGGTATATAAGTCAGAAGGGTAAATCAAACATAAAACTTAAAATCATCTATCGTTCAATGGAGAGAAGCAGAACCTATAAGATGGCTAAGTGGGTGAGCAGGAAGATATTCCTGGATCATGGCATTAGCATACCTGTAGCTAAGCTCCTTGGTTGGAATGATAAGATGAATGATGAGGAGTATGCTTTGTTTAATTCTTATGAGTCGTATATCAAGGAGATTGAATCTATTGTTACCATCATTGATGGTCCAGAGAATCCTGTAGGTATAGCCAAGGATATCAAAGAGTACGCCCTTGCTAATGGTCACATAGAACAGATTGATAAGTATAATAAGAAGTACATCCCAGATGATGAGAACTCTATCACGCTTATTGTTCTTGACCATATTGGTTTGTTGAAATCAATCAAAGATTTTCCCACTAAAAAAGCACTAATTGATAAGATGAGCGATGAGCTCAGATATGCTAGGGATTTCTATGGGTTTAGCCCAGTGGTTGTGAGTCAATTTAATAGAGACATCTCCAATCCTATTAGGATTAAGAATGGAGATGTTGAGCCTCAGCTGGATGATTTCAAGGATTCATCTACAACTCAGGAAGATGCTGATGTTGTAATGGCCTTGTTTGATCCAATGAGATATAAGGTGCCTGACCCTTCAGGATATGATTTGAATAAGCTGGTTGATACTACAGGCTCTAAGTTCTTTAGAAGCTTGCGTATCATCAAGAATAGCTATGGTTCAGATGATATAAGAATAGGGCTTGGGTTCTATGGTGAGATTGGAATGTTTAAAGAACTTCCACGTAAAAAAGATATCACTGATGAGGATTATGCAGCAGTGATAGATAAATCTTTCTTTATAAGATGACAAAAGATCAAATACAGAGAAGAATCATTGCTGACATTGTGAAAGCTGACTTCAGAGGCATAGTGCTATCAAGTGTAAGATCTGGTAAGACTAGAATCCTGATTACTGCTATAAAGGAGCATTGCAAGAAGGAGAATCCCAAAGTGTTGGTACTTTATCCAAATGTGGATATCAAAAACTCTTGGGAAGATGAGTGTGCCATTATTGGCTGTCCTATGAGCATCACCTACTGTACTTTCATCAGTATGGGAAAAATGTTAGATGAAGAATGGGACTACATTGTAATGGATGAAGCACATCTTATTCCTGAAGAACACAAACTCCCCATAGCAGGAGAGTACGCTAGGAAGTACAACCATGTAATCTTAGCTTCTGGTACGTATAACAGGAACACACTTGCAGATCTTAGGATTCATACAGTGTTGCCACTTATAGTGGAGTATACTACAGAGGAGGCTATTGATGATGGGATTATCAGTGACTATACAGTGTACATACATCAGTATGAGCTGAATCCTCACATGTTGAGACAATTTGGTACTACCAGAAAGTGGTGGAACACTGACACTAAGGAGCTGGCTAGACTAACTGAAAAGTTTGATAAGTCTCATGGAGACCTAAAGATGTTTGCTGCTTTAGCAAGGATGAGGTTCATCAATGCTAATGACTCATTACTATTTGCTGTAAACAAGTGGAGAACAGAGAACCCTGGGAAGAGATTTCTGATGTTCACAGAGAATGAAGGCTTTGCTAAAAAGTTCAGACTTCCAATGTTCAACAGCAAGAGTAAAGATGACAGTGTGTTGAAATCTTTTATCAAGAAAGAAATTAATCAACTTTGTTTAATTAAGAAGGGGTCTGCTGGTATAACATACCCAGACTTGGACAACATTCTAATCACTTCAATTAATTCTAATGGTGAAACCCTAGAACAAATGCTAGGAAGATCACTATTAATTGACACAGAACATTCAGACATCCATGTCTTTGTAACAGACAAGATTTTCCAGCTAAACTGGCTAGAATCAGCACTTTACAACATCCCAAAGGAGAAAATTATATGGGTAAAACAGCCTGGAAAAGTTGCTGGAGTCAGTTGAAAGTTGTATCTTTATAGTCCAAAAATAACTAAATTAATTAGAGATGAGTAAAACACAGACAATGGAATTACCAGAAGACATTACACAGGTAACGAACACGAACCCACGAGATTTAGTCGTAATCTCAATTCCAAAAATGGGTAAAGGGACAATTTTAGGAGCATTGACTACAAAGAAAAATGCTATTGTATTGGATTTAGAAAAGGGAGGTTATGAATACATCCCTGCAAGAAAACTTTCAACTTACACAAATGATCAGACCACTAGATGGGAATCTTTCCAGAATTACATTAAGTTTCGCAATGCTCTCTTGGAGCAGAAGGGTAAATATGAGTATCTACTTATTGATGGATTGTCAGATCTTGACGATTTATCAGACCTTGGAGGAACATTGGCTTATATGAATACTACCATTGGTAAGAAATTCAATAGAGAAAAAGGTGCTGAAACAGGTAGAAAGTATGAGCCCTGGGAACCAGAGTTCAAATCTGTTCTCACCCTTCCTGAAGGTGCAGGCTATCTACACACAAGAAACTGGTTTATGCAACAAATTGACTTCTTCAGACAAATCAGTCCTTATAGAATCTATGCTGCGCACATCACTGACAAGTACATTAAGGATAATGGAAAAGAGGATGTGATTGGTAGTGAGATTGCTTTAACAGGGCAACTGAAAAGAATCTTTGCTTCAAAAGTAACAGCATTAGCCAAGCTTGTCGCAGATGGTAATGAAAGATACCTCAACTTTGATGTCTTGAATGACAGCATTGTGGCAGGTAGTAGAGCTCCACAGTTAAAAGGTCGTATCTTAATATCAAAACAGGACTCAGAGGGCAATACGACTGTCTACTGGGATAACATTTATAAATAATTTAAAATTGTATTATTATGAGCGCAATTGGAGGTAAAAAAAGAGAGTCACAAGGCGAATTTGTAAAGAGAGTAGGCTTGTTTGCAGCAACAGTGATTGCTGTTAATCCCACAGAACAAGAGTATAAAGATGTTCTTGGTATGGAGCTGAAAGAAGACAGTAAAGCTACAGAGTATTTGGGAGAGAGAGAAGGCAACACTATGTTGCGTATTGATTTCTGGCTTGAGAACACTAAGACAGGTCCTGATGGAGCTAAAGACAAACCTTATAAGGTGAGTTTCTTCTTAGAGGATAAAGAAAGACAGAACAAGGATGAAACCAAAACACAATGGATCAATAGCATTGGTAATTGTGCATGGGCAGCTGATGAAAATGATTTGCCTGAATGGTTTACAAAACGTGATTACAGACCAGCTTTCTCAGGAGAGGAAGATTTGTTTGAGTTCATGAGAGCCTGGTTAAACAAACTTGACTATCGTGATGCAGAAACTGCTCTATCTTTAGAGTGGAAAAAGCTTATGAAAGGCAATGTGAAAGACATCAGAGATCAAATCAATGGTGAATGGGCAGGTGAAATTGGTTGTTTGGCTACTGTTATCGTAAAAGAGGTAGAAGGAGAACCAAAAGAATATCAAGGCGTATATAACAGAGCATTCTTGCCTGTTTATAGTATGAAACACTTCAGACTTGTTGATTATGACAATGAGGAAGTGATCAAAGCCTTGGGTACAAAAGATACCAAATCTTTAAAACCTTATGAAAGATTTGTGTTGAAAGTTACAGGAGAATATGGCTGTAAAGATTTCTATAAGTTGAAAGACATTAGAGATTATGATTCAGCTGAGAATCCAGTGGCAACTAATGCACCAATTGCACCACTAACTGATGGTGGAGCAGAATACTAATTAATGGGAAGCCCCCATTAATAGTGGGGGCTTTTTTATTTTTCTACAATGATAGGAGGAACTAAAAAAATAGAACTCACTCCTGACACAATCTTCCAAAGAGTCACCCAGTATGATATATTTAGGTTTTATATGCCTAATAAAGATTGGAAAATCAACCACGTTACACACTCACCATTCAGAAAGGACGAACATCCTTCATTTATGATTGGAAACAGAGGAGGAAATCTAACATTTATTGACTTCGCAAACACGAATTATAAAGGAGATTGTTTCACCTTTATAAAAATGCTCTATGGTATAGGGTCTATGAATGAGGTGTTATCCCTTATTGACAGGGATTTTGGATTGGGTTTATCAGGAATGTCAACAAACACAGCTGTTTACAAAGCAATTAAAGCTGAGTACAAACAGCCAGAAGAACTTGGAAAGAGATATGCAAATGTCCAAGTAGTACCAAGAAAATTTACACATGAAGAGCTAGCATATTGGAACGAGTATCATCAGGACATCAGCGACTTGAGAGAGAATAATATCTTTTCTATTCAAAAGGTATATCTTAACAAGCAACTGTTTACACTGAAAGACACTGAGCTCAGGTTTGGTTATTACTATGATGGATTTTGGAAAATCTATAGACCACATGCTGATAAAAAAGTTAAATGGGTTCCTAATAATGTCCCTATTACCACTATGGAAGGGTTGGCAAATATAAAGGATTCTGAGTACTCTTTTATCAACAAAAGCAAGAAAGACTACATGGTAGTCAAGAAATTAATACAATCTACATGTGCTGTTCAGAACGAAGGAATAGCTTGTTTTTCAGAAGAGAACGTTAATCACCTCAAAAATCATTCCAAACGACAAATTTTGTCATTTGATAGTGATGTGACAGGAGTGGCTAATTCTCAGCAGATTACCAAGATATTTGGTTTTGACTATATCAATGTCCCTAGAGAATATCTGAAGGATGAGATAAAAGACTGGGCAGAACTGGCTAGAGTGAAAGGAATGAATACACTAGAAAGAATTTTTAAAGAGAAAGGACTATTATGAAAGAAGCAATAGAAGAATTGATTGAGCGCTATGAAAACAGATCTAAAACTCTGAATGATATGGGTATGTCTGCCAGCAGTGATACTAACAGAGTAAGATATGTCACTAAGAGAAATGTATATCGTCAGGTAGTGGATGAACTTAAACAAATATTGAAAGATGAGCAAGACCAAGCTTGATTGGAAAAAGTTTGAGCCCCTATTTGGGACTTGGGCTGACAGGATTAAACCTTTCTTTGATGAAGGAGGATTTGATCCTATATATATGTTCTTGAGAGGACAATCTCAGGATGGCAGACAAATAGCACCAGCTTCAATGAACACTTATAGAGCGTTCAGGGAAACAGACTACAGAGAGCTGAAGTGTGTTATTATATGTCAGGACCCTTATGCTAAGTTTGTTGGAGGAGCACCAGTAGCTTCAGGAGTTGCTATGGATTGTAGCGCTACTGCAAGATTGCAACCAACTCTCAGCAAATTCTATGGAGGTATAGAGAAAGAGCTATACAATGGCTTAAACCTCAACTATGTAGACATTGATGACCTAAGCTATTTGAGCAAACAGGGAGTCATGCTGTTAAACACAGCTCTAACTGTTGAGAAAGACAGATCAGGAAGTCATATGGCTATATGGCATCCATTCACCACTTATTTACTGAAGGAAGTAATTGGACCTACAGGAGTTCCAGTACTATTCTTAGGGAAAGAAGCAGGACACCTAGAACCACTAGTGTGCCTTACAAATCCAACATTCACTACTAAACACCCAGCAAGCGCTAGCTATAGTGGAGGAATATGGGATACAGAAGGAGCATTTGAGTGGCTTAACAGACACATCTTAGATAGCAACAATGAAACAGTTTCATGGTTGCATATTGACCCACCATTTTAAATTAAAAATCATGGGAAGACCTAAATTACATTTAACAGAAGAAGAACGAAAAGAAGCAAGAAGACTTGCTTATAAAAAATATTGGGAAAACAATAAAGATAAAGAAAGTTTTAAAGAAAGTAGAAAAATTGTTTGTGATAGATACAGGGAAAACAATAAAGAAAAAATTAAAGAAACTAAAAGAAGATATTTTGAAAATCACCCAGAGGCTATAAACTATCACAAGAATTATCGTAAAACAGAAAGAGGAAAAGAAGTTCATTTAAAAACAGTCAGAAAAAATAGAGAAGAACTGGCAGACTGGTATATAAGACAACTTATTTCTCATGATACTCTCAAAGAGCATGGAATTAGAATCAGTATGGAAGATATAACTCCTGAACTAGTAGAATTAAAAAGAGAAGCATTAACATTTAAAAGAATCGCAAAATCGTATAAATTATGAAAACTGAACAATTTAGAAAAATAGAAGATGCTAACCTTGAGATGGGTGAAAAAGCAAAAAAAGACTATATTGAAAATGGTGGTCTTGCAAATTTAAGAGGAGCTGCTACAGCTTATAACACAGCTATAAGAGCTGCAATTGCTGAATTAATGTATAAAAATCAGAAAAAAAATGAAAGCAACAGTTGAAGACTTGAGAAAAGGTGATGTGGTCCTTATAGCTATAGGAAGCATATTATCAGAGGTAAAGCTATTGAGAACTCCTCAGATAGCTAAGAGAGGTAAACTTATTACCTGGAGAGGTAATCAAAAGTGGTCATCAGTTCCTTGTGTATTGAGAGAAGAAACCCAAACACACAATAGATGGACTGTAACCAAACCTGTTGTGGCAAATGGTGAAGACTATAATACTGAAAAGAGAATTGACTTCACTGAGAAAGTATGTTGGATTATTAAAAGAGAAAAATAATGAAAAATGTAACATTAAACATTGGAGGACAGTTGGTTCCTGGAGATGTAGTAGGTATAGCTTATGCTAATTGTATTGTATTTGCATGGTATGTAGAAGAAGGACAATATGGTAGCCTAAAATACTTATCATTCAATGAGCCTGTTAGAGTGCTGAACCAATATAAACTCTACCAAAATGGTACTCATACTGGAGCTTTTTGGGATAAGAGATTTGCTAAAGGTCTTGTTTTCAAGAACTTCAAGAAAGAGTATATCATATCTTTTGATCATGAGAATAATAGAGCTTTCAAGATTGGGAATCCTGAGGAATTCTTCAAAGATTCTAAAACAGAAACTCCATACCTTCAGGCTAGAGAAATATTAAGAAACCTAAACTTTCCAGCAAAATGATAACAAGTAATATAAAGTATGGAGGAGTCCTTCAGATAGGAGACTTCATAGCTGTAGGAAGCAATTATGAGATGGGCTTTGGTTGGTTCTCAGGATTAGGTAAAACTGGTACTATTCAGTACATACAATCTCATTCAGTCAGTTGGCAGTATGAACAGTACAGAAAGAGACAACAGGCAGGTACAACAGAGCCTAAGGATAGAAAAGGGTTTACCCTTGAGCACATAGATAAAGCCTTTGTTAGAAAGCAACACTTCAATCGTGTTGTAAAGATTACATGCCCTGATGATGTGTTCACAGGAAGAGATTTACAGAATTATCTGGAAGCAAAGAGAATATTAACTGATATGAAATTTCTAAAACGTTAAATCATGATAAACGAGAAACAAGTAGTAAATAAAGTACTAGAAGAAGGGGTCTCCCAAGGGAGTATTGGAATGTCCCTTGACTTAGATTCTGCTCAGGTATTGATGCAGATGTTAAGTAAAAACCTATATTCAGACCCTATAGGTAGTACTGTGAGAGAGTGCGCATCTAATGCACTTGATAGTCACAGAAGAGCAGGAGTGACAGATGCAATTGTTGTCTCCCTGAAGATTAATGCAGAGAACAACTATGAGTTCACTGTAGAAGATTTTGGTACAGGTTTGGATGCTGATGATGTGGAGAACATTATTAGCAAGTATGGTAAATCCACCAAACGTGAAAGCGCTACTGAGATAGGTATGATGGGGCTTGGCTTTAAAAGCCCCCTTGCCTATTGCAGCACTTTCTATTTCACCTGTAGAAAGGATGGGATAGAACGTAAGTATATGATGTATGAAGGAGAGGATGTGAATACAATTGATCTACTCTCTGAAACTCCTACAGATGAGAGAAATGGAGTGAAGGTTATTGTTCCAGTGAAGTATAATGACAGACATACATTCCTAGAGAAAATCAAGAATCAGCTTGCATATTTTGAGAGCGTGTATTTTGATGTGAATGTTCAGCATGCTATTGTTACCAATGAGTTTCAAATTCACAGAGGAGAACATTTCCAATTGTCTGAGATGAATACTGACCCATATATGCATATCTGTTTGGACAATGTGTATTATCCAATGGATTTTGCTAAGCTTGGAATCCACAACATCAGTATTCCTATAGGACTTCGCTTTGGATTATCTGATGGGCTATTCCCAACTCCCAATAGAGAGCAATTGA
>Ga0105340_1000167_pt1 | contig 31737 bp, 24 predicted proteins | sample EasRivMeERMLT700_FD_89676 | JGI IMG/M metagenome (GOLD analysis project Ga0105340, IMG submission 89676) | Soil microbial communities from meander-bound floodplain in the East River, Colorado, USA - East River MetaG ERMLT700 | ecosystem: Environmental > Terrestrial > Soil > Floodplain | place...
AGCGCAGGCGCCATCTTGTTGCACAGCGTGCCGGCGACGATCATGACGTCGGACTGGCGCGGGCTCGGCCGGAACACGATGCCGAAGCGGTCGAGGTCGTAGCGCGCGGCGCCGGCGTGCATCATCTCCACCGCGCAGCAGGCGAGGCCGAAGGTCAGCGGCCACAGCGACCCGGTGCGCGTCCAGTTCACCACCTTGTCCACCGTCGTGGTGACGAAACCCTGCTGCAGGACCCCTTCTATTCCCATTCCAGCGCGCCTTTCATCCACTCATAGACGAAGCCGACCGTGAGAATGGCGAGAAAAATCATCATCGAGAGGAAACCAGCAATGCCGATCTCGTTGATCACCGCCGCCCAGGGAAAGAGGAACGCGATCTCGAGGTCGAACAGGATGAAGAGAATCGCCACCAGGTAGTAGCGCACGTCGAACTTCATGCGCGCGTCCTCGAAGGCCTCGAAGCCGCACTCGTAGGGCGAGAGCTTCTCCGGGTCCGGACGGCTCGGCGCGAGCAGCTTCCCGAGCACGAGCGGCGCCACGCCGACAGCGAGGCCCACCAGGATGAAAAGCAGAATCGGAAAATACTCTGCGAGCATAGATTTGGTGCCCACGAGCAGACTCGAACTGCTACGGCTTTTTAGGCCACTAGCCCCTCAAGCTAGCGTGTCTACCAATTTCACCACGTGGGCGCTTAGCCTTCGATTATCCCTCAAAAAATTACTGTGGTACTTCCTTCCCCTGTGGAGCGGGAGGTTTCGGTTTTGTTTCTTCGGCCGCCGGCTTCTTTTCCTGCACAGCCGGCCGGGCGCGCACGGCGTCGATCACGCCGCCGGGGCCCTCGGTCGGCTTTTTCGTCGCGACGTAGGCGAGCGCCAAGCTGAGCAGAAAGAAAATGGTGGCGAGGACCGCCGTGGTGCGGGAAAGAAAGTTGGCCGAGCCGGTAGCGCCGAACAGGCTCCCGGAGGCGCCGCCGCCGAACCCCGAGCCCATGTCGGCGCCCTTGCCGTGCTGGAGCAGCACCAGGCCGATGATCGCCAGCGCCACCAGCACGTGCGTGACGATCAGGATGTTGGTCCAGAAACTACTCATTTGGTTGCCGCCTTCACGATATCGAGGAAATCCTTCGCTACGAGCGATGCGCCGCCGATCAGTCCGCCGTCGACGTCGGGCATCGCGAAAATCGCCGCCGCATTCTGCGGCTTGACGCTCCCCCCGTACAGTATTGGGGTGTTGCCAGGAACCTTCTTCCTAAGAAACGCGTGCACTGCCTGCGCCTGCTCGGGCGTCGCGTTTCGCCCGGTGCCGATCGCCCAGACCGGTTCATACGCAAGAACCGCATTCCCAAAACGTACTTCCTTGAGTTGCCTTGCCACCACCGCCTCGGTCTGCCCGGCCGCCCGCTCCGCCAAGGTCTCGCCCACGCACAGGATCGGCGTCATCCCGGCGGCGCGCACCGCGGCGAACTTCGCCGCCGCCTGGGCATCGCTCTCGCCGTAGAGCTGCCGGCGCTCCGAGTGGCCGACGATCACGTAGCGGCACCCGAATTCGGCGAGCATCGCAGCCGACACTTCCCCGGTGTACGCGCCCTGCGCGTGCTCGGAGACGTTCTGCGCCCCCCAGGCGATCGCGCTGCCGCGCAGCCGCTCGGCCACCTGCGCGAGATACGGGAACGGGGCGCACACCGCGCAGCCTGCGGGGTTTTCCTTGACCAGCGCATCGAGGAGCGCCGCGATGGAAGCCCGGCTGCCATGCATTTTCCAGTTGCCGGCAACCAGCCGACTGCGCGCCATGCCCATGAATTTTACCGTAATATCCCCAGCGCAGTTTCACCAAGGAGGGGAGGCCATGAAGAAATTTCTCATCGCCGCGGCGGCGGGCAGCGCGCTCGCCCTGGCGGCCGCAGCGCACGCACAGCAGAAGGTCCGCATCAATCTTGCCAGCGCGTTTCCGACCAGCCTCACGCTGATCGGCGAAGCGCCGGTAAAGCTCGCGCAGAAGCTGAACCGTCTCTCCGGCGGCACGCTCGAGCTGCGCGTGAATGAGCCCGGCGCGCTGGTGCCGGCGCTGCAGGCGATCCAGGCCACAGGGCAGGGCTCGGTCGACGCCGCGTGGTCGAACGCCGGCTTCTTCGCCGCGACCGACACCGCGTTCAACATGTTCGCCTCAGTGCCGTTCGGGCCCGGCATCCCGGAATACCTGGCGTGGGTCCACCACGGCGGCGGCCTGCAGCTCTCGCGCGAGATGTTCGGCAAGCACGGCGTCCACAACATCCCGTGCGCCATCATCCCGCCGGAGGCCTCGGGCTGGTTCCGGCGCGAGATCAAGTCGGCCGAGGACCTGAAAGGCCTGAAGATGCGCTTCTTCGGCCTGGGGGCGCGCGCTATGAACAAGCTCGGCGTCGCCACGCAGCTCCTCGCCCCGGGCGACATCTTCCAGGCGCTGCAACTCGGCACCATCGACGCCACCGAGTTCTCGCTGCCGGTGATGGACCAGAAGCTCGGCTTCCACCAGGTGGCGAAGTTCTACTACTTCCCCGGCTGGCACCAGCAGGCGACGTTCCTCGAGTTCTACATCAACCAGAAGAAGTGGGCGTCGCTCTCCGACCAGCACAAGGCGATGATCGAATCGGCCTGCGGCGACCTGACCAAGGACGTGATCGCCGAAGGCGAGGCCACGCAGTGGCGCGCGATGACCGAGATGCGCGACAAGAACGGCGTGCAGATCAAGAAGTGGTCGCCCGAGATCATGGCGGCGATCGAGAAGGCCTGGAACGAGGTGATCGCCGAGGAGTCCGCCAAGAACCCGCAGTTCAAGCGCGTGTTCGAGTCCTACTCGAAATTCCGCGCCGACTATGCCATCTGGCGCGACTACGGCTATCTGAAATAAAAGTCAGTGCTGCTGAAGACGGCAAACGCGCTCTACAGGTTCCTCGAGCGCGTCGCCGACGCATCGGGGTGGCTGCTCATCGTCCTGATGGCGGTCACCTGCATCGACGTCACGTTCCGCAAGTTCGGCGTGGTCGGCTTCCCTTACACCCGGTTCCAGGAGATGGAGTGGCACCTGCACACCACCATCTTCTCGCTCTGGCTCGGCTTCAACTACTGCGTCAACGCCCACCCGCGTGTCGACTCCTACACCGAGAAGCTCGGCTTCCGGGCGAAGGCCTGGATCGAGCTCGCCGGCTGCCTGGTCTTCGCCCTGCCCTACACGCTGGTGCTGGTGTGGTACGGATGGGACTTCGTTAGGACCGCGTGGGTGTTCAACGAGCGCTCCGACTCGGCGCTCGGGCTCGAATACCGCTGGATCATCAAGGGGATCATGTACGCCGGATTCTGGCTGCTGCTCCTCGGCATCGTCAGCGTGCTGCTGCGCCTCGTCGCCTATCTGTTCTACAAGCAGGAGGCGAACCTCAACATTGGCACCTCGATCTCGCAGGTTTAGTGACCTGGCTCGTCGACAACCTGGCGCTGATCATGTTCGTGGTGATGTTCGTCGTGATCTTCTGCGGCTACCCGGTGGCGTTCGTGCTCGGCGGCACCGCGCTCGTCTTCGCGGTCATCGGCTGGGCGGCCGACGTCTTCCCGTTCATCGGCATGTCCAACATCATCCTGCGCATGTGGGGCGGCGTGGCGGCCGACCCGGTGCTGGTGTCGATCCCGATGTTCATCTTCATGGGCTCGATCCTGCAGCGGAGCGGCTCCGCGAAGGACATGCTCGGCGCGACCGAGATCCTGCTCAAGCGCGTGCCCGGCGGGCTGGCGGTGGCCGTGATGGTCATGGGCACGATCCTCGCCGCGCCGATCGGCGTGGTCGGCGCCGCCGTGGTCCTGCTCTCGGTGATCGCCCTGCCACAGCTGCTCGCCGCGGGCTACAACAAGGAGCTCGCGCTCGGCACCGTCGCCTCGGCCGGGACGCTCGGCATCCTGATCCCGCCGGCGATCATGCTGGTGGTGATGGCCGAGATGCTCGCCATGTCGGCCGGCGCCCTGTTCGCCGCCGCGGTGATGCCCGGGCTGCTGCTCTCGGGCCTGTACCTGGTCTACATCCTGATCATCGCGGTGGTGAAGCCGCAATGGGCGCCGAAGATCCCCGAAGGCTACGGACCGCAGACGCGCGCCGAGTTCTGGAAGGAGATGTGGCACGGCCTCGCGCCGATGACCTTCCTGATGTTCATCGTGCTCGGCTCGATCTTCGCCGGCTGGGCCACCGCCACCGAGAGCGCGGGCATCGGCGTGCTGGGCTCGCTCTTCATCGCCTGGCTGAACGGCCGCCTCAAGCTGCCGATGCTGAAGGACTCGATCCGCGACGCCTGCAAGGCGAACGGCATGGTGTTCATGCTGTTCCTGGGCGCGACCGGCTTCTCCTACGTGTTCCGCGCCCTGGGCGGCGACGACCTGATGGTGGCGACGCTGGCCCGGTTCGGCATCGACACCAAGTGGGAGATCCTCGGCTTCGTCATGGCGCTGATCTTCCTGCTCGGCTTCCCGTTCGAATGGATCGAGATCTGCCTCATCGTGCTGCCGGTGTTCACGCCGATCCTCGCCAAGCTGAACTTCGCGGATCATCTCGGCAACGCCGGCTTCTTCATGTGCTGGTTCGGCACGCTGGTGGCGGTGAACCTGCAGACCTCGTTCATGACGCCGCCCTTCGGCGCGACGCTCTTCTACCTGAAGGGCACCGTGCCCGCCGGCGTTACGATGAGCGACGTCTACCGCGGCATGTGGCCGTTCGTCGCGATCCAGATCATCGGCCTGCTGCTGTGCCTCGCGTTCCCGGAGATCATCCTGTGGCTGCCGCGCAAGGCGGGGCTATTGGAGTGACTTCAAGATCCGCTCCGCAGTAATGCGAGCCTCATCCTCAAGCGGCTTCGAGTAGCCGACCGGGATGCGCGGCGCGCCCAGGCGCTTCACGGGAATCTTCAGCTCTTCGGCAACGGTCGCCGCGATCTCTGCGCCGAAACCTCCGGCCTGCACGGCCTCGTGCACGACGAGCAGCCTCCCCGTCTTGCGGACCGAGGAAAAGACCGTCTCGCGATCCCAGGGCCACAGAGTGCGCAGATCGATCACCTCGACCGATTGCCTTGCTTTTTCGGCCGCCTCGAGCGCGACGTGGACCGTTCGCGACCATGTCACCAGCGTCACGTCCTTGCCGCTTCTCAGAATTCGAGCCTCGCCCAGTTTCCCGCCGATTGAAGCGTCCACTTCTTCCTGCAGCCCCCAAAGCTCCTTGTGCTCCATATAGATGACCGGGTCGCCGCAGTCGATCGCGGCGCGCAGCAGCGAGTAGTTGTCCTGCGGCGTCGCCGGCGTCACCACCACCAGGCCGGGGACATGGGCGAACCAGGCCTCGAGGCTTTGCGAATGCTGCGCCGCTGACCCGCTCCACAAGCCGATCGGCAGCCGCGCCACCAGCGGCACGCGCCCCTGCCCGCCGAACATGAAGCGCGCCTTGGCCGCCTGGTTGACGATCTCGTCCATCGCGCAGAGCGCGAAATCGACCACCCGCATCTCGACGACCGGCCTGAGTCCCGCGAGCGCCATGCCGACCCCGGCGCCGAGGATCGTCGCCTCCGAGATCGGCGTGTCGATGACGCGTTGCGCGCCGAATTCCTGTTGCAGGCCCTTGTACTGCTGGAAGATGCCGCCGCGGCCGACGTCCTCGCCCACGACCACCACGTCGGGGCTTTTTGACATGGAGGCTTTCACAGCCATGCGAGAAGCCTCTGCGTAGGTCATCAGCGCCACCGGCCGCTCCCGGTATCCTGGACATCGGCGTAGGCCTCGCGCACCTCCGGCCATGGCGCCAATGCCGCTGTATCGAGCGCGCGGCGCACTTCCTGCTCCGCTTCGTGGACGATCTTGTTTGCCTGCTTCTCAGGAATTCCTTTCTTCGCCAGGACCAACGGGTCGTTCTCGAGCGCCCGCGAAACTTCGGCGCCGTCGCGGTACGCCGCCGCGTCGACCGAGACGTGGCCTTTGAAGCGATAGGTCACCGCGTGCAGGAACTTCGGGCCCTCGCCTTTTCTGATTTCCGCAACAAGGTCTGCGGAAACCCTGTCGACGGCGAAGACATCGTTGCCATCGATTTGCTCGCCCGGCACGCCGATCGCCTCTGCCCGCGCCAGGGCGCCCTCGCCCGCGGTCATGGCATCGGTCGGGGTCGTGGCCGACCAGCGGTTGTCCTCGCAGACGAAGAGCAGCGGCAGGGCGTGGATCGCCGCCCAGTTGAGCGCCTCGAGGAACGGGCCGCGGTTCACCGCGCCGTCGCCGAAGAAGCACGCGACGATCCTCTTCTCGTTTCTGATCTTCACCGCATGAGCAGCCCCCACGGCGATCGGCATGCCGGCGGCGACTACGCCGTTGGCGCCGAGCATCCCTATGGAAAAGTCGGCGAGGTGCATGGAGCCGCCCTTGCCACGGTTGGGACCGCGGGCGCGGCCGAAGAGCTCGCACATCATGGCGTCCATGGATGCGCCCTTGGCGAGCGTGTGACCATGGCCCCGATGGGTTGAAGTGATGAAGTCTTCTTTTTGAAGATTCAAACAGACCCCGGCGGCCACGGCTTCCTGGCCGGTCGACAGGTGCAAGGGGCCGCGGATGTTGGCCTGCGTCAGGGTTGCGCCGAGGACGGCGACGCCGCCTTTCGAGGCTTCCTCGGCCGCGTTCTCGAACGCGCGGATGCGCGCCATGGTGCGAAAGAGCTGGACCGCCCGCTCGGCAGAACTCATGCCCTATGCTACTGAAACTACCTCAGCGCTCGCGCGCGGCCTCGTGAAACGCCTTCTGCAGCGGCGACAGCAGGTACTCCATGACCGTGCGCGTGCCGAGGTGGATCTCGCCCGCCACCTGCATGCCGGGCTGCAGCGTTTAAGGCTCCACGTTGTCCGGATTCGCCTTCACGTGAGCTTTACCAGCCCTTCCTGGAGCCCCGAGAACGGGCGTAGGGTTTGCGCATCGGAGCCGAATCCAGCGGCGCCGATCACCTGCTGCGCCGCCAACAGCCCAACGCCCGTAAGCGTCGAGTTCTTGCTGTACCAGTACGCGAGGTCGCCACCCAGAGCCTCGTCGTCGGAATGTGAGAGGTGCCATTGAAGGAGCGCGTTGGTCAGTGCCCAGCTCGTCAGCCCGGGACTCGCGGCGAGCGCCGCGTCGAAGGCGCTGACTAGCCCGCGGAAATCGAACGTCTGCACCTTCTCGTTGTACATAGCATCCGCTGACCCGGAGTTGTAGTCGCTCGAAGCGTCGATCATCACCTGAAGGGTCGCGACATCGTCCCTGCCCGCGTACCAGTCCTTGAGCGTGACGCTATCGTTTCCGCCGGCGTTGACCACAAGGTCATTACCGCTCTTCGACAAGCTCAGGTCGCCGTAGCGCACGCCGCCGCCGAACGACAAGGCGTTCGTCGCGCCGGCCTGGGAGCTCACCATATCGGTGCCGTCGCCCGCGTTGAAGGAGATGACATTTTGCCCCGCCCCGGTCTGGATGACGTCGTCGCCTGTCCCGCCCGCGAGAAAATCGCGTCCCGCCCCGGCGGCGAGCGTGTCGTTCCCCGCCCCGCCCCAGAGCAAGTTCTGCCCGCTCGTGTCGGCGAGCTGGTCCGTCCCTCCGCCGCCCGAGAGGACGTCGTTCCCACCCCGACCATTCAGCGAATCGTCGCCGCCGCGCCCCTCGAGCAGGTCGCCTGCGCCTGTGCCGATCAGCCAGTTGCGGAGGCTGTCGCCGATGAAATGCACTTCGCTTCCGTTCACCGGCTGCCAGCTCTGGTCGGGTACCTGCCGCAAATACCCTTGAGTCGGCAGGATGGTCAGCCCGTCCATCGGATAGAGGTAGTTCTCGCCGGTGGAGCTGTTCCGCCACACGATGTCGCTCTTGGCGTCGCCGTTGTAGTCGCCGGTCCCGAAGATCGCCCAGTCGAGATCGGGGACGTCCCGGACATAGCCCTCGCCTGAAATCTCCAGCCCGTTCATGAGGTAGAGGTAGTTCTGCCCCGTGGCGCCGTTACGCCACAGCAGGTCGCTCTTGCCGTCCCCGTTGAAGTCGCCAGTACCCGCGACCGCCCAGTTTATGTCGGGCACGGTGCGGATGTAGCCCTCGGAATGGAGCGAAACCCCGTTCATGAAATAGATGTAGTTCTCTCCGGACTGGGCATTGCGCCACAGCACGTCGCTCTTGCCGTCCCCGTCGAAGTCGCCAGTGCCCGCGATCCCCCAGTTCATGTCGGTGACGGTGCGGACGTAGCCCTCGGACTGGATGGAAAGCCCGTTCATGCAATAGATATAGTTCTCTCCGGACTGGGAGTTGCGCCACAGCACGTCGCTCTTGAAGTCCCCGTTGAAGTCGCCAGTACCCATGACCCCCCAGTTCATGTCGGGCACGGTGCGGATGTAGCCCCCAGACTGGACGGAAAGCCCGTTCATGAAATAGATGTAGTTCTCTCCGGACTGGGAGTTGCGCCACAGCACATCGGCGTGCGCATCAGCGTCGAAATCCCCCAGCCCCACCACGTTCCAGTCGGTCAGCACCGTCTGGATGTAGCCCTCCGACGAGATCGCCGTACCGTCCATGTGATAGATGTAGTCCTCGCCCGTCGAGCGGTTGCGCCACAGGATGTCCGACTTCCCGTCGCTGTTGAAGTCGACCGCAGACGCGAGGCTGGGCCCCGCGAGCGCGATCTCACCGTCGTCGAAGCGAATGCGCTCCATCCCGATCAGCGTGTCCTGGACCGATCCGAGCGTGACAGTCGCCGCGCGTGGGCCCGTCACCGTCACCACATAACTCGCGCGCTGGCCGGCGAACACCGCCGTATCGAAGCCGGCGCCGCCGTCGAGCGTGTCGTTGCCGCCTCCGCCTTCGAGGATGTCATTGCCCGCCAACCCAGTCAGAGTGTTCGCCGTGCTGTTTCCGGTGACCCGGTTGTCGAGCGCGTTGCCCGTGCCGTTGATCGCCAACGCGCCGGTCAGGGTCAGGTTCTCGAGGTTCGCGCCCAGCGTATAGCTGATCGAGCTTTGCACGAGGTCCGCGCCCTCAGCGGCGTTCTCCGTCACCACGTCGCCCGCGTTGTCCACTACGTAGAAGTCATCGCCGGTGCCGCCGGTCAGCGTGTCCGCGCCGGCGCCGCCGTCGAGGAAGTCGTTGCCGCCCCCTCCCCCGTTGAGCGTGTTGTTGAGCGCGTTGCCACTCAGGATGTTGTCGAGCGCATTTCCCGTCCCTGTCACCGCGCTGCCGTACAGAGCCAGGCTCTCCACGTTGGCACCCAGGGTGTAATTCACCGCGGAATACACTGCATCGATGCCTTCGTCCACGTTCTCCGTGACGATGTCCCCGGCGTTGTCGACGTAGTAAGTGTCGTCTCCCGCGCCGCCCGCCATCGTGTCCGCGCCGCCGGCGCCGTCAAGGATGTTGTCAGTGGCGTTGCCGGTCAGGACATTGTTGAAGGCATTGCCGGTTGCATTGCTCCTGTCGGTGCCGGTGAGCGTCAGGTTCTCGATGTTGTTGCCGAGCGTGAACGAGACCGACGACTCCACGCTGTCCGTGCCCTCGCCCAGGTTCTCCAGGATCGTGTCGGCCTGGTCATCGACGATGTAGGTATCGTTGCCGGCGCCGCCGATCAGCGTGTCCGCGCCGCCATGGCCGTCCAGCACGTTGTTGCCCGAGTTGCCCGTGATGCGGTTCGAATTTGCATTGCCCGTGCCGTTGGTCGCCGTGGCGCCGGTGAGAACGAGGTTCTCGACGTCCGCGGGAAGCGTGTAGGTCACACCGGACTGAACCGTGTCGAAGCCCCCGCCCGGCAGCTCGTTGACGACATCGCCGAGGTTGTCGACTATGAATGTGTCGTCGCCGGTGCGCCCCGTCATGTTGTCGGCGCCCGCGCCTCCGTCGATCGTGTTGCCGCCCGCGTCGCCGGTCAGCGTGTCGTTGCCCGTGCCGCCGAAGACGAGGCCCGGCGTCGTCGTGAACTTGAAGTGTGTCGCATTGAGCTGGCTCGAGGTCACGCCGCGCAGATTGATCATCAACTGCTGAGTGCCGCTCGTGGCGGAGACGCGCGCGAACGTGACGCCGTTGATGGTGAGGTTGCTGATCCCGAGATCGCCAAAGCCGCGGACCCAGGTCAGGGCGCTCAGGTCGATCATCTCTCCGGCCTGGCTCGGGTTGAAATCCGCGACCAGGTTGAACGCCGAGAACTGCGTGCCCGAAGCCGAGAAGCCGCCGTTGCCGCCGCCGTTCGGCGTCACCTTGAGGACATCCGCGCCCGCGCCGCCAACCCGGGTGCCGAAGAAGCCGAAGTTCGTTCCGTCGACTGTGCCGAAGTCGCCTTCGAGGAAGATGACATCGTCGCCGTTGCCGCCGTCGAGATAGTCGTCGCCGGCGCCGCCGAGCAGAAGGTCATTACCGTCGCCGCCGGTGATCTGGTCTGCGCCGCTCGCCCCGCGCAGCACGTCGTTGCTGGCCTCGCCCTGCAGATTGTCGCTGCCGCTGCCGCCGAGCAGCAGGTCATCGCCCGTCCCGCCGACGAGCGTATCGTTGCCCGCGCCGCCTTCCAGCCAATCGGCGCCTGGATTCACGGTGAAGCCGGGGTAGTCGCCCCAGATCGTGTCGTTGCCGTCGCCGCCGTCGACCAGGTCATTGGTCGTACGCGCGCCGATCACGTCGTCGCCGCCCAGGGCGAAATAGCGCATGTCGCCCATGTTGTCCGGCAGGAGGCCGTTCTCGATGCCGGAGGTCCCTGCGAAGACCGAGACATTCGACATGTAGTTGGCGAACTTCTCCAGCATCGCGTCGTCCGAGAAAAAGCCGAAGTTCTGCTCGGTGATCTGCGAAGGCGCGATGTTCTGCAGCAGCACGCTCTGGCCGTCGCCCAAATTTAGGCGAGTATTGACACCCTCTTGGGTGACTGTGACCTGAGTAAAGTCAGTGACGCTGTCGAACCCGACGAACAGGATCTTCTCGGCCACCGTGCCGGGGCTGAAGTCGGTGATGGTATCGACCGCGCCCGTTTCTTTGCGAATCACGAAATAGTCGATGCCGGCGCCGCCGGTCAACGTGTCGTTGCCCCGTCCGCCGTCGAGCAGGTCGAGGCTGTCCCCGCCGTTCAGCGTGTCGTTGCCCCGTCCGCCCTGCAGGCGGTTGGAGACCGCGTTGCCGGTGAGGGTGTCGTTGCCGTCGCCGCCGAAGGCGAACTCGACGTTGCCGTTGATCGTCAGGTTGCGGCCGGCGATTGTGCTGGTCGAGCCGTTGTCGAGGTTGATCGTGGAGCCGGTCGAGACTGCGGCTGCATTGATGATGTCGGTGCCGCCGTTAGCGTCCGTCAGCGTCGCGCGCGAGCTGCCCGGAGCGGTCGCGAACTCATCGGTATAGAAATAGGTGTTGTTTCCCGTCGCCGAGATGACGGGCGCCTCACCGGGCGTCAGGTCGCGGCTGTTGATGGTCTCGTCGGAATCGCTGCCGTAGACGTCGACTTTCCAGCCGTTCAGCGTGCCGACGCCCCGCCCGGAGCGGTCGGTGATGCGCAGCTGCCAGTTCCCCTGCGCCAACTCTCCGTAGCTGTGCGTGGTATCGAAGGTGTACTTGAGCTGTCCGATGCCGACGGTGCCGCCCGGATTCGAGGCAGTGGTTTCGGGATTGGTCACCAGCTTGCTGACGGTGCCGGAAGGCGAAATCAAATCGACCTTCAGATCGCCCCAGTTGCTATGGTTGAGATCGACCGTTATGTCGACATGCTCGGCACGGATCCCCGCTCCGATCGACAGGTTGCGAGTTATGACTGCTCCATCCGGGATGGCGACGCCAAGGTTCGAGCCGCCCGTTGCAAGACTGCCCTCCGCTTGGCTCAGGTGGCGCTCGTTATAGGAGGTGTGCGCGCCGGTCCAGGTCTCCGCAAGCCGCACCGCGGCGCGCGCGTCGACATCGCCGAAGCCGTAGTCGTGGCTGGCGTGCATGCCGCCGCCGTTCCAGTTGGTCGCGGCGTTGTAGGTCCAGTCAGTGCTCGCGTCGTTCACGTTGCGGCCGGAAAGCGCAAGGATCTGCTGCACGTCGCGCCAGCCGAGGTTGGGGTTGGCCTCGAGCATCAGCGCCACGACGCCGGAAATGATCGGCGTAGCGAAGCTCGTGCCCTCGACGTTCGCCGTGTCGGTGCCGAACACGGTCCCCTGGTCGTTCATCAGGATGCGCGAGGTGGTCGCGACGTTGGAACCGGGCGCGGATATGAGGATCGATGCACCCGGATTGCTGAACGGCGTCTGCGAGATGCTCAAGGTCGAAATATCACCCTGAGCGTTGATCGCTCCGGTGGTAATGACGAACCGGTTGTTGGTCGTGTCCGAGTAATTGGTGTTGCCGCCCGTCTGGCGGCTGTTGCCTCCCGCCATGACGATGTTCGCCCCGAGGCCGCCGCGCCCGAGCAGGACGGCCGGCTTGAAAAACTCCTCCGCCACCGGCGGCGTCGCCGTCGCGAAGTTTTCGAACGCCCCGGCGAATCCCCAGGAGTTGTTCGAAACGTCGTAGTCCTGCAGCTTGTACAGGTTTGCAAAATCCGCGGTGACGCTCGTCGGCGAGTTCACCGTGATCGTGTCGCCGATCTGCCAGCCGGCGATCTTCGCGTTGTAGGCGACGCCAACCGCCCCGTCGCCGTTGCGCGCGGCAACCGTCACGCCCGCCACCAGAGTGGCGTGCTCGCTAAAGTCCTCGCCAGGCACGTTGTTCTTGTCCGAGATGAAGTTGAGGTCGATATTCGGCTGCAGATCGGCGTGCCGGTAGTCGAGGATTTCCTTCGTTACTGCGTACGGTCCCGAAGGCTCGAATTGCCCGATGCGCACGCCTTTGCCGGTGTAGTCCTTCCACACCGGGATGACGTTGATGTCGGTGAGATACCATTGGTCGGTGAAGACCGGATCCGTCGGCATGTCGGGCGTCTTGATGAAGACCTGCCCGCGCATCTCCGCGGCGTTGGTGGTCCCGGCCTGGAGCGCGGTGGCGCCGGGAGTGCCGTCGACATCGGCGATCTTGTATTTGAAGCCCATCACGCCGGTGAAGCTCGGATCGGGTGTGAACGTGAGCTCCCCGTTCGCGTCAATCGTGGGCGTAATTTCCCCGTTGCCGCCTACCGTACCCGCGATCGTGCCGCCCTTCACGTCGCTGATCGTCGTGATGTGCAGCGCGTCGCCCTGCCAGTCGACGTCGTTGGCCAGGAGCTGCGCCACGGAGATGAGCTTCGCGCCGTTGCGATCCGCGATCGTGATCACATCCTTGACCGGCAGCGGATTGTCGAGCGTGATGTCAACCGCGCTGACATCCGCAAAGCTGATCTTCTCGATATTCTTCACGGTGTCGGCGCCGTCGCGGCCTGCCTTGGTGTCCACCACGCGGTAGGTCGTCGCATCGATCTTGGCAATGCGATAGTCGGCAAAGCCGCCGGCGAATTCGGCAAGATCGACGCCGTCGCCTCCGTCCAGCATGTCGTCGCCCTGGCCGCCTTTGAGCACGTCATTGCCGGTACCGCCAGAAACGGCGTCGTCCTCCATCCCGCTATCAAGGATATCGTCGCCCGCGCCGCCGTAGAGCGTGTCGCGGCCGCGCTGACCGCGAATCAGGTCATTGCTCATTCCGCCGTCGATGAGATCGTTCCCGTCCTCGCCCGAAAGCGCATCGTTCGCCGCGCCCCCGATGACGATGTCGTCGCCGTCGCCGCCGCGGATGAAAACCGAGCTCCTGCCTCCGCCGATCAGGATGTCGTCGCCCCGCCCGCCCTGTGCGACCTCGACTTCCGCCTGACCGAGATTGAGCGTTACGCCGGCATCACCCACGATCATCGCGAGATCGGTGCCGCTGCCCGCATGAATGTTCGCCTGCAGATCACTGGCGTCGATCAGCAGCACATCGTCGCCCGCACCCGCGTTGAAGGTATCGCTGCCGAGACTGCCGCTCAGCCAGTTGTCATTGGCGTCCCCCGTCAGCGTGTCGTTGCCTGCGCCGCCGTAGAGATTCCTCACGCCGAGCGCCGCGGCGTCCATTGCCTCGCCCGTGGTGGAATAGGAAACGTAGGCTGCGCTCGCCTGTTCACCGTCCGTCAGAATCTTGGTGCCGCTGTGGGTGCCGTTTTGCTGGTCCAAGAACGTGTGCCCGTTGGGATTGGCGAGAAAGCGAGCCGCCTGCGCTTCGCGCGTCTCCCCGCCCATCACGAAGCTGCCCGTGGCGAGCACCTCGTTGCCGCCGTTCACCAGGCCCGATTGACTGGTCGTATCGAGGTTGATGCGCGTGATCCCGAGCTCCGCGAAGGTCTTCAGCTCGCTTGTATCGATGCCGACCTGATAAGTGCCGTTGCCGTTCACGTCTTTGAACGACACGCCGTCCGCGTTGTCGTCCACCCAAACGCGAACGTTCTCCCAGGCGGCGTCGTTGCTGTCGAATACGCCGTCGTTGTTGCTATCCAGGCTCCGCAACGCGGCAAACCCGTCCGTGAACGGCTTCGTGCCCTGATTGCCGTTCGTGCCGACCGCGCCGTTGAAGTACTCCGAGAGCGTCTCCGAAATGTCGTCGATGACGCCGTTGTTGTTCAAGTCGTAGGCGACGATGCCGTCGGTGTTAATCGCAGGTAGGGTACCGGTCTTGATCGTGTTCGCCGCCACCCAGCCGGTATCCTCCTTGCTGCCGCCGTCGTGATCGATGTCGAAGCTGACCGGGTGATCGTGAAACGAGGCAAGCTGCACGCCGTCGCCGTTCAAGTCCAGCACCAGCGGATCGGCCGGCCACCACGTGACCTGGTACCCGGCATCCAGCAGATACGAACTTGCCTGTCTCAGATAGGAGTTGCCAATCTGCTGCTCGAGCATCAGCGACATCGCGTCGGATTGGTAGTCGTACCAATAGTCGATGTCGTCGAACAGGTCGTCGACGGGCGATAGATTGAAGTTGCCCGGCCTGTACCCGCCGGTCGCGGTGTCCCCCATCACCGAGCTCATGATGTCTTCGTCGAAGTTCAACGTGAACGGATCGAGCCCTACCCAATACGACCCGAACGGGTTGCCGAACGCGGTTCCTTGTTCGATCGGGGAGACGTTTTGCGGATCGCTGGAGCCGGGTTGCGTCGTGCTCAGATCGGTGTTGGTACTGACGTTTATGGAGTTCGAGGTCTGGAAGAGCTGGATCGGCGGTTGTCCGCCCGCAGGCGTCACGGTGAAGCTGCCTTCCGAATTGATCGTCAAGCCACCGGCGCTGAAATTCGTCTGCACGCGGTTGTCTTCCGGTCCCGTGAAGAGCGTCCCGGAGCCGTCCGTCGCCTGGAAAATTCGCGCACCGGTTGTGGGATCCAGATACTCCTTCGCACCGTTAGCTCGCGTGACGGTGAAGACCCCCGTATTCGGGTCTCTCACAAGCGACTCGCCCGCCGATGCAACCAGAACCGGGGCTCCAGTGAAGTCGATCAACTGTGCCGAGGTTTGGCCTGTTCCGTTGTCGATGGCGCTGAGCAGCCTCCAGGTGGGATGGTCGGGAACGTCGTCGAATTGAACGGTCTGGGATTGAATCGGCTGCTTGTTGGCACCGAACTGGGTCAGGGCAACCCTCGTATCCCCAATGGCGCTAACTTCGTAGCCACCCAGTACCGTGTTGGGCGCACTTGTCGGCGATTCGGTGACCGTCGTCACGCCGGTGTGGACGTCGGTTCTCCAGGTAATCGTCGTGTTGTTCTGAGTGGGGGCAGTCCAGACTCTGGTGCCGAAAATGACGTCTTCCGTGTAAGTCGCCCCGTTGCTGTAGGTATATCTGGTTTCGGTCCCGACCTGGACGACCGAATAGTTGATTCCCCCTTGGCTTGGGTTGTTTTCCGGCAGGGTGATCGACGCCTTGTATGCCGGGAGAACATGCTGTATCGAGAGATTGTGCAGGGCGTCGGGCATGTACCACGCGCCGGACTGAATCGGATTACTAGTGGTCAGGTACACGCGCGTGCCGAACGTTCTGTCGATCGTGGCCGCCGTCGGAACCCAGTCGCCTACATTGACGAGGTTGATGATGGACAATCCGCCGAAGTCGCCCGCGTTTCGCGCGTTGGTCATGAACGCGTCGAAGGTCGCAAAGTCGTTGTTGAACCCGTCCGGCATTCCATATTTGGTCACCATCGACTGGGTCGACTGATTCATCGCGACGCTGTCGGTGCCGTACGCGCCGTACGCAACCACGCCGCCAAGAGTCACATTCAGGTTCGGGATTGCCATCGAAAGGATCGACCCGCCCAGCGAAGAGGTCGAAACGAATGCCCCGTTCATGTCGATGTCCTGGTCGGCCCAAGCCTGAAACTGGTCGACCAGCGCCTTTCCCTGGACGACGTCGCCGCCATACCGCCCAGTCTGACCCACGCCTCCGCCGAAGAACTCGCCGGGGAACCCCGCCGATCCGAGGAAAACCCACTGCTCGCCCGTGCTGGCGTCGATTGTGCGCAATCCATTCAAGCCGCGATCGCCTGCGAATACCTGCTGCACATCGAAGCGCGTGGCGAATTCCTTGAGCTCCGCGAAGCTGACCTTGAACGTGCCGTTCACCATGGTCCATGCCATGTTGTTATTCATCTGCGAGACGAAAGTCGTCTCGCTGGACAGGTTCTTCGCCAGCGTGAGCATGCTCTCCACTTCGGCGATCGTCGGCACGTTGACCGCGAGGCCGGGGAGCGAGAATGCGCCGTTCATCGCATTCGCCACGGCTTGGCCGGTAAGGTGGTCTTGGTAGTCAGCTGGATTGACGGTTGGCATGTCGGTCCCCTAGTAGAAAAACGGTTGAACGGCTCATCCACCGACCCTCGGGCGATGAACCGGAACGATGTTGGTATCGATCCACGGCTCCGTGCGGAAGCGGCGAGCGAAGAGGGAGCCGAGACCGAACTCATATCCGATGGAAAGGAACTGCGCGACCCATCCGCCCTGGAACTTGACCGCGCGGGTCTCAAAGACGACTTCGTTTCGCTCGAGATCGATGATGCGCCTGCGCTCGAACTCGCTCAGCCCGAGCGCCTGCTCAAGCGCGGTCGCAGGCATATTCAGAAGACTCTCGCTGAGATGTCTGGCGGTAATTCTCGGAATCGGATGTAAGGCGGGACACGCAGCGCGCGCTCCGTCGTCCCAGTTTCTGCGTACCTGCTCGAGCCACTTTTTCTTGTCGATGCGATCCTCGATCCAGCGCGCCTTGTCGGGCACGGGCAGCTCCCACCATCGGCATGCCGGATCGTTCGGGTCCGTGCTTATCCGGACCTCCAGAGGCTGGCCGAAGTCGAGTTCGGCCGCGTAGCTCTTGGGATATCCCTGCACCACGGAAAATCCGGCGGCAGCCTGCCAGGCGAGAAAGCTTGCATAGACCTCGCGGGGCGTGCCCGGGGGCCATGGATCGAAATTCTTGTCGCCGAGCGGGTCGTACCATGTCTTGTAGAGGGGCTGCCTGGAATATTTGTACGCGACTGAGTCGGAGTGAACCGCCCGCGTTGCATCGCCTTTCGCCATCCACACCCAAATACGCGCGTAGAGATATCCGACGAGGTGGTCGGCGATGCCGACGACGATCACCAAGGCAAATATCGCGCGCCATACCCGTCCAGGGTTTTTTGGCTTCAACAAGAAAATCGCCACGGCGCAAACCGCAAAGAAGACGAGCAGCCCGACGGCGAGAACTAGCAGATACATACCTATAGGCGATAACTCATTGCGGTTTCGCGCCACCCTTCACTCGGGCGCGCAGTCCAGTGATCGCCTGCCCCAGTTGCTGACGCAGCGCCTCCAGTGCGCCAGCGCCTCCACGCGCGAAGAGACACCCAGCGCGCGGAAGAGGTTGTGCATCTGCTGCTTGACGCTCGCTTCGGCGATGTCCAGCTCGCGTGGCATCGCGCGCCTGTTGCAGCGCCTCGCACAGGGTGCTCGCGGTGCGTATGCGCACGTCGCCGAAGGCCCGCCGGGTGACGGCGCCGAGCGTCTCCAGCACCGTCGGATGGTTGTCTACGAGCAGGACTTCAATGCACGGCATTGTCGCCGCCGTCTCACCGCTCATGTCACAGCTAGCGTTCACGTGCAGCCTCGTGGAAGGCCTTCTGCACCGGCGAGAGCAGGTACTCCATTACCGTGCGGGTGCCGAGATGGATCTCGCCCGCCACCTGCATGCCCGGCTGCAGTGAGTAACGCTGCCCGTCGGCGGAGAGCTGCTGGCTCGCGGGCTCAACCAACGCGCGGAACGTGAGCGGTCCCATCGGCCGGTCGCGGCTCAGCGCATCGGAGCGCGTATTCGCCGAAGGCGCCTCGGTCGCGTCGGCGTTCACGTGCAGCACCCTGCCCTCGATCATTCCGTACTTCTGGAACTGAAAGGTGACGAGCTTGAGCTTGGCCTCCTGCCCGGGACGCACGAAGCCGACGTCCTGGTTCGACACCCAGACCTCGGCCACGAGCTTGTCGCCTTCGGGCACCAGCGTCATCAGGATCGTCCCCGGCGCGGCCACGGTGCCGGCGGTGTGCGTGGCGAGGTCCTTGACGACGCCGGCCGCCGGCGCGCGCAGCTCGAGCAGCTCGTGGCGGTGGGACAGCTTCGCGAGCTCCTGGGTCAGTTTCTCCAATTGAGAAGACAGCTCAATGCGCTCGGCCTGCAGCTGCCGGCGGTAGTCTGCCGTGACCTGCGCGATCTTCTTTTCCGACTGCTCGATCAGCGCCCGGCTCGCCCCGATGATGAATTCCTGGGTGCGCAGGTCCTGCTCCTTCTCGATGCGCTCGCGCCGCTTGTCGGTGTACAGGATGCGGCCGGCGAAGCCGTCCTTCGTCAGCTTCTCGAATGCGTGCTCCTGCTCGACGTAGTGCGGCAGGACCTGCTCGAGCTTGACCTTGGTTCCCTCAGCCGCGGCGAGGTCGTGGCGCGCCTTCTCGAGGAGCGAGCGCTCCTGCGCGAGCGCGTTCTCGTAGGCGCGCACGTTGGCCGCGTATTGCGCCTCCACCTGCAGCGCGAGCTCGGCCGGGTCGCCCTTCTCCCTGGAAAACCTCTTTCCCGTGAGTTGCGCGTCGATCCGGCGCAGCGCCAGGCGCTTGTTGTCGTGATCGGCCCGGATGGCCTTCACGTCGGCGCCGGCGAGCACCGAGTCCATCCGGATCAGCACCTGCCCGGCCTTCACCGCCTCGCCCTCCTTCACCAGGATTTCCTTGACGATGCCCTGCTCGGCAGGCTGCACGATCTTGAGATAGGTCGACGGCACCAGCTTGCCGTCGGCCACGGCGACGATGTCGAGTTGTCCGAAGATAGCCCACAGCAACAGACCGGTTATGAGTGCCAGCAAAAAGCGGAGCATCCAGCCGGCCAGCGGCGGCGGCGGTTTCTGCTGGATGCGCAGCAGGGGCGGCGAGAAGTCCGACGGATCAGCGCTCATGGTCGTATACCCGCATCTGCAGGGCCTTCTCGGCGGTCAGGCTGAAGAGATCGTCCACGGCGAGTCCCTTCGGCAACTGGTGCGCGATGAAAAGGATGGTCGCCGCGCCTTTCAGCTTGTTTACGGTCTGGGCGAAGCGCTCCGCCGTCGGACCGTCGAGGCTGCTCGTCGCTTCGTCGAAGATCAGGATGCGCGGGCGTTTGAGCATTGCGCGCGCGATGGCGAGGCGCTGCTTCTGCCCGCCCGAGAGGCCGACGCCGTGCTCGCCGATCTCGGTGTTGTAGCCCTTGGGCAGCCGCTCGACGAATTCGTGGATCTCGGCGATCTTGCACGCCTTGACCACGTCGGCGAACGCTGCATTCGGGTTCGCCGCGAGCAGGTTCTCGTAGATCGTGCCGGAGAAGAGAACGGTCTCCTGCGGCACCACGCCGAAATACTGGCGCAGCTCGTTGGCCGAGAAATGGCGGATGTCGCGGCCGTCGATGGTGATGCGCCCGTCCTCGGGCTGGTAGAAGCCGAGCAGCAGCTTGGCGAGCGTGCTCTTGCCCGAGCCGGACGGGCCGGTGAGGACGGTGAGCCTGCCGGGCTTCAGCGCGAGGCTGAGGTTGCGGTAGAGGTACGGGTGCTCCGGCGAGTAGCGGAAGGCGAGCTCGGCGATCGCGATCTCGGCCCTGCCCTCGGCCGCGCGCGAGGAGATGAGGGTATGCGGCTCGGCGGGCGCGTCCATGATGTCGCCGAGGCGCTTCACCGCGATCGACGCCTGCTGGAACTCCTGCCACAGGCCGGCGAGGCGCAGCATCGGCTGCGACATGCGGCTCGCGAACATCTGGAAGGCGACCAGCATGCCGATGGTGAAGCCGTCGTTGCGCATCACGAGCAGCGCGCCGACGCACAGGATCGCGAGCGTCATGAGCTGCTCGAGAGCGTTCGCCGCCACGTTGTAGCTGTTCGAGACCTGCCGCGTGTCGAAGCCCGAGGCGAGGTACGCCGCGAGCATCTCGTCGTAGCGCGACTCGAGCCGCGGCTCCATTTGCAGAGATTTCACGGTCTCGATGCCGGCGACGTACTCGGTGAGGAAGGCCTGGTTGCGCGCGCCGAGCAGGAACTGCTTGTTGAGCCTCGCGCGCAAGACAGGGGTCACGGCAACCGAAATCCCCGCAATGACAAGCAAGATGGCCAAAGCGATCAGCGTGAGCTGCCAGCTATAGGCGAACATCACGGCGACGAAGATCAGCAGGAAGGGGAAGTCGAGGATCAGCGACACCGCCGCGCCCGCCATGAATTCGCGCACCGTCTCGACCGCGCGGACGCGCGCGATCGTCACGCCGGTGGGGCGGTGCTCGAAGTACGGCAGGTGCAGGCGCAGGACGTGGCGGAACACTTCGCTGCCGAGCACCGCATCGACGCGGTTCCCGGTATGCAGCACGAAGTACTGCCGCAGCCAGCTCATGCCGGCGTTGAACACGAGGAACATGCCCAGACCAAGCGCGATCACGACGAGCGTGTTCGTCGTTTGGTGCACCACCACCTTGTCGATGACCACCTGCGTGAAGAGCGGCGTCGCGAGCCCGACCAGCTGGATGAAGAGCGACGCCGCGAGCACGTCGCGCCAGACGCGCTTGTGCTTGAGGAGCTCGCGCCAGAACCAGCCGAAGCCGAAGCCGGACGCCGGCGCCGCGCCCTCTTCCTGCGAAAGCTCTTTGGCGCTCTCGTGGCGCACGAACACTGCATGGGGTTCAAAGCCCTCGCGACCGCCAGTGAGCGGCGTCTGGCCGCCCGCCTCGAAGTACAGGAGCTGCTTGCCGTCCGACTTGACGACGAGCGCCGGCCGCGGCGCCTCGCCCTTCAGGAACGCGACGCAGGGAAAGCTTGCCTTCGCGAGCGCGCCCTCGCCGGCGCGAAAACCGAGCGACTGGATCGCTTCGAGGAACTGGCGCAGCGAATGCGGAGCAGGAAAGCGCTGCAGGAGCAGCGCCGGATCGAACGGAACGCGGTTGAGCTGGCACAGGCTGCCGACCAGCCACGCGAAGTGCTGCCCTGTCAGCTCCTTGTTCAGACTCCTGCCCCCCTCGGCATTCTGAACTAGCGGCTCAGCGAACTCTTATCCCCTGGTCGGATTCTGCCCAGCCGCGCGGGGCAGGCCTATCGGTAAAAACCCCTAGGGGATAGCCTCATCTCCCCTGCGCATGGGATGAAAGGCCGGGCCTAATTGCCCGGCGGCTTGCTTTTCAGGAGGGCGCGCGCGGCAATAGCGGCTTGCGTGCGGTTGGAAACCCCGAGCTTGTCGAATACCACCGTCAGTTGGTTCTTCACCGTGCTGGCAGCAATGCCCAGCTCTCTTGCGATCGCCTTGTTGGGCATCCCTTCCGCGAGGAGCTCGAGGATCTTCCACTGCTGCCCGCTCATCGCCACACCCTGCGGCCGGGACGCAGGCGCCGGTTCGGGGCCGGCAAGCTGCCGCGCGAGCTCCGGCGGCAAGTACACCCCGCCGTCCATCACCAGCTCGATCGCCTTCTGCAAGAGCTTGGCCGAATGGGTCTTCGGCACGATGCCGGCCGCGCCGTGGGCCAGCGCCTGGCGCAGCGTCAGCGGGTCCTCGTGCATGGTGTAGATGACCAGCGGCACCGCGGGCGCCGCGCGGCGGAACCGCTCGACGAAGGCGAGGCCGGCGTGATGCGCGAAATTCAGGTCGAGGAACACGAGGTCGGTGTCCGGCCGCCGGCGGAGCTGCTCGAGGCCATCCTCGGGATTGGACGCTTCGATAAGCTCGATGCGCTCGGCCATGAGGCCGACCACCTCGCGCAATGCCGAGCGGATCAGCGGATGGTCGTCGACCGTCAGCACCACCGTCGGCTTGGCCGAAGCACTTGTTGGCATGACGCGCGAGGGTGTACCTTCGAAACCGGGGGAACGTCAAGGACCTGACGTTGGAGGAAATCCGGAAAAGACTCGCCGCTGCGAAAGCGGCCGATCCGCTCGAGTTCGAGCAGGCGAAGCTGCGCCTCACCATCGTCGCGGCGGCCGAGACGTACTTTGCGGTCTCGTTCCTGTGGGACCGCTACCTCGACGACGGCGAGTTGCTCGTGCTCGCGGTCATCGCGTGCGTGTTCGCCCTCGGCGTAGCGCATCTCGGCTGGATACTCGCGGCTCCCGGCACCAACCACGCGCGGCGGCGCGCGGCGGTGCTCCTGGACATGAGCGCCGCGACGACAGGCATGGTGCTCGGCGAGGAAACCGGCTCGATGCTCTACGGGGTCTATCTCTGGGTGGCGATCGGCAACGGTTTTCGCTACGGCCGCTGGTACCTGCACTATGCCCAGGTGTTCGCGCTCGCCGGGTTCGCGGCGGTGGTCTGGCTCACGCCGTTTTGGCAGCAGCATTCTGGCGTGAGCGCAGCCCTGCTCCTCGTGCTGATCGCGGTCCCCGGGTACGTGTCGGTGCTCGTCGCGCGGCTGCACGCCGCCAGCCATCGTTTGCAGGAGGCGCGCGGCGAGGCCGAGGCGGCCAACATCGCCAAGACCAAGTTCCTCGCCGCCGCGAGCCACGACCTGCGCCAGCCGATGCAGGCGCTGTCGATGTACGCCTCGGTGCTCGAGCAGCGCCTGTCCGACGCCGGCACGCAGCGCGTCGTGCACGGCATCAAGCTGTCGGTCACCAACCTCGAGCAGATGTTCGACAGCCTGCTCGACATCTCGAAGATCGAATCGGGCGTGATCAAGCCGAACATCGTCTCGTTCCCGCTGCTGCCGCTCATCCAGCAGGTGCTCGAAGCCGAGGGGCCGATCGCCGCGCACAAGAACCTCGAGCTGCGCGCCGTGCCGACGTCGGCGAGCGTGAAGAGCGACCCGGCGCTGCTCGAGCGCATGCTGAAGAACCTGGTGACGAACGCGATCCGCTACACGCAGCGCGGCAAGATCATCATCGGCTGCCGCCGGGTGTGCGGCGGCTGGCTGCGGCTCGACGTGGTCGATTCGGGAATCGGCATCGCGCTCGAGGAGCAGGAGCGGATCTTCGACGAGTACTACCAGCTCTCCGGCAACAGCGCGCAGGGCCTGGGCCTCGGCCTGCCGATCGTGAAGAGCCTGGGCGAGCTGCTGGGACACAAGGTGAGCGTCAGGTCCGCGCCGGGCCGGGGCAGCGTGTTTTCCATCGAGCTCGAGCGGGCGTTCGACGCGCCCGCCGACGCGGCCAGCCCGCTGCCCGCGGCGCCGCTCGGGCGGCTCAAGGTCGTGCTGGTGGACGACGACGTCGAAATCCGCGAGAGCGTGCGCCTGCTGCTCGAGGGCTGGGGCTGCAGCTACATCGCCGGGGCGACGCTCGCCGAGATCGAGGACCAGTTGCGGGCGCAGCGGTTGACCCCGGACGCCGTGATCGTCGACTACCGGCTCGCCGGCACGATGAGCGGCCTGCAGGTCATCGAGCGGCTGCGCGCGGCGTTCGGCACGCAGCTGCCGGCGCTCATCATCACCGGCACGGCGAACCCGTCCTACCTCCAGAGCCGCGCCGCCGGCATCCCGTTCGCGATCAAGCCGGTCGCGCCGGGGAAGCTGCGCGCATTCCTGACCCAGGCCATCCGGGCCGCCTAGTCCGGTAAATCGCTTAACAAACCTCGGACAGAATCGCATGCGTGGCGAAGTGGCAGAGTGGGGAGATGCTACGGTCTGCAAAGCCGTCTACGTTGGTTCGATTCCAACCTTCGCCTCCACCCCCTTTCATGCAAAAGCTCTGAGGAACTATCCGGCGTCGCGGAGCTGTCACAGCCGCGACCTATACTGAAGTCATCGTTCCGTGGGGCTTGCCCGATCGCCGAGCGTAGCCCCGATAGCACGCCGGGTTCGGCATCCCCATCGGACGACTCCATTTTTCCCGTTGATACCGAGGTATTGATCGTAGGCGGTGGCCCTTTCGGGCTGATGCTCGCCAACGAGCTCGGGCGGCGCGGCATCGGCGTGGTGCTGGTCGACCAGAATCCCGGCACGACGCAGAACGCCGCCGCCAACGCCACCCAGGCGCGAACCATGGAGCACTTCCGCCGCCTGGCATTCGCCGACGAGGTGCGCGCGCTCGGCCTGCCGCCCGACTTCCCGACCGACGTCGCCTACTTCACGCGCTTCGCGCGCCACGAGCTCGCCCGCTTCTCCCTACCCTCGTCGCGCGACGCAAGGCAACTCGTCAGCGCGCTGTCCGGATCGTGGAGCGCGGCGGAGCTGCCGCACCGCTGCAACCAGAAATTCATCGAGCCGGTGCTGCGCCGGCACGCCGAGGCTCTTCCGTGCGTGTCCGTGAATTACGGATGGCGCATGACGGGTTTTTCAAGCCTGGCAGATGCCATCGAGGCCGACGTCGAGCCATCCGAGGGAGGAGCTTCACGAAAAATCAGGGCTTCGTACCTCATCGGCGCCGACGGGCCGCGCAGCGGCGTGCGCCAGGCCCTAGGCATCCGCTATGGCGGCGTGACCGGTGTGACGCGCCCTTTCGTCGGCGGGCGGATGTACGCAGTGCATGCACGCATCCCGCAGTTCTATCGCGAAGTGCCGCACCCGCCGGCGTGGATGAACGTCGCCTTCAACCCCGAGCGCCGCTGCTTCATGCCCGCGGTCGATGGCCATGGCGAATTCGCCTTTCACACGCAGTTGCACTCTCATGAAAGCGAGAATCGAGTAACGCAGGAAGAAGCCATCGCGATGGTCCGGCAGACGATCGGACTGCCGTTGCGCGTGGAAGTAATTGCGCGCGCCCCCTGGACCGCCGGGCATTCACTCGTAGCAGAAAGATTCGGAAGAGAAAGAATCTTCATCGGCGGTGACGCTGCGCATCTCTTCACGCCCACCGGCGGACTCGGCTACAACACCGCGATCGAGGACGCGGTGAACCTCGGCTGGAAGCTCGCCGCGGTGCTCAAGGGCATTGCCGCTCCCGCACTCCTCGCGAGCTACGAGGCCGAGCGGCGGCCGCTCGCGCTTCGCAACACCGCCTACGCGAAGGGCTTCGCCGACTCGCTCGGCAATCCCGTGCCGGCACCCGAGATCGAGCACGACACCCCCGCCGGCGAAACCGCGCGCCGCCGCGCCGGCGAGTACTACGCCGCGCACGGCCGCGCCGAGTTCAACATTCCGGGGATCACTTTCGGCGGCCGCTACGACGGCTCGCCGGCGATCGTCTCCGACGGCACCGCCCCGCCGCCCGACCGGCCGAACGAGTACGTCCCGACCGCGTGCCCGGGCGGGCGCCCGCCGCACCTGTGGCTGGCCGATGGCCGCTCGCTCTATGACTGCTTCGGCTTCGAATGGACCTTGCTGCGCCTCGGCGCCGCCGAGGGCACGGGGTTCATCGAGGCGGCGCGGCAGTGCAGCATCGATCTGAGGGTGGTGGACCTGAAGATCCCGGAAGGGCGCGATCTGTATGGGGCCGATCTCGCCCTGATCCGTCCCGACCAGATCGTCGCCTGGCGGGGCAACGCGGACGCGGAGGCGGAGGTAATCGTACGTAAGATTTGTGGCGTTTTTCCTCGTGCTCCCGGCCGGGCGCCCTTACCGTGAAAGCTCGTTCCGAAGGGCTGCCTGACAGCCGAGTGCGCATATAGCGCGCCGGGGTCGGCAGACCCATCGGGCGAAATCCCCGAAGCTTCTACTCGTTCCTCGCTGGCACAAGCAGCGCCAGCGCCGCGCCGGCAACCTGCGCCAGCACGAAGCCTCCGATGCCCGACGGCTCGATTCCGGAAAACGTCGCCGTAAAGCCGCGTGCGACGGTGACCGCGGGATTGGCGAACGACGTAGAGGCCGTAAACCAGTACGCCGCGGCGATATACGCGCCCACGGCCACCGGCGCGCTCCACGGCCGTTCCCGATCGCAGCTCATCACGACGAGCACCAGGCCGAAGGTCGCCACCACTTCGCTCCACCACTGGCCCAGGCCGGTGCGCACAATCGCGGAGCTCTGCAGCAGCGCAAGGTCGAACATCGCGTGCGCCGCAAGCACGCCAACCAGCGCCCCCGCGAACTGCGCGAGCAGGTAGCCAGGAACGCGCCGCCACGGAAACCCCGCGCGAAACGCGAACGCAAGGGTCACCAGCGGGTTGAAATGGGCTCCCGAGCGCGCGGAAAAAGCGACGATGAGCGCGATCAGCGCGAACCCGGTGGCGAGCGAGTTGGCGAGCAGGGTAAGGGCCATGTTTCCCTGCGCCAGCCGCTCGCCCATGATTCCGGACCCGACGACCGCGGCAAGCAACAAAGCGGTGCCGATTCCCTCGGCGAGCGCCGGCCTCACGCGACCGGCGTCTCGCGGCCGGCCCTTCCGATCTCGTCGAGCCTCTTCTGCAGCGCCAGGCGGTCGAGCTTCTCCATCGGCAGACTGAGGAAAAGCGAGATGCGAGTGCTCAGCTCGTTGAAGGCGCGAAAGAACGCCTTGCGCTTCTGCTCGTCGCTCCCTTTCGCCACCGCCGGATCCTCGATTCCCCAATGCGCGCGCATCGGCTGGCCGGGCCAGACCGGACACACTTCCCCGGCCGCCCGGCCGCACACCGTGAAGACGAAATCGAACTGCGGTGCGCCGGGCCGTGCGAATTCGTCCCAGCTCTTGGAGCGCGCGTTGGCGACGTCGACCCGATTTTTCCGCAGCAGCTCCAGCGCGTAGGGATTGACCTCGCCGGCGGGGTGGCTGCCGGCGCTGTAAGCCACGAAGCGGCCCTTGCCGGCCGCGTTGAGGCAAGCCTCGGCCATGATCGAGCGCGCCGAGTTGCCGGTGCAGAGAAACAGCACGTTCATTTCGCGCCGCACGACGCCCTCGCCTTACTTCGCCATCGCCGGGCCACAGCAGGCGGCCTGGCCGGCATTTTTCGCTTCGACTGCCTGCGAGCGCGTGTCCTGGCCGTACATCGGCACGGTGTCGAGCGTGTGGAACGATTCCCAGGCGATGCCCTGTGGGTCGATCGTCCAGTACTTGTCGCTCTTCGCGTAGCAGCACGAAGCGTCCTTCTGCGCCGTGATCGCGACATCGGCTTGCGCAAGGCGGATGCCGATGTCCTCGAGCTCGGCGCCGTTCTCGGCCTGGATGCCGAGATGGTCGAGCCCGGCCTTGTTCGAGCGGGTGGAGATCGCGAAGTTGACGCGCGGATCGTCCAGCATCCACTTCGCATAGTCGACCTTCTTCACTGCCGGTTCAGCGGCAAACAGCGCCGAATAGAAGCGGATGCTTTGCTGCAGGTCATGCACGGCGACGTGTACGTGTAGGCGTTTCACGAGCATCTCCTTTTGAGATTTCGCAGGACGCCCCGCCGCAGCAGTTCTCGGTAAGAAATGCGACGAGGGCGTTCATGCTTTCGAAACTGGCGCTGTAGATGACGAAGCGTCCTTCCTGCCGGCTCTGCGCGAGTCCCGCGCGCGTCAGACCCGCCAGGTGAAAAGACAGCGTAGCCGGCGGCAGATCGAGCTTTTCGCCGATCGCGCCCGCGGCGAGTCCGGCGGGTCCCGCCTGCACCAGCAGGCGGAAGATCGCGAGGCGGGACTCCTGCGCCAGCGCTGAGAGAGCTTGGACGGCCTGCATCGTTTCCATATTTCTAGAATCATGGAAATGACGCGGATTGTCAAGGGGGTCTTCGCCCTGTAGGGATGACCATCAAAACGAGGAAAGCGGTGATGCCGAGCCCTGCGGTCACGGTCAGCGACGCCGTTCCGTAGCGCGCCAATAGCAGGTCGAAGAGGAAAGGCGCACTCGCCGAGAAGAGCCTGGCCGGCGCCATCAGGAATCCCTGCCGCAATCCGTATCCGGCCGGGCCGAACAGCGCGAGCGGAAGCGTGCCCATGGAGATCGTCATCACGCCATTGCCGGCTCCGTGTATCGCGGCGAAGGGCGCGGCAGCGGGCGCGCCTGCCGCCAGCAGGCCGGCAGCGCCGACCGGGTGCGCGAGGCTCGCAATGCGCGCCGAGACGATGGGATGCACGTGCCGCATCAGCCAGAACTCCAGAACGCGCGCCCCGACCTGCGCCGGACCGACCAGCGCTGCGGCCGCGACCGCGGTGGCGAGAGTGGCGCCCGTTTCCTGCAGCAATCGCGGGAGGTGCGCCGCCATCGCCGTGCTGCAGAACCAGGTCGCGGCAAAAACGAAGGACAAGCCGGCCATGACGAGGAGGCGGCTTTTTTCAGGGGTCGGAGACTCGACAGCCTGCGCAACTCTTTCAGTTGCCTTTCCCGGCGGCAGCAGGAGGTTGATCGGCAGGCCGATCGCGAGATGCGCGCCGGCCCAGACGAAGCAGGTCGCGCGCCAGCCGAGCGTGACGTCCATGTACGCGGAAAGCGGCCAGCAAACGGTGCTGGCGAATCCCGCGATCAGCGTGATACCGGTGATCGAGCGGCGCGCGTCGCGCCCGTAGATTCCCGCCAGCGTGGAGAACGCCGCCTCGTACAGGCCCGCGCTCATGCCGACGCCGATGACGAGCCAGCTCGCGAAAAGAGACCAAAGACTCGAGGACATTCCCAGCAGGGAGAGTCCGGCTGCGAACACCAGGTTCGAGGCGGGCAGCACGCGGCGCCCGCCGTGGACGTCGATCAGTCGGCCCGCCGCCGGACCGAGGAATGCGGAGAGGAGAAGCCCGGTGGAGAACGCGGTGAACACCCACGCGGTGGCCAAGCCGAGCTCGGCGGCAATCGCGTTCGCGAGGATCGCCGGCAGGTAGTACGTCGACCCCCAGGCCAGCGTCTGCGCCAGCCCCAGGGCGATCACCACATAGGCAGGCTTGCTCAGCGCGCCGCTTGCTTCACGGCGTCCGCAATGCTTTTCGCCGCGGATTCGATCGCATCGCGCGGCTCGCCCTCCACCATGACACGCAGCACCGGCTCGGTGCCCGAGGGCCGCAGCAGGACGCGGCCCTTGCCGTTGAGCGAGCGCTCCGCCGCCTTCTGCGCCTGCTTGATCGACGGGTGCTTCTTCCAGTCGAAGCCGCGCGGCACGGCGACGTTGACGAGGACCTGCGGGAACATCACCAGCTCCGCGGTGAGCTCCGCGAGCGAGCGGCCCGATTCGCGCATCGCCTGCAGCACCTGCAGCGCGGACACGATGCCGTCGCCGGTGGTGTGCTTGTCGAGGCAGATGAGGTGGCCGGAGTTCTCGCCGCCGAGCTGCCAGCCGTTCTCGCGCAGGAGCTCCAGCACGTAGCGGTCGCCGACCTTGGCGCGGCCGAACGGGATGCCGAGCCGCGCCATCGCCTTCTCGAAGGCAAAATTGGTCATCAGGGTGCCGGCCACGCCGGCGATCTTCTCCTTGCCGTTGCGGTGCGTCGCGATCGCGAAGAGCAGCTCGTCGCCGTCGTAGCTGCGCCCGGCGGCGTCGACGATCAGCAGCCGGTCGCCGTCTCCGTCGAGGGCAACGCCCAGATCCGCTTTGTGAGAAACAACCTCTTTCTTGAGTGAATCGGGCGAAGTGGCGCCGACCTTTTCATTGATATTGAAGCCGTCGGGCTTGGCGCCGATCGCGACGACGTCGGCGCCGAGCTCGTGGAACACGTGCGGCGCCACGTGATACGCGGCGCCGTGCGCGCAGTCGATGATGATCTTCAGCCCCTTGAGATCGAGCTGCGACGGAAAGGTGGACTTGCAGAACTCGACGTAGCGCCCCGGCGCGTCGTCGACGCGCCATACCTTGCCGAGCTTCGCCGCCTCGTTGCAGCCCATCGGGCGGTCCATCTCGGCTTCGATCCTGGCCTCGGTGTCGTCGGGCAGCTTGAAGCCGTCGCCGGAGAAGAACTTGATGCCGTTGTCGGGATACGGGTTGTGCGAGGCGCTGATCACCACGCCGGCCGTGAGCCGCAGCGCGCGCGTGAGGTAGGCCACCGCCGGCGTCGGCATCGGCCCGCACATATGTACGTCGATGCCGGCGGCGGAGAAGCCGGCCTCGAGCGCGGACTCGATCATGTAGCCCGAGATGCGCGTGTCCTTGCCGATGAGAACCGCGGGATGCTTGTCGTGCCCGGAAAGAACCTTGCCTGCGGCGTAGCCCAGGCGCAGCACGAAGTCCGGCGTCATCGGGCTCTGCCCGACCGTGCCGCGGACTCCGTCGGTGCCGAAGTGCTTTCTCATGCTTTGTAGGCCTGCAAGACCGCGATCACGTCGCGCGTTTCTTTCACGTCGTGGACACGCAGTATTGTCGCCCCGGCCTGCAGCGCGAGCAAAGCCATGGCCAGGCTGCCGGCCAGGCGCTCGTCGACCGGACGGCCGGTGATCTTGCCGAGGGTCGATTTGCGGGATAGCCCGACCAGAATCGGAAATTCCGAAAGCTGTGAGAGCTGCTTCAACAGCGTGAGGTTGTGCGCCGCCGTCTTGCCGAAGCCGAAGCCCGGGTCGACGACGATCCGCGCGGCTGCGATGCCGGCCGCCCTGGCGGCTTCAATTCTTTGATTGAGAAAGTCTTTTACCTCGCGCACGACGTCATCGTAGTGGGGGTCGCGTTGCATGGTCGCCGGCTCGCCCTTCTTGTGCATGAGGCAGACGGCGCAGGTGCTTGCCGCCACCGCTTCGAGCGCGCCCGGTGCGGCCAGAGCCTCGACATCGTTGATCATCGACGCTCCGGCCTTCAACGCTTCCCGCATGACGCGCGGGCGGCGCGTGTCCACCGACACGCAGAGATCCGGGATTTTTTCCAGGACCGGCATGACCCGGTCGAGCTCCTGCTGCTCGGAAACCGCGGCCGCGCCGGGACGCGTCGATTCGCCGCCGATGTCGATGATCTCGGCGCCCTCGCCGGCCAGCCCGCGCGCATGAGCGACCGCCGCCGCCGGATCGAAGAAGCGGCCGCCGTCGGAAAAGGAATCGGGCGTGATGTTCACCACGCCCATGACCAGAGGTTTTTCGAGCGGGAGGAGGAACCTCCCGCATTGAAGAGTTTTCTGCTTAGGCTGCAGGCGTCGGCGCCGTGGCCCCTTCGGTGCCGCCGTCGCTCGCCGGCGGCTTGGCCGCGGTTTGCGAGCCGCTCGTCTTCGGCGGCCGCGGCGGCTTGCCCGACATGATGTCGCCGATCTGGTCGGCGTCGAGCGTCTCGAGCTCGAGCAGCGCCTTGGCCATCGCCTCGACCTTGTCGCGGTTCGATTCCAGCAGCCCGCGCGCGAGGCGGTACTGCTGGTCGATGATGCGCTTGATCTCGGCGTCGACCTTCTGCAGGGTCGCTTCCGACACGTTCTTGTGCGTGGTGATCGAGCGGCCGAGGAAGATCTCGCCCTCGTTCTCGCCGTACACCATCGGCCCGAGCTCGTCCGACATGCCCCACTGCGTCACCATGCGCCGCGCGATCTCGGTGGCGCGCTCGAAGTCGTTCGAGGCGCCGGTGGTCATCTGGTTCATGAACAGCTCTTCGGCGATGCGGCCGCCGAACAGCACC
>Ga0105340_1000168_pt1 | contig 31595 bp, 39 predicted proteins | sample EasRivMeERMLT700_FD_89676 | JGI IMG/M metagenome (GOLD analysis project Ga0105340, IMG submission 89676) | Soil microbial communities from meander-bound floodplain in the East River, Colorado, USA - East River MetaG ERMLT700 | ecosystem: Environmental > Terrestrial > Soil > Floodplain | place...
CGCTGAGCGCCCGCTGCGATTTCGGCCTGCTGCTGCATCTCCTTTTCCCAATCCACCACATCGGTGCCGGGGGTCTTGCTCTTTGCCTTTGCAACCATGGTCTTCGCTCCTTATGCGTTTAGATAGATAATCAGGAAAATAAAAAACAGTATCCAGCCGAGGCATCCGCCGCAGCCTACCTCGTTGTCCATGCTACACCTTTGTCAGAGAAACGGTGACGTAATCGAACGGCTCCACGCCGGGGAGCTTCGCAGCACGCGGGGTCTCCATGTGGTCGCGGACAGCAGCGTCGTTAATCCGCTTCTGGAGCATGTCATAACGCTTGTTCTTACCGACCCACGCGAAGAACTTGTTCCAGTTCTCAGGGTTGACGCGGTACTTACGGTCGCGTTTGACCTGAACGCGGTGATGCTTGCCAGCCGCGCCAGTGTCGTCCTTCTTAAGGTTGTCGATGATGTGGGTCTTGATGCGCTCTTCCTCGGACTTAAGCGAGGCTGCGTACTTGTCGGCGTCTAGGCGCTGCTGCCGCACATCAAAGAGCAGGTCAGCGCACGCCCCCATGGATTTTGGGAGCGCTTTCGGCTTAGATACTTTGGGCATGAGAACCTCTTTCTGTGAACGAGTAAACGAGTTGACCCTGCGGATTGGCCGTTCCTGGGAGGGAGAGGAGTCCGCAGGGTCAGTTACTTTCTACCCCCATAGCGGCTGACTTGCAAGGCTTTACGCTCCTCCTCGAGGAATGCCTTGGCCGCCTTGGTCGTGGGGAACTGTCGCATAGCGCGCACGGCGCGGTCGAAGCCGTACTCCCCTATAAGTGCCGCCTCTTCCACTGTGAGACTGTCGTAGAAGTCCATGACTGCCTTTATACGGGTCATGTACTGCGGTGACAGCCCAGTGGGCGGATCAGACGATGGCAGTTTCGATGGGGAGCGTTTCGTCTTCCGTACCGAACGTGCCAAACGGCTCGCGTAGGATAATCCCCGTGAAGTTTTGCTTGATGAGGGTGGCACGATAGTTCTCCAGTGCCTTGACTGATTCAATGAGCTCGTGATCGACGTACTGTATGTTCGCACCGCACGAGGTGACGAACGGCTGCACGATATCCAAGCGGTCGCGCAATCCATAGCGCTCCGTTGTCCGTAGATCATAGACCCAGAACACGAACAGATGCACTCCGGTCGGGTTATCAACGAACGCCTTGCTGCGCTCGTAGCAATCGGGGGCTGTGGGACTGCCTACGACGATCTCCCCTACGAACTGGGGCAATCCTCCCAGTATGTCGTTGAGCATCGCGTTCTCAGTGCCTTGCGGCCTGCCACTCAGGATGCTCATGGGAACTCCGTGCATCTGAGGACGGGCCAGCTTGTACATCTCAATCAATGTCGTTCTCCTCGGGTTTGCCGCTGCCCGTACCACGACACAGAACGCACATCATGGATAGCGGCACTCCGAAGCCCGTGCGCTTTATGCGAATTTTTCCAGTGCCGCCGCAGGCGCGACAAGCTCCGGCTTCTAGACTGGGGGCTGGCGGAGGGTTCTGCTTGAGCCAGAGCGTAAGCGCATCCTTAGACCAGCTTATGCGCGCCCATTGCGAAAGATGTTTCGGGCCGTGGTGGTCGGGGTGACACTCCTTAGCCTTGTTTCTGTAGGCGCGCGTCAAAACACTGGGGGTCAAGGTGGCAAGCTCAACCCCCAGTGCCTCCGCGGCATCGTGCGCCTTTGCCGCAGATATCATCATTACCAGCGACGATCCTTCTTGGGTGGATCGGCCGGGAGCTGTTCGGCTTTGGCCTTTTCGTCGGCCTTGCGCTCCTTTGCCGTTCGTGCGTCGCCGGCATCTTCGGCATCGGCCACAGGAATTTCTTCCTCTTCCTCGGCCGGTGTACCGCCTTCAATGGAGCCTTCCGTGAAAGTCTGGAAGCAATCCATGCAGACAACCATCTGCTTCGTGGACGTAATGCCCGCTTCAACGACCTCCTCGAGTTCGATCGCATCCTCGTAGGTGCCGTCGTCGTTGAGAAGGATGAAGTTCGCTGGGGCGTACCTCGTCACGACGACTTCGCGCGTGCCGTTGTTGTAGACAGCACCGATAACAGGTGTAGTCATGTCATTTACTCCTTGGGCTCGGGGGTTTCGGGGAGCGAGTTGTCAATCTCAGCATCCTCATCAATGAGGCCTTCGTGATAGTGTTCGAAGACCTCTGCGGTGACCACGTACTTGATCGTGGCCGTCTCACCTTCGCCAACGACGTCGGTGAATTCGACTGCGTCCACCCAATCGCCCTCGGTGTCTTGGACGAGGAAGTGATTCGGCTCGAACCGGGTGACGACATAGTTGTCGCCGCCGTAATTGTAGTTCGCGCCGACCGTGGGCGTGGCGACAGGCAGTTGTTCAGCTTCTGGCATTCTACTTCTCCTCATTAGACTGAAAGCGTCAGTCCCCCCGCATAGGTTGGAGCGCAATATGCTTCGTAAGTATCTTACGATCCTTTACGCGGCTCCATCTATCTGCATTCCTAATCATGTAGTATCGGCTTTGCTTGCCCTCCGGGTTTACCAACGGCCCACCGTTGTAGACTTGTCTGAAGCCTGCGGCCTGTAGCGCCCTGCTCATACCGTTCGCCGTGACCTTGCCCATTTGACGCTCGTTCTCATTTTCGTACATCGCCAGTATCTCATGGCTGGTGAACAAGTCTCGCTGATGGCGTAGCTGGCCCAGCTTGAGATGGGGGGCAGGCGCTTCCTTAAGATCGGCGCACCACATGGCAAGGTCTGACTTGCCCGACATTATCATGCGCTCACGCGCGCTCGTGCGTAGGGCCATGGCCTTCGGATTGAAGTCGCTGAGGTCGCGCTCCATCAACCATTGCATCAGGGCGGCAGCGCCTCCATCCTTCTTGAGCCATTTGTCATAGGCTCGGTAGAACTCGTCGGGCAGGGGAGCGCCCATTACCTCGTGGACAAAGAACCGCCTGTCTTCGTCCTCCAGGAACAACGCGTCAGCGTGGTTGCTGGTCAGGTAGTAATTCACACAGTCGGGGATGCTGAACTGGGGGATATACTTGATGTTGATGTTGATCTCTTCTTGGGTGATCATCGCTTTCATCATGTCGGCTTCGGCGCGCTTGTCAGAGCCCGATATTTCGTCGCCAAGCACGAACTGCCTGTTCTCCGCCCACCATGTATCGTACAAGTCCTTGGATTTGATTTTGATAAAGTTCTGCCCATAGATACGCGCCAACGTGTATCCAACGAGGGTCTTGCCAGTCCCAGTCATCCGTCCGTACATGATGACGGCCGAGAACAACTTCGTTCCCGGGAATTGGATCGGGTAGGCGCACCAGTCCAAAAACCATTCCTTGACTCCCTTCTCAGCTCCCTCAAACAGGAAGTCTATCAGCGCCAGCCACGGCTTGATGTTTCCCTTGGCAGGCTCGCAGCCCCAGCCTTTCCACTGATTAAAGTAGAGAAGGTTCTCCTGCTCGGCAAAGCGCTCCTCGCCGGGGAGGTAGCTCAGCTTGTCGACAACGCGGCGCATGGGCCACTTCAGCCAGATGGGGGCGGCGCTGGCCTTGCTGACTGCCATGGTGCCGTCAGGCTTCATCTTACGCTCAGGCACGGATACGGTCGCCCAGTCGCTATGAGCGCCGAACTTGCTACAGTCCATCTTCTGGCCCGTGCGCTGTGCCACGACCATGCCGGGGTCTCGTATGTAGACGAGCTCGTTGTTCATTTGCCATAAACGCTTGGAGATGCCGAGAGGTTCCGCCCGCTTGAGCAGGGCTATGAGCTCGTCGTCGCCGCGCTCCACCAGAAAATCATCCAGCCCTGTCTTGCGGTTCTCATCATCGTACACGTTTTCCAGCGTCGCAATGAATACAAGCGCGCCTCGCTCCTGTAGCTCGTCAGCCAGCGCGTTGATCGCACCGCAGATCATGGGGTTAGTGACATAGTCGCTATCGTAGACAATAGTCACCCTGCGACGCGACCATTCAAAGGCCTCAAGCTCAGGTAGGAAGAAAATGCCTTGGGCGCTGGCCCGAAAGCTATAGACGCCGCCCAGCCCAATCGTGGGGAAGCCCTCGGCTGTGGCCTTGGTCGCCTTGAGCTCGCCTTCGGTGATGAGTATCGGCTCCTTGGGGTCGGCTGCTATGGCCGCCCAGTCTGCTAGTCGGGGGAGGTAGGCGCAGACCCCGGTGTCTCGGGGCTGAGTGTATCTGCTTGGCTTTGCGCCAGCGGCTTCAGCGAAGCCCTTCACCTGCGATTCGCCTAAGTATCGCAGACGGTAGAATTCCGGCCATGCCTTGTGAGGGCGTAGCGGGCGGCCTCGCGTATCAAAGTACGGGATGACAAGCGCGGGCTGACTTTCAAAGTGTTCGCCCAGTTGAGCGGCGGTGTTGACGCTGTACATTCCGCAAGAGTTCGCCTGCTCGGTTGTTAAACCTGAGGACTCTAGCTTCTGCGTCGCGGCATCGTTGAACGTGCCTGCCTTGATCCTGACCACTTTATTCACATGATACCCTTCCAAGGAGTGTCCACCTAGCGCCGAGTCCTTGGAAGGGCGGGGCGCGCGGGAGGTTCAGACCAACGGCCTTTGCTCGACGCTAGGTGAACGGCCCCTTATAGCGCATGGCCGCTACGAGGGACAAACGGGTAGTTTAGCGGTAAACGGGGAATGCTCCGACATCGCTCCACGTGCAAACGTGATAGCTGCCGGTGCCGTCAACGTCACGGAGGTAAGCGATAGCTTCCTCGTCACGGTGATCCCTGAGCATGGGGCGTCGTACGTCTTCCACGCACGGACCCGGATCAGGCTCCCCTACGTCCCAACGCTTAGAGCATCGGGGGCAGAAGTATTCATCGCCCTCTCGGCGACGCATGTGGGGCATCTCAGCCACCGACTGCTTCCTCACAGAAGTCAAAGGCTTCCTGCAGAGAGTCACAGGCAGAATCGAGAGCGGAGGCCGCAGCTTCTGCCGCCTGCCCCTTCTCCGCGTTCTTCAGCCCATCGCTGAGGTTATCAAAGGACTCCTGCTCTTCGTCGCGCACGGGCTCGAGCAATTCCTTGGCTTCCTCGATCAGCCCCTGAACCTTGGCGATGATAGCTCGTCTGGATTTATTCACGATTGTTCTCCTACAGTCCACAAACCTTACGGAGTAATTTCCGCATGTCGGGGTCGTCAACGAAATGTTCCATAGCTAGTCTAAGACCAACGCGCTCCTCCACTTCGCGCTGGATAATCCGGTTCTCCATATCGGCCAGCTCCTCGGGCGCTGCCAAGCGCGGCAACCCCAGAGGATAGGCTTCGTGGAACTTACGCACGAGCAGACTAGGGTGAAAGCCATAGTCCGGGGCAATGGCAGCGGCAGCCGTCTCCAGAGCCGCCCCATTGCGTATGTCGGCCACAAGGTCGGCCATTGCGTCGGACAGCATGGGTCTTCCCCTAGTTGAGGCTGTGGCCGCGATACGAAGTAGCGTTGGCAGCGCGAGCCTTGACGCATGTAGGGCAGTCGCACTCTGGCTCCCCTCCCATAACGATGACTTGGATACCAGCCCTGAGCGCCTCTTCCAGCGCCGTGCTGACCATGATGTTTTCCAACCCGTCAAGGTTGACCAGCAGACCGCGCAAGGCGTAGAAGGCAGCGTCGCCGCGCACCTTGGGCGGCAAGTTATCAATAACGCTGCCCATCGCCTCACCGACGCGCCTAACGGTCTCCATGAACGCGTTATCCATGGTCGTTGCGTCCTCCAGGCTCACGCCCTTACGCATGAGCGCGGCAACGCGGCGGGCAGTTTGTGCCTCGTCGCTGAAGTCCATGCTCTCCCTATATGCCTTTCCAAACGTGTTCATTAGAACCTCCTAATCCCAGTAAATCACTGGTTAGGACTGCGAAGGGGAGTCGCAGCCCAGAGCAATGACCTAGCGGCGATATCCTTTCTTGTTCTTCGGCCCGAACAGGACGTCGAGGTTGCGAGCGTTGAACTCAACGGGAGCGCCGTACCTATACGGGATGCCGTCGTTCTTGGCGTTTTCAAAGAGCCGCCCGTACTTGTGCTTGACGGGGACATTGGTGACGTCTTCAATCTTATGAACCATTGGAACCTCCTTCGTGTTTGTGCCTCTAGACACATGGCAGTCCTGACATATGCGGCGGGTAGAGTCAACGCTTTGGCCTGAACTCATTAAGCTCGTGTCAGGACTGAGCAGTAGCTAGAGCATACGACTCCTCCCTTGTTGCTGCCTTGCTAGGGCTGGCGGCAGTATAGCGGCAGGGCGAAGGAAGGACTAGCGCCACCTAGTCCTTCACATCGACGAGGGTTTCGCCCGCTGCCTTGTTAATCTGTTGCGCTGCGAACTTGAGCGCGCCCTTCATGGTCTTGCACGCCCCTTGGCTTACGCCGACGCCTCCCAGTAGGAACGCTTCACCCGCGCCTATGGTTTCCGCCAGCTCCTTTGTCAGCGAGCCACAGTGACCATATCCGGGCTGCTGCCACGACCTAGGCGTGCGCTCAATAAGGGCGAAGCCTAGCCGACGGAAGGCGGCAGGGTGAGCGATGCTATAGGCGACAGCACTGAGGTCCAGATTGTCTCCGGCCCGCTTGACCTTCCAGCCGAGGATCGCCTTGCCGCCCCTGAGGCTGTCCACAAACACGACGTCCAGCTCGACCTGACGACCAGTCGCCTCGATCTGCCCGACCATCGCCGTTATGGCAGCTCCGTAGTTACGATATTCGTTAGCGTTGATCATCCCAGCGGCCACAGCATTGATGACCAAGTGGACAACGGGCTTCCGGCCCTGAGGGTGTCCGAAGTTGATCATGTGCATCGGGTCGCCAGCACAGTAGAGCGCGACGTCCGGCATGTATCCTGCGACGTCGTACGTGTACTCGGGTTCGGCGTCATTGGGCGGCAGGACGGCGAGCTGGTTAGCGAAGTCGCGCGCCCCCTCGGTCCAGCCCGTCTCAGCGAGCTGGCGGGCTTTGTCATAGCCCGTGCCGAGGTCCCAGCTATCGGTCGCGCTGTTGGTCGTGCTCTGGCTGACCGACCATTCGCGGGGAGTACGCTGAAGCCACAGAGCGACGTCGTGGAGGTCGCTGCCGAAGCGGACGAATACATCGCCTTGCTGATATTCCTTCATCGCTCAGACTCCCCGGTTAAGGCGGGCTTGGATACGAACCCGATGATTATTGTCCAGACCCTTCCAGACAGCAGCGTCTTCCACCATGGCGCGCTCCATGCCTACTGCGAGGAGCAGCGCTCCGTCGATGCTGGCGCGCGGGCTGACCAAGTGATCAATCTCCTCGGCGAAGACTGCGGCACGTACTGTCTGAACCCATTTCGTCCACTCGTCGTTGCGAGCCCATGCGAACTCGGCCTCTTCGTCGTAGTCCATGACGAACGTGACGTAGCGGTCCAAGGTGGAGCCGTCCAGCTTGTTACGACCGACGTAGCGTTTGTCAGCGCCGCGCCCGAAGGTGTTAGCGCCGCCCATGATCTGGAAGTCCTTGTGGGCGTAGACGATTTCCCCAGCGAACTCGCAGAACCCGTTGGCAATCGCCGAGTTGAGGGCGACGAGCGCTTGCGGATTACAATTGTCCATCTCATCCAGCAGAAACAGGCCGCCGAACTTGAATGCCTTGTAGAAGTCAGTGTGGACGGGCTTGCCGTGGGCGTCCCTGAAGCCGAGCAGCTCGTGCTTCCCTGCTACGCTGTTCGCGCAGTAGAAGTCCTTGCCGATGATCTTGGCGCATTGGAGGGCTAGGGTTGACTTGCCGCTGCCCGCTGGCCCTACGATGAGGGGCTTGACGCCTGCCCGGAGCGCCAGCACGATAGGGGCGAGCATCTTGTGGGCGTCCTTGACGGTGATCGGCTTCGCCTTGGCGGGCTGCTTGAATTCCACGACCCGAGTCGCCTCGTGCATCGTGCTCCGGACAAGGTCGGGAACCTTGGCAAGGAAGGCGTCGGTGACCGAGGCCACGATCGCCTGAGCAGCGGCCTCCAGCTCAGACTTTGTCGGCTGTGGCTTAGGGACTTCCTTGACCTCGGCGCTGTTACCCTGCCACTCAGTGTCAGGCAGAACGCGGACTTCGCCGAGCAGGCGGCCATGACCCATCTGAGCGCGGAGGAAGTACGCCTCGGGCAGCGGGCAGTCCTTGTGGAGGACTCCGTTGACCGAGGGCTCGCCGCTGGTCGTGGCGCGGGCGATGAGGAAGCCCTCGGCAGGGCTGACGGACTTGAGGCAGGAGCGACAGCCGCCCTCGTATTCGTTGGCGCGTGTCAGTGACCGCTTATCGGTCCAGATGCTGATGGTGGACATTGTGATGAACCTCTTCTGTTAGTCTAGGGTGATGTAACCATTGGACACAGCCCAATGGAAGTCCAGCTTGTTCTTGGTGAACTTGGGATTGTCGCATTTTCCATGTGCGAACATTGCATCGCTGATGCTCGTGTGAGCGAGGATCGTGGCGATCATGTAGTGGCGGAACGTGCCGAAGCGGGCGTCGTTGCGCTTGCCTGTCGGGCTGTAGCGTTGGAACCGAGGAGCTCGGCGGCTCCGGCGAGTGCGAGTGGCGGCCTTCCATCCGCCGTCGGTCGCAGGAACGGGCAGCGGTGACCGGAACGGGTCCCGGACGGGCTTGGGCGGCGCTGGCGATGCTTTCAGCAGTTCCCCCAGTGCAACGGCGAGGCCTTTGACATCGGCCTTCTTGGCGAGCGCCCTGACCGCCTTGGCAAGGTCAGTCATCCCAGCCCTCCCCTCCCATGTAGGCGCAGTCCTCAATGTCGAGGGCCATGCCGTTGTCCCAAGTCATGCCGCACGGGCTGTCCTCGACATTGTACGAGGCATAATCCCGGTCGGGGTGGCAGGCCGCCCGCGCGGTCACAGAGCTCAGCGTAGCGCCGAGCAACCCTGAGCAGCCCGACACAGCGGCAATCATCCCTACGATGACCAGAGCGCGCCTCACAGGCCCGACTCCAGCTCGGCGATGTAGCGGTGACCGTCGTCGCGCTCAATGCCGCGCGCCTCACGCTGGTCCAGCGTCAGCAGGCTCGGCACAGTGCCGTCGGTCAGGGCGTCGTAGGCGGTCTCGTGGTCGGCGTACGGGCCGAAGAACTTGGTCTCGCAGTTGAGCGCCCCATGCTGCTTCATTACGATGATATATTGTCCCATGTTATGAACCTCCATTGTTATCCACTGATGTGGTTAGGGGAGTCGGCTTGTGACCGGCTCCCCAGAGCATATCAGTCCTACTTGGTCCAGACGATGTAACCCTTGGCGGCGGCGAAGTTGAAGTCCAGCTTATTGGCGCTGAACTTGCCCGACTTCGCATGGGCGGCCTTGGCGCTGTCCGTGTCCTTGTGGGTCATGACCATGGTCAGCAGATGGTGCCGCCAGCTATCCGGGCGGGCTTCGTTGGCGGTCGTGCCGACCTTGTACGCCCGGTTCGTCCCCTTGGCAGGCTGCTTCGCCTTGGCGGCCTTCGCTGCCTTGGCGGCGGGCTTGGCGGCCTTGGCGGGCTTGGCAGCAGCAGAGGCGTCGCGGGCTGCCTTGGCGCTGTGAGGGGCGGTCCGGCTGGTCACGCCCTCGGCGAGCTTGGCAGGCTTGACAGGCAGGCCAGCAACGAGCCCCTTCACGACCCGGAAGGAGCCGCCGACAATGGCAGCAGCCCGGAGCTCAGGGGTTTCGGCCGTCCGCGGATAATTGACTGTGCCGTCCGGCGCGCAGACCACGACGTAGGACTGCGAATTGTCGTAGGTCACGGTGACGATCCGGTTGCCGTCCACCTTGGCGGCGGGCTTGGCCTTGCGGGCTGCCTTCTTGGCGGCGGGCTTGGCGACGAGCGCCTTGCCGAGGATTGCGCTGGCCTTGGCGAGCGACGGGGTCTTGGCGGAAACGGTCTTGGTTGCGTTGGTCTTGGTCATGGGAACCTCCCTTGGATTTACCCGCCACCATTGGCGGGTCCAGCGTCTGTGCTGGTTAAGCCCGTGCCGTTGCACGGGCCAAAGCAGCACAGCCGCCCGTTGCTAGCGGGCGGGCTGTTGCTTGGCGCTGCCTATGCGCCTCAGTGCCATTTTGCGGGCGGCCATAAACGCCCAAGGTGACACTGGTCTACGGCAGGGTATTGAAGCGGTCCTATGCGCTAACCCCCGGATCGGGCCTGTGAGCCCTCCGCCTGCCGTGTAACTTTGTAACCTCCTTCCATTGCGGCAGCAGCGCCGCCCCCCTCTTCTCTGTCCGCCTGCGAGGGATTGCAATGACCTATCGTCACGGGCGCTGGCCTCGCTGCCATGGGCGGCGCTGGCGCTGGCGCTGTCCCCAGAGGCCGCGCTCGGGACGCGCGACTAAGCGGAAAAACGGGCGCTCGCGATTGCAAGGCGCGTGCCATTCCGAAGTCCCGTTTATCGCTCCGTAAATCCGATTTGAGGAGACGCGTCGTCCCAAGTACCCAGCATGGCCGGAGCGACGATATTTCATCCCTATCGCGATTTCGGGTTTTTGGCACGAGTCTTGCAGGGGTGCAAGAATCATGCCAATTCACTTGGGACGCTTTCGGTAGGCTACCATTTCCAGCGGCGGCTCCGGCTCGCGGGGGAATTTCGGCTGCTTTGGCGGACGTCCTCGCGGCTTCTTGGGCTTAACAATTTGCCGCCGGACAACGGTCAGCACATCAAGCTCACCAGTGATCGGGTTTACTCGGGTCACGTGGTATTGATTACGGTGATGGGCCAGCCTAGAACGAAGACTACTTTCCTTCATGCCAAGGCGCTCGGCTGCCACCGAGTATCCGACTACTATCTCGGCTCCAGTGCTTCGCCACGTGAAAAGAAATTCTTGGCCGTCTCTTTGGGCTTTGGCTTGACGTCTCCGTGCTTCATTGGCTAACTTTATCAGTTCATCTATTTCCATGACGAAGCGTCCTTTACTGTAAGAGTTTACACTTTTGCTTTCACATTAAATGGCTAAAAACTGCCAAATCTATAAGGATTACAGTTTACACTTTTTCTTGAGAGTACTGCTTACTCACTGTAATTACATCTATACAATAACAGTTTACTTCCATTACTGCTAAGAAGAAGTGTAAAGTGAAATAGTGTAAGAATTAGGGGCTCAACCCTTTGTTTTTACTTGATAAAAGACGATGTACACTTTTATTTCACTTTATTCGGCGGCGGTCAAACTCCCCCATAAATGGCAGAAAACCTCGGGTTTTGACTGTAACAAATGGTCGCTGGTCACGACCTTGCGCGCGCGAGTACAATACTCTGATGACTAGCAAATCAACTCGCGTGATACTTAACCCGAAGCACAAAGCCTTCGCCGATCAGTATCTAATACTTGGACAGATATCTGCTGCCGCCCGCAAGGCAGGATATCCTACGAAGTCTGCTCATGTCGCAGGGAATAGGCTGCTAAAGAGACCCGATGTCCAAGCATATCTTGCCGACAGAACTGCGGCGCTCAGTGAGCAGACAGACGACATGCAAGGACGCGTAGTAAAAGAGATGGAGGCGCTCGCGTTTGCCAATATAAAAGACTTCATACGTGTCGATGAGGATGGTCTCCCGCAAGTAGACTTCAGCACAGCAACTGAAGAACAACTCAGGGCTATCAGTAACGTCGCAAGTAAAACGACGACACGGCGGGACAAAGACGGCGGAGTTACTGTGGAGGTGAGCAGTCGGTTCGCCATGGCTGACAAGTACCGAGGGCTCGAGCTGCTCGGGCGCACGATGGGCATGTTCAAGGATGGTGAGTCACGTGTGGTCATTGATGTTGCCGACCGCCTGCTGCACGCACGTCGGAGGCTCAGTGCAATGGGTGGAGAGGACGGAGCGTCGTAATGGCAGACGAAAAACGTCTGTTTTCCTCGGTTTCTGAGGACTGGGGGATCGGAAAGGGGGGGTGCCGGGTACGGGGTCTCGGGGCTGCCGGGGGGCGGGGGGTGGCGCTGTAATAGTGAAGATGAGTCGGTACCCAAATTCAGAAATTTTTTGGATAACAGAGAGACAGAATATCGCAATGGTGAAGGTTCCGCGCCGCTTTTCGGAACCAACGGAGAAAACCAATGGGTATTACCGACATTCTTTTACTGCTCATTCTCATCGTCCTCATCGTAGGGCAGATCCGGAGGTAACAATGTCACTACCCCCCACTCCCGGTCCACCGTTTGACCCTCCCGGCCCGCCGAGTGGGGGGCCACCGGGAAACCCAGACCCGCACGGGAACCCGACGCCCTTTGCAGACGAGCCTATCACGTTCGCCGCGCCCGCACAGGCGCAGGGTCAGTACATTCACGGCCAGCCGGTCACGGCTTGGCCTCCCCATGGTGGCCTTGTCCCCACGCATGGAGCGCCTATCCCAATCACGGACCCGCCCAGCGGTGCGCCCCAGCCGTAAAGGAACGAGACAATGCCGCCTCTCAAGATCGCGCAGTACCCGAAGAACCAAGATGGCACGCCCATGGATCTCGAGGTTCTGGTTCTTACCGACGCCGCTGGTCTTAATGGTGCGCGTCTGGAATTTACCCCCGTAGGGCCGGATGGGGCTCCCATCGACGCGAAAGCGGCGGTCGTCGTAGACCCAACTGGCGCGCTCGTGGTCAACGCGTCGGCGATATCCAACGTCCCTTATGGGCCGGTGTGGGATGGTTCGGGCATGGCGCCGAGCCAGAATACCGTTTACGACAAGATCAACGCGCTCGAGGCGACGATTTCGGGCGGTGGCATCAATTACAAGGGGACTTGGAACGCATCTACGAATACGCCTGCTATCCCAGCCGCTGCCGTCGGGAATAAAGGGTGGTATTACAAGGTATCTGTCGCTGGAACGACCTCCATCAACGGAATTAACGACTGGGGCGTTGATGACTGGATCGTTTCCAATGGCGTAACGTGGGATAAGGTCGACAACAGCGACAAGGTGTCGAGTGTAAACGGCCAGACAGGCGTTGTCACTATCACAAAAGCTGATGTAGGTCTTTCAAACGTCGATAATACGAGTGATGCGAACAAGCCGATCAGTAACGCGACGCAAACGGCGCTCAACCTCAAGTTGGATGATTCGCAGGCGTCGGCGTTTGGGCTTCAGTGGCTTGGCCAGACAGACGCCGCGACGGCCAAGGCGTCCTTGGGGCTCACCAAGGCGGACGTAGGGCTGGATCAGGTCGATAATACGGCTGATATTGACAAACCCGTCAGCAACGCGACACAGTTGGCTTTGAACCAGAAGGCAGGCCTCGCTGTCTTTACTCCCAGCACCAACGGCCTCGCTCCCGCTTCTGGCGGAGGTAGCGTGAAGTTCCTGTGCGCAGATGGCACGTGGAAAGATCCGCTGCTTCTGCTGCCGCAGGCCGGGGTTTCGTCTTTCAACGGTCGTACCGGCGCTGTGGTGCTCACTGGCGCTGATGTGAACACGGCGCTGGGCTATACGGCGGCAAGTACCGCGCTTGTCAGCACGAGCGCTGCTGGTCTGGCTCCCACTAGGCCGGGAGGTACGGATACGTTCTTGCGTGGTGATGGCGCATGGGCTGTTCCAGCGGTTCCGGCGGGCAGCGTGGCATGGGGCGCGATCACTGGCACTTTGTCCAACCAGACCGACCTCCAGAATGCGCTCAACGCCAAGGCAGCGGCGGTTCATACGCACGTACCCGCAGACATACTGACCGTGCCGACTGCCACGGTGTTCTACCGGAAGACCGCTGGTACTGGCGCGGCGGAAACCCAGACGCTGGCGACGCTTAAGACGGACTTGGGCCTCACTGGCACCAACAGCGGTGACCAGACTTCGATCGCCGGGATTACCGGGACGCTGGCGCAGTTCAACACGGCGTTGACTGACGACAACTTCGCTGGTATAGGCGCGGCGAATACTTTTACCGCTGACCAGACGATTAACAAGGCCAGCCCGCAATTCACGCTGAACCCAACGAGCGGCGGTAGCGTCGTCGAGTTGATGGGCGCGGCGGGAACGCAGGCGCTCCGGTTGCAAGGTACGACCGGCATCGGCTATGTTCGGGCTGATACAGTTTACATCACTAACAAGACTGGCGCTGCGAACTATGGTGTCTTCAGCGCGACCGGCCTCGCCGTTACCGGAACTCTGTCGGCTACAGGTGCGGTCAGTGGCTCTAATCTCTCCGGAACCAATACCGGGGATCAATCCAGCATCGTCGGTATCACTGGTACTATAGCGCAGTTCAATACTGCTTGTTCCGACGCGGATTTCTCCACCGTCGGTCACGTTCACGCCACTTTCACCAGCAGCGTAGCGGGCTTTGTCCCTGCCAGCGGCGGCGGCACGGCCAATTTCCTCCGTGCTGATGGGACATTCGCAGCGCCTCCGGGTGGCGGCGGACTAACCGACGGCGATAAGGGCGACGTGGTTGTTAGTGGGGGCGGCACCGTCCTGACGGTCGAGAGCGTCGGCGGGGCGGCAATCGCCACTGTCTCCGCTCTGTCGAACTATCTGCCGCTGACCGGCGGGACAGTGACCGGCCTATTGGCGTGCAGCTCGGGCTTTGACTGCACCAACGGCAATATCGTTTCGCAGGCAGCCGCAGGAGGCAATGCCCAATACGACCTGAAAGACGACCTCAATGTGCGTCAAGGCTTGGTGTTCTGGAACCGTGGTGACGATACAATCAAAATTCGCCGCTATGATGCTGCTGGCACTGCAATTGAGGGCGAACTAACCATTGGCGCGACCATTGCCACGTTCACCAATACAACCTTGTGGTTGAATACCGACAAAATGTATATGCTGCACAACGGCACCAACGGTTATATCCGGACCGCGCCGACCGGCGGCGGCGACCTTTATCTAGGCGCGCAGGGCGCCTCTACTCTTCAACTAATTGCAGGTGGCGCGGCTGCTTTCAGCGGTTCTCTGACAGTAGCTACAACGCTAGCTGTCACCGGGGCGATCACGCAGGGTGGTGTGGCGGTTCTCACAGCGGGCTTGGCAACGTCATCCGGCCTGACCATGGCGGCCACCAATCGCTTCCTTGGTCGCGATACGGCGGGCAGCGGCGCGGTTGAGGAAATCACTGCTACGGCAGCGATGACCATGCTCGGCGCGGCCCCAGATGCTCCGCGTATTGGCACATCAACGAGCAACGCCACGCTGACCCCGGTCGGCACTAATGACATGACTACCCGTACGACACAGACGGTGGCGCTGACCATCGCTGCGCCGACGGGTACGGCTGTAGACGGCTTCGGTCATGTCATACGTATCAAGGCCACCGCCGCCATTGCGACAGTCACTTGGAATGCAATCTATCGCGCTATTGGCGTCACTCTGCCAACTAGCCTAGTTAATGCCAAGACTACCTACATCGGTATCATCTATAACGCTCTCGATACTAAGTGGGACGTCGTCAGCGTAGCAACGGAGGCTTGATCGATGAACCCGTTCAAAGTTATGAGGACGCGCAGGGCTGGCGGCGGTGGCATTGTCTGGAAAGGTTCGACCTACGGCGAGAATTACAACAACGCCGGGACCGTCACCCTCAACTATGCCGGGGGATTTTTCGACGCTGCCAACAATCCCATCACCCCGGTTGCTGATGACCTTATCGTCTGCTTCACCGGACACGCGGGACTCGCGGGTCGGTCGATCGCCCAGCTCGCGCCGGTCGGCAATGTTTCGGGCGGCTTTACCGCCGCCCATGCCGCCGCTTTTGGAATGGCGGACTCCAACTATTTTACGGGCGGCGTTCATTATCAGTTCGTAGGCACCAATACTTCACTACAGATCGTTAACTGCGGCGTTTCGGGCGACGCAATCGGCGTCGCTATTCATGTTTTCAGTGGGGTCAACGCGACCACGGTATTAGATGTTGCATCAGTCGTCACACAGGGCGGTAACACCGGGCAGGTCAATCCTCCTGCCATTACTCCGGTAACGGCGGGGGCTAAGATTATCGTTTGCGGCGGGATGGCTGGCGGTTCTTCCAGCATTCTTCAGAACCCCGGCGATCTCAGTTCGGTCAATGGACATTTTCGCAATTGGAACGCTTTGAGCGGAACGAGGAAGCTACAGATTGCCGCAGGGCTGAAACTCGATTGGACGAGTGGTGCATTCGATCCTGCGCTTTGGACCGGGGGAAGCTCTAATACAACTGATAGCTGGGGCGCGGCTTGCATCGCGCTCCGACCAGCATAGGGGATTTATGACAACAGTTAGTCTTGAGGGCATCAGAGCCATACAGCAGCAGCGGGAGCTCAAGGCTATCGCTGTGAACATTGACGATGAACTCGCCGATGAAATGGCGCTGTGCTATCTCGATCCGTATCGCTTCGTTCTCGTTGCTTTTGACTGGGGCCGTGGGGAACTTGAAAAGTTCACCGGCCCGGATAAATGGCAGACCGCCCATTTGAAGAGCATACGCGACACGCTCAACGAAACACGCAACGACGCGGAGCGTATCAATGATCCGCTGTTCTACGCGACAAAGGCAGGACACGGCGTCGGGAAGTCGGCCGACACCGCATGGATCATCCTATGGCTCATGTCCACGCGTCCGCACTTCGCCGGGGTGGTCACCGCCAATACCAAGGATCAGCTAACCCGCAAGACTTGGCGCGAACTGGAGGTCTGGCGGCGACGCTGCATCACGGGTCACTGGTTCAAGTACAACGCGACCAGCCTGCATCATGTCGAATACAAGGATACGTGGCGAACCGACGCCATTCCGTGGAGCGATCACAATTCGGAAGCCTTCGCCGGTATGCACAACGCTGGACGCGGACAGGCTATTATCTTTGATGAGGCCTCAGGTATTTCAGATAAGATTTGGGAGGTCGCGGAAGGCGCGATGTCCGACCCCGATGCTTTCTGGTTTGTCTACGGCAACCCCACGAAGAGATCGGGACGTTTCTATGACTGCTGGCACAAGTTCGCGCGGCGCTGGACGAAATTCACCGTTGATGCTCGCGAAGCTGCAATGGCGAACAAGAAGCGCCTTGCTGAGATCATCGAGGATTGGGGCCTCGACAGCGACTATGCCCGCGTGCGCGTACTGGGCCAGTTCCCGGAGCAGGACGTCGCTACACTTATTCCAGCGGAGTGGCTTGACAAGGCACTGAACCGCCCGGTCATTGGCTGCGACCGCTACCGCCCGATATGGGGCTTGGACGTTGCGCGGTTTGGCGATGACCGCACCGCCCTAGCCAAGCGCCGAAATCGTATGCTGATGGAGCCTATTGTCTTCTGGCAAGGCTTGAACCTGATGCAGACGGCACAACGAATTCAAGTAATGTGGGAGAACACCGATGTTGATGACAAGCCGAGCGCGATCTGTATTGATGCAATCGGGGTCGGCGCTGGCGTGGTTGATCGCCTCAACGAAATGGCCGCTGAGGGTCATTTTGAAGGAACGCAAATCATCGGAATTAACGTCAGTGAAGTAGCCGGTATTCACGATAAGTTCTCGCGCCTGCGCGATGAGCTATGGTGGCGTGCTCGTAGCTGGTTTGAAAAGATGGACTGCTCCATGCTGGTCGACATTGAAAAGCGCCAGATGTGGATACTTGACGAGGGTAACGAAGAATTCTTCGAAGACCCCGAGTACCGCATGTCGCGTAAGTCGCCTATTGTGGACGAAATGCGAGATATATTGTTTAGTTACCTCCCGAATGGTAAGATCAAGCTGGAGCCCAAGCAGGACACGAAGGAACGCTTGGGTCGTTCACCAGATGGCGCGGATGCCTTTGTTCTTACATTCGCTGAGTACGACTCGCTCCTTAATACCGAAGGGGAGCGACGTGATCGTTACGCAAAGCGGGATACTCATTCAAAAGGGAGTGCATGGGCAGCATGAGCGCTATCGAACAAGCAAGGGATGACGAGTATCCCATCGCCGAGTCCGGGGAACCCTCCGACGACTTTGAATTCCGTCGCCTGAAAAGGGATATCAAGGATGGGCAACGCGCGCGGAGTAAGTGGCGCTCGGAAGCCAAGCGGGCATTCGCGTTTGTTGCCAGCGATCAATGGAGCGAGGAAGATAAGCGTGTCCTTGATGACCAGCAGCGCCCTAGTATCACGTTCAACCGTGTCGCCCCCATTCTTAACGCTGTGTGCGGACTGGAGGTCAACAACCGGCAGACTGTTGTGTATTCCCCGCGTGAACAAGGTGACGTTGGTATAAACGAGATGATCACCTCCACCGGCAAGTGGATACGTGATGAATGCCATGCGGAGGACGAGGAAAGCGAATCATTCCGCGACATGGCTATTTGCGGCGAGGGTTGGACTGAAACCCGCATGGACTTCGACGAAGACCCGCGCGGCGTAGTGGTTGAGGAGCGGATCAATCCGCTGGAGATGGGCGTCAACCGCGGCGCTGGTCGAAAGAACTACATTGACGCTCGCATGGTGTATCGCATTCGCCAGATGGACCCGGATGACGTACGGGCGTTGCTAGAGCTGGACGAAGAGCTTAACGACGCCGCCATTGATGCCAAGTGGCTAGATGAGGAAATTACCCCGGAAGACGGCGGTACAGGCGAGAAGAAGGATTACCCTGAGAAAACTCGCGAATTCGTGGAGGGTGCGCGCCGGGGCAAGCTGAAAACCGTCACCGTCGTACAGTGCCAGTATTGGAAGCGCGAGCCGGTCAACATGGTGGCAACGCCTACTGATCAGGCCGTGCAGGAAATGACGGATGACGAATTCGCCGCGTTCAAGGCGCGAGCTGAGGCAGTAGGCGCGGCGGGCAGGCCAATTGAGTTCGAGCACGCGCGCGTGACGAAGAAGGTGTACTACGAATGCTTCATCGGCAACCAGATTTTGCATACGCGCAAGATCGAGATGGGCATGTTCCAGTTCCGGGCCATGACCGCCTACCGCGATCACGAGAAGAAGTGTTTCTACGGCATGGTGCGTGATATGTTCGATCCGCAGATGTGGGCGAACAAGTGGCTCAGTCAGACGATGCACATTATGAACACGAACGCGAAGGGTGGACTGCTAGCTGAGACCGACGCGTTCCAGAACGTGCGAAAGGCCGAGCGTGATTGGAGCAACCCCACGAAGATCGTCTGGGTAAAGCCCGGAGCTCTGCAGAAGAACAAGGTCAAGGAGCGGACGCCGGGGCAGTTACCGGCAGGACTTGACGGGCTGATGATGTTTGCCATTAGCAGCATCCGGGACGTTACTGGCGTGAACCTGGAATTGCTGGGGCAGGCTGACCGGGAGCAGGCCGCCAGCTTGGAAGCGCAGCGTCGTCAGAGCGCTATGACAGTCTTGGCAGCAATGTTTGACAGCCTGCGGCGCTACCGCAAGCTCCAAGGCAAGTTGATGCTCCAGTTCATCTGGTTGCTTCCCGAGGGTACGCTCGTACGCGTGGTCGAAAAGGGCCAGATCAAATATATCCCGCTGATGAAGGAAGGTAAGAGTGTAGAGAAGTTCGATGTTGTCATCGATCAGGCTCCTACTTCGCCCGACCAGAAGCAATTCATCTGGGCCATCACCGGACAAATTCTGCAAATGGGTATTCTTCCGCCGCAGGCAGCCGTGGAACTCCTCAAGTATTCCCCATATCCGGAAAGCGTGGTGGAGGAGATCAAGAAGTCCATGGGTATGGGTGCTGAATTGCCGCCGGAACAGCTTCAGGAGAAACTGAAGCAAGCCGAGGGCGCGTTGCAGATGCTTGAGCAAGAGCTGAACAAAGCCATGGAGGCTGCCAAGACTGCCGAAGATGACCGCGCGGTGGAGATGCTCAAGCTGGAGATCGACGAGTATCGCGCCGCAACCGAACGCCTCAAGGAACAGTGGGCGGCAAAGATAGATGTCGGTAGCATGATTGCTGACGGCACCCGCGCTGAAGCTGCTGTCCTCGGTGCGGAGGTCAAGGCCCGCCAGCCCGTAGCAGGCGCGGTTAGTCCTAGAGATGCGGCACAGGAACTCCCCGATATTGGTGGCGGAGCTCCCGGCCCCGGCATTGGACAGGGCGCTGATCTAAGCGGCCTCACACAGAAAGTTGATCAGCTTGCAGGAATGATAGGGCAGCTTCTGCAAGGACTACAGCCTCAGCAGCAGGAGCCATTACCTCCTCCGTCTGAGCCCATTGCCCCGCTTGAATAGGAGACGTTAGAATGCCAGCCATTAACGACCTTACTCCCGAAGAAGAAGCTGAGTTCGCACAGCACGGCGTAGTTCCGGCAGGGCCGGGAGGCGAACCGATTACGGAACTGGAAGCAGAGCCGCCGGAGCCGCCAGAGGGACAAGAGCCGCCGGAGCCGCCTGCCGGACAGGAACCAGCGGAGCCGCCCGCTGAGCCGAAGCCCGGAGAACTTGGCAGCCGCCATCGCGCTGACGGCACGTTCAAGTCGGCTGATGAACTGGCGGCCGACAAGGCTACGCTGGAGGCTCAGCCTCCGGCCGAACCGCCGCAGTCCCGCATGGTGCCACACGAAGCTCTCCATGCTGAGCGCCAACGGTCTGCACAAGCTATCCGCACGGCCCAGCTTGCGACAGCTAGGTTGAACGCTATCCTGACAGCGCGGGAACAGCGGGTGCCGGGGAACGAAGTGCCGATGCCGGATATCAACCAAGACCCGGCTGGCTACATCTTGGCGCTGGAGCAGCGGCTCGTTGATTTTCAGAATGAGCGAGCGCAGGAGCATCAATTCCGACAGATCGATAACGCGCTGGAACAGGACGAACAGTTGTTCGCTCAGTCAGTACCGGACTACGACGACGCCAGCACGTACTTCGTCAATTCCCGTGCTCAGGAACTGCTTCAGTTCTACCCGCCTGACCAAGCCAAGAATATAATGACCGAGGAAGCGCGACAGATCGCTAATCAGGCATGGCAGCGCGGTATGTCGGCTGGACAGGTAATCTATCAGCTTGCCACGGCGCGCGGCTATCGTCCCAATATGAATCAGCAACCCGCCCCGCTGCCTGTGCCTCAGCCTAACGGTGGAGGCGTCCAGCCACAGGCAGCGGTGCGCGCGGTGCGAGCAGGCCAGCAGGCCAGTCGCAGCCTGAGCGGCAGCGGAGGCGTCAGCTTGTCAACTCAGGAGCTTAATGCTGAGGCCTTGCTTGCTATGTCCGACGATGAGTTCGAACAGTATCTCGGCCTTGGTCAAAAGGGCGCAAATAGTCGGTTTGCGGCGATCGGATAAAAGGCTTGCGCGGGCTGGCACTCGCGCGTATCATACACGACTGGGGTGGTTGCCACGGCCACCCCAACCTCGTAAGTCACCGCACGATACAGGCGACAAGGTGTAGACGACCTCAAAGGTCTTGCGCATACTCCCGGCGCACAGGGGGTTTCGCGGTAGTCCGGCGCACTGGACTGAGCTGAAACCGAAACCCTGAAAGGGATCATCCTATGGCTATGACCGAATATGGCCCCAATCATCCGCTTGCGGTGAAATTGTGGGCAAAGCGTCTCTTTATCGAAAGTCTGAGAGAGACGTTCATCGATCGGTTCATCGGTACGTCCGACAAGAACTCGATCATCCAAATGCGCGACGAACTCAAGAAGTCGGCCGGCGACAAAGTCACCTTCGGCCTGCGTCTGCAGTTGGTCGGCGCTGGTACGGCTGGCGACAATACGCTGGAAGGCAACGAAGAGGCACTCAGCACCTTCGCCGACTCCATCATCATCGACCAGCTTCGTCACGCGGTACGCAGCAAGGGCAAGATGTCCGAGCAGCGCGTGCCGTTCAGCGTTCGTCAGGAGTCAATGGACGGCCTGAAGGATTGGTGGGCTGACCGGCTCGATGTCTGGTTCTTCAATCAGGCGGCGGGGTTCACGGCACAGGGCGATGTCCGTTATACGGGGATGCAGCCGGTGCTGGCACCGGACGGCAACCACATCTTTCGGCCGAACAGCAAAACGACTGACGAGTCACTGACTGCCGGTGACGAGTTCAGCTTGGCACACATCGATCGCATGATTGCGCGTGCCAAGACGTTCGCTTCGGCGGGCGGTTCTGGCCCCGTCCCCATTCGGCCGGTGCGGTACAAAGGTGGTGACTACTACGTCCTGTTCATCCACCCGTACCAGACCTTCTCGCTTCGCTCCAACTACAACGCGGGCGCGTGGGCCGATCTCCAGAAGTCCAAGCTCATCGCGACGGGTAGCGAGGATAACCCCATCTTCCAGGGTGGGTCGTTCCTCGGTATCTACAACGGCGTGGTTATCCACGAGTCGTCACGTGTCACCAATGGTGTTCACAGCACGACTGGCGCCGCTGTCGCCAATGCTCGCCGCGCTGTGATGTGCGGAGCGCAGGCTGTCGTCATGGCTACTGGCCGCGACGAGGCTGGGCCGGAGAAGATGAATTGGGTCGAAGAGCTGTTTGACTACAACAATCAGCTCGGCGTTGCGGCAGGCATGATCGCCGGCCTCAAGAAGACGCAGTTCAACAATCTGGACTACGGCACGATCGTCTTCTCCACCTATGCGCCGCAGCCGTAATCGCTGCTAGAAAGGAATAAGTCATGGCGAGAAATCCTCGTGTCCTGCACACGCAGCAGGTTCATTACTTCCGCAAGCGCGTCACCTATAATGAAGCTGGCATCGCTGCTGGCGTCTATATCGGTACGGTTCCGGCGGGAGCTATGCTGGTCGCGTTGAACGTCCGCGTTACCACGGCGTTCAACGGTACGTCGCCGGCTCTGAATGTCGGCACTACGCCAACGGGAGTGGAGGTCTTTACGGACGCCGCTGGCGCTGGCGCACGTAGCCCGACGATCCCGAACCTTGCGTTCGCGAACGACACCGATCTCTATGTGTCGTCTGCGGCGACAGGCGCTCCCACCACTGGCCTCGGCGATGTTCTTATCGCCTACGCGCCAAACAACGATCAGTAGGAAGGAAGGTTTATGGTCCAGCGCACCTTAACCCGCGAACGAACGAAACAGGCGTACACGTTGGTCGACTTGTCACGGCTCCATAAGGAGACGCGCAAGGATATCATCGAGGACGCCTATGGAGGCGGAGGTATCTATGGTATCCGTGTCGTTGAAGAGCACATCAACGGGCCTGCTGTGGCTCCCGTCTATGGGTTCTACAATGACGGAGTCGACGCCGAGAAATGGGATGCTGCCAAGAAGCAGCTCAGCATTAACGGCTCGGCTGTGGAGATCATCGATCCTCAACGGGTTGAGGCGCTGCGGGGGGCGGCTGTTAGCAAAGCCGCCTCCGTTGCTTCTCGCGTGCGGGCTGCTGAGGCTAAGGCTGTTGGCGACATCGTCGGTGACAATGATGAAGTTGACGATGATGATTACATCGCTTACAATCCGAGCGCAGACCGTGACGGTGGCGAAGTGGCAGAGGCTCCGGAGCCTGAAACTCCGGATGCCGAACCTGAAGAAGCCGCCACCACTGAGCCGGAGGAAGAAGCCGAGACGCCGCGCAAGCTGGCGAAGCGGAACAAAGCGCCAAGGTAAGTGACAAGGAGGCTCGGTCGTGGCTACGTTTAATGAAACCATCACACGTATCGCGACCGAGCTTCGGCGCTCCAATCTGACTGAGGATATTAAATTCGCCATTAACGACGCTATCAAGGAAGCGGCCCAATCTCGCTTCTGGTTTAACGAGATGCTGGTGAACTTCCCACTCGTTGCCAACACAGAGTCCTACCCTGACATCAATACTCTCGTCACTATTGACGCGGTCTACTATAACGTCGGCAGCACGCGCTACAATGTAGACCCTATGAATTTCCTTGATCTTCAAGATCGCGCAAATGGCAACGCTCAGTATGGGTTGCCAGATTTCTATTCGCGGTACGAAGGGAAGATCTACCTCGACCCCATTCCTAGCGTCGCTGGTACGCTGTATCTACGCGGCCACGGCCAGCTTGATCCGTTCCCATTCGTTGGCAATGATGATACGAACCCATGGCTCAACGAGGGCGAGCTCTACATTCGCGCGCTGGCAAAGCGCAACTTGCTCCGCGATGTCATACGCGATTATGGCGAGGCGCGGGCCATGGAAGCTATTTCCGAAGATTACAAGCAGCAGCTAGAAAATGCGACGGCTGAAAAGTCAAGCACTGGCGAGATTAGGAGCACCCAGTTTTGACCGCCCTTGTCCAACTTGCTGATATCGTCGTTGATGACGTTGAACGGACTGACGTTCCGTTTGGCGAATGGCTGCCTGATCTCCCGGAGTTGAACAATCCCGGCGCGGTGGAGGCTCTCAATGTCCTACCCATTGAGGGCGGCTACAGTCCGTTTCCCAGTCTCTCGACCAGCACGGTTCTGCCGGAGGTAGTGCGCGGCGCTACGTCGGTCATATCACCTGCCGACATTACTCAAATCTACGCGGGTACGATTGCCGGTATCTACACGAAGTTCGGTGGCGGCGGCTTCACCAAGTTGATCTCCAAGAACAGCAATATCATAAACTCGTGGAAGTTCATACGAGTAAATGAGCAGATGGTCATGATCCATCCCGAGCATGATCCTATGCGTTCGCCTGTCGCGACCACTACTCCCCCGGTCGTACTGGGCGGCACCCCGCCGCGCGCTGCTTGCGGCGCACAGGTCGGCGACTTCTTATTCCTCGGTGACCTGCTTATCGATCCGGACGATAGCGGCGGACGTTTTCCAAGTCGTATCCGCTGGAGCGGCTTCAACAACATCGACATGCCGTGGATCAGTGATCCCATCACACAGGCTGATTTTCAAGACATGCCAGCGGAAGGCGGGCCAATCGTAGCGATAGCTGGCCGAGAACATGGCACCATCTTCCAAGCGCGTATGATCAGCCGTGCCACCTATCGCGGCCCGCCTACCATCTTTGATATCGCTACTCTGGAGGACAAGCGCGGCGCTATTGCCCGCGACTGCGTTGTTGATATTGGCCCGCTTCAGTATTTCATTGCTGAGGACGGGTTCTTTTACTGGAACGGTACGAACTCCGTCCCCATTGGGGATAGCCGCGTTAATCGCTACTTCTTCAACAAGCTCCAGTACAGCTTCCGCAATCGCATTGTCGGCGCGGCTGACTTTGTCAATGGCTGCGTACACTGGGCCTTCCCGACCGGCTCATCGGGCGAGCTGGATGAAATCATCACCTACTCCTATCGCGAGAACCGCTTCGCTCATACGCAGATACCACTGGAATATCTGTTCAGCAGCGCCGTGTCCAACATATCGGCGGAAGAGCTGACCAACCCGGCCGAAAGCTACACTGTCAGCTTCGACAGCCCTCAGTACCGCGCGGGCGGGCGTATGCGGCTGGCGGCCTTTGACACGGCTCACACCTATGGCCTCTTCGTTGGACCTAACATGGCAGCCGCTATTGATACCAGCGAGTTCACTGGGCCGGACGGCAGGCGTGTCTTCATCAATCATGCGCGCCCATTGGTGGACATCAACGCTCCGGTCGCGCAGATGCGCGTACTTAAACGTGACCAGCTTATCGGAGGGCCTCTTGAGCTGGGCAATGCCATATGGCAGGAAGCTGACGGAACATTCTCCATTTTCGGCGATGCTCGCTACATGCGGTTCCGGGTTATCATTCCAGCCGGTGCGGCGTGGACACATGGGAATGGTGTACAGATTTCTCGCAAAGCAACGGGAGTATTCTGATGCTAGGTAGCCCATTCGTCTTTTTGTCCAGCATAGAAGCAGAGACGCCTACTGGCGTCTACGGCTGGGCGAAGCGGCTAATAGAGATCTTTCAGCGGTGGCATCTCACCGACTTGATTGATCAACCGTTGATCGGCAACGAACTAAAGGTAATTCGCGTAAAGGCTGACGGAGGTAGTTTCGAATACGCTGACCAGCCCGTTGTTCCGCCGCCTCAGCTACCGACTAATCTCGCTGGCAAGGGCGGCTACACAGTTAAGGTCAAGGCCGACGCATCCGGCTATGAGCTAGTGCCATAAAGGAAGAATGACATGGGACTTCTAGGCAGCATTGGCAAGTTCTTCGTAGGCGGCAAGAAGAAGTCGTCGAAGAGCAAGTCGGAAGGAACGAGCGACTACGATCCTTACGAGCCAACGATACCGTATATTAACGACTACTTGAAAAGTACGTCGGAGTTGTACGGCGGCGGAGCGCCCCAGATCAGCGGTTATGAGCAGGAGGGATATGACCTGCTGAAGGACATCGTTGGTCAGGGTGCTACGGCTATTGATCCTGCCATTGCTGCGAACAACAAGACCCTGAGCGGCTACTATCTCAACCCGGATACGAACCCGTACATCAAGGAAATCGCCGACCGCATGGCTGGTCAAGCGGCGACGAACGTCAATTCTTCTTTCAGCGGCTCGGGGCGCACTGGCAGCGGGCTCGGCGGATACTACTCCGGATATGGCGCTGCTCAGGCGGGCGGCGAAGTCTACGCCAATAACTACGCGAACGAGCGTGGTAACATGATGACGGCTGCTGGCATGGCTCCGCAGCTCGAGGCTGGACGCTACCTCGGTCCGCAAGCCATGATCAGCGCAGGTCAGAATATTAGCTCGCGCCCGTACGACATCAATCAGCAGTACGGGAACACGCTAGGCAGCATTGCCCAGCTAGGCCAGCAGGGCAAGACGACAGGCCAACAGACGAACTACGGTTATCAGCAAGGGCTGATCGGTAAGGTCGCAACGTCGTTCACCAACAAACTCTTTAATCTCGGAGGATAGGGCCATGCCTTTAATGGACGGAATTCAGCGGTGGCAGCCCGCTATGATGCAGCGGCCCGGAATGCAATTCTTGCCGACTGGCTCTGTTGCGCCAGTTGAAGCTGGCGGCTTTGAAACGCCTCAGCAGCGATTTGAACGACAGGCAGCGGAACGCAAGGCCGCTGGAGGCACTGGCGTCAGGGCGGTCGACGACACGATGGCGACGGCTGGGGGCGGAGGTCCGCAGGGAAACAAGGCGGTCGACCCCTTGGCTCCTCTGCCGGAGGGAGGCGCTGGCGGGGCAGTACCTCCCGTCGCTGGCGCAGGCGGTGCTCCCGTCGCTGGCGCTGGGGGCGCTCCCGCAGCCGCCGCAGGGGCCGGAGGTAGCGGCGGAATTATGGGCGCTATCATGAAGATGCTTCCCATGCTAATGGGTGGCTAGGAGTAGCGACGATGCCATATCAGTCACAATACACCGGCCCGGATATTTACGACTCGTTCGATCCGCGGTACGCTGCTCCTCCGCAGCATCCGCCGAACCTTCCGTATCTACCTCCGGAGCCGCCCATGGTGCCAGCGCCAGTTCAGGGCAGCGCGGGGCCGAGTCTGCCAGTGCAGGCTTCGGCGGTCGCACCTGGAATGGCTCCGGTAGCTCCTGAGGCAGTCGCGCAGAAGAAAAAGCGCGGTATCCTCGGCGCTATCGGCGGCTTGCTGGAAGGCGCATTCATGCCGGAGCCTGACTCGCTTTACGCGGCGGCGTTGCGCGGCGGTATCTGGGATGCCAAGGCGAACCAGAAAGCGTACAAGCAGCAGCAGGAGACTCTTGACCTTGAGCGGTCTGCGGCTAACTACGAGCTGAAGCAGAAGATGACGCAGCCTCAGTACAAGGTCTTCGGCAACAGCATCCTCGTTACTCCCCCCGGAGGCGGCGAGGCTTACATCATGCAACCGCCGCGTACTGAGTCTGAGTTCGAGGCTCTCTCCAAGAAGTGGTCTTCGCTAGATGATGGCGATCCACTGAAGAAGCTGATCGAGGGTTATCTGCTCAAGTCGAATGCGACGTACGTACTGGAGTCTAAGGCGGGTACAGCTAAGGACGTCGCACGTACACGAGCAGGCGCTACTACAGGAGCAGCCCAGATTCGCGCCAACGCGCCGCCGAAGACTGGTAAGCCAGCTCTAGCTCTGCCCCCCGGCGCTGTCGTCGTAAAGAAATAGGTGATGTATGGCCGAAGGTACTATTATCAAGATGCAAGATGGAAGTCTACGCATCCAGACGAATGGGGAGTGGGCTCCCTATACAGGTGTCGATCCAGCGAAGCCCAAGAAAGCGGGTATGAGCAAAGAGGATCGCCAGCGGCTGAACACCATGGGCGAAGACGCAGCGGCAGCCAAGGAAGTCGGCTCTTTGTACGATCGCGCTGAAAAGGCTTTGGCGGACATTCGTCCCGGCCCATATCGCAATAGTCTCCTGCTCAGCCCTGCTATTCCAGAAGAGGAAGGCGGCTGGGCTGACAGGGCCAGCGCGGCGACCTTTGGCGGCGTAGCGCGCGGCATCGGTGCGGTGACTCCGAAGGAAACGTCAGCGTATCAAACGGCCCGCGCTATCCAGAACGCGGCGGTGCTGGAGCGCCAGCTTCTCCAGAAAGGCGTACAGACCAATACTGATGCACAGCGCATGATGCTTGCTGACATCTCCCCTAACAAGGATATGAAAGCGAACATGGAGATCATCAACGCTGGCCGCGATCAAATTCGTCGGCGGCAGGCCAAAGCGGCTTTCTATACGAAGTTTGCGAATAACTGGGGACTCAATGGCGTGAGCCCAGACGGCTTCACGGCTGACGAGCTCTGGGCCAAGAGCAGCGACTATATCACCAAGAAGCTCATGGGTGACGGGAAGAAGCCGCCTCCTACCCCGGCTCCCAAAGGTCCAAAGATCACTGTTATCTCACGTACACCAAAGGCGCGATAAATGGCACAGGTACGTTACAAAATTGACACCGGTGATGAGATCATCGAGTTCGAGGCCGAGGAAGGTCTCACCGATGCACAGATCACGACGATGGCGGATGACATTATCGCTAATGCTCAGCCGGGGGTGACGTACGAACCTTCCATCATGGATCGACCAACGAGCGAAGTGAATATCGCAGGCGAGGCTGGACAGGATCAGGAGCCTCAGCTAGAAAGCAGCGCGGGCGGTACGTTCCTTCGCGCCTTGCCCAAGGAAGCCACGTTTAATCTTGCTGATGAATTCTCGGCACGCGCCAACGCACTGATCCCCGGTGCAGCGGCACTGGATAACTGGCTTGGCATGACCAATAACCAGAAGAGTGTTTGGGGTGACGAAGGTCTCAACTACGACCAAGTCGTTGCGGGCAACATGGCTGATACCAGCGCTCAGGCTCGGGCTGACGCCGAGCAGCATCCTTACATGGACGCCGCAGGCCGGATCACTGGTGTCTTGTCTACATGGCCTCGTGCTGTCGGCGCAGCAGTTCCTCGGTTCACGCAAGCCCTCCCACGGGTGGCTGAGACCATCGGCGCATTTGCTAAGAGCCACCCCATTCTCACGGGCATGGGCGCGGGCGGCGTCACCGGCGCTGCCGGGGGCTTTGGCGCTGGTGAAGGTGATACGCGCGGTCAGTCGGCTGCTATTGGCGGCTTGGCTGGCACGTTCTTCGGCGGCCTTACATCGGGAGCGATGCAACTAGCTCCCCATGTCGCTCACTATTGGAATATCCTCAAGAACAAAATGCCAGAGGAAGCGGCTGTCAAGCAGATCATCAAGGCGTTGAAGCGTGACGGCTTTGATATCGTCAGCCCTTCTGGTGTTCAGAAGCTGAAGGACGTCCTACAGTCCTTTACTGGCAAGCCTGTCAGCTTGGCTGATATTGGCGGCGCAACGCGCGCTCGCACGGGTCACGCTCTACGTGCGCCCAGCGAAGCCCAGCAACCTGCCATCGAAGCTCTGCAACGACGCACTAGCGGGCAGGGCGGTCGCATAATGCAAGACGTACGCGGCAACGTGGCCCCGCGTACTGATGTTCACGCGCTTGATGAAGAGCTGGTTGCTGAGCGAGAAGAGGCAGCCAAGATCGGTCGGGAGCGAGCGTTGTTTGAAGATGCGCCAACTCCGTTGCCTCCTCCGAAGTCGCAAGTTGTCCCAACCGGCCAAGTTGCTGAGGAAGCACCGAACGCGGGCCTGATGCGCCAGATGGGCCAGGAAACACCGGACAATCCTACGTTTATTCGCGAAACGGGACCGGATACGCTGTACAGAGGCGGCGCTCCTCACGATCCTAATTTCCAAGGGCCGTCGTTCTTCACGCCAGATCGTGCAGCCGCTGAGACTTACGCTTCTGAGCATACCATGCGCTTCGGTACTCCCGGCTCGGTTCACGAAGCTAATGTCGCTATTCAGAACCCTGCTCCTCTAGAGATAATTCAGCAAGAAGCGAAGCGTCTCGGTATAGATACTAATCTTACTCCAGCTAGTATGTTTGACCAAGCTGTGCAAGGAGGAGACGTTAATGCGCTAGTTGCTGCTTTGAAGAAGAGAGGATTTGACGGTGCTATCCTAGACGACATTCCTATGGGCGGAAGTGGCCCTCCTATGAAGGCTCATATTCCCTTTGATATGGGGCAAGTAAAAGCGGGCGGCATGGGTCGCCAAAGCCGCATGGTTTACGATCCGCAGCTTGATTGGCTGGCGCGGCTCCCACTCGCGCAGAAAGCGCTGACCAAGGCGCTTGATCTTGCTGAGTCAGAGCGAGCTCGTCTGGCAGCCTTGGGGCAGTCTATTGATCACCTTCCCGACCTTACTCGGGGCGGTAGCCTAGATATGCGGACGTATGACTACCTCAAGCGTTATCTTGATCAGGAAGTCACCCGCGCTTTCCGTGGGCAGTCTGACACTTTCACGATGGCGCAGGCCAGCGAGGTGAAGGCAATTCGTGATTCGCTCCGTGAACGCCTGAAAGAAGTCGTGCCAGAATATGGGGATTACCTCAGGAGATATGGTGACGAAAGTGAAATGATCAAGTCGCTGGAAGAAGGTCGTAAGTACACAGAATTGGACCCCGAGCAGATTGTAGCGGGCCAAGCCAAGCGTTCCGAAGCTGGGCAGGAGTTCTACCGCGTCGGCGCTGCCCGCGATATGCAAGATTCTCTTCGCAGCACAAGAGGCAACGCCTATCCGGCTAACCGCATCATGAACGACGATATTGCGAATGATCAGGTAAAAGCTCTTGGCTTGACAGACCCCGAATTCGCCAACCTCAATCGTTCTGTAACGCAGGAGCGCCAGCTCAATCTACTGAGCGACGAGCTACGCGGCTCAGGTACTCAGCAGCGCCTAGCCGCTGCGGAAGATGCAGACGCTGGCGCTAACATGGCCCTCCCATTCAACGTGGGAAGCCCGACCGGCTGGTTCGGTGCCGGGGTGCGTAATCTGACACAGCGCGCCAGTGTCAATCGTAACGCGGCGGTCAACGAGCAGATTTTGCCGCGCCTAACATTCACTGATCCGAACTCCATCGATACCGTGATCAACGAGCTAGTAGCTCAGGGCAGGGTTGCTGAGGCAGCGGCTTTGAAGCGACAGGCTCAGGAACGCGCGATAGCGGGCGTCGGCGGCGTTCACATCGGTGGCATGGTGGCACTCCCGGGAGAACAGTAATGGCGGTACAAGACTGGAACACTAACGCAGACCTCAACACCACGCTTGAGGGCGTCAACGTAGCCGAGGGCAGCCTGCCTGCGGACTTCAATGATTGCTTCCGCAAGAAGGCCGCCGCCGTGCGTGTATTCTATGACAAGAGCTACCGCAAGGGCGAGAATATCAAGATCACCGCAGCGGGCGCGGCAGCCCCGACCAGCCCTGCTGAGAACGACATCTGGATTGAATATACCCCATGACCATGAAAGTCCTCGTTGGCGGCGTTTACAAGACCGTCTCCAAGATAAGCGTACGCAAGAGCGGCGCTTGGAAAGAGGTGAG
>Ga0105340_1000169_pt1 | contig 31493 bp, 31 predicted proteins | sample EasRivMeERMLT700_FD_89676 | JGI IMG/M metagenome (GOLD analysis project Ga0105340, IMG submission 89676) | Soil microbial communities from meander-bound floodplain in the East River, Colorado, USA - East River MetaG ERMLT700 | ecosystem: Environmental > Terrestrial > Soil > Floodplain | place...
ATCACTCGCTACTACCACTGCTAATGTCTCATCTTCTATCACCTCAAGTGGCAGCTTACCACTCTCCTGATCTGTGTCTGACCCCACCTCATACAACACAACCCTAATCTCGTAGTGTTTCATGCTAGACATTCTCCTGCGTCTCAATCATAGACCTAACCTCCTGAAATAGAACGAAACTCTACCGATTGTTACTCGCCAGTATATATGGCCGTATATTCCCATTGTAAACCACTTGCCATTTGTAGACAGCATACTCTCACGCCACGATAGATTGAACAGGCATCCCTTGTTCTTTGGATGTTGTATTAACAGTCCGTAATACCCACCATTATTAGGGGTCCTTATATATACGCCCATTACCCATTCTCTCCATCCCTAGGGTCAGTGTTCCGACCCCGATTCATACTCTTAACCAACTGCCTTGCCACTTCCCTTTTCGGGTATGCCGCCGTAAAGGGTACCACTATCCTCGTATCCCCGAACAAGTCGAACACCTCACCCGCCGACTCATGCCCTGCATAATCCACATGCCACATACCATCCACATCCACAAGGTGTTCGAGTATCCAGTCCTCACTAAAGTAATACGTTGCACCATCTGAATTCATGACCATAATCTGTTACCTATGCTCCCTTGCTATTAACTCTCTAGTCTCACGTTCTCTCTTGTCTATCTCGCACTGTGCATGTGTGGTAAACCTGCGTGTATAATCATCCGGCTTACCTCCGAACTTCTTAGCTCTCTCTACTGCGCTAGGATTCAGCTCGATTGGGCCGCCACATATAGTACACTTAGCTTTCATAGGTTCTCATCACTTGGTAAATCTCCATTCGCTATGTAAATCACACAATCTACACACACATACATATGAATCATATGCCCATTCAAGAACCCATGCGCCACCTCTCTATTACCGCCTAACCCTGATCTACACCCCTCGCACGCATTCCAGCTAAAGAACGGTTCGCATACTGCTACCCCCTGCTCCCATGCATATATACCCTGAGTATCGTTATACTTAGGGCAGTTACCACACCCATCTATATAACTCCCCGTACTTAGGTGCTCTATACCCTTAGTACATTCCTCGAACCTCTCTTGCCATTCTCGCTGCTTAATAGTCGGTGTCTCTACCATTATACTTTCAACCATGCCTTGATAAACCCTAAGTGCCTGCTTGTGGTGATACTCGACCTGAACCCTGGCTTCTCATCCCACCATCCAAGACTACCATCCCCTAGCCTAGTTACTAACGGTTGCCCGTAGCTAAAGATAGTAACCCCATTAGTCCATAGGTTCAACCCACTAAACTTTTTCTCTTTACCCTGCTTGAATGCTTCGATTATTACCCGCTTGTTATCATGGTAACTCATGCCTCATTATCCTCCCATTCCATACGTGGTGGTGTATACCCTTTAGCATACCCCTTTATAGCTTCGACTAATCCATCTAGAAAGTGCTGACTAATTACCATAGTAGGCCATCACTACTTAATCCACCTACTCACAGGACGCCGCTCATTCACACACCCTCGCTCATGGCATACCTTGCCGTTAACCCGCAACATGACACACTGACCACATCGCCTTACTCTCTTGACGTTCGCCGCTTTAGATACCACTACCTTATTCCTCTCCTAATCTGTAGTGCCCTGAATCTTTGCACTCTCGCGCTAAACCTAGTACTTAACTGTATCCGTTCATATCTACCATGCACCATAATCATTCTGCTATTGGGCACTCACCCATCATACTAGCTGCCCTGTTCCCTTCCATATCCCTACTGCTGCCACTCTGCTACCCGTCCCTAACTCTAGTCCTAATCCTATCACCTTTCGCGGTACCTGTATACACCTGTCTTTGCTATGGTCTACCCGTTTCCTTATGCTTCGGTACTCTCCCTCTCTCACCTTGGGATTCTTCCGCTTCCATAGCACCCGCCTACTCCTGACCGTATTCGTATGCCTGCGCTGCGATTGATGGGTAACTGAGTCCTGTCTCACCTATCTATCCCAATCCTTGCTACGTTGTACACTGTGACGAAACTCTGATGATAGTGGAATTGCAATATCCCTTCCTCACCACTGTAATCGATGGCGTAACTGTCAGCCCATGCCGTAAACGCCACGCCATTCTTGAAAACTATTGTGATACTTACCGCCTGATTAGCCATACCTTACCTCGCTATCCTGTAACCTGTAGCTTGTTAAGTGCTACTAGCTAGGGATAAGGGTCAAAGTTACAGACTCTAGATGCCTCACTCACACGGGAGGTTTGCATCCGACTAACTGTAAGAGACTCGCCTTGAATCCCTAGCTAGCAACACTCACCCTATATCTACTATCTGCTAGCCTTATCATCATATGTTTAGAGTCGCCGCTTTGTTTGCCTATCCCTTACTCTCGCAAAGCCATTGACGATTATCATTTCGGTAAACCCTACTCTGATACTTCCGTTACCTAATCACACCCATACAGGCTACACTTAGGATTCCTATAGCATCGGACGGCCGCACGCCTTGACGCGACTATGATATGCTTTATCGAGTAGCCTACCGGATGTAGTACTCTAATCTCGTCGTATCCTTTATCCTTATCCTTTGTCTATTACCATCCTTTATCTAATCTCATAGTCAACTTGACTACATAGGGATTATCGCACCGTCTACCCTAGCGTGCCGGATTATTATGACAACTTGAAAACTTTTTTTCTGAATCTACTCATAACTAACCGTCAAGTAGGCGGACATAACGGCACCTATCCCACGTCTACAACTGGACATAACACTATACTTATTGTAAAGCTATGCGTGATAGTGCGAAGATGCTACAGCTACACGACCATTAGTTGCTTTACAATAAGTAATATAGTGCGAAGTTGTACAGGCTTACATATTGTAGACATAACACTGTACGTTATGTTAATGGATATATGTTCGACACGTATGTTCTAAGTGGTAGACATAAGGGTCTCGTTATGTTAAGCGAATATAGTAGACATAATGTAGTTAGTTATGTAAAGTATGGGGCGAGAGGGGAGGGGCTACGCAGCCATGACCGGTAGACGGACGTCGGAAGGTAAGGGATGAGTAGGAGAGGGGTGGTGGGGGACTCCTACTCTATACCTATCCTGGAATTGGGTTTGATATCGTTTACGATGTATATGGACTGATCAGAGCTTAACCAGATCACCATTGCAGATGATCCGCAAGAACCGGAATAGAGGATAAACCGGATGCCGACTATAGCAGAGCTTACAGACAGAGCAAATCACCCGACCATCAGCCCTATAGAACTCGTTATTAATTAATGGCATCCATCCTAGAGTCATATTACTTAACCCTATTCTTAACTAATACCTGTAATGCTTCTATCTGCTCCGGTTTTAGCTCCACTAGTATGTCATTTCCAACAGCTACGTAATCTAGACCGAGCTTTGTCGCGTGTTGTATAGCTCTGTTACTTCTGTATGATCTAAACGACCGACTCTTATTCATAATAGCCTGATATATATGTCTGTATAAGTCTAATGATTCATCATCCAGGTTAATATCCCTTGTAGTGATCTTTAGGCAGAAGTTAATTGTGGCTATTACCTTTGACCATTTGTCTGAGAAAGACCGTCCTCGCTTCCTACTCATGGGACGAGGATGCCTAACCGGTTCTGTAGCCTCTATGTATACAGGAGGAATATCCTTTAGCTTCTTCCTTACCTGTATCAGCGTTCCATCCGCCGTCATATAGTCAGTATTGTCAACACTACGAGCATTATCAACACCCATTTGTTATTGTCTCCGAAAAATACTCACTATCAGGGAAGAAGGTTAAGCATCTCATACACATCCGGCCAATCCTTACCCATTTTCTACTCCGGTTGATATACACCGTACGAAGCAGGCCATTACAGACCGAGCCGTCTATCTCCTCCAAACATACATCAGATCGTCTTTCCTGGGCAAAGCTGCCTAACTTACTGTAATTAGAAGTGGATTCCATTAATTGTTTACTCCTTTAGATACTTAATAGGGAAGAGTGGGTATAGGTGGTATAGGTACTATAGGGCATCTGTCGCCCTGGGTCAAGGGATGTTACGGGGATGTTACGTAACTTGACAGATGGGCATGCTGCTGATACGCTTAGGCGGCCAAGCCGACAGGTGTGTCCGTCGTCCCTACTACCCATACTATATTACTATACGCACTCTCCCCTATTATATCTCTATATGAGTATACATTTAGATTGACCGTAGTTAGAATCTAGTATGTATATATACAGGGATACGGGCGCATTTACCCCATCGATTTCCACGAATATTCCATAAAATGCGAATTGTAGTATGGGCGTGAGATACATATTGACATTTATATACTGATCTGTACTCAATCTATATATGGTTGAAGTAACGGCTGTTGATGAGTTTTATGATGCACTCCTGGATTCCGATGAGGAATGGGTAGAAACACTCCTATCTATCTTGGATAAGGAATCACAGGAGATTAGGGACTTTACCCTATCATTCTTACAGCGGGAGTATCTACGCCTACGCCGAGAGGGTATGGAATCGGGTAAGAGGCGCAGAGTTATCCTCAAGCCACGTCAGGCTTTTATCTCTACAGGTATTCAGGCTAAGAACTTCAAGGATTTCAATAGTATCCCTGGTACTAGGGTGCTGGTAGTTGTGCAGTCTGATGAGACTAAGGCGCTGTTTAGGAACCAGATAGATGCATGGGCTGACCAGCTAGCTCTATTCGGTAAGAAGCCGAAGTATGATATTGATAACGCGGGGATGATCGAGATCAAATCCATGCAGTGTGCGTATGTGATTGTCACTGCGGGAAGTAAGTTTGGGGGAAGAGGCGGTAACTTTAACAGGGTACACCTGTCTGAGGTAGACTTCTGGCAAGGTGATCCGCATCAGTTGATGAGAGGTATTCTACCCGCGTTGACTCAGAATGCAGAAGTAGATATCGAGTCCACTGCTAACCTCGCTGATGGTGTACTACATGACTACTATACGTCTGCCAAGAACGGTGAGAATGAGTGGCAGGCAATCTTCTGGCGTTGGTTCGATAATCCGGAGTACACAAGAGAGGTACCTGAGGGGTTTAAGCCAACACTAGAAGAGATGGAATTGATGAGTAAGCATCATCTGAGCTTAGATCAACTATCCTGGCGTAGGTGGATGCAGTCTGAGATGAAGAATACCGAAAAGGGCGGGCAGGGTATTAAGGCTTCGTTTGTGAAGGAGTACCCTGAGGATGATATCCGGCCCTTTATCGCCGGTGGTGATCAGGTATTGGATGAGAATGCGCTGTTGACGTATACCAATATCGTGGTGCCTTTCCTGGCTGAGTATGAGGGGTGGAAGTTTTGGAAAGGGCCGATATCAGGGGTACCTTTTGCTCTAGGTTCCGACCCATCAGAGGGTAAGAACGACTATACAGGTATGCATCTTATGGATGCTAGGAGTAAAGAGCAGTACGGGGTCTATAGAGAGAAGGTAGATCCGAGTCAGGTAGCGGCATCTATTAACATGGTAGGCCGGATGTACCATGATGCGCTTGTGGCAGTGGAGACTCCTGGCCCTGGGACTAGGGTTAACGACCGGCTTATAGATCAGTACCATTATCCGAATCTGTACTACTACTATAATGATGTGACCGGCGACTTTAGTGAACAGCCTGGATGGCCGGAAAACGTCAAGACCCGCAACATTCTAATGGACTTAATTCAGGAATGGACAAGGGCATTAGGCTATCGGATATATGATGAGCAAACGTTGAGGGAATTAGCGTCGCTTACATGGCGTAAGGTTGGCAGTATGCGTAGGGCTAGGGCTGAGGCCGGTGCAGGGGCGCATGATGACCTAGTGTTTTCCTTGGCTATCACGTTGGTTATATGTGCCGAAGCTGTTAAGCGTTGGGATTTGAAGTATGGGGGAGTGATCGGCCCTAGAGCGATCAGTATAGATCAGATTAGATACGAGGCTGAGATGGGATTGAGGCCACCGAGTCAGGCTAAAGGGTCAGAACAATGGGATAGCTGGAAATGGGATGGCGTAGTCCCTGGTGAATTGGACAGAGAAACCAATAAGAGCTATGAAACTGAGGATTCGCGCGTAAGGAGAGTCTTATATGGCTAGTAGGAAAAAGGTAGAGACAGACGCGAGTGCTCAGAGTAGTAAGCGTGGACTGTTTATCGGGGATAACGATAAGAGCGCAACCAGGATATATGAGGAAATAGTAAGAAGGAATAGGCGATTAGTCCCTAGGCATGCACGTATGGACTATTGGCTTAGTATGTACCTGTTGTATGACTATTGGCAGGACAATAAGCCTTTGGGTGAACGGCGGTTTGTATCTAATGAGCCTATGGTGGTAATTGATACGAGTCATAGGATTATTAGCCGATACCCTATTAAGTGGCAGATTGCCTACGATACACAGGATAAGTCCGATGATAAAGAGCAGCGGGTATATGGGGATATAGAACGTGCCCTGTATGGGTTTGCCGAGGATATCGATGATAGCCTGATGGAGATCGGAGATATGTCGGCGAGGAAGTGGGCCGCTGGTCAGATTCTGTTGAGAGGGATGGTGGTGTCAAAGACTCACCTAACCGAATTGGCAGAACGTGACAGTAATGTGGTTCACGCAAACTATGATAGCCGGTTTGTATTGCCTGAGTATTACATGGGCGGTATTGACTCGATTATCTGTATGACGCCGATGGATGCAGGGGAGTTGGCTTCCCAATACCCCCATCTAACATCCTTGGATAACTCAGACCCTAGTGTACAGGTTATGAAGGTAGAAGCCTGGGATAGAACGCACATGGGAGTCGGGTATAGCGTAGGTCAGAACGTAACAGGGATCGTTGATTGGTGTATTCCGCCAGTAGAGCACGGATTTTTTGGGGCAGAAGGCCAGAAAACAGAGAATACCCTTAATAGGCTCCCCTTTGTAGTCCGTAATGCTAACGGTGTCGCTATCAGGGAAAAGATCATTGGCCCGTTTAGTCTGAGAAGCAATGATGTGCCGAGAGATCGGCGGTCTATGCTGGATAATAGACTAGCTACGTGGAGGAATACACGCCGAGCTACGTCGGAACATGGACGTAGTATGCTGGCAGCGATTGAAAGGCACTATAGTCAGTTTAATGAGGCTGTGGCGAGTATATGGCAGCACTTCTCATTAGACACATTTGGGGTCTACTTCCTTAAGACTAGGGGTGGGTATGTTCCGGAATCCGTACAACAGGCTATTGGTAGTGGTGGAGTGGTGGGGATTGAGCGCACAGATGATGTACAGAAGTTCCAGCCTACGCCGGTTAATCAGGCGGGTGTTACCTTCCTACAGATTATCAGTGATGAGAGGGAGAAGGGAACGATTAGCCCTATCCTACAGGCGATGGGTAACTTCGAGTCTGGCTTCCAGATGGCTAGGGCTGAACAGGTAGCGCTTACGTCGCTTGAACCGTTCCTTGATGCGCAGAAGGAATGGGCTGGTGGTACAGGGCAGCTTATCCTGGATCAGATTGCATTAGGTGGGCTTAGTAAAACGATCAAATTAACCTACAGTAGTGAGACTAGTACGGGTGGACGTAAATATAGTAGGGTTGAGTTTGATCCTAATGTATTGAAGAAGCTGGGTAGGTTAATTGTAACTGGTGAGATCGAACCTGCGTTGCCTACTGATATGATGGAACGGGCGCAGATTGCTAATCTCCTTACTAACAGTAGAAGGCCGCTGTTGTCGCGTACTACCGCACAGGAGAGGATTCTTAAGATTCCCGATCCTGCGGGTGAGAATGACCGTATTTGGGAAGATGTTGCCGAGACTGATCCGACAGTTATTATGATGAGACTTGCGGCAGCAGCCAGGGCTAGAGGAGACGAAGAACTAGCCAAGATGTTTGAGGATAAGCATCAGTTTGCTATGGCTATGGAGATGGCACAACAGATGATGATGATGGCTCAGATACAGGGAATGGGACAAATGGGTAATAGAGGCGGTATGGGAGCTGGTAGAGGCTCTAATCAGGCTACAGATGGTAGTGGTAGTGGGGCGGCTAATCCTGCTCCACAAGTACAGAGTCCTGAAATGCGCGGAGAAGGTAGGGAGCAAGGTGGCGCAGATGGAGGTGCTGTCTAATGAGTGAGTATAACCCTGGAGAAGTTAATCAGACTAAGGTTATTGATCTAAAGACTAAGGCACTGAATGATAGCGTTAATTCTATCAAGGCAAGGATAGAAGAGATTATCAGGGAAATAGAATCAGGTGTTACTCCTGGTAGGGCTTTCGACCTTATCGGTCTACTAACTACTACGAATTCGGTGGCCGGTGGTACTCAAGGATTACAGCAGCTTGGATTCGAGATTGATAGCCAGATTAATGACCTGATTAATGCAATCAGGGGTATGTCTGCCGATCAGTCTTTTGGTGACATTATGACGTTGAATTTATCTCTTGAGCAGTTGCAGGAGATGAGGCGGGTATTACAGTCTAATCTGGCTCAGGCTACTACGGTGGCCGATCAGGAAAGCAGGAAGGGTAAGGCGTTTCAGACTCAGGTTGCCGGTATTCAGGAGCTACTAAAGGCCGGTAATCTGGAGTTTATGCCTGAGATCTGGTCGAATATGAGTACGTATGATAGGGAAGTATATTCAAGGTATGACCCTGAGGGTGCTCAGTACCTTAATAGTCTAGCTCCTGCACCGAGTGGATCTGTTACTCAATCAAGTACTAAGACGGCTACAGGGACAGGAACAGGGACTGGTACAGGTGGAACTACAGCACCTAAGACTAGTGCGCCTGTTGCACCACAGCCGACTAGAGCACCATTTCCTATCGTAGGTAATCTCGCGGGTAAGCCTGTATATGGTAGAGATGCGGATGGTATGCCACCTAGTGATAAGACTATTCAGGAAAGTATGCAGGGTGGAGAGGGGTTTACATTCGTCCAGAAGAGTAATGGGCTAGAGTTTATTCCTCTAGGTGGCGGCCCTGGTATGGGGTTTAGCTATGATTATCTTAAAAATGCTGACCTGGATGCTTTGGGATTTACTGGTGAACTTAAGGACTCATTAGCTAATGTACAGGCTGCATTACAGGAAGAGGAATCCTACTATAATCAGGTAATGCTAGAGCGTAATGAACAGGCGATGGTCTATGAGAGAGAGGCAGCCGAACAACAAAGAGGTGATCTACTCGATCAGTTAAGCCCTGGTAGTAGAATGCGATTACAGTCACAAGATAATCTCACTAATACTCAGGCTATTATTGACATGCTAGGTAGGGAACAGGCACAGCAGGCTGAGGATGAAAGAAAGACAGAGGAACAGAAGAGGCATGATGCCAGATATCTGCCAGGTAACGCGCCGATTGTGAGTAATCCGTAGTCATGAGTAATCTATACGCTAGGGAAAACAAGCTATTTGATAAGTTTAATGTGCCTAGGTTGCCAGATGTAATGAAACGTCCGTCAGTATCAAAACCTAGATTGCAGGATATTCAAGACAGTATGGGTAAGAGAGAAATCAGTATAGGTAAAAGAGACTCTGTTCAGCAGGCGCATCTACTTACTCGTGATATGCGACGATCAAAAAATAAAATGAGGTATGGATTATAGTGGAAGTAAATGGATTAATAGAGTTAGTAATTATTGTTGGTGTGATTGTTATTATAATAGCTATTATTAAAAGAGTTTAAGAGAGAGGGAGAGAGATGCCTGATAGCTTTAGTAATAGTGGTAGTAGACTAGCACAGATCGCGGCGGAAAAGACGCGAGATAGTAAGGTACTGGATGTGCTGGCGGGACTGAGCACTGGTAGGGCCGCATATAGTCCTGTACCACCATTGCCTAGACCTAATGGTAGTCAGTCACCTACAGTATCACAAGGTAAATCTGTGGCTGGGTCTTATGATAAGCGTATTGGGCCTTATGATAAGCGCCATGGAGAAAGCTCTATACAGGATTATCCACGACAGAACCATAATCTTACACAGCAATGGGTCGAGGGCGCGGGTGGGGGAGAAAGAGGATTCAGCGAGTTTAATTCTGCGTCAGCGTCTGTAGTACCCACTGATTTTAGATCTAGTATTAACCTTGACTTACAGAGTGCTGATGATTTCTATCAGACAGTCGGTAGGTGGCCTACTCAGCTAGATAACATGATCATTGAAGCTAGACGGAATTGGATGATTAATAGAGGATATAACCCTAGTAAACAAGAGCTTATGTACGCTGTTAATCAGGGAATGTTGGGATATAGAGACTCACAGCTTGGGGGCAATAAGCTCTAATGGTACAAGACCCGCTAGCACAGTCAGATGTTAACTTCTTTAGTGGTGGGTTGGTGCTGGACTTACAGCGATTCCAGCAGACCCCTGGAGAAGAACGTAGAGAGACACCTAGTTTAATACAGATTATCAATGAGAGTAAGGTGTTGCCTAGTGTGTTGGGATCGCCCGAGGTTAGCGGGGTTGTATCTGCACCGGAAGCACCATATGTGGATGTAAGTAGTATATTTGATGAGGGTGTAGAGACTTACATTGAATCCTTATCGTACAGGGATCAGGATGCTTTTTTCAGTCTGTTTGATACAACTACTAGAACGAATACTATTGTCCCAGAATTGAGCTTGAAAACCGGTCAGAGTGGTAGCTTATTTGGACTAGTGAAGTCTATTACTGGTGATCCTTTTGGGATTATTGGTGAGGGATTTAAGATACTAGATGTAGCTAGTCAGGCTACGGAACAGGCGCAGGGATTCCTATTCTCATACCTTACGCAGGGTTGGGGTAATGACCTCAGTATGGGTGAGCGTTGGGATGCTGGTAAGCTGTATTATGAGGGTGTATTTAATGGCTTAGATGAGATGAAAACGGCCTGGAGTTTGGCTGCTAGGGATGATAAGGGGTTTGATGAGTACCTGAAAGCCCAACAAGGTGGTTGGGTTGATATGGGTTTGAAGATGATACTTGATCCCTTATGGCTAGTCGGTGGTATGCCGCTGGTTCCTGGCGCTATTAGGATGACTAAGATATCAAAGTTGGAAGGGGTAGCGTCGTTCCTTCAAACAGGTATTAGGGCGGACTCTATTGGAGGGGTATTAACTGGATTACCGGTAGCAGGTAAGTTGTTTAGTAAAGCTGGTACTACTCTAGATGCTATGCCGATAGTGGGTAGTGTTTTACGAGGTACTATCGGTGCCTTTGGTATGCCTATTGAGTCAAAGGCTGCACGCGAGACTCTACAGGAAGTAGCCGTAGCTCTTAATGTGTCGAAAAAACTAACGGATAGTGTAGAACTAAGTAGAGCGCTAAAAGAGGTTGGTAATCCTGGGTGGATTAAGAGTCTATTCAGTATACAACCACAGCGGGCAAGCGAAGATATAGCCGGACAAGTGGACCGGTTAATGACGATAGCTGCTAAGAATGTAGAATCACCGGCAGACCTACGTATCTTAATGACGGATTGGAAGAACGGTGTAAACCTACCTAATGCGCTTAGTAATCAGCGTGTAGGTAAGATGTTCCAGATCATTAATAGGATGGAGTTTGAGAAGTTTGACTCATTGAACCCCAAGAGCTTCTATGCTGGTGATGATTGGCGTTTGAAGTTTATTGATGAGGTTAGACACGGTGCAGGTAGAGCTACTGGTACGCCTGGAAATACACTACTGGATATCAGTAAGGGTGTGTATGGAGCCGAGAATATCGGGGCGTTGAATCGTATGTTAGGGCCTATTAAATGGGGATTGGGAGTCACGTTGTTGAACCGACCCGCCTATACGGTGCTTAATATCATGAACAACACCTTTACTACGATGTTTGACGCCATCGATAGTTTCGACAATGCACCGTATGAAAGCCTTGGTGTTATCAGTAGTAGATTTGGTGTGTTTAGAGGTAGGCATAATGACTTTATGACTGCCAAATTTGATGAGGGGTGGAAAGAAACTCGTGATGGTGTGGCTCTTGGACGTGACTGGATGGAGAGGGAATTCGGTCTAGTCCGAGATAAGAAGGGTGCGCCTAAACATCTATGGGATAACGCTGCTTTTAACTTCGGGGTAAGGACTGCATCATTCTTCGATAGTGCGGCAAGAAGAACAAGTGCGGAGTTTGCTATGCTTAGGGCTGATCATTATACAGCTAAAGCTGGTGCAGTATTCCCTAATATAAAAGATGAATTTACATCTATTATAGATAAAGATTACCATATGCCTACACTTGTGAAGAATAGAGATAAGATTTCACGAGGTGAGGTCTTTGGTGAATTTGCAGCCGTTAAGATTCGTAATGAGATGTTTTCTGGTATAGATGATACTAATACTAGGCATGCTATGCAGGAGACACTAGAGACACATCTAGGTGGTCAGATGAGGGCTATAGAGGATGAGATAGTATCCCTTATACAGGCTAATGACTTGGAAGGTGCAAGGAATGTGCTGGCTAAGTCTAAGGCTGAAATGAAGATGTATGCACAGCGGGCGAATCGTATCAGTAACGTCGGAACATCTTCCCCGCCGGTTAAGTATGAGAGTATATTCGATGCTCATGTAATGGACTATGCGCAGCAGGCGGATGAGTTTACCCATTGGACTACACAGATGGGTCTGATGATGCGTGCTAGTGGCGCTATTGATCCAATGGGTGTTGGATTGGTAATGAACGGTATGACGTACAAGTGGGGTGCATACAGTGAGATGCGGCAGCAGTTGGTAGATGATTTTACTGCCACACTAGCTGAGGGTAATATTAATGCTAGTAGGTTAGCTCTCGATGAGCTAGAGAATCAGACTAAGGTATTCCATGACCGTATCAAAGCGGACATTGATAGTATAGTGAATCGGTTAGCTAAGGTGGACATTACTCAAGCGAGGGCTTTCAATGATGCATCAAGACGGTATCTTGACAGCCTTAGAGCGCCTGAGGATGCATTTAGATCGGCGTTACGTAGAACTTACCATCCCAGACGGGTTGGAGAAGAAGAAGCGTTTAATGCGATTAAAGACGCAATGGACACAAGAGCTACTGAGGTTAGAGGACTATTCGATCAGAACATCGAGGACTTTAGAGTCGGAGGATTCGCACCCGATCCAGTCCTGAGTGAAGCCCCGATGATGAGTGATAGATTTAATACATATGAGAGGGTGTGGGAAAAGTACGCCAATCATATGGAAGCGAATCTAGGTAGACTGGCCGGTGAAGCGGATAACTTGAGGTCTACAACAGACCTTGAATCTCTCGTTAAATGGATTGATGAAGAAGTAGCCCCTCGTATGATAGATTATCAATTCGCTAATGAGCGGTTTGTCAGGCATATGACCGACTTTAGTATGCTGGATTATACCCATCAGTACGGGTTTGAGAAGTACACACAGATGGTGTTTCCGTATGAGTTTTGGCCGACTAGGACAGCATGGCATTGGGCACAGAGGGCATGGGCTAAGCCTGGGGCAGTTAACGGTCTATATAATATTCTCGAATTCCAGCAGGAATGGCAGGCTCAGGTTGATGAGCGGTATATGAATCAGATTAGGGAACAGCTTAAGGATGTTAATCTGTCTCCTGAGGTAAGACTACAGTTGGAAGCTGAGCTTGAGAATGGTAGTGGATTAGCTGCCCGTATGAGGAAGCTAACTATACCCGTACCGTTTCTACAGGCAGGGTTAAACGCCATCGGTATATCCGGTGACTACAACACCGCGCCTATCCCGTTTATTGGCGGTAGGGGTATTGAGGTGGCATTCGACCCTTATGCTGCTATGTTTCCGCTGGCTGATTGGAGCAGGGATTTTGAGGACTATACCCCTAGGGCTGATAACTGGCTTGGTAGGCAGTGGCAGGGATTGAAGAATACTGGTCTATCATTGAATCCATTTGTCAGTACAGTAGGACAGCTAACCGGCATACTACCTGAGGGTGAAGAGGCCTTTAGTTGGCTCCGTAATGGTGGGCCACCGGCGTTTATAGCATTAGGACAGTCAGCGGCAGGTAGAGCCTTTTATCGTTGGGCGAGCTTAGGTGATGAAGGCCCGATGGCTAAGTTAGAAGAGGCGGTAGGTGTACCGATTAGAGAGTTCTTCTTTGAGAACGGGTATGGGCCAGAAGGTCTACTCTCGTATTTGGCAGCGGAAATCACAGGGGCAGACCCTAGAGATAAAAAGAACTTTGAGCTATTCGGTACGTCTCGCTTGCTTGCTTCACTTGCGGCGGAAGATACGCGGTTATTGGCCCTCGAACAAGAGCGTAAGAACCGGAAGATGGCTGGTGAAAACGCCAGTATGGTTGACGCAGATATCAACGCTAGACGTGAGGGTATCTCGATGGAATACGTCAAGGCGTATCATGATCAGTCAGGCCCGTTGTGGGAGAAAGCACGCAAAGGTTATGCGGATGTTGAGGGGCTGAGGAATCTTACCTCTTATTTCATGGGTATGGGTGGTATTAACGTATGGCAAAGAGGGGAAGTGATTCAAGAGGGGTTGGACTTCCTGAATAATGCTGTTATGCAGGCAGGGAATGATGCTGAGAGGCAGGCGTTCTTTGATCTGTTTCCGGAATATACACCTAAGAGGATTCAGGATACGGTGCTGAATGACCAGGTTGGTGCGCGTGAGATAGCACGACAATCTCTATGGTTCCATAATAGTGAGTTAATCCAAAAGACTTACGAGGGTAGGATTACTGAGCTTAATGGACAGATAGAGGCTATAGACCAGCAGATTGCAGGGATTGAGTCGGCTGGATTAAATCTACGGGTGAACAGAGAAGCGCGGTCTGGTCTATTTGACACTAAGGATGCACTACGGTCGAAGCTAGACGACTTGTATGATCAGCGTAATAAGGACTATGACCAGTTGGATGCCTTGTATGGTAAGCCGATCAATAGTCTGAGTAAGAATCCGTGGGAACGGGCGTTGGATAACTACGCTGAGGAATGGTATGCAACGTACAGGATTGAAGATGATACGGCCCGTAAAGCTGCACAAGACAAATTCCTTGCTAGTTTCGCTCCTAATACTCAAGGTAATACTCATCTTGATTGGCTTAGTCTAGGTGTACAAGCGGCAGCAGTGAGGGAGCAGACACGTCGTAGTTCGTTCGGTATAGAGAATGAGGCCGCAAGGAAGTTAAGAGAGAAAATGGGTATGGATATCGAGGCGCTAACCAATGAGGCTGCGGCCAGGGTTAATGCGCGTGATATTCGTGAACACTTGGGCCTTAAGGAATCTGGGCCACCATCTGCTAGCGTAGCTGAGTACCGTATGGCTGTAGGTCTATTCCAACAGTATAAAGCATTGGAGTTGCTAGGATTAAGTAAGGAAGAGGAACGGAAACAGAAGAAAGAATTCTGGGATAGTAACCCGCTGTTGGAACGATACTACGGTACTGAGTCTTACTTTGGGAGTATTCCAGATGCTATATATGGGTCACTACAGCGTTGGAATGAGATATTTGATGGGGCACCGGCGGAGGAAGGGGATGCGAGGTCGGCATACTTCAAGGCGTTGAATAAGGAGATAGAACAGTTAAGGGCTGTATTGGAGCCAGAAGGTCTAGTTAAGCCGGAAGATCCTAATAGTGTAAGACTAGGGCAGCTATGGGATGAGTACTTCTCACTGCCAGAAAAGAGTCAGGCACGTCGGGACTTTATGACGGCTAACAAGGAAGAGATCGATAGACTGAATAATGTCCTAGGTAATAAGCCTATGAGTGAGAGTCAGTCGTTTAAGGATGTGAGTAGAGAGGGACAGATATGGGATCATTACTACTCACTTCCATCTGGTGATGCTAGGACGGCTTATCTATTAATGGTACAGGGTGAGCTTAATGGTATCAGGGCACGACTAGGTAAAGAGCCTATTAATAATGTCGGGTTTATCTATCGTGACCCACGTATGAGCGAGAGTGCTCCGGTTACGTCGAGAGACTTAATAGGAGCGCTACCTCAATGAGATAAAAAATATATATAGACCATATATAGATATTGACTTTGTATAAAAGATCAGATTCAGTTTGTATAGGAGGTTTCTAATGACGATGCAGAACGCTGGTAATGGTGCTGGTGGTCAAAGTGGTAACGGTCAAGGCGGTAATGCAGGTGGTGGTGGTAATAACCCCAATAACCAGACTGTATTGACTGACCAACAGGCGGCAGATGCCCTTAAGCAACAGCAGCAGAACCAACAGCAGACTCAGCAGAATCCGAATGGTAACGGTCAGGGTAATCAGCAGCAACAGCAGCAGGCTACACCAGATCCCAAGACGGCTGAACTAGAGGCGGCTCTAGAGGCGGCTAGGGATCACAACAAGACGCTGATGGAGCGGTTGGAAATTCTGGCTATTGAGTCGCTTCCACCAGAACAGAAAGAACGGGCTAGGCAGTTGATTGCCGAAGCTAAGACCGAGGCAGAAAAGGAAATCAAAGAGACTAATGTAACAGAGCGTGAGTTGGTACTAGATCGGCGTGAGATTGCCGGTGAGTACGCGACTTATGGTCTGACAGCAGAAGCTCTTAAGGATGCTAAGAGTAAGGGCGAGATGGAAGTTATTGCTCTTAGGGCTAAGGCGGACTTTCTGGAAAAGGGTGGCAAGCCTAATCCCGCGCATATTCCTAGTGATAGGGGTGGTAGTCAGTCGGGCGGTGGTGGTACGAATGGTAACGCTAATGACCCGAATAGAAATGTACCGCAGCGTGGGGATAAGACGGCTGCACTTATTGGTGAGAGATTCAATCAGGCACGTGGTCAATAGTAGTATAGTTAGTTTATAGCAGGATATAGGAGTTACATATCATGGTTATGGAAGCCACAAGGGTTGTTGGTAGCCCTGATAGTGGGTATCCAAGTCAGCCTGATTCGCAAGCTATTGTGATGCAGGTTGATAACGAGCTTATTGAGACGATGGATATCAGCATTCCGCTGCTTACTATGGTAGGTGGTGTGAGTGGTGAACAGGTGAGGCAGAACAAGTTCTTCTGGCCTCTTGGTGATAACTGGACGCGTCGGCCTACGCATGGCGGTTTGGCTGCCGTAGGTACTGCGACTATTACGGTTACAGCGCAGGCTTTCCGGTACCCGATTGGTACGATCTTTAAGCTGGAGTCTGAGCTTGTACGTGTGACTGGTATTCCGGACGTTAACACGCTCAGTATTACCCGTGGTTATGCTGGTACTACTCCGGCTACACATGCCTCTACCGTCGAAATGATCGTCGCCGGTTCGTCTATGCATGAGGGTGACACTTGGGTCTATCGACCTACGCCTACCGTCACGCTTCCGTTCAACTATACGATGGTTGATAACGCAGCGCTTCGGAACACGTGGAGCCGTAGGGATTCACAGTTTTACGGTGTAGACGGCTCGCAGGAGTTGGATAAGTACACCGCCGATACTCTCCGTCAGAAGATGGTGGGTATTGAAGAGGCGCTTATCTCAAGTAGAAGGTTTGCCGGTGAGGCTAGCGAACCTCGTACCTCTGGTGGTATGGAATACTTCATTACCTCGGCTAATGGTGCCGATGTAACGGATAAGTCCGGTGCGGCTATTCAGCTTGCTGACTTCCATGGTGCAATGGACAGGCGGGCTAAGTCTATTGGTGTAGAGAACCTGCCCGATACATTCATCATGGACTCGTGGGCTAAGCAGAAGATTAGTGCATACTTCCAGGGTGCAAGGCGACTGACTAATCAGGAGAAGATTGGTAACTCAGTCGTTGATAGTATCGAAACGGAATGGGGAGTTAAGAAACTCCTTATGCACTATAGCCTACCGTTTGGTAATGTGTACGGGTTTAAGGCCGGTGATATTGAAGTAGTCCACTTGGGTAGCTCTGGTATGCCCCATATTGGCGAGACTATGGAGAATACTGGCCCGTTCCAGGGCCGATATTACTACGCTGAGATCGGCTTCCGTATTAAGCACATTGAGCGGATGATCCGTTTTCACAACTATTCGTTGACTAGTTAAGTAGAGTTTGAGGAAGGTATAAAGTAATGAACAACTTCCAGAATACTCTGACGATTAACACGCTTGATAGGCTGCTTGCATTCTTTCAAGCTACGTCGAGTAGACCGTCTATTGGTGACACCCTTTATCAGGGTACTAATATGCCTCAGGTAGTGTTTGTATCATCTGATAACGGTAGTAATAGTAACGATGGTCGTGATCCTAGGACGCCACTGGCTACGCTTGAGGAAGCCTTGGATCATGTGCAGGCTAACAGGGGTGATGTTATCTTCATCATGCCTGGACACACTGAGGCGTGGACTGCCGATGTAGTTATCGACGTTGCCGGTATCACTATCATCGGTCTTGGTCAGGGTGTTGATAGGCCGACATTTACCATTGGTGATGCCGCTGGTGAATCGTTGGATATTGCTGCGGCTAGTGTGATCCTTGAGAACCTTGTGTTTGTTTGTGGAGTTGATCAGCAGACTTGGATGATTGGTATCCGAGCTACAGACTGTTCTATTCGTAACTGTGAATTCAGAGAAGGTACCGCACTACAGCCATTGATTATGCTGGATATTGGTGCCGGTGCTGCCGCTAATGCTGCGGATAGAGCTTCGGTTATCAACTGTGTATTCAAGTCACCTACAGCCGGTGATGGTGACTCGGCTATCAAGCTGAGTGCAATTAGTAATGCGGTAAGGATTAGTGGTTGTAACATCTGGGGTGATTACGATGATGCCTGTATCCACAACCCCATTGGTTTCGTGTGTACAGACCTTGAGATTAGTGACTGTATCTTGTCTAATGTACTGACAGGTCAGCACGCTATTGAGTTGGTTAGTGCATGTACGGGTAATCTGATTAGGAATCTGTATCACAGTGACTTGACTCAGGCTACGGCTTCTGACCCTGGTAGTTGCTTTAGTTACGAGTGCTATCACGATGATGTGGTTGATACATCAGCTATTATCTCACCGGCTGTAACGTAATAGTAACGTAGTAGAAGTAAAGGAATAGGAACGTATAATGAGCGGTAGTAAGGATCTACAGCAATCTAATATTACCTATATCACGGTGCCTGCGGAGCCGATGTTTGAAACCTCCCCTACGTGGGCGGAATTGACTCTGCTTGCTTGCCCTGATAATGAGGGCGTTAGACTTGCACTTAGATCGGTTGGTGTTGTGTTCCATGTGGTGCCGGTTGATGGCTCCAATAACGTCATGGCAGACCTTGAAGTGGTCGATGATAGTGATGGCGATGCAGTTACCAACCTTGTGGCAGCGTTCGACTTCGAGGGCTTGACTGCCAGGGTATACAACGAGGTTTGGCGCGGTAAGCACATCCTTGATCCTGGTGATACCGTCAATGTTGAGGCCGATATTACCACCCCTGATACAGCGGGTGCTGGTGCAGCCTTTATCGTTGGTTACGAAGTTCTCGAACGGATGGCTGAGTAGAAGATATAGGGACTGATGGACTGAGGGGGTAGGGAGACTTACCCCTTCGGTCTATACTATAAGGAGAATGATATGACTTCCGAAGTTGATACGATCTTGAAAGAGGACTCCAAGCGGCAGCTTTTATTTGAGCGCCAGCAAGAGCAGAAGATTCTTCAGACTTTCGACCCGACTACGTGGAAAACATATGCGTGTGTAAGCGAGCCTAATACACGGATTCAAATCTACGAGGAACCGCCTGGTAATCCGCTGAATGAACCGATCCATATGGGTGAGATTATTGCCCATCGTAATAACAGGGTTGGTGACAAGTTTGTAGAGTTTGAGAATGGGCTGTTCTTTACGAATGATGATGAGTGTATTAGGTTCTGCGATAGTCGGTACCCTCATATCGTGGATATGGCCGACCCTAGCTCGCAGACATTGGTAGCGCTAGCACGCTTGCAGACCCCTCGTGCGGACTATGAACCGGAAGTTACTACATCCAGCCTCGTTGACACGGTAGGCGCTGACCTTCTCAAGATTAAGCAGAACCTACAGGTGCAGATTGATGAGGCTATTGCAAGGGAGAAATCGAAGTGGGAAGCCGAGAGAGATCAGAGAATCCAAACGTTCGGTAGCCTCACTCCTAATCCATCGGATTTCCCCTCAGAATAGAGGTGAGTATTGAGCCTTACATTAGGAGAGATTCGTAATAGAGTCAGACGAGGACTATCAGCTACAGTCTCTCAGTACGGCGATGAAGATATAGATGCGGATATAAATGAGGCGATCAGTGGTGCGAAGGCTGATCGTCTCTTTATTCGTGTGCAGGATGAAACTCTAGAACAGACAGCAGATCAATACGAATACCCGTTGACTGGTGTAGATGTGCTGGATTACGTGGTGTTCGTAACAGACTTATATCCTGAGAGTATTGAGACTGGTATATTTGAGAGTGAACCTTTGTCTAAGATGCTATGGACAATAGAGGGCGCGACTATTCCTTATATCAGTTTCCCTACTTATAACTGGTATCCTGATAATGGGAAGAAGATTAGATTGATAGGTATGAAAGAACAACCTCAGGTTAATACGGATGATGATGTAGTGTATTTGCCTGAGTCTTATATAGTGAATAAGGCTAGAGCATTTGGGCATAACAATCTGAGTAGTGGGGCTGGTGGTGGTAGATCATCATGGCATGGGCAACAGGTAGCTATTCGGGAGCAGTATGCCGAGCTAGCCCGTATGTCTGCCTTTGAATATAAGATACCACCGAATAGTAGAATAGTAACAGGGAGATTTTAATGAATCCCGTAGCGAGGTACAACCAGCAAGAGGTAACGATTGAGGATGGTGAAAGCCTATCTAATTTTATCTCTACTGTTGGTTACAGGATTGTTGGAGTGTATGTTCCGGCAGGGGTGGAAGGCGATGCTATTCGCTTTAAGGTAGACCCTACTGGTGAGTTAGCTGATGCAGATGTGCCAGTAGCTGAGAATCAGGCTGGTGAAGATATCAGGGCTGTACTAAGTTCCCTTCCTTCTCTACTTAATATGGTGGCTGATGATGGCACTAATCGAGGGAAGATTGTTCCTGGTGCTAGGGTGGCTGTAGAGTCACTAACTACAGGAAGTGCTCAGGCTCAGACTGGTGATTGTGTTATTACTCTGATTCTTGAGCAGTTGGAAGGCGGATAGTAGTTGTGAATGATGAGCTTGAGAAGATTAAAGAGGTATTCAACGCTAAGAATAATGCTAAAGAGGCAGCGTTGATTGCAGTTGGTGCAGCTAAGATTGAGGATCAAGAGAAGTATTTATCAGTCAAGAGTATTACTAAGGAAGCCTGGCGGGCTATGTCTGAAGGTGAACGCAAGGCTGGTATGGATGCTTGGTTCTCTGAGGATGAGAGCCGGTATAGCCCGTATTGGGATGAATGGAAAGCCAAAGGTATTGAAGGTGACGAGGGTAGACTACAGGCTGAATTCCAACAGCTATGCGATAAGTATGTAGCTGATCATCCTGATGAGTTTACTAACAATATCAGGGCTATGGATATAAAGCAGCTTGTTACATCTCTTAGCGTGTTTAGGGCCGCTGGATTTGAGACTGAACAGTGGATCATCGAAGTTTGGCTTAAGCACCACTTTGAACCACAGGTTATTGGTGGTCCGATTAAGGCTAGGATTCGGTTCCCGAATGGTGGTGTAGTGTAATGCTTCTCTCAAGGGAAGAGACTAAAAGAATAGTTGGTCAATTTTCTCCTGAGTTTTGGGAGAGGATGAAGAATAGATTTTGGATTGAGCAGATCGAAGCGGCTATTGCCGATGGCAAGATGCCGAAGTCTGCGCTTATTCGGTACTGCCTTGAGCACGGCATACCGATGGTTGGTGGTAGTGCTGTTGGGTTTTATATTACCAACGCCGAAGCCATATCAATGCTTACAGATCATGGTGTAGGTATTGATGCCGGTACTGCCGCTGTAATTAATATCTATGATAGCACGGTGCCTACTGATGCTGATACGGCATTGGGGGCTCAGGTACTCCTGGCTCAGTTGACGTGTAGTGCTACAGCGTTTACATCGGTGGCTGATGATACGCCTGGAGCTATAGCTACATTTGCCTCTATTACGGCTGATGCTTCGGCTAATGCATCGGGTACAGCCACGTTCTTCCGTATTCTTACTCAGAATGCTGGAACAGTAACAGATCAAGGTACGGTTGGTACGTCTAGTGCCGATCTTATTATGAACACAGTGGCGTTTACCGCTGGATCTAATGTAGCTATCTCTGCCGCGACGATTCTACTTCCTGAGGGGCCGTAGTAATCAGTTAATAGGTAACACTATATGGCTATCTCTTTTGTAAACTTTGCGTTAGGAGCATCGAATAGTACAACTTCGTTTAGTATAACGCTGCCCGCTACCCAAGATGGTGATATCATCATCCTTGAGTACACTCATAGAGGGACTGGTGATGCTACATTAGGTGGCACGTATAGTGGTGGTGGCTTTACAGAAAAGCATGATCAGCAATATGCAACTAGTACATTTAGTGGTAAGACTTTATGGGCTAGGGCTACAGGAGATCACACAGGACAGACAGTAACAGGTACAGGATTAACTAACTCTTGTGCTGCTATCATTACTATATATCGTGGCGCGCTAGCATCCGGTGATCCAATAGCTGATGCAACTATTGTTGGTGAGCAGAATGCATCAGGTAATGAGACACAAGCTGAAATAACTACAGTAACAAATGCTGCATGGGTTGTTCTAGTGGTAGCCAATGCTCCGGATGTGGATGTATCATCTCAGACTTGTACATCTCCTGGGTCGTTAACAGAGAGAGCAGAGAGGCTATCTACAGGTGGTTTAGATACCTCTATTTCTCATGCCAGTGCTTCAAAGGCTACGGCTGGGGCTACTGGGGCCTTTACATGGGCACAATCAAATGGTGCTGGTGGATCGTGGGCTTATGCCATTAAGCCTGCGGCTGAACCATCTCTTACTCAACTGGCTTTTCGTGGCCGCAATGATGATCATGATGAAGTTAATGCTACATGGAAGGCTGCTAATAATACTAACTTTACTCAGGATACAGATGCCAACTTCCGTATTCGTTTTGAAGTAGAAGAAGTTAATACGGCTGATATTAGTCCTACATTCCAGTTGGAATACAATCTTAATAGTGCTGGGTGGAATGCAGTTAATGCATCATCGAGTGTAGTTAGATCTGTTGCTTCACCTCATTTAGCTAATGCTGCGGCCACTACAAACTTGGTAGATACATCAGCCCGCGCATTTCAAGCTGGAGAGTACGACGAGGTAGATGGTCTACTAGCAGCAATATCCAACTTGAATAACGAGAGTACTAATATCGAGTATTGTATCCAGATTAGAAGTGCTGATGTAGCAGACAGTGACACAATACAGTTAAGGGTATCGAATGCTGGTGTGGCTCTTACCACATACACACAGACCCCTACTATAACTGTTAATGAAGTTATTGATGGTACTAGTGCGGCTACTCCTGGCACCCCTACTAACTATAATTCATCCTCTAGTAGTACTACTCATACTCTTTCCCATACACCTTCTGGTAATAGCCGTGTTCTTATAGTAACTGTTTCTACTCGTAACGGGCCGTGTACTGGTGTAGTATTTAACACTAGTGAGGCTATGACTAAGATTACGTCGGGAGCAAATGGAGGGCTAGATGTCTCTATATGGAGACTAATTAATCCTACTGCTACTACAGCAAATATTGTTGCTACTCTTAATTCAAGTGGTGCAGCAAAGATTTGCGCTATTACATACACAAATGCTAATCAGGATAGCCCAATCAGGTCTTTTGCTTGGCGTAATCATGGTTTTACCACGACACCACAGATAACTACAACTAGTGTCGCGACAACAGATATATGTCAGGATGCTATTTGTGGCCCTGATAACACAGGAACTACTCCTGTAGCAGATGGCGGACAGACAGAAAAGTTTGTTAGTAATGTTAGCGGTGATACTCGTGGTGCTTCTAGTACAGAAGGTGGCGCATCTACTGTAACAATGGGGTGGACAGTAACCAACGAGAACTGGGTTCATGTAATAATTAGTATTAGATCAGCACTAGTTTTTACTGGTGTGATGGCTGGAACGTTACAAAGAGCTACATTTAGTGGTATAGGGAATATGGCTCCATCAGGGGTGATAGCCTCAACGCTACAGAGGGCGCTTGCTAGTCTGTCTGCAATACATGGACAAACAGGTATTATTGCATCGATCCTTCGAGCTACTACGTTTGCAGGCATAGGCACTCAGACTATCACAGGCATATTAGCGGGTATGCTAAGGGCTGCGTTGTTTAACGGTTCTGGTAGTCAAAGTCATATAGGCGCTGTAGCATCTACTATGCAGCCTGCTACATTTAATGGTAGCGGTATATCTGGTACGCTATACACAGGCGAGATGCACAGTACGATGCAGATGGCTACTTTTACGGGCTTGGGTAATATGGCGCCTACTGGTATCATGGCTGCTACATTACAAGCTATGTTAATGTCGGCATCAGGTACTCAGAATCAGGAAGGGCTTATACAGTCTACCATACAGACTATGGTGGCTACTTTTGAAGGGATACATGCTGAGTATCTGACTGGTGTAATACAGTCCGTACTACAGGCCAGTACATTTAGTGGTACAGGATTCATACCTAATACTGGTATTATGGCTGCAACATTACAACCCATACAGTTTATAGCTATGCTTGTAATGATGGGGATACCGATCGAGTTAGCTGCGCACTATTCTTCCTATATAAATTTAGACTCTAGTACGAAATCTGATATAATTAATCTGGCACAAAGAGCGGCCGATATTATAATGAGTGGTTCCAGTGAAAGTAATATCACTAAGGAAGCTGAAACGGAGCAGATCTCATGGCCTTAGAAGCTAATATAGAAGTTATTGACGATTGGTTTATTGGTGAGGATAAGACCTTAACCTTTTATATAACTACTGGTAAGAGTATCAGGGTAAGGGAAGGAGCCGCTGCTGGTGATACTACTATCAAGGTGGATGCGTTAAAGGAATTACTACCAACTAGTACTAAGATTAGATTTGGTGGCCAAGTCGTTACACTTAGTGCAGAGGCTGACATAGGTGACACTACTGTAGCTGTGTCCGCGTTGGCTGGTGCTATCCCTAGAGGGTCTATACTTAGGAAGGTACAGGATGTTACTGGATGGTCTTTCTCATGGCGTATGAAGGCTACCCCTGGAACTACAGCTAATACCTTGAGTAAGACCCCTGCGATATCGGATGCCGATGATGGGATAGTGGTGGTAACGATTGAGGATACTGATACGGATGCCTTGAATCCTACTAAGTACTACCATGCATTATGGCGCACTAATGCGGGTGCAGAGACAGTACTAGCTTATGGTTCAGCTACATTAAGAAGGGCGGTTTAGTATGGTGAGTGAAGCTAGACGTCCCTGGTTTAAGCTAGGTGGTCAGTTACTATACCTGTCTGATGGTGGGAATCAGGGGAGAGGGAAGCCTATTAGTGCTGACCCTGCGTCTGACTTTAACGCTGGTATCAAGACAGGGCCGGTTGACTATGATCAGAGATTGCATACCGAGTTTATTGCTATTGATGATTATAGTGGTGGCCAGGGTTTTGACCGAGTATCTAGCAGGGAAGATATAGGCTTATATTGGAAGTCTACTAAGGGAGTAGATACTACCAGAAGCAAGCATATCATGGCTCCACCGTATTTCCAGAAGGTATTCGAGCAGGCGCATGACTATGCATTAGAGGGTAGTCAGGCTAGAAGTCCTATCCCTCATGGCAGGGCGCTGCTTAGGTACAATGATAAGCAGATATTCGGTTGGCCTGGGTTATTCCTTACTACTGATGATGGGTTGGAGTTTACACTGATACCTGAGGGTACAGGGACTCCTACAAAGCTCATAGGTAGTATGGTCGGTGTTGTAGGTGGGGCCACTAGACATTATCTTAAATTTCTGCATGGATCGACTGGCCCTAGTCTTAAGGCGTTCTATACAACGAATGGTACTAGCTTTACAGCCGAGAGTACAGTGGCCTTGTGGGATGTGATGTTTGCACAAGGGTATTTTTGGGCGCTTGATGAGGATGGTATTAGTCTGTCTACTACCTTCCCTACTACGGGTGGATTCAATGGATTACCGTCAGGGTATGGACAGTTTATTGGCCCTGGTAAGACGCCGACTGGTCGTGATGGTGTTTACTTCATCAAGGGCGGTAGGATGTTCTATGCGGTTAAGGCTGAGGACTTTGTACGTACTGAGTGGGATGAAACAGGGCAGATATGGGTTAGTACATACCTTAGTCCAGACGATCTTGAGATCATTAAAGAGGCAATGGTAGCTCCTGGGTTTAATATTGTAGGAGCGGTCTACTACAACACTACTATTGTATTGACTAACGGATATAGTGCGTTGTCATATCAGGTGTCTGGTAGTCAGGAAGTGCCGAGGGATATCGGGTTTCAAAACTTCCGTGCTGCTACTCCTGAGATTCGTGGCGGTATGATTCGTGCTATGACCGCCGACTCTAGCAAGGTATACGTAGCTGTACAGAATGATAGTGACACCTATATCTTGTCATGGAATGAGCGCGGTTGGAACTTGATGAAGAAGATTTCTAACTTCGTCGTTCACTACATGGATATCGGGCAGTATCCAGTTAACTCATGGCCTACTACTAAGAGAAGTTTGTATGTGGTAGGACAGGGCAATCAGGCTATATCACTTAATGATATTAGTGTGATTAGACGTCCGAGTAGTAATGGGCCTGATACAGGGTGGACTGGCGACTTTGATGAGGTTGAAGAAGAAGTATCAGATGATGATGGTAGTTATATCACTATCAATACGTCTGGTACTAGGGAAAGTTTTAGCTGCGTAGAGGCTAATTCGGGGAATGGGCAGATACTTAGCCCTGGTAGATATAGTGAGTATCCGTTTGGGTTTGAATACAGGCCGGTAAAGTTAATCGTTCATGCTATCGCTAAAGAGGTTGGTGGAGATGCTACGATCGACTTGTTTATTAGGACGGCTGATACGTCTGGTAACGAGGGATTGGTAGACTCTACGGCGCATACTTTGACTACATCATATGTAGAGTATCAGTCTGAATTCTTGATTGAGCCAGATGAGTCTAAGCCCTGGATATATTCGGGATATAGCTGGTACATAGGTGTGTTGAATAACTCTAACATTGAGGTTAGGGTAAGTCAGATGTGGGTTGAAGTAGTGTATAGTCGAACGGCTATTCAGGTATGGGAAGCTAAGCTGCCGGTGCTAAGCCTGAACCCGACGTTAGGGGTCGATGAAGTTGCCTATGATTGGGACTTGTATACAGGGTGGATGGATGGTGGCTTCAAGGACTTAAGAGGGGCGTTGTACGAGTTCCTGGCTAGTGGTGACTTCTCCGAAACTGAATATGTAGATGTTTACTATATGCTGGATAATGACGAGACAGAGATTCTACTAGGGCGTATTGACTCCGATGGTGAGGACTTACATTGGGGCACAGTTAGCCGAGAAGGTGTAGAGTTTAGGTCGTTCAGACTCAGGTTCGTTGGTGTGAACGGGCATCCAGACCTTGAATACCTTGATAGAGAAGTAAGTGATGTAAGTATTCCTGAGGGTAGTACAGTTGATACCCCTGAGGAAGATTGGTTTTATATGGTTCCGTTTAATGAGACGGCAAAAAAGAAGAAGATTGCTCAGTCATTTACACCGACGGTTGATACTACGATTAAGAGGGTAGCTTTTAGGCTAGGACAGATTTGGAATCTTGACGAATCTAACCCTGATAACGTCCCATCTTATACAGGTAAGACCATTACGTGTAGAGTGATTGGTGACTTTGGTGGTATACCCGAAGGTCTTGAATATAGCGAGTTGGTTAGTATAGATGCTAGTAAGCTGGATGGTGCGTTTGAAGTATTAGATGGGTATGGGCTGGATGGTCATGGAATACATCAGGCGCATAGTCTGGTAGTATTCGAGTTTGAGGATGGTGGATTCGAGGTGCAGGCAGGGGACACTATCTGGATTGTAATAGCTGGTGGTGGGGATGTATCTACATCTGTCTGGTATGGTGCTGTAGCCTATATAAGCTCACTTGATGATTGGTACGATGGCGGTAAAGCCATGTACTATGATGAGGATGAAAGTGAGTGGATCAATGTACCGACTAATGAAGAGATACATGATCTTATTGCCGCTCATTGGACTCTGCAAGAAGGTACCACAAATAATAGGTTAGATAGTACACACCATAATAATGATCTAGTGCCGTCTGCTAGTATAGCTGCTGTTGCGGCGATACAGGGAAATGGTGCCGACTTTGAGGAAGGTGACAGCCGGTATCTTAGTAAGGCATTGATTGATGGGTGGGATTACCAGGGTGAATGGACGATTGGATTTTGGGCTAGATTAGAGACTATTACCGGAAACGATAAAGCTATGTTTGGTTTTGGTAATTTTGGCTCAGACCAAGTTATTAGAACTAGGTATTCTCCCTCTCAAGGGTATTGGAGAGTAGCACTAACATTAGCGGATGCATCGTCTGTTAACTTCAATGAGACTAACTACGGTGTGGGTGTGATAGGGGAGGATGTGTATGTTGTCACTAGACATAGGGTAACAGGCGTAAATTCAGGATCTATTGGTATTGCTGTTTGGAAAGCTGGCACCCCTGGCACTGAAATAACTCAATCGTATTCGGGTACTACTATCCCTTCATCGAATGGGCCATTTATTGTAGGCGCAGATAATGGTGGTACTGGAGAGTTCTTTGATGGTTTAGGTGATGAGTTTACTATTATAAATGGTGTGTTAAGTGATGCAGCCATAGCAAGAATTGTGAATTCTGGCTCAGGTGTTACTTTTGAAGAACTAAGAAATATTGTTTACAGTGACCTTGCTGCGGGTAATGCTGACCTTATGTTTAAGGTAGGATTCGACCGGAAGAGTGCATCGGATATGGAGGGGTTTGTTGTGTCATATGACAAGCGTCCACCCTTCCGCGCACAGTGGCAGCTACCTATTGATATCGGCGGCATGATTGATGATGGTGTTGAAGTAGAAGGTGAGAAGGCTAGCGTACAAGGTGTGATGAATTACCTTGAGAAGTGCTGGAATAGTAAGCCGATGCTTGAGTTTGAAATACCTGATAAGGCAGATGGTAATGGGGATTATACTGTTGTAAGGAAATCGCTGGTTAAACTTTCGGCTATGCCACTGGGGTTTGAGGTTGACACCAAGGCAGGTGCTAGGATGGATACAACGATACAGTTGTTGGAACTTACTCACCAACTAAGTCCGGATGAGGATCAGTAGATAGGACTGATGAACTAATATGGCCAGACCTTTTACCACTACTGAGGGCAGAGGTAAACCACAGGGGAGGGAGCAATCTCCTACGGTTGTTCGTGATCCTAAGATTGGTAGAGGTAGACTTCCTGGGTTGGAATTCACTAGGATTCCAGGGGTTAGAAGAGTACGAGCTTTTCCCCAAGCACCTAGGGAAGTACTCAAGCTACCTACTCCAGAAGAGGATTGGGAACAACAGTATCAGATCTGGTATAGTACATGGCGTGGAACTAGACCGGAGTATATAGTATTTGACTACCTTAGTAGAAGGAGGAAATATAAGCATGGTGTGGACTTTGCCTTTCAGAGTAGTTTCCTTGGTGGAAGGCAGAGGCTGGGTGGTAGTGTAGTAGATTTTGAGGTGTATAAGGATCGAGTATATATCAGAGTACAGGGTGAGAGGTTCCACTTAGGCCCCGAGAAGATAGCACAAGATACCGTGCAGGCTACAAGTATTATGAGGTTGGGTTGGCCTGTCGTAGATGTATGGGCTGAACAAGTTATTGTTGCCCCACGAACTGTAATCGAGGCCGCATTAAGAGGTGTAACGCTTAGAGCAGGAGTAAACCCGTAATCATGCTGGAAGATGTGCTTAATGTACCTTGGGAAAAAATGACCGGTATGCTGGCTTTCTTTTTACTATTAGCTGGTACCGCTGGTAAGTGGATTCCGTTTCTAAACAAGCTAGTAGAAGCATGGCTTGATTGGATAGGCAGTGCCTTTACACGTAGTATGAGGGAGCAGGTAACTGAGCTAAGTAACAAGGTAGATACGCACATCAACGATCCCGACGCTCATCAGAATTTGTTTAGAGATTTGTTGGATGGCGTACTAAAGCTAGTATCAATTAAGGAGAAAGAAATTGCTGCAATGGATAAACGGCATGAAGCAACGGCTACTAGAGTCGATCAAATGGCTGAACGCGAAAGCTCAAGGGATGGCGCTGATCGGATTGGTTAATACAGTAGCGTTGACGTTGGTTGTTGTGCTGGTGGTATTGCCTGAGGGCGGGATTGATACCACGCCAACGTCAGATGATGGGCCGGTGTTTGAAGTGCCATTACAGCCTGGGTTAACCGATCCTATCGTGACGTGTGAGATGGCAGCTAAGAACGATGCAGTAGGGGTACTACCGACCGATGGCGGGTTAAGATATCTGGCTCAGTATGGTGCCAGTACTATCGAATGGGTCAGAAATCCTAACGTGAATAACAGCTTAGGATTTGTTGATGGAGTGGATCAGCCGATTAGTGAGGAGGTTAAGGAGTGTCTTATCGAAAATGCTTTGCTTCCTCAGTAGTAGCGGTAGTATCGATTCTTACTCTGGCTGTTGCGTTCCTTTATGGTGGTGGGGATAAGGCATCGGCACATCATCTAGGGTATGTATGGCCTAGGTCGTGGATACCTGAGTCATATTATACGCAGTCACTTGAGATGAGAGACAGCGGAGTATGGAGGTGGTGGTATGAGCAGCAATGTGGGTCAGCTAATAGTAACATATATCTTGCTGTTCGTGATAGCATGGTGGACTTTACTGGACGGTATCAAGTGGGGAATCAGGAGGTCAGCAAGGGTACTATCAACAGTCAAGGCCAGATGGCTATGTGCGGATCTATATTTGTGGCGTCTTGTGGAGCGGAAGCCGCTGCATGTGTTGGTAGCGATAGCCCTGGGTATCCTAGGAATTGTGATGCTAAATATTCAGCGGCAGTAATAGCAGCATACTTCTCACTTGAAAGTCGTAAGTCAGTCGTTAAACACGAGAAGTTTCATTGTAGTAGTCAACGTGCTGAGGACTACGATGATGATCGGACTGATGGTACTAACTATCTAAGGTGTATTGTTAGTCTAAGTATCATGGGGTGTGGCCCTAACCATCCTAATGACTTTAGTGAGCTGGATGATGAGGTCTGGAAACAGGTACACTTCCCGCCTGTACTAGACAGATGTATTTATACACAGACTAAGCCGTGTGTAGGTATGTTTGGTACTACAGTGTATTGGGAAAGGGTGACGGATACTAGGGGTAGAGTGCTGTCATTTGCCTATGATGATGTTGAGGATGGATACGGTAACGGGTATTGGGTGTATAGTATGACCAAGAAAGCGGGCGATGTATATTCGCCTTATAATAGCTCTGGTATTGTGGAAGTTGAGTA